>Ga0065711_1047381_pt1 | contig 12358 bp, 5 predicted proteins | sample Hoacrofraction12_FD_59098 | JGI IMG/M metagenome (GOLD analysis project Ga0065711, IMG submission 59098) | Hoatzin crop microbial communities from Cojedes, Venezuela - Epithelial fraction 12 v2 (version 2) | ecosystem: Host-associated > Birds > Digestive system > Esophagus > Crop | place... | reverse complement strand
CGGCCTCCAACTAGACTCAGCGCCGCTGATGACAACCCTCTGAGCTCTGCCATTCAGCCAGTTCTCAATCCACCTCACCGACCACTCATCCAGCCCACACTTCCTGAGCTTCCCTATAAGGATGTTACGGGAGACGTTGTCAGAAGCCTTGCTGAAGTCTATGTAGATAACATCCACTGCTCTCCCCTCATCCACCGAGCCAGTCATGCAATCATAGGCGGCTATCAGATTTGTCAAGTACGATTTCCCCTTGGTGAATCCATGTTGACTACTCCTGATAACCTTCTTTTCCTCCACCTGCTTAGAGATGACATCCACAATGAGCTGCTCCATGGCAGGCATGGAGTTGAGGCTGACCAGCCTGCAGTTCCCTGGATCCTCCTTCTTGCCCTTTTTGAAGACTGGAGTGACACTGGCTTTCCTGCAGTCCTCAGGCACTTCTGTTCTCCAGGATCTTTCAAAGACTACAGGGAGTGACTCAGCAATGACACCTGTCAGCTCCCTCAGCACTCATGAGTGCATCCCATCAGGGCCCATGGGTTTGTGGGTGTCCAGTTTGCTTAAATGATCCTCCTCGACCAAGAGAAGGTCTTCCTTTCTCCAGGCTTTCTCTCTTACATCCAAGGACTGGGACTCCCAAGGGCCGGCCTTAGCAGTAGAGACTGAAGCAAAGCAGCCGTTCAGTAACTCCGCTGCCTCTGTATCCTCCATCACCAGGGTACCCACCTCATTCAGCAGTGGCCCCACATTTTCCCCAGTCTTCCATCTGCTACTGATGTACCTGAAGCAGCCCTTCTTGTTGTCTTTGACATTTCTTGCCAGATATAATTCTGGGTGGCTCTCAGCCTTCCTCGTTGCCTCCATGTATGTTCTGACAACGTTCCCGTATTCCTCTCAAGTGGTCTGTCCCTCTTGCCACATTCTGTAGACCCTTCTCCTCCATTTGAGTTTCACTAGAAGCTCCTTGCCCATCCATGCAGTCTCCTGCTTCCTTTGCTTGATTTCTTACTCATGTGGATGCACCAATCCCGACCATGAAGGAAGTGATGCTTGAACAGTGACCATCTCTCTTGGACTGTCCTACCTTCTTGAGCCCTAACCCATGGGATTCCTCTAAGCAGGTCCTTGAAGAGACCAAACTTAGCTCTCCTGAAGTCCAAGGCTGTGATACTACTTATTACCGTGCTTCCTCCATGCAGGATCCTGAACTCCATCTCACTGTCACTGCAGCCAAGGCTGCTCCCAACCCCAAGAAATAAACTTGATGCAATAAAATGGTTAATGTGCCATCTGCTCCACCCTCTATGATATTATTTCAACCATACTTGGCACAGAGGTGATAAAAAAATCACTTTTTAAAAATGTGAGATCAAATTGCTGCATATTTCACGAGAACAGCTAGGCAAAGGGAAAGTCTTTAACATTCTTACATGTCTGAGTATCACTTCTACCAAACACCATAAAATCTGTCTTCCGTAAAATCTTTTAAGCGCCACAGCTATGGGAGAAGCCTCAGTAGAAACTCAAACGTTAGTAAACACACCTCAAAAAGCCAACGCTCAGACATTAGCTTTCATCAGTTGTGCTGCTCACAGAACCATTCGATTTGAATCAAGTATGTGGTACTGGAACATACATGAACCATCTTAATCAAATTATTCTTGAGAAACTAAACCATAAATACAATATGTCTGAATTACCCCTCGATGTTACTGAACTCTTAAGAGTTGCATATCCTTGCATAAGCACATTTACACTGTGCGGGTCGTTAGCATTCATCACTGTTCAGTACGGCACGTTCTGCCCCCTACACAGGGCCACTAAAGAAACCATGACCAGCTTATGTTGCTCCCTTCAGAAATAAGGTGGTTTGGGTTTTTTTGTTTGTTTGTTAAGAACAGCTAAGATGAGAGCCATGTGTGTCTTCACAGCTGCAGACTCTCCTACTGACAACAGAAAGACAACACTTTCCTTCCACCGCCTGCATGCTGCTACAGTAGTGCTGTATCTGCATCCACGCCTCAGGTGACTTACATTCACAACAATCTCCAGCTCTCCAGTGGCACAAGTATTTTTTTAAACTTTACTTTTGACTGTGTAAACAGAGCTCACCAAAACACTCTCCCACTATGCTTTTCTGTGCTAAAAGACAGAACAAAAGGTTCTAGCATAACCTCTCTCTTTGGTTAAGAGAAATCTTCCCAGCCAATAGTGGAAGGGAGAAGAAAACTTAAACTCCTTCCAAAACCTACCCAAAGCCAAGTGGAAACATGAAACTCCCTGAAGGAGAGAAAACACTTTGCCTTTCTTATGCAGAATATTTCTTAAGACTGTTCATGTATTTAAGGTTAAATATGGTAGAAATATTTCTTATGGCAATGAAAATTTTTCAAGTAGTTCCCTTGTGAGTATTCGTCACTCTCAACCAGGCACGATTATTACCATTTGAAAGCAATTCAGAGCACTTTGTGGCAAATCTGAAATACTCTTCCCTCCCAGCGTGGCAGATGCACAAACTCGGAGACCTCCAAGGAATGGCATGCCCCTTCACAATGGTGACCCACTTAAATTGTACCCATTAATATTCATTATTGGAATCTGTATTTAAGACTTGTGTTTGGGGGAGGGATTCAATTTCTTTGTTCAAACTTAAAGTTCCAGAAAACTAAAAGCAGAAGGCTTGACTAAAAACACCGGCTACAACTACCACACATGAATGTGTGGCAAGATTTCAAAACCATTCCTGTAATGAAAATTATTCTGAAGCAGGTACTTAAGAAGTTTCAACCAAGTTACATAGGACTAGAACTTCTCAGCCTTTACGACAAAGTGCCAGCACTGAGCAGGACGAAAATTTGTTTGTTTGTTTTAGAATAGCTCACTAATATTTTCCATCACAAGATGAAGGTTGAACCCTGCAGGTGGAGGGTTGGCACAATAACCAAACCACAGCAGCAGAACATGATTTAGTAAAAAAGCTTATATCCTCAAAGTTGTGAGGTGAAAGATTACTAGACAGCTTCCCTAAGTCTCAAGACAATCAAGTAGTTTACTCTGGGAAAGAACAGATAGTTCCCATCCCTTAATTTTGAAGATGCATTTATTTAAACTAATCTCAAACAGGTGAAATACCAAAGTGTGTTTTAACAACCTACTGCTAGCTTTAGTCTGTAAGCTCTGAATCTTCCAATTAATTTTAGAAAACTTTTTATTTATATGCCTGTGACTTCTTAGGTTCAAGAAGTGTATTCATGAGAACTTGAACCTGAGAGCTTTGCAAATCATAAAATCAAGATTTGCATAACCTTTTCATTTTAATGGATTTTCTTTCAGACATATTGTATGTTAGCAATAGCGATATTTCATTCATTTAATATTTTCTAGTTCATCAGATCTAGAAAACGCTAGTAGCACAAACACATTACTTACCTGATCTTTGGAAAAAGCTTTGACATGAATGTTTTTGACAGTCTGAACTACACCATCATAAAACTTCACAGTATATGTACCTAAAATTTGAAAATAAAGCATAAGAGTTTAAAGATCAGAAGTTATTTAACAGAACAACTGCTAACAGCTCCAATACTCTAGCTGCATATTTAGCTCTAGATAAAAGCTGACTTATCTGTGGTGTTAGAAACTTCAACAGCAGAGGTCTTATCACTGGCCAGGTAAGGAATAAACAGTGAAATTACCAAAAATAATTATGGTAAGCATAGAGGTGCCTGTCTAAGCTTAAGAGTTGCTCCTTAGATATAATTTCCTTACCAAACCCCAAAATACTTTTGGTGGAATACTCCAACAGAGAATTACACAGACTTTTTCTCCTGGATCACGACATATAGTCAACCTAAAGAAAGCACAGCACAAGTCCAGGAACCTTCATGGTTACTTACTGACATTCACAACGCATGGCTGTTCTTTTTTCTGTCCCCGTTCCCTGCCCCCCCCAACTTCTAAAGGGTTTTCGCAGCTCTGACACTAGTATTACTGTGGTTACATGCACCTCTTGGCAATAAACTTAAGAGCAAACCACTTTTCCCAAACACACACTTAAAGCAATTACTGACTGCATACGTCAGCAGAAAGTTCTTTTATCTCATGAAAGGGATCAAAGGTTAAGTTAACAAAGTTGATGGCAGATTAAAGCATAGAACTGAAAATGAAAATTTTCCCGCTTGCTTTCTGCCTGCCGTACTCTCTCCATCTACGCAAAACAGAAATGCATCACTAGCACGCACGACAACACCAAAAGTGACTCCTTACCATCTTTGTTAACAGAAGTAACTTTGGCTGGATAGAAGCGACAGTCAGACCAGCATGCCAATACCTGATCATTTATATGAAATCCCTACAAGACAGTAGTTAAAGTGTTTTCATCTGAGAATTACTGAAACATACAACTTCATTAAAACATCACAATGATTAGTCTTCCAACATCTAAAATAAACCATACAACTTATACAGGAGCCAATACAGCAATAGTGAAGCATTTTAATGGTCATAATTATACAACTGCACATTGAACTGTTACGTACTCAAGTGTCCTATTTTCTACTTACTGCACAACCTTCTTCCTCATGTAATCCTTCTTTTCTTAACTGTATCTTCTCTAAAGGACGTAAATACGGACTGTCCCAACAAAACCATTCATCATATCTATGGTTCCAGCGTTTGAAATGGATAAGTACTTTTCCTTCTTCGTAATCAATTTCTTCAATGTGAGCTGGATACCTGGTCAAAAGGTAGATTAACATATTTCAATTAAGAATACGGCAAGCTGTCTCAATTAACTACAGTACAAAATGTTACACAAATGGGGCCTTCTGCATGATCAAAAGCAAAATATCTGAAGATCTGGTTGATCAGGTGTGATGAGAAGCCAACCCACTATACCTAACAACCTTCAGTTTCTACGATCATAGTATTATTTGATCTATTGCTTGTATAAGTCATAAAGATGCTACAAAACAACTAAGAGCTCAGCACAGGACGAACAGCAAAGGCAAGCACTGGCTGCAGGCAGAGCAGACAAACTAAGGAGTTCTTAGTCTGGTGTGGAGAAAATTGTAACTAGAGATAAAAAAAAGGCAGAAAAACCTTCCTTATCCCTAGAGATTTCACATATACACAAAAAATGACAGCCTCAGCTCCCTCTTGATAAGAGTAACACCTGGAGGTCAATACACTCACTTCCCTCGGAGATATCCATCAACAGGCATCACGAATCATCTTACCAAGGTAACAGCAGAAGTCTAGCAGGCACGCTAAACCTAGTTTAAGTTCTAGATTCTCTAAGTCCAATTTCATCTGCAAAGTCCTGGGACTTTGAAATAAAAATATCTCAGTATATCAGAAGTACAGGAATCTGAGCAGAGTTAAATCCAGTTGTTTCTAATCAGGAAGACCTTATAAACTATGCATTTCTTTAATTGCATTGGTAATTTGTAACTTCAGCAAGTATTTCAGAATCATAGCATATTTCACTATCCCAGTTGAAGATAACATCCCAAGTATCGCTGTTTTCCCCTCCACAATAATAGTGCCAGGAGAAAAGTCTTCACTTCTCAGTGTTTTCAGTTATTTGTGGAAGAAATGCAAGGCCCCACTGAATTCCTAAACAAAAGGCCTGAAGAAAAAAAACCCCACACCGAAATCCGCAAGTATTCTTTACCTGATAAGTCACACTTGAAAAGATAGAAGGGGCAGAAAGAAACAGCATCTCCAAAAGATCAAGCCTGATGATAAAAAGAAAACCTAGACACTTCAGAATGAAGACTTCAATGTAACAGATTACCATTTTACAGTCCTACACAGGTTAAAAGCTACCTACAACTGAAATCCTTCAGCATATCTTAGACACGTCGAGTCATGACTTCTTCAAAAAAAGCCACAAGCAGGCCTCACTAGAGACTTACACTGCAGCCACGGACTGAGGCCCTGCCCAGCACTCGATGCCACATGCCTAAAGCTACGCCATTAGTTCATCCCAATATATTACCAAAACACAAGCGGGAAAGTCTGCAGAGGGGAGCAGGACAAATGGCACGGGCATCTCTAACTGGTTACCAGCTTCCTAGGAAGTAAGTAACTTTCTTCATGTGACAGTCAATGTATTTCATATTTGGGTAACCCCGAGCACTGCCCTGCACAGGTTCATGAGAGGGGAATATTCAAAGTCTGTCCACATATAACAACATAGTTCTATTAAATGTACTTTATTCTTCACTATCTCAGCAACTGCCTATCACTAAGTACAGGTAATGACAAAAATCAGCATCCAGTTCCCTGCAAAGTGCAGTAAAAACAGGGGTACGAATTCCCAGGTCCTCTCAACAAGAGACTAGCCAGGACACTTTACCATCAAGACGGCAACAGGCCTGGAGCTTATCCAGATTCTCCAAGATCGAGAGGGAAGCTGATAAAAATGACAGAGCACTGGTTCAACACTAAGCTAAAAATCCAGTCCATGCAGATAACCATCTCTGGTCAACAGCATCTCCAGACTCAATCCACTAACTTTCTCCTACTGAGAAGAGACAAGCCCAAGTGACAAGAGCCAACTAACTCTCTGACGCAAGACTGTTCCCTGCTTCATACCCAGTAAAAGCAGGAACCTTCTCCACCAGCAGAACCATCATCCCAGAACCATGCACCAGTATCATCTGCACCTATCCCACCTCACCTTCTTAAGACTCTCTGATGGGGAAGAGATGCTGATTTATCATCAAGAACGGCAAAAAATACACCTGACAATGAGACCAAATTTCAGGCTGGTTGAGAGCCAGTGTGGCTGAACTGGAGCTCTCAGCCAGCTCCTGGATAACGTGCTGCAGTATCTGAAGAAATCATCTTTTTCTGAAGCAACCAAGAGCAGCAAACATGTTCAGTGCTCTTGACTGGAACAGCAAACATATGACAAGCTGTGCTAGACCTATCCGCAAACTCTTGACAGCCCCCACCTTGGCACCATCTTCGTTTCAGATGCAAACCACAGTGTGGCAACTTCGAAAGGTTCATAGGTTCTCAACAGCTCTGAGCACGACACATCGACAGCACAAGCTTCCTGCCTCCAACATGCATCCGCAGCCTTCAAAGCACTGAGCAAGCATGGAGAGGAGGCATCAGTCCTCACAGATCTATACAGCAGAGAAGTAATACAGCATATCCATACACATGCACCAAAAAGCCTCTGGACACACCAAGGGGTAGAGATAATTAAAAAGAAATTCAGACTTCTTTATCAAGAAAACATACTATGAGAGGACACACAAAGTGAAGGGCCAAGAGCTGAAGCCTGGCTAAGGTCTGAAAAATAAGAGTGCAGCTGCCACGTGTCCAGGGATGGTCCAATATATCCTCCCCCAGACCACAAAGGAAGCAGGCAGCTGATTCCATGGGTCTTCGAGACAGCTAACTGATCCTGGGTAAGAAATCCCCAGCTGGTACCGATTTGAATACTTGTGTAACACACTAAGCAAAAAAAGCTGAAGTCACACGCAACTTCTTGCAATATATTGGGAGGCCAAAACAAGTAGTTTTACAGCTCATTTCAAAAGGAATTATGAGCTTTTGCCTTTCAAGGCCTTATGCACCAGCTAAACAGTAAGGGAAAACCTCCAAGATGCCTAAACTGCTGGCATTAGTTTTGTTAACAGCCCAAGTGACAATCAAAAGCTCAAACAGCGTAACTCTCAACAGACAGGGGTTAGCAATGACTGGCAACTTCAGAACACTGCTGTCAGAGCACAGTAAACAATACGAAAAGGGGTTTATTGTAGACACAAATGTAAAACCATCCTCTTCTGTGACGAGGAAAATATCTGGAAATCCAGAATCAGTGCTGACTGAAGGAGTTCTTCTCTTTCAGTCCTTGACTAGTTTGTCTCCCTTCTCATTTCCTATACACCAAAATAGATTTGCTGTACACTCCCCCTCTCTCAGAGGTAGGAAGGGACAAGCTTACTGCAGTCAAAGCAATGCTGAGAGGAAAGGAAGTGTCCAGAAGAACCACTGTTCTGAAGGATAACAGCTACAGGGTTTCATCTTTTCAGTACTGAGACAAGTCCTGACAGCATGAGCAACAGAACTCATGAGACTGCCAATCTCTACCATAACAAGGTACACAATACCCTAACAATACTAGTCTTGTCCTCAATACCCAGAATCAGAAGTCTCTTCATATCCATTTTACTTCCACAACAGACAGAAGAACTTGAAAAAGGTGTCATTACAAGAAGGTAACACAAGAGGTGTCATCATTTGCCTACCGCAGGTGTCCGGTAGAGAGTCATCCTCTTTTCGACAGGACAGGATGTCTGCAGCTAGCCAGTACTGACGAGTTTAATGATCTAACACGAAGATTTCCAACAACTCAATTCAGCCAGACGTACGTCATTACAGCTAGCCTCTCCGGGCTCTCTCCATTTAGGACTGTGTTACTGGAGCAGCCCCACTATCCCATCCTCTGAACTCCAGCACCGTGCACCAAGAGACGTTTCCGCGTGCACGGAGGCACTGCTTGATGGCCAGAGCTCTCCTCCTTTGGTGCTCTGAGGTCAGACACTGCCACCAGCCTTCATGACAGCTTTCATGCATTAACAGGCTCTAAGACCTAAGCCCAGTACTAAAAGTACTAACCCTGGAGTGTCAGTCTAGGAGGTGACAAGACAACTGCACCAGGAATTGAAGCACACTAACACATTATGACTCCAGATACAGCAAAGCAACCTTTGATAAGAGCTCTAAAGGTGCAAAATTCACTTTGCACTTTGGCAGAGAGCAGACTCTGCATTGACTACTCTGCTGGCACACGTAAGTTTTTATCCTCTTCAGTAGGGTTGCCATCACATCCAAACACCCCAAAAGTCCTGAACTAGCATTTCAGGGCACAAGCCACTGTCATGAAAGGCTGACAAATGGGGCTCTAGGATGAAACAGTTCCCAAAGCACTACTGTCATTTGAGAAGCAATAGTGACTCATGAATTGACTGGTGTGTTCGGTACTGAGCACAGGAGTCAAAGCCAGCCCTCCAATCAAACAAGAGGTTTCTGCTGATGTTCAAGTGTCAACACTGCAAAGTACACAAGAAAAGCTTGGACCTCTGAAGGTCTAGCACCGGGAAAAGCAAGTATCAGCAAATGGAAAGTTTCGTATCCACATAAAAGGAGAGCATTGTAACCACACCATGCGTGGTAGTAGCAGGGGAAGAGAGAAACCTGCTGTCCTCTACAAACCCACACCTGGGGAGGTGCGCCAGCCTGTTGCCACCAGCACTGCCCAAAGAAAATAAGCTGCCAGCTCTTACAAATTTTGGTTCACAAACGCTGGAAACAGAAATACATGCAGATCACCAGTCAAGGAAACACGGACTTTCTGACCCAGGTTTCAAAAGCTTAGCAAGCAAAAGAAAAATTTCAGAACTGGCGAGTTAATGACTAAGTTGCAAGATCAAAGTGTTGCAAAACACTGGGCATAAGGCAGGTCGTTTAAGATCAAGTTATTTTAGAAAACAACAGGGCTTGGTTTTGGACATGCAGCAGATCCAAAACTCAAATTTAAGCCAAAGGACTGTGGGAAGTACAGCAGGTGTTGAATTTCCCCTCCAAAGTTTTCCCACGCGAGAGCTGTGTACTCCCATACTTTTGAGACACTGTTGTTGTCCAAACATGTCAGAAGGATAACAGTCATGGACACAAATTCTTAGCCTTACTCAAACACCATTTATACTAAACTGCATCTTTAATAAGTTTACATTACAGACAGGCTAACAAATATCATTTTTGTAGGCATGACTATCTTCTTGCTGTCTAAACAATGCTCAAGAATACAAAAGATGTATGCAGTTTCAGATCTAAATCCTACCTACGCAATTCTTGCTTACACAGGAAAGTCAACATAACATGCAAGTATGTTTTAATGTTTGTACTTCATATTCTTTCCACGAAGAGCTATGCTTATTCTTTTTCACAATTCCAAACCCCTTGTACCTGAAAAGCAGAGAAATACTCTGCATGGAACCAAGATGTTTTGGAACAAGCCCGCCGTGTCTAAGGCAGTGCTCCATCCTTCCGCGATGTCCAGATGGTTTTCAATACTGACTTGGGCACGCTTAACCTGCCAGCAGGTTCCAGAGCCTAAAGCACAATCATGGCTAACCCACATAAACTCTAAAATAAATGTCAACTATAGCTGACTTCAGGAGAGAGAAGGTATCTTCAGCAACTAAAACAACCGAATTAATTCCTGTATTTAAGAAGTCTCTCTCTCCAACAGTTTTCATTGTATGCCTCATTCACTAAGCATTATATGCAAGGCTAATTTTTGAGCTGACATCCTAAAACAAACAGTTAGAAGGCTCAAAGTCAGCCCAAGTAACTTTCAGGCCCTTTCCCCCCCTTCCTACTGCAGTGGTTAGTCAAGAAAAGCGTTCTTCCTCACAGCCGAAGTCTGCAAGGCAGGCTCCAGAGCAGACTTCTCAGCAAGCAGTGAACTTCCCTGCCCAGTTCTTCACGGCCAAAGCTGACCATCCTGACAGGAGCACAGACGGTAACCATTTCAATCAGACTTTAAAGCCCACAAATTCACAACAGCAATGAGAACGCCAGTAGTGAGGAACCACCTCAGGTATTCTGTACGGCAAAGCATCTATCTCTACATAATGTCTGCTCCCAATCTCTGTATAGCACAGAATTTAAAGTGTGAATTCAGGCGTACCAGCGCCTGCAGTCTCACTGATTTATGTGCAGTCCTATTTCCCAGACACAGACAGCACCAGTACACTTCTTTTTAAGGGCCAGCACAACATATCAGCATCTATCGCCCATTTCAACCACTGGTATATAAACTTTTATAAATTAACTACTTTCCTACAACCAATGGCCAGGACTAAATATTGTATCAATACAAAATGTTTAAGATATTAAAGACTTAGAGTTAACATAATATGAATGGTTTTAAAAAAATACCAGTTTTTTAATCTGTCACGGGCTTCCAACTGGGCTCCCACCTCAAAGTTGATCCCTCTTCTATTCGGAGGATGTTTTGTCATTTTGTAATATCAACACTGCTGATTTTATTCCCCTGAAAAATGCAATTAAATATCAATCACTAATCAACACATATACAATATAAGCTTATGCACCATAATCCCCAAAAGCTAGATATTAAGGGACCTCTGTATGTTTGTTTGCAGAATGTAATGGGGCCAATTATCTCAAACTAGGGTTCCCAAGCGACAGTGCGCAGAATCATTCAAAAAATGCGTTCAGAGGGGTAGCTACCGGACCATGGAAGACTGAAGCTCAACCTCTGCCCATCAGTCCAAGTTCCAGGTCAATTAAGAACTCTGCAACGGAATGTTTATTCACTACCAAGACAGACGCTTCATGACGCGCTCTCCCCCCTCCCGGTTTTGATGAAAACAAGGAATCCAGCCAACAGGAAGCGGGCAAAACCAAACGCAGCAACCATCTTACAACAGCTACCATGCTAGGGAAGCACTCGAGAGCACTACCTCACCTCATCGCTACTAATGCAACAGAGCTCAAAGACTTTAGAAATACGTAGTTTCTTCAACCAATTTTAGAAGACTGTCTGTCTGCTTGCGTATTTGCAGTGCTTTCTTCCCACTTCTCCACCATTTTAACCAGAAAATAAAAATAGTCTTCATTAAGACATGTTTCCAACAGGTACTATAAAGGTTTAAGAAATCTTGCCAAAGCAGTTTCTCTCAAGGTACATTTAGTGGAAAGCCTGATCAGGAGTTACTTTCCCCAGATTTTTGTCAGTCGTTTCCCACAATTATAAGAAGCAAGTTGCGATCCATTCCTGTGGTCCTCAAGCTCACAAGATCCAAAAATACGAATAAGTCTTATTCAATACTGTCCTTCTTACAGTAAGGCTATATCTTCAAGATTCAATTAAATATGTATAAAATGGATGTGAGTTAAAAACACCTTCTAGTCTCACTACAAGAAGAAGGAGACATGCACTGGCAACAGGAATAAGCAGCAGTGCCTCGGTTCATACAATGCATAAACAAGAATGATATCCACTGAGCTGCATCTGTAAAAGGATTAACAGTATTGTGTTAGAAACTAATCTAAGTTCAACCGTGGTTCAGAAATCAAAGATCTTTAGGAAAGTCATAAATCTTCTCTCACAGGGAAAAGCTACTCCATCTACAAACTTTTCAAACCAGGCCATTTGCCAAGGGCCGGCCATGGAGGCACCACCTCGAGGATCATAACCACACCACAAAGAAGCTTCTCTGCCAGAAGATGATCTGCTGTCTTCCTCTAAAGCACTGCTTTCAGACTCCTCTTCACTACCGTGAAAGCAGCCTGCAATGGGGGG
>Ga0065711_1008691_pt1 | contig 12358 bp, 4 predicted proteins | sample Hoacrofraction12_FD_59098 | JGI IMG/M metagenome (GOLD analysis project Ga0065711, IMG submission 59098) | Hoatzin crop microbial communities from Cojedes, Venezuela - Epithelial fraction 12 v2 (version 2) | ecosystem: Host-associated > Birds > Digestive system > Esophagus > Crop | place... | reverse complement strand
GGCGGCCGGGGGCCCCGCGGGGCGTCCGGCTGCTGGGTGCTCCGCGCCCGCTTCTCCTTCAGGGCGATGCGGCCGTGCCCCGTCACGCACGCCGCGGTGCGGGAACGTTGTCTGTCTGCCGCGACGAAACGCTGGGTGCGGTCGTTCTCTTCTCTCTCCCGGGGGGAGACGAATGGTGCCAGGGCGGGGAGCCCGAACAGAAGGCGAATGTTGGGAGCTGCCAGCGGTCAGTGCGGCGATGGGCCATGGAGAGCGGGCTGGCGGGCTGAAAGGCGCCGAGCAGCGCCGGGTGCTGTCAGCGGGCTGGCGTCTCTGCAGGCAGGGAGTGGAGCCGCCAACGGTCCGTCGTCACCCACCAAAACGTGCCTCTGGCTGCAGGTCAGGCCCGCTCCCGTCGAATCCTCGCTGCCCTTCGGCGTGCCCGGCCGGCTGCCGGGGCGTTTCGGCCTCTCCTGCTCGCTGCCTCTGACACACCGCTGACGAAGGCGCTCGCATGAGGCATTTGAGCCTCACCAAAATATTTAGGGAAAACTCAATCTAATATAAAACTCAGCCTAATCTAATATGATCAAGAGATAAAATCTTATTATCGGTCTTAAAAGCTACAACAGCTTTTAGATTTTCATCTAAACAAGTGCCAGTGCTTCAAAGCAAAGGGTATAAAGTTAAGCTCCTTATCTGCATGTAGGGACCACACGGTTTTCAGAGATACCGGGCAACTGCAACGAGGCGTCAGCGCCGACCCCGCTTGACGCCTGGGCTGCAGGCAGGGCTGGAGAGAAAGCCGCGTCTCACAAGTCTGCCTGCGTGCCAGGAGCCTGCCCCGTCCGGCTGGGCCGTCTTCCCTGCCCTAACCCAAGCCGGTCTCGACGTCCAGCCGGGTGCTGCCCGCCTGGCTCTTACAAATCTGGGCTTGGGTAAACACAGCAAGAAAATAGGTACCGTCATCGACAACTTGTTCTTGAAGAAACCAAAAAGATGCAGAGGAGTTTTTGAAAGAGGGGAGCGGCTGTCTTTCTAACTTCTGTGCTTGGAGCGGCCTATAATTTGGGTCGTCAGCTCTGCATGTCACGTTGGAAGTCTGGTGCTGACGTTCACAACCACGAAACTCGAAACTTTCCTGCTTGAAGCAGGAACATTTTCATCTTTATAGACTGGCTTTGGTTTTGGTTGCTGAGAAAAAAAGCAGATTAATGCAAAAGAAAGTAAATATTGCACGAGAGGCTTTTAAAAGCCATAATAAGCNTCATACTTGTTGTTCCATGGAATATAAAGCAGGAATACCCAACCGGTAACCATAATAGGATATTTTCTGGAGCCAAAAGAACACTGAGATGTTCCACACTGGACCTAAGCTGGCTGGAAAATACAGATATTTTTGTTCCTGCTGTAGTAAATATCAGGCGTACAGATGGCTAAAATATTCTCATTGACTCTGAGTGAGAGAATCCAGCAAGTCTCAGTCAAAGGACTTTTTCAAAGCGATTATTGATAGGACACCCGCTATTCAAATAGCACTTCCACAACACTCACAAAGTAGAAAATGAGGCAGGGGATTAAAAAGCATGTCCTCAGAGGTTATAATTTCAAAGTTACAATTCTGACATAACGCGTAGTGGTTAGTGAGCGTGGGTGGATGAGAAACTGATAGAACTGCCAGCATTGTCATAAGGCAGTTTTATGTGCCATTGGTTTTTCATTCAGTTTTTAAAGCAAGTGCATTCCTCGGGAAGCCAGGGCAAAAAGCGCCGCCAAGAATCTTTCCTGCAACGATTGCACTTCATTTGAAAGAAAGATCTAATTGTTTAAAAGTCAAAGCTGAGCAAAAACGTTGAGGTCTGCTAACATCCTGGGAATGAGCAGTGCAGCTCTGCGTGGGCACAGTCTCTGCTGCAGTCCTGAGTGGCTGGAGGCGTACGAGAGCATTGCGTGGAGTGAGAAGTTTCCTCGCAAATACTTCTCCGCACCGCAGCGGAACCATTAATGGCTACACCCGTAACAAAGACAGGCATTAAAGTGGCAGAGGGAGTAACAATCCTTCCCAACCCTTCAGCCCCACTTTCAGACCTACCTTGGGGAATGAATTCGGGGCATAAGAGATCAGGCTTCACAGGTGAGGGCCTTCCAGCAGCTAAATCAAAATCTCAGCGCTGCATTTCATCTAAAGCTAACGGTTTATCAATAAGACCGAAGGGGAAATAAAATTCAACTCCACTGAAATGCTGTGCTCTCTCACTGTAATCATGTCCAGGTCTCCCTCGCAAGAACATGGTATCCGGTGACAGGATAAGTACGGAACAGACAACACGAATTAGGGAACACCAAAGGCAGAGGAACACTTGCATCACCTGCACTTCCGTGTGTTTCCTTCCCAAACAGTGGATATGGGAATCTCTTGTGAATAAAAGCAACATGAAGCTGTATCCACTGCCCATGCACGTATTGCATGGTCCTAACCTGTTTTCCAGTCAAAGAGTATCCAGACTAATTAATTTTTCAGGAGGCTTATGCAGGGACCCTTGAGGGTTCAAGGCCCTGAGCATTAACTGCCTGCTCACCTTTTGTAACCCTGACTGACAGCAGGTATGTTCTCTTCCTAAACAATTGACACTTCTGTCAGTGCTGGCCACAAATGTCAATGTTGACTCATTTCTGTGGCTGAAAGGGTCTTCCCTAGGCAAGCTTGCTATTTAGGAAACAAAGATCAGGCTTGTTATCTTCAGTGATAGTATAAATCCCCATTTTCCTATGCTGTCAAATTCTACACTGGCCAAAACCAAGACCCCTTTCTTACGCCGCTCTCCACAAGTTTTCCTTCCCTGGAGGCTGCTCGAAGGAAGGACCCCTGCAGCGTGCCTCTTCTCCGTGGCTTTCCACTGTTTCATAGCAGCTTCTCTTAGATGTTTCCATGCTCTTTTCTAAACAACTTTGGAAATAAGAAGTTGCTGGACTCTGAAATAAACCAGTAAGTGTCATGAAATTTCATTCAGTTCAGTACCTGTTATTTTCCTGAGGCATTTGCTTTTTAAGGGATTCATGTGTATGTAATAATTTTGGTGGTTTCTGTTTCATGTGACAGTGTGCTCAGGAAGAAATTAGAGTGGAGTGGAAAACTGATAGGCTGGCCATTAGTTGCAGATTTTCAGCAACCCAGAATTGTTTAAAACTCCAAAGTACACCCCAGTTGTACATTCTTGAAATGCATGTTAGCCTTTACATGTTCTCAGAATGGTAGGAGCTGTTTCATGTTTGTATTCCTTGGCATGCTAGCAAAATACTTGAGTTAGGAGTTGCCAGGGAATCTCCTCCATGTGTAATGATAGACTCCATTCTCTCTGTAATGCTAGACAGTCTTTGTCTACCAGCTACCTCGCCAATTAAGAGCTCTGCGTGGCATCTTGTTGGTGAGCAGTGAGACTTCGCTCCAGGCACACCAGTGAAATTCACTGTCGCAGGGCTTCGCTTTTGCATGATGATTGGAAACTTCCATCAACCAGATAGTCTGTCTTGTGCCTGGTGACCACATCTGAGGAGTGTCACGACACTGTCCTGAGTTATTTTATGTTATTTCTGTGCAAGGAAAGTGTTTCCTCAGTGATGAGCCTGGACATCGCACCCAGCTCGGAGGAGGTTTCACCCCAGTGGTGTGGGTACTGGGGACACACTTGGGCATTGCCTTGTCTAGATCAGTGTTGCCATCCTCCCCATCAATAAGCAAAAGCAGTTTGAGGGAATACTGCCATAGTACATAAACCACTGTGGAACTGAGCTTTGCTTTCATCGCAGCGGTAGCCCGTGTGTGTCAGACAGGGTAGAAGTGCCATTTTTGTGTCTCCTATTTGAATTTTGCTTGGGGCTATGAGCTGTTAATGGGTTCTGTGTCTCTAAGTGATTTTCTACTTTGCATGTCCTAATTAATGCCCCTCCTTCTGACTGGTATCTTCCGACTTGTCTCCCTAGACGTATTATGATTTTGTCTTCATTTTCAATCGCTTTTAATCTGTTCGTGATATTGATGTTCCGTACTCCAAAGATGCTGTGTTTCTGTTGATCTATCATTCTGAGCACCGCTGACTTCTTGTTCTTGCAGCCATCCTTTTGATGCTCTGAAACCCTACTTTTTCAGTTTGTTTTGCCTTTACTAAAAAACTCCTCAGAATCTGGCTCTTACAAGTGTTTATCACCAAAGGCTGCCTTTTCGTCTTTGTCCTTTCTTGTAAAGGAGAGACCACTGGCTCATTGCTCAACCCGCAGCTGTAATACCTGTTGTCAAAGCAGTAATTCTAATACTCATCGTTCATAAACTAATGATGCAAAGCAAATATTTGTTACTTTGGAGTGTTTGCTCTGGTTCCCCTTGGTTATGATATAACCTCTTTATAGCTTGAGACTCTGATAATGAAACTTTGGAAGACTCTTGCATTTCGGAAGGACATCACTGGGTACTCCTGAGTTACACAGGCCAAGCTGCATTCAGGTACAAGATAAACACTACATGAGGAGGGAAAAAAAATTAGAAAGAAACACGACTTTCTATGCATACACCCATTATTTCCTGCAGACTAAGTGTGCACAATGACAACCTCTGAGAGCAGAGATACGAGCATGGGATGTGACTGTAGCCTCATTTCTCCCCTGTACCAGTAGTGGCTGGAGATCGTGATGCCCTAAAGTCTGCCAGTGGTGGCCATTCCTCTGCAGTGAAATTCCTCCAGACTCTCACCTTACACACATAGTGTAGGACCACACAATACATCTATGTAGCTTCTTCCAGACAAGAAGGTTTATTAGGACCTCTCTATACTAGCCATCCATAGGAGCCTCCTCTCCTTCCCCAAGTCCTGCCACTGGCTGCCCAGCCGGTGTCCTCAGGGAGAAACCTGCCCTTTGGACTCCTCCTGGGTGCACGTCTTGGCAGTTTGCACGGGACTCAGGTGCCATTTGGCTCTGCTTTCCCAGCTGCTCTTGCAGCAGCAGCGGTGAGAGGGGATGCCAGGTCCTTTGGAGCAGGGGGTCTCTGGAAGAGCTCCAGTTTGCAAAGCTAGGCAGTCTGAGTGCCCACTACTGGGTCTCAGAAAGCAGACAGAAATTCAGAGCACTCCCGAGTATCAAGTACAATATCTCTGAGCATCTCTGGTATACACTGTTCAGCCAGGTTAGGATACACTGGCTGTGCTGTCATGGTACGTTGTGTTGAGGATAGGCAGCAACTAAAGAAGAAGTAGGTAATCTCTGTTTATTTGCACTTGCCCTCAGTAACATCAGCAATTCCTGGTACAAATAACCTATGATTGTTCATCTGAGCACTAGCACCCAAGCTGTCACTTTTATTTAGAAAGATGTGGACAGCCTTCCTTTTTTCTGGAAGGGATTAGTGGGGAGGTAGGGAATCAATAAAGGAAAAGATTTGAAAAAAAAAACCAACAGCAAAACAAACCATGAAGCAGGGCTAGACAATTAACATCCCACAGCCTCTAGTAATATTGATTGTTGTTTTGCCCTTGAATCCCACTCTGCTGACATAGAAGCATTAACCCTTTGGTAAAATACAAAGGGAGAAAATGGGTGACACTGATAAACTATTTGTATTATTCCATAAAAAAATACGAACAAGAATATTAAAAGAAAGTATAGGTTAGAGAGTGAGACGCTCACACTATCTAGATTAATAACATTCTGGATCAGTTGTCTCCCAGACTGGTACCTGTCACCTCTGTTACACATTCTATTTCACTCGCACTCAAGATGTAATGAAGAATGATAAGAAGTTATTCTGCATAGCTTGGCCAGCCTGTAGAGGAGGGACATAATGTGTTTTACCCATTTTGCTTGGCAATTAGTGGTGAATGATGGCCCTCAGGTGCTTGGATCTGGGGGGGGAAAAAAAAAAACTGAAAAAAATGAAAGCTAGGCAGAAAGCAATCACTTAGCAATCTGGGTGCCAATAGTCCTGCTTTGCCTCATGTCCCCTCATCCCTGCACCTCAAAGCATTCTGCAGAAGAATGCATGCAGAGTGAGCCCAAGACTGTCTAAAAACCAGCACAGATGTCTAGCTAAAACCTGGTGCTAGTCTTCATTGTTGTACAAGAAAGGTACGGTAAACTTCCCAAGACCTTAGTTACCTCCTTTGGGAAAGCAGGGACAATACTGGCTGTTTAGCACCAAAAGAGTCTCTGGTCTCTCTCGCTATTATAAAAGATGACAAGGGCACAGAATTGTTAAAAGCATTAAGTTATTGATGCCATCCCAGTGCATGTTCTTTCAAGCTAAAAGCTATTTTGATGGAGGAAGCATAAACAATCAAGAGGGCTAGTTGGTGAAAGCTATCAGCTATGGTTCCAATGGAGAATGAAATGAGAAGCAAAAGTAGAACAAGCTTTACTGCTCAGGTGCCTTTTTGGAAGAATTTTACACAAGTGCTGAACACACTTTTCAAACCTTCAGGTTATTCCAAGTTGCCACTCAAAATCTAGTAAAGGAAAAACATAGAGGATGCAGGCATCCTTTCTAGAAGAAAGGAGATCAGCAAAATGTAGAGCAGCAAAAAAACCTAGTTCATCATTTTTGTATGTATATCACAGGATGCAATTCAATAAAAGAAATGCAAACACTCCATATTCTACTGGAGTAGTCAGCTGTGCAAATACACGACTGGAAAAAGCGAGTTTGACAGCAATTCTACCAGCAAGGAGCAAGGGGATCTGAATCACAGACTGAACATGAGTCAGAAACATGCTGTGGTGAAAAAAGCTACATTGCAGTGGGATGTATAAAGAAAAGTGTCATGCATATGGGACTTGAATTAACTTTACTGTGTGAGATTCTGTGGGTAAGGCCCCTGTTAAGAGCGTGAGACTCCAGAAGAGATTGGACCAATTTGGCAGAAATTGGACAAAAGCAACTGGAATGATTGGAGATCTAAAAGACGTGCCCCTTCTGTAATAACCTACAGGAAAAGACTAAAGAAACCAGAAATATTTAGTTTATAAAATGCAGAAGTGTCGATAAAGCTGAAGGAAATAATGTGCTCTCAATCTCATATGATGAGAGCAGCGAATAATGAGCTTAAACTGAAGCAAAGGAGGTTTCGATTAAACGTGATGAAAAATTCCCAATGGTAGGGACAGAGAAATGGCAAAATATGCTGCCTAGGGAGGCTGTGGAATCCACTTCTTTAGAAAGAAAAAAGCAAGTATTTGTCATTTATTTATTTTTCTACAGGGAGAGTTTATCCAGCCCGAAGGCAAGGAGATGAACCAGGAGCCTCTCAGGCTACACCTGTCCCTGTAAGCTCTCCGGGGTCAGGAACAGGCTCAAGCACTGGTACCCAGCTACTTGCTAAGCTACCAGTGGTGTCCCCATCCGCGCTCAGCCCTGGACTGGTCACTGACCTGGGGACCTAATCTCCAAAGATTGTCCCCAACAGCCGCCATGGACAAGGCCATCACATTCAGGGGGAAAAGCATTCAACTGCACCATGATATTTGCCCTCTGGGTGAAAGAAAAGGTCATGGCCCTGTTTCTTGTAAAGACATAGCTTAAAAGTGCCCTCCAGTCCTTAGTTCTGTGGATATTCCTATTTTTAACAAGGAAATTCCAAAAGCCCTCTCTAAATTTGTGCAATTTAAATGAATAAGCTTTTATGTGTACAACAACCATCCAGCTCTGGGGCATTCATGCGATTTTGCTGCTCTTAGCAGCTCTGTATAAATAACATATGAAAAGAAATATTCCCTGTGTAAGCATAAGATGTTCATAAATACAAAATAGTTACAATAATTCATTACAATATTACCAAGATGAAAGTCTCATTAGCCTAAGTACTTCTACAAATTTGTAGCAAGAGACACTCCCTGTCCCAAACTTTGTACAGTATGGTTTGAGAGAAAAGAGCACAGGTTAAAAATATGTGGTCATGGAAGGCATTTGGTTACATAAAGGACATTTTTTTTTTAAGTGTAAAAATGAGATTATCTGTAGTAATTTTCAGTGTAAGCCACAATTTAACATATCCTCACCCACTTAGGCTTAAGTCATTTTCCAGGAAGTTCAGCTCAGTAAGGTTTACACAATGGTATGACTGCTTCAAAATTTAGTTTTCTTGTAGAAATATACACGCTAGTCATTCTGTTACATGCCTGTCTAGATTGCCTCCATTTAATAAGCTTCAAAGAACTGGATAGCACAGAGATGATTTAGGAGCTTTTACCTACTGGTATTGTCCTATATTTAACTTTCTAATTGTAATGGGAGGAGAGCGAAACATTGTCAGGTTCAATAAACACAAGTTACTTTTTCATCTGTAGTCAACTTTAAAGCCATTCTGTCATTCAGGCCTTGCACGTTTCTAAGCACCACTGAGAGTTTGGGTATCAGTACTTCATAAAACTCTTTTCTAAAGTGAAATTCAGAGAGGTGTTGCAAAATGGGCCCATATATTTCTTGCAGTAGTGAAAATACCATCTCCATCAGGGTTATTTTCTTTTCCTTTCAAACCACCGTAAGAAAAACACCACAGGCGTCATCTAGTTAGTAACCTCTTAGTGCACTGACCTGTTTGATGTTCACAAGAGGGTTAGTCAATATGTTAGCCTGAGATAGGGTACCATTAGTAATTTATGCATGAATTTTGTTACATAGCTCAATCTCCACCTGCCCCACAGCTTGCAAATGCCCCTGCAACACACACTACTGCGTAAAAAGGTGAGTCATGAAAAAATAAAGTTCTATTTATATTTTGGCCCTATGCAAAGTGAAAGGCATGGTGTTGAGGTGTGTTTGTAATATTTTGCAATTAAAAAGTGGTAGTATGTTACTAGTTTTAAATACGATATCCTAGCTAATGTTAAATTAATCATTAATCATTTAGGGCATCACTAATGATTCCTGTTCCTAAGCCCCTCTGTATTGATTCTCAAAAACTCACTAGATTGACCTCAGAAAGAACCCTTAGCATTTGAAGAAATCAAATGTAGATATATACTGGCTTCTGTGGGTTAGTGTGTTAGTAATTCATCTTTCAAGGACAATAAAATGTCCCTGGTATGTTGTAAATGGGAAAAGATTGCAATCTGCCATGGACCATCCAGAGAATGGGAGAAGCAGCTTAACGAATCAAAGAAAAACCAGGCAGAAACTGAATTTGATAAGATACACCAGCTAAATTACGTGTTTTCCGACGGTGAGGCTGGATCTAAAGGAGCTGTTCTAGAAAATGTAAAGTGACTGAAAAAACTAGAGAGACTGAGCATATGAAAAAGATTGAACCAATGTTCGGTGCTATGTGGAATGGTCCTACAGCTCAGGCATGCTGTTGTTGAATTATCTATCTACGCCTATTTTTTGATATATAAGTGCACTTTGCACTCACATTTTTTCTAGCAACAGTGTCTTTACATTCATCCATCTGCGTTATTCCTGGAATGATACATGGTACAGTTCTGTAGCGCTGGGAAATGAGGCAATTATAGGTAGAGTTCATAAATCCACTTTGACTGCCCTCCCCTTTCAGAGCTGACTCCCGAGTCCGTGGTGAGATAGCTACATTGTCTACACAGCGCAGGAGGCACCTCAGAAGAGCAGTCCAAAAGAGCTCCTGCTTTTGCAGAAGATGCCTGAACTGAGCCTGAAGCGGTGAGCCTTGTTCAGAATTGCCTTGGCTGATTCTGAACGAGAGCTGGAAGCAGCGTAGCAGCGGCCTTGCAGCTCTTTATTTGGGTTTATATACCCCGCTTCTCACAGTGTGACTTCAGCAGAGGCTGTGGGGGCTGCACTGGCGGGCACTGGGGTGGCTAGAGCACTCTCCTGGGAGGAGGCATTTTTTTAGGGAGCGATCCTAGAACCAACCTCTCCAGCTTTCTACACGAGTCCTCCAACTATGAAGCTGCTATTCAGATGGCAGTAACAAACATTCACTCACTGCATCTCCTTAGCAGTTGGTACCCCCCATCACACCCTAAAACACTTATTTCTGCCAGCAATCCTCTCGAACAATGCTGTTGAACAGCCTTTCTGTGGTTTCTTAAGTGAACAGAAGTATTGCACTCTTTCATGGCTGAAGCCACTGTCTCCTGCCAGGCTTTCTCAGTTCTCCTCCCTAGGATTCTGGGCCATAGGATTTGGCCAAAGGATTTTGGCCTATGGTCTGTTAGTGGCAAAAAAAAAAAAGGCATTTCCATGAAAAGACACATGCCTGACTTCACCTCTAGTCTGACGTACCTGCTAGCAGAAGCACATCCCTGCATCATTCTAAAGAAGGCAGCACAGTGTTCATCTGAATTACATTTTTAGGAATCTCTTTTAAAAAAAGATAAAAAGAAAAAAAATATGTTCCTTACTGGCTGAAGGGAGGTGGAGAAAATAATTCTGAATTTATTCAGAATTGATACTACTCTGCATTGCACTATGCCTGGATTAATATATTAGACTGTATAATATTATAAGAGATCTAATATTAATGGCAGTAACCATTTTACCATGAAGTAATTAGGCAGTAGCTAGCTGTTTGTTTAATAGTGTTTTTACCTCGCTGATCTCCATCTTTCCTATATTGGCTATGGGATTTGTGAATCCTCTAGGTTCATAGATTAACATAGCATGACATGTTTCTTTTTATGTCAAAGCATTTACAGTATATTTATAAAAATTAATAGAAGGTTTTAAATAAGCCCCTCTCCCCATAGCATGGCTAGGTGATTGATTTCTAATTTTCTTCTGAGTACTGTCGTTAAATTTTGTTACTCATACCGGCATCCTCTATGTTTTCAGTAAAGTCAACTGAAGTGTTTTCTCTTTTAGCGTTCCCATTAGCCCCAACAAATCCTTCTCTTGCTGCCTGTGCATGCTCTGACTCCCATTTCAACACTGACTCATGACTGAGAAGAGATTAAGACTTTGACTTGACAGGCTATAATCCTTTGCCTGCAACGGAACGGCTGCTGCCTACAGAGCAAAGCAGTGCTCTGCTGTCTTACGACTGCCGGTCCATGCCTAAGGACGCGTGGTGGCCACGTCTGATGTAATTCAGCTTGTCCTGATTAGATGGGGGGAAAAGAATACACACACATCTAATTGAAGCATGGAATTATTTTACTGGATTACTAATGCACTTGGAAAATCTATGGTAGCGTTTATTAAGTAAGTGTTTGGTCACATGTGTAACCTGGCTTACACAGGATGAGGGTTGGAAACTGCATCCTGTGAAGTGGCTGGAGCTTTTCTTGATTGCTGAACAGGCAGCGTTTTTCATGTTCTTTCCAAATCATCCATATGATTCACAACCATTTTCTCTCTCTTCCTGAAGCTTTATATTATTGCACAAATGCTAAGAATGGCGTCTGTTCTACAGAGCATTGCCAGTGCTTTGATATGTATTCCTGTATATTGCACTGCCAGTGCGTTAATATGTATTCCTGCATATTGCACACATTGAAAAAAGCTTACCTTAAATAAAATGTAGCAATACAGTTACACAGAACACACCTCTTTTGTATTTTCTTACCTGCTTAGTTTCCTACTACCTGCTTTGCACGTAATACTTCTGCTTGTGGAGCAGCTTCCAGGATTCTGGCATTTCTATTGCAGATGCCATGCTTCTTCCCTGTTACAATGCCAAGCTTTTCTTTAATTTGAAAAACAACATACGCAGGTTATACACTAGCTGCCAAAGCTGAAACAGTGTAATTGAAGACTAATGATTTCTGTAGGAAACAGCTTAAAAAGCCTGCTAGGGCTACATCATCTCAAGTTGGCAGATACTAATTCTCCATTTACATTTAGCTGTCGTTAATTGCCATACTGAGGTAACGTACCCGTCCAGTTTAGAAAAATGCCAGAAAAGTCCCGAGGATCATTATAAAAGCCCACCTTTTATTAATACGCTTCGGAGTGTTGAACTGTACCCTGTGTTTTGCTTCCCAGGGGGCATAGCAGGGAGGAAGACAGAAGTAGATTCATGGCTCTGATGCAACAGGAGAACCCTGCCTGGTGTCAGGGGACTCCCTGAAGCCACTCCACAACCCAGGCCACACTGGGTACAGGACATGGGCCATGTCATCTCCCAGCACAACATCTACGGAGCTGTATCTCTGGTCACAGAATCACAGAATGGTAGGGGTTGGAAGAGACCTCTGTGGGTCATCTAGTCCAACCTCCCTGCCAAAGCAGGGTCACCTATAGCAGGCTGCATAGGACCTTGTCCAGACAGGTCTTGAATATCTCCAGAGAAGGTCCAGGTTGGTGTTATTTCAGTAAATACAGGAAAGTATTATTACCATTATTACTATTACTATTGTTGTTATTTTCTAATTTTACCTCTTGAGTGAGAAAAATACTGATTTCATCATTTCCGTGATTATT
>Ga0065711_1047379_pt1 | contig 12359 bp, 16 predicted proteins | sample Hoacrofraction12_FD_59098 | JGI IMG/M metagenome (GOLD analysis project Ga0065711, IMG submission 59098) | Hoatzin crop microbial communities from Cojedes, Venezuela - Epithelial fraction 12 v2 (version 2) | ecosystem: Host-associated > Birds > Digestive system > Esophagus > Crop | place... | reverse complement strand
CCCCGCCGCTCACCTTGGCCCTCATGGCGGTGCGGAGGCGCCGCGCTCAGTCCCGGCGGACGGGCGGCGGCGCGGGCGGAGGATGGCAGCGGATGGCGGCGCGTACCCACAAGATGGCGGCAGCAGCGGCCGAGAAGGACCCAGCTGCCCGCCGGGGCCTATTTATAGGGCGTTGCCCATGACCCCGCCCACCTTCGGCGCGGATACGACGGGAGCTGTAGTCCCCGCCCCGGGGCACGACGGGACCTGCAGTCCTCCCGCTGGCGGCCATTTTGCGCCGCGCCGGGCCCGCTGCGGCCGAGGGGAGCCGCGAGCGGCCGGGTTGATTCGGACAAAAAAAGCCAATTGCAGAGCTCTTCTCGGGAGCTTCGCTTGTCAGGTTTTTTTTTAACTGGCTTTTCGTTTCTTGTGTCAAGAGGTACAGGATTTATTTCTTCTTCCAAGTGAAAATAGAACAATAAAGCTCCAGCGAGTCTCAGTGGGCTGTGAACCTGCGCCGGGGCCTACGCAAGCGGCCAGTGCTGCCCCGGAGCCGGAATATTGCTCAGCATTGTGGTCCCCCGCCATCCCTGCCCAGGGCCTGTCGGAGCCGGGGGTCGGGACAGGAGCAGAGAGAGAGGGAAAAACTCAGGGGAAAAAAAAAGAGCACATTGTTTATTCTCTTTTATTGACTTTGGTAATATTCGCACGTGTGGAGTTTGGGGCGGAAAACGCCGATCTTTGCGGGGAAACGCAGTGCCTGTGGAGACGCCCGGGCAAGCTTCTCCCAAATTCAGCCGCAGAACAACCCGAGAGCCAGGTCGAAGCAGGGGCAGCAGGTAGCGCAAGAGGAAAACCTCCCTCTCCCTTACCTGGAACTCGAGCGGCTTTTTTCTTTCTTTTTTTTATTCATTTTTTCTTTTTTTTAAAAAGATTTGCTATAAAAGAGCAAAGGCCTGGCCGGACCCTGGCAGCGTTCCCCTCGCTGTCACCAGAGCAGCGCCTGCAGACGCTGTCGAGCGCCGCCAACGCACGCGAAAGTGTGGAACGAGCTCCCAGGCTTCGGCAACCAGCCGCAGGGAAGAGTAAAACTCCCCGGGGCACCGGGGAATCCAAACCCCCTGCCGGGCGCTCACCCGCCTGCAGCCCCTCGGCAGAGCTGCCAGGCGAGGAGCGGTGCCTGCTTCCGAGCAAGCTGCACAGTCAATTTAAAAACGAGCTCACCACAGCGGCATATTAAAAAATAGAGCGTTTATACGTAAATCAAGGCAGAGACAGAACGGAGTAGACAGAACCAGTCTACAGTCTCACAGGGGACATAAAATTTTTTATATTTTTCCCAATTATAAATGTACAATCTAGAGGCTAAAAGAAAAGAGCGAGGAATCCTCTGCCCCGAGGGACTGGTGAGGAATGCGGCCGCGGCCGGAGAGCCGAGAGGGCGCTGCGAGGCAGATCCCCTTGCACCGTCCACGCGTACCATATCACTAACACAGGGCACACTTTCTTGGGCGCAATCGGCTGTTTGTTTGGTTTCGGGTTTTTTCCTCCAAGAAAATCTGTAAAGGGAGAAATTAAACAAAGAGGGAAGAGGAAGAGGAAAGCAGGCAGCTCTCTGCACTCCCGCTGGGATCAGCTTCGCTGTTCACCTCTTCAACAAGTAGGGGTAGTATAAAAGGTTAGAAAGAGTGGATATAGACTAGCTTTTACTCCTGATTTTATTTGTCTGCTTTCTTTTTTAAGTAGTCTGAAGTGGCTGAGAGAATCCTCCCTCATTGGCAAAGTCAATCGGAGCTGGTTGTAGTCAGTGGGAGTCCAGACTGTTTGCTGCTCAGCTGCAAGAGGCAAACAGTGCTGGATTCTGTCGCTTCTGGTTTTGGGGGGAAAGGGGCGAGTGTGTGTGAATCGGGCGCTACATGGAGGGAGCGGGAGCTGCTCAGTCGCCAGCCTCATTCTCTTCCGCCGTCTCTCCCGTGGTGGCATTCTCTGCATTCTTGGAGGCCTGCGGAAACAGAAAACCAAAGGCACGGCGGCCGTGAGGAGGGGGCCAGCTCGGGCGCCGCGTGGGGCCGCAGCAACGGCAGCAGCCCGGCACAGCCCCTTCCGAGCCGGGGACGCCAGGGGGGCGGCGGCGAGCCCAAAAGGCGACCGCGCAGGACCTGGGTAACGTTTGGGCGCTGCTGATCGCAAGAGATCACGTGCCACTACTCCCCACAAAACCTGGCCAATTTACCTTCTTTTTCTTCTTTTTCTGGGTCTTCCGGCTTGCAGAACTCTGTAGAAGGGCCTGGAGACAGGAAGGAAACATGAGACGCTAGAAAACCGACTCCTTGTCGTGACAGCAGATAAAGGGAAACGCCTTTAAACGCGCAGAAATGGTGGCACGTCCCAGCAGGCACTGCGATGGATGGGGGATGCCACAGCCTCCCAGCCCGCCAACGTATGGGGCCTTGGAGCCAGCGGCTGAGACTGCTGAGCCACCCCCAGAACGGGCTAGGGGTCGTCACCCGCCAGCAGAGCCGGGCCTCGGTGCAGGAAACCGGGGCCCGAGCTGGTCTCAAGCACGCCTCTTCCTTTTGGAGCTCACGCCCCAGCCTCTCCCCGGCAGGCTCTTCCAACTTTCCTTCCCGCCTTCCCCCCCAGCGACGCAAAGACACGGTGACCCACGCAATGCGCTACCTCGGTTTATTATTCTTTTCCAACCAACCTTCAGTTCTCCATCTTGCACCTCAAACTCCGACTTGTAGAGCTCCGGTTCGAAGGGGCCGCTGGTTATCCTCATGGGACCGTTGGGCATTAAAAGCACTGTGAATTTGAACTGTGCAACGAACTCTCCTGCAAGGCAGAGCGGGCATTACCACACCGCAGCCCCCGCGCGCCTGGCCCACCAGCTATCTCGGCAGACGTTTCCAAGCAGATCTTTCCATCCCTGTGCCATCTCCACGCTGTCCCTGCTAAAAACCATCCCGCACGAACTGCTTAAGCCTACCCCAGCCAGGACAAAACAATTCCTCCGGGACCACCCCCCAAGCCTGCTCTGGAAGCAAACCAGCGCGCCTCAGCCATCAATCTCTCCTCCTGTCCAGGAAATTACTCCACAAAAAATTTCATCTCATCACTGGAACGACTCCAAAACAAGATCCAGAAGCCAACGGGTTTCCTGGAGGATAAATCCCAGGGCCCTTGAAGGGCATCTCTAATATTTATGCAGCGGCAACCAGCACCGGTGTCGCCAGGCTCCGGAAGCGACCGACAGTTGTCTGCCCATCCACACCCCGCTCCCAGCCCTCCCACCACCAGCACTCACCTTCCTTTTCGTAGAGGACATTGAAAGGCTGGAGCAGCTCATGCTTGGCGCATTCCACCACCCCCATCCTGGCCTTCTTCTCATCCTCAAACGCCCTGCGGAGCAGACAGAGCCCCACCCGAGCTCAGGCCCTTTCCCAGAGGTCAGGGTCCACCCTGCAGGCTTCAGAATTGCCCCCAGGGCCAGGCACTTGTGTCCCCCTCGCCCCGGCAGCGGTGCGGGGCAGCGACAAAGCAGACTGCCAGAGCAGGCAACTGCCAGGTGAAGTGCTGCCTCCAGAGAGCGGAAAAGGCAAGCGGACTGCAGGACGAAAGAGCCTGCCAAGCAAACGTTGCTTCCTTTGTTTGAGCGCACATCGCTTACAAGAACTGACTGGAACTGCCTCGCTGCCGCATGCTGTGCTCTGACACTGCTCTCACCCCTCTGATTTATTTTAAACGCAATTCCCGGCTCCACACCTGCCACGTGAGGCACAGGAGGTTCTCAAATCCTCTGGCTCTGCCTGGGATTCCTGCTTAAGCCGGTAACATCCTTCCTACACCCACTCCTAGGCTCAGACATAGCAAGCCCCAGCCCAAAGCAGCCAAGGCCGCCTCCTCTGCGACGGGACGGTGAAAGCAAGTTGGGTCTGCTGTCAGCACGGGCCGTAAGCTCATGCAGAGCATCCAGCTCGGAACGCACGGGGAGGCCGCGAGCAAGAGCCAGTACCTGAGAGTAAATGGCATAGTATCAAAGCGCCTCTCCACCTCGCTGAAAAAGGCACGGGAGGTTTTCATCTTCAAGCCATACTGTTTGGAGGGGTCCCTTTTGTAGATGGTGGTTCTCTGTCCAGCATCCTTTGCCTGCAAACACAAACAGCCCTGAGACCAGGAGAGCGGCGCAGCGCTTCCTCAGCCAGGTCAGCCGACCGCGCGCACATGCTGGGATGCTTACATCGCACACGTGCCGCCCGTATCCCCCCGCCATAAAGGTGCGCCTCAACTTTTTGGATGGAAAAAGCTCCACCCAAAAAGACGCCGCAATACCCAGGCAACAAGTACCCCCAGCTGGAAGCGGCACCCACGAGGACGTGGCCATCAGCACCGCCTGATGATGACGACTGTCCTGAGACACGGTCGCTTTGCCCACGCGCACAGACGAACAGCAGGCCATGAAGCACCGGACTCACCTTTCCCTCTCCACTGCTGACGAGAACATCAACAGCGTAAACTTCATGGACCTCAAATTCTGCTTTTTCATGGTCCTTCCTGGATGAAAAAAAGCTTGGTCAGTCAAAGAACGGTAAATAGAGAAGACATGACCTCCTACACAGCCACAGCACCTCAGACACCCCATACTGGGCTTAGCCAGAGGAGGTCCACAAGCACAAAGCAGTGCTGGAGAGCAAGCAGGTCCCTGGGCAGCAGAGCAGAAGCTGGCACAGGGACGCTGAAGCTGCCAGACCGCAGAGCTGACCAGCGACAGACCAGCGGAGAAGGGCAACGGCAAGCCAGCGCTCCTCTGGCCCATGACGAGCAGCTCCATCCCCGGTAACGGGTCGGAGGTCTTGCAGACGTTCAGCACCAGCTCTTTGAACTTGTGGTCGCGTCCAAGGTGGGCCACGAGCCCCACCACGCCTGAGACCTTACAGTCCAAGTGCTGGGTTTAAAGCCACTGAGCTCTAAATGTTCAGCACGAGACCCAGCCCCGAGGGATCGGAGCTGCTGGAACAGAACAGAACGACATACCCAGCTCATTAGTTCAAAACCACCCTGAGATGCTACCGACAGCGATCACCACCCAGTGGGCTCCCAGCAGCTTCTGCGAGACAAACGCTAGGTCTTGGCAGAGCTCCTGGTGAATTCGCATCCACCACTACAACAGCAACAGTTGGTTGTTTTGCTGGCAGCCTCCAGCAGACTCCGAGAAACTGGACAGAAACCAAGGATGCTCGCAGGTGCCAGCGAGGAGCCTCACGTCAGTGATTTCCAGCCCCTCCTCCTCAGAATAGCCCCCAGACAGAGCCACGCTCCACGACCACGCAGAACGGGCAGGAAGACACAGGGCTAACAAGCTCCGAATTTCCCACACTGGGTCAGACGTCAAGAAAGAGGCCACACAGGGAGCAGCCCACACCCCAGTCACCTTCAACCTACCTGCCACATCCCCCACACGATACTGCAGCGAGAAACAGGGTCACCGCTCTGCACCCAGTCACACCCCGCCCAAATGCTGCTGGAAGCAGCGGCCCCAGCGGTGATGCTCACTTTTGCTGGTCTGTAGGGTTCTGGATGATTGTTTTCTCTCCGTCGATCACATGCTGTTTCAGCTGGTGTGACAGCATCCCTGCCGCGGTAAGAGAATCCATTAGCACCTCCGAGCCATGGACCAGCCACTCGGTGACTTGCGCTATGAACGCTCGGGGGCCGGGCCTACAGCCCTCAGCCGGAGGCAGCAGTACAGCAAACCGGCGCTGGCACTTCTCAGCTTCCCTCGGTCGCGGACTGTCACGTGCGTCCGCACAGACACGGAGCTCCCCGAAGCCCACTCCCGCTTCAGCAACACATCCTCGCCAGCGAGGAGCTGCAGGCCGCGGCGAGAGGCGCAGCCCTTCCCGCTACGGCACATGCGCTGCACCAGTGGGCTCTGCCGGGCTGGACGTGAGCCGCAGGCCCGCGCGGCGCACCCTGGGGAGCTCCTCAAGATGCCAAAAGTCAGATTCCTGGGAACTCTCAGTCCCTTCCCCAGCACCTCGGCTATACAGCACTCAAGGGGGATTTTGGGGGGGTTGCTTCACTTTTCCCTTCTGTCCCTCAGATTGAAGTCGAGGGAGAGGTCCCCAGGCCAGCCGCCCAGTGGGGACGGCCGCACGGCTCCGCTCAGGCAGGCCGGCTGCTGGGAAGGGAAAGCACAGCCCCAGCCACTCCGTTTGTTTGCATCAGCTGGGGCCTTACGCTGCTGCCAGTGCCTCGATTATTACGGCACTCGACTGTTTCCAAAACAGTGGCTGCTTAAACTCCCTCGACAGTGCCGCCTCCTCGCTGCAGCTGATGCCACATTTCTTCACAGAGAAAGGAGCAAAGCATGGAGGAGCCCCACAAAGCCATCCCACGCAAGGAGCAGGGAACCGATGTTCCAAGACTGGGCTAAGGCAAGAGAAGAGAACGAGCCAGCTCTATGGTATTTCAGGAAATTTAACTAATAATGGACCAATTTAATTGTGGCTGAAAGAGGCGTTTGACAGTGATGTCACTGCCTAGGAGAGACGCAGCTGCACGTGCCAAATGCCAGGCTGAGCACCCGCCACCCCGCAGCCAAGGGGCCATGGGCCCCCCTTCCACGAGGAGCTACCCTAGCGCCTTCCCACTCGCCCCTTATCAGCGCCGAAAGAGAACGTGAATCAGTTCATAGTTGGAAGGAAGGAAATTACATACCCTGCACAACTGAGGGTTTCTTTTGCAGTGGCCCTTGTGCTACAAACAAGCTCTGTTACGCATTCGCTAAAGGGTTTTAACTACGAGTGGTCAAGCACGGAGCAAGGGGCCATGCGATTTGCCCAAGGTCGGCAGGAAGTCCACGAGCAGGACACCGTCGACCAGCCGTGGAAGCCCACGTCTATTGTTCCTACATTAACGCATCTTTAAAAATCAAAAAAATAGAGGAAGGAAGAACAATCTGGAGGGCTTTGCAGGGATTTTTTTAGCAAGGGCTGCTGCTCTGGAAGATGGCCTGCCTAGGACTCGCAGTTGTTCCATGTTTCCCAGAATTTGAACAGGGCGGCTCAGGATTTAGCGCGCAGCTGAAACGTCGCTGCCTCCGATCAGCTGCTGCCCCGTCCTTACCTTCAATCGGCGTGCAGTGAAACGAGTGGGCTATTTTGTTCCACACGTCTGTCACTTGTGTGTTCTGGATGAAGAACACATGAGAACACGTTAAGGACATAACATTCAAGCCACAAGCACGACCTGCCTTTTTAACTCGACAGCGTTCTGTGATAAAACTGACCAGTGCCCGACACCTTCAAAAAAAGGAGAAACAGTGTCAGGCTTCTATTTTCAATCCTGTATCAACAAAAACGACACGTAACATGAGCTCAGCTCAGCCTCCCGCACGGCACCCCGCGCCTCCTCACAAGCCAGCCCTCTTCAGGGGATCACACCAGGGGCCACGAGCGATACGAGCACGTTCAGAATAGTAACGCGGTGACAAAGGAGATCGCCTGTGGGTGCTGAGGTGCGCGGGCACCAGGAGAGGAGAGGAGCACGGGGGAGATTCGAGGCAGCACTGCTTGGCAGAGCGGCTGTGCGTCTTCAGCAAGGAAAGGACCAGCAAGCGGGAGCACCGAGGCTGCTCTGCAAAGCCACCGTCACCTGAGGAAGTGCTCGGGTCCCACAGGGCAGAGTCACTGCCACCCGCCCAGCGGGCTGGTGCTCACCCCAGCAGCGGCTCAGCTGTCTGCAGACAGCTGCGCCCAGATTCCCCGCATCGCTGGGCAGTTCTTCCCTGGCAAGGTCACACGCTTTCATTTCTACGCACGAAGCGAGCACGTGGCGCAGGCGGCGCCCATGCCGGAGCTCCTCGCCCCACGCCCAGACATGCCTTCCCCCATATCGGTCACTCACCTGGTTTCCAGGCTTTACCAAGCGCAGGGCGGCTTCAGCACAGAGATGAGCTGCCTTGATGACATCAGCTTTACGGCCTGACACAGGGTTTTCCTGGAAGAACAGAGAAATAAAGGCCTTTGAAGGCACGCTCCTTTCCTTCTTAGTAGCGAGAACTGTTCTGAGACGGGGCTTCTCCACTGAACTCCGAGCAAACGGGGAAGTCGCTCAGCGGTGGACGAGTTTCACAGCTCCCCCTTTCGTCTCCTCTGTTCTGTTAAAAGAGACGAGGATGAGCCACAACCAAACTGGCTCTGCCTCACGAGTTTCCCCAGAGACACCCCTGTACACATCAGTGCGCATCACTGTCAGAGCCTGAAAACAGAACAGGGCTCTCCCGTAGCCGGAGGTTCAGACTGGAGAGATTTCAGCACACTTCAAGGCCTTTTTTTTGGCTTCTCCCCACGGAGCTGTTCAGACACACCGCTGGAGAACAGCCCTCCCCAAGACCCACACGCCGCCTTCCTCTGAGGCTACAGCTAAAGACTGGTTACGCGCCAGCCTGACATGCACCCCGGTAATTCCCCCCGCACGAGCGTGGCTCAGTGCCGCTGCCAGAGCGCCAGACGGAACCACGCGTGCCACAGAGGGCCCCTCCCTGACGCGTGCGGGGCTGTGTGCCGCAGTCAGCCCCGGGCGAGTAAGCCCGTGCTGCGTGCGCAGGCAGGACGAGCGGGCAGCAGGGACAGGTTCTGGGGTCCAAACAAGTCGCCCCAGAGCTTGGCTTGAAAGGCTCCCTGCGCCTCGGCCAGTAGAGGGGGGGCAGCAAAACCAGTCTGCCCAGTCTGCCCCACAGCCCCAGACACCCTGCACACAAACAACCCACTGCTGTGCCACTCTCACGCGGTTTGTCTCAAACTGTTGGTAACCTTGCAGAACGGTACGCGCTGAAGCAGGGCCAGCCCTCGCTCTCCGGAGGGCTGAGGAACTTCTAGCAGGGGGCTGCTTCCACCCTGCCTCTGCTGCGACACCAGACCTGCGGCGCTTTTGCCAAGCAGAGCAGACACCTCTCCGAGGCTCTGTGCTGCTGCTGCTGCCTTCAGAACCAGCCGCACCCGAACATCAGCTTTTTAATCTCTCCTTTAGCCTGCATGTAAAGCAGCAGCGGCAGGAGACACCCCACCATTACAGACCTACCTTGGAGGCGTCTATGACAAAACTGTGTGCTACATTCGCTATGAAGCCATCGACGTGGACTCCCAAGTCACTGCAACACAAAGAGAGTTAATTACAGGTGGGGCGTCACGGCTCAGGAACCTTGTGTGAGTTCCAGAAGTATTGGAACACTCAAGCATCTTTCAGGCGCTTCACTTAATTAGCTATTCGATTCCTTAATTAGCCACACCGAGGAAGTATGTAACAGACCGAGCAGGACTGGGAAGCAAAGCCCAGACGCCAACAGTAAACTCACACCAAGTATGACCAAGACACTCACATTTTGACCAAGTCTCCGTCCTTGAGGATGTAGTCCTGGTCGCTCTTCAGGGGGGAGAAGTGACAGACGCAGTTATTTACCGATATACTCGTTGGGAAGGCGATACCTGCAAAGGGAAGAAGCCACCCCGTGAAACCGCGCAGCCTCCCGCCCGGCACAGGCAGCAGCCCCGCCGGCGTGGCTCGTCACTCGGATTTCGGTTTCTGCAGTGCTGTAACTGCCCCGCTGCACAGGTCTCGCGCCACGGAGCCACGCGGAACGCGGCGTGTGGTCTGCTCCTGCACCGGCTCTCTTTTTGCCCAGGCAGCTGTCCCAGAAATGCACCCAGGCGGTGAGCCACCTGCGGAAGGGACCCCAGCTCTCCAGAACAGGAACCAGGGAGCACTGGGCGACACACTCGCGTGTCACACAATTGCCAGGGCAGCTACGGACCGGCGATAACCGCACTACAGGTCGTCTGCGGGGAGGGCACTGAAACGAGCGCTGCTTTGGACAGCGTGGCTGGCTGGGTGCACGGAAACGCGATGCTGAGGCTCACCAGCGATGCTCGCCAGCGGGGCAGGCAGGAGGACCTGGGTTACAATCAGCTTTCTGGGACCAGCAAACTATTTCTTACACTGATCAGCACGGTGCGGCCCTGGCTGTGCTCTGCCCATTCCCGCCAGCGGCACAAAAAACCACAGCCGCGGAGCAGGCCTCACCTTTTTTCATTTCTTTTTCCTTCTTGAAAATCTTGCCAGTCTCTTCCATGATCATGGCGTCTCCCTTCTCGCACAGGCAGAGAACTGACGCGCCGGAGTTCGCTGCTTCGACCACCGCACGCAGGACCCCTGGATTCAAACGCAGACACGGAGCTGGTGAAGCGCATTTACAACAAACAGCCTTAAACCCCACACCAACCCTCATCACACGGCGCCGTCACAGAAGGAGATCTGCTTGCTTTCCAAGAGGGAACGAGCCTCGGGACTCAGCTCTCCACCCAAAGGACTGCGGACAGACAGAAATCCAACTTTTATTTTGTTTTCACAAACTTTTTCACAGAGCGCGTGAGCACACGAGCGGGCGCTGGGGCTTGCGCGGGTGAAGCGCTGCAGCCCCAGCCTCTGCCTGCGCAGCCCGAGGTCTTGTCCAACAGCAGCCAGGCAGAAACACCGCTCTCCCACATTCCTTCTGGAGAAGTCAGAGCTACAGAAACAGGTTTGGAAATTGCTCGGGGACAGGACGCGCTGCACATCAAACGAGCAGGGCCCGGCGCTGCAGACGTGCGGGACCAGAGGCACCGAGCAGCTGAAAGGCTGTGCTGGGCGCGAGGGCTGGCAGTGGCGCAGGGCCAGCCCAGCAGAGCCAGCCCAGCAGAGCCAGTTACGTTAGTCCCTGACTCTGCCGAAACGTGTTTTAAACGTAACCCACGTGCTCCTGCTCCGGCCTGGCAGCTGCCAGCACGCTGCCTGACACCAGGAACCCCACAGGCCTCGCTCCGTGCTGCAGCCAGAGGAGGTTTGCTGCCTGTTCCGACTTTTGGGCACATCCGAGTGCCTGCAAGTCCCGGCAGCGGTTTGGTTCCACCGCAGACGACAGCGTGCCCCGTGCTCTATAGCACACGGTGGGAAAGGAGCGGAAAAGCGGTGGCTGTGGTCGAAACGCTGCAGCGTGACACTCACAACACATCTCGGTGGCGATACCGGGCCCAGGGGCTGCTGGAGGAGCCAGGTCTTCAGGGCCTCCCCGCAGCGTGGGGGCTGAGGCGCTCCGGCTCTCACCGCCAGAGCCCCGAGCTGCCTTTGCCCTTCCTCCTCCTCTCTCCAGCCGGGACGCTCCACAGGGAGTCAGAAAGCTTACCCCGAACCGCTTTCAGATCCTGGGACAACGGGCACCGGGACAGTTTCTCCATATTCCGTAAGCATGCTGTGTTTACGGGGGGAGGCTGTCTGGGAAGCGCCCGTTGGGTGGGAGCTGTGGCGACCGATGGCGAGCGTTCTAGGTACGGCAGCCGTGAAGGCTGCGGCGGGGCCCTCGGGGTGGCTACAGGCAGGGGGTTCCCTGACTTAGCTCTGACACTGAGTGAAAGCCTGGAGTCTTTTACCTGCATGACGAATTAAACTTCAGATCCCTCCAGACACCTCTCCACAGACCACGATCGACGGCGAACCGGGAATGTTCTCAAGTACAGATAAAAGTTGATAAAGGGGCGTTCGTTCGGTGGCCGGCAGGGCAGAGCGAGGTGAGCGCAGGAAGCATTAAAACAAACACTGCGCGCAGATAAGCGGCGAGGCATGCTCGTCAGAGTGTTTGAAGGGACCCGAGAAGCGGGCAGCGCGATAGCACCGACAGAGGAACCGACGGCGCCCGGCCCTCCCCGGCGCTTTGTTTGGGGAATTCAACGCGCTTCGGGCGATTCAAGGCCCCTCACTCTGACGAGAGCCCGAGGCATTCGGAACTTTCTGCCGCAGTTCTGTGTTTGCGTGCCGTGCGCACTTGCAGCCCCGGCAGGGGAGCAGCAGGGCGGCGGGGGGCTGCCTGGCCCCGCGGGGGGAGGCGGCTGCTCCCCACGGCCACAGCCGGTTTGCCCAGGGGACGGAGATGGAGACGCCGCAGCGAGGACTGCCGTCCCCAAGGGGAGCCCGCCTGGCTGCGGCTCAGCCCCGGGGCTGCCTCCGCTGCGACCCGAGCCGCGGTCCGGAGCCCGACCTCACCAGCAGCTTCCCAGCGCGGGGCCAAGCGCCCAGGGCCGGCCCCGGGAGCCCCGGTACCCCCTGGCCGGGCAGCTCCCCGCAGAGCGGGGCACAAACCCCGCAGCGGAACGGGGATAACGCGGGGCGGGGGGGCACACGACACAAAGTTTTCGGGGCGAAGAGCGGCGTCCCGGGCCCCTCCCCCGCCGGAGCAAGGCGCTGCCGGGGCCGAGCCCTCCGCCCCACCCGGGACCCGCCGGGGAGCGGGGCACGGCCCGAACAAAAGCGCGGCGGGGGCAGCACCGGGCCGGGCGGAGGCTGCGCCG
>Ga0065711_1047378_pt1 | contig 12359 bp, 8 predicted proteins | sample Hoacrofraction12_FD_59098 | JGI IMG/M metagenome (GOLD analysis project Ga0065711, IMG submission 59098) | Hoatzin crop microbial communities from Cojedes, Venezuela - Epithelial fraction 12 v2 (version 2) | ecosystem: Host-associated > Birds > Digestive system > Esophagus > Crop | place... | reverse complement strand
GACAACTTCCTGACCCAAGTGGTAGAGAAGACAGTGAGGAGAGAGACTTTGATGGACTTCATACATACTTTGTGTTTGCATTTGTAACTATAGAAGATTATTCAGTACCAACACATTAAAAACTTTGCCCAAAGTCATATGACACTAGGCCAACCAAAAATGCCTAACAATTTATGAACTACTTAAAAAGGAACAAATAAACAAAAAGAGCACCACGCAAGTGTAACCTATGGTGCATCAGGTCATTAACTCTGCATAATTAGAAGTGAAACTACAATAAAGAAAAACATGTTTTATTTCAAAAAGAAAATGACAATATAGCTTTTTGGGAATACTAAACTGTAAAAACCTGTACTAAAGACTTTTATCGGTTACTGTGGTACAGGCTTCTCAGGCAACCATACCTCATCTAAATGCCTCAACTCATGATGAATAAGACTATTCATGTGAAGTTAGTAAGAACCAATGTAATATTATAAATCAAGAATTAATCATTAGTTCTTAGTAATTTATTTTATGGAAATCATAGGTAAGTTAATGTATAATTTAGGCTCTGAGACATCAACATCTGAGTATACAATTTCCCCCCCTCAAAGTCCACACTTAAATTTCATAGCCTAGGGTCTGAGACAAGGACTGGATGGAAGCATATGCTTTGGTTATGCAAGAGGCCAGATGACTAGACTTAACGGTCTTTCCTAGCCACTGGATCTATTCCATTAGAGACCTGACAGGGAGAGAGTCCAATTTATAAGGTTATGTCCTAAATGTGGAGTTCAAAGAGCAACTCACAGATGGCACAGAAGGTAAATGCCAGGAGTACGGTGCCTGTTGAACACAAGCAATGCAACGAATCCCTGTTCAGGCACTACTCCAGATTCATGTGACTGCATGGCTTTTAGTCTGCAGCTGGATCACTTTGGGCTACCGGCAGAGAAGTCTATCTTAAGAGATCACTGAGCAGTGTTCCTGCATATGCACGGTGTTCTTGGACAGCCAACAATTTAGTGCATAGCATGACTCTACACTGCGTAAAGCACCCACCACCCATGTGCTACAGGACAGACTCTGCATAGTACATGCAGCAAGAGTAGAGATAGTGTGCTGATTCTCCTGTGTTCAAGCAGTAAATCGAGTTTGTTGGACCTGTGCATAGCTGGATGCTGTTGCCAGGACCTCGCAGCCTCTTAATCTAAAGCAGACCCGATGATAATGGAAGGCATAAAGTACAGCCCACAACTGGCCTTAATTTATAAATGCTAAATAGTCAAAAAACCAAGTCAGGGAAGGCTAGATATACAGCTGAACTTTAGTGCCCACATACCTGTCTGAATGCCCACGACCAGCATTTAGTTAGGAACAGCAGGTTCAAAACTCACCTAACTTCAAAGATACAAATTTCCTTGGTAAAAATCCTGGAATGATTCAGGTAAAAAGGAGGGGGTTGGGGTCACCTCATCCAAACCCCTTCTCAGACTAGGCCCAGTTTCAAAGTTACATGATGTTTCTCTGAGTCCTGTTGCATTTTAAAAATCTCCAAAGGTAAACATCCCATATCCACTGTGGGAGCCTGTCCAGGGCTTTGCCACCCTCAAGGGAAGAATTTTCGCTATATCCATATAGAATGCTTCGATTTATGACTTTTACTTCTTGTCCTATAGCTGTGCACCTCTGAGCAGATTTTGGCTCCATCTTCTCTATAAACTCTGCTAGGCAGCTGAATAGAGCAGTTTGCTCCAATTCCGCTGACCAAGCCCTCTCTCTTCCAGGTTAAGCAAATGTTGCCTTACCTTTTCCTTGTACATCATGCTCCAAATCCTGGTGACCATGTGCTAGACTTTCTCTGGATTGTTAATGACTTTTTCATACTAGTGGCCCAAAAATGGGTGAAATATTTCTAATGTGACCTCAGGATGGTTGAATAAATAGGAATAAACACCCCCACAACCTGCTGGCTATAATCTTGCTTACACACTCAAATATGCGATTAGCATTCAGAGCTTGAAAAGACACCTTGTTGAGTCACATTCTCCCACCATCTGCTGCTGTCTGGTGCACACACCATGAAGTGTGAACAGGTCCTGAGCAGATAGGAATCTAGCTGAGACCCAAATTTTGTCACAATTAGAGAAAAAAAGAAATTGTCTGCTTATCTTACTCTGGGAGGTTTGATCTGGCAGACTTGTTTGATGCAACATGACATAAAACAGCTGGATAAGGAGGAATTCCCCTCCTTGTGTATACACTACCCTAGTGGTTAAGTGACTCATGCACATGTGTTTTGGAGACTCAGGTTCATCTCTCTCTTGTATATCAGGGGTTTTGAACTTGTGCACCTTGAAAGAAAATCACCTCACCTCTTGCCTGTGCCAGGCTAGGACCTTAACAGAGGGACTAGCACTAAAAAACTTGCCTTAAAAGAGATCTCTGATGAAATGTGAAGTTAAGTGAAGGGCTCATGTTAGGTAATCTCTGATCCCTAGTCTCTGTAGTTGCGCATACCCCTTTTCTTACTTACTTGAGAATTTATGTGAGCACCTTTTCTTACTTACTTGAGAATTTATGTGAGCAGTGAGAAATCTCCACCAGAACTTGAGGGGGAGTTAGAGAGGTTGCAAATCACCCACCTCTTCGTGCTCTGTCTTGAAAGTTTAGAAATTAAGCCTCCCATGTTTAAAGTGATTACTTTCATCACCAATTTAAGGATGCCATACCCAGCCCTGACTTGGCATAGGGGTTTGGGGGGAGAAATGGTGAGTAAATAAAACCGTAAATACTCCAACATTGCTTTAGTTCATAGGGAAAAATAAGTGTGTGGAACGGAGAATTCCCGGACATGGTTCTAGGTTATGCAACTTTAGAGGATACAGGTAATTCAAACTGTATTTGAAGAAATATTTAATATCTATTTTGAAAAGAAAGTTACTTGAGAAAAGTAAAAAAGCCAGGTAAATTTTAGTTTTTTAAAATTTTTCCTCATCAATTGTGTAAGAAAAGCTGATAATTTAAGAGGGAAGACTGTTGCAAAATATCCCTGAATCTCCTAATTTTATTTACTTTTCTTTTTAAATTCTGAGCAGAGTCCCAACATTGACTACAATTTGACCAGTACATGTGGGATTTGACTGAAAGGATCTGTTCAAAGAAACAAAGAAACATTCTTTCTTATATTCTGCTGATGCCTCAGTTCATCTCAGTGGAAAGTTACCAAGAAAAGTTTAAAGCATGCAAATGAAGAGGAACTAAGGGAAAGAGTAGAAGCATGGATTAGAATATAGGAAGGACAGGGCAGTGAAGAATGGTAGAAGGGAGCTTTTATCTCAGGTGTTTATCTTTGTGTAGATTACTCAGAAAGTGTCCTGAAAGTTCATCTGTGCAACAGTTCCTCCTATAGAATCTAATCCAAACTAATGAGGACAACATATATTTATCTTGGCAGCACATGTCCCCTGATATTAAGTCCAACTCCAGAGATAATTATTTGATAGTGGCAGAGGAGGGCTCCCACACCCACTGAGCCCTTGCCACCTCAGCTGAAGTCAGCAGATGCTTGCAGAGGCATTCTAAACCTAACCCAGGTATCTGAGTAGAGGAGGGGACTCCTTCCAAACTATTTGCACCTCCACTCTTTACTTAGCCTGCAAAAAGTAGGATCACAACACTTATGTTTAGATACCACTTTTGAGTCATGTGCTGGTCATATTAATATAAGCTTATAAAAACTATAGCTATAAAGCTGGTCTCCACAGTGTATGCCAAATAACTAGTACTACTAGTACTAGTACTAACAATAGCTGTGCAGCTGATTCGAAAAAGATTATTACTAATGTGTGGTAATCCTAACTGGGGAGCTGCAAAAGTCTTCCCGAAGCTACCATTAAGACTTCTTAGGTGTCTCTGGGACTGCTGGCTGCAAAGGGGTTAATATTTTTCCCGCACAGCAGAGTAAAGGCACAAGTTCCCCTGAAGCTAAGCACCAAGCTAGTTCAGCATTTCATACCTACCATACTTAGGTAGCTCCCTACTCAATAAATGGATCCAAAAGAGTTAAGCCCTTTGCATGTGCTGAAGATGAAGAGAACAAAGTTCACCCTGTGGGCTCCTTAGGTAGCAAGAAATGCGAGAGCTGAACCAAGTCCTTTTTTGTGTGTCCTCTCCAGCTTTCTACTTGGGACATGAAGCTGCCAATGGCAACTCTGTTCATCATGAACAATAAAACTGTCAAGGACAATAGTGGTCTCATGAGAGAGGATCATCTCTGCATTTGGCCTGTTCAACAGAAAATCTCCCACTAAGAGTCAATTAACAGTGAATTTGGCAGCCACTGTGACATGATGAAAGACATGGAAAAATAACTATCTACGCTAACAGAATATGATGAGAGATGGAGCGGGGTGGGTAGGGGGGAAGAGGGAGCGAGAAAAATGAGAAGTCACCAAGTCACCGCTCCAAAGGAGGAAGAAGCAATCAGTAAATCACACTAACCTTACACATTTGTTACTTACCCAGTTTCTACAGTAATTAGCAAAATATAAATATATCTAACATATTAACCATCAAAGAGGGGGCGGACAATTCAGCTCTGACGTAAATGTGCCAGGGGTACTATGCCACAAGTTCATAGCTGTAAGCACTTGTATGTCCCACTGTGCGTTGCAATGGCTATTGCTATGGAAAGGCAGGCAGCTAAAGCCCTGGATAAATCCGTAGCTGTCTGTATCTGGGAACTCAAAGTTGCCAAGATGATCTTGTAGACTCTTGGGTCTGGGCCTTAATACATTGTGATTTATGGTTTGTCTTGAAGGCAGACGCATTTCCATTTCTGGACTACATCTGACATACTGAATGTGCTCATCTAGAAACAGTATTTTAGGAAGAAGTTGTTCCAGACATTTGGAAGAAGGCCTTTCTGCCCAAGTTTTCAATAGTTTGGTAGCGGGTGTCCAAGCTTTTGCAATGGAACAGAGAGTCACATCAGTAAAGCACGTCTCAGAACTTGTCCTGCTTCAGGATTTTTTATTTACCAGAATCTCATTTTTACCTTGAGAAAATGACGTTTTCTAGAGTGCCAGACAGTATTGACTAAATTAATCTGAGGCAAATAAATTGAGCCTGCAGATGTATTTGGCTGCTGTAGTCAAACCCACCTGATGGTCTTGGGGGTTTTGGAGGAATTTCTTAGGGTTTCTCTGTGTGCAGGCAGTGCAGGGATCATCTGCATTAGTTTGCCAGGCCAAGATGCCAACATCCACTAACATACTAACTTAGCAGGTCTGGAGAGTTCACGTCAGTTCCGATTCCTGATCTTTCTGTTTAAACACTAAAGCTAGTTGTCATCTGCAATTCTGAGGGAAACTGAAGGGAGGAAAAACAAGGAGCAACAGAAATGATCTGGCAGAAAACAAAGCAAACTGTGTCCAAACCAAAAAATAAAAGATCTGAGAAAGAGGATATAGGTGAAGCAGTAAAATACTAGGAGGTACAAAGAAAGGATGTTATAAGCATGTTAAAAACAAAGATCAGTGAAACAACTGAGAGACTGAAATAGTTGATACAATTTTCAGGTTGCTAGCAACACTCATCTGAGATTTCATGCTTAAGTTTACCCACTGGCAGGACTTCCAGCTTTACAGTTTTAAGTTTTCTCCGGTCATCTCTATGTGCTTAGCAGAAATGTTTGCGGTTCTTTATTAGGGATAGCTTTTGAAGCTGAACAGGAACCTCTTACTATTAAAGGTCCTACATCATTCTTCTTCCTGGACCAGCTACCAGGGGTACATGTGCTTTTGAACAAAAAGAGGGAAGGGGACAGGGATGAGATCTAGAGTAACTACTTTTGAGGGGTTTTTGACTCATTACTACCACTACACCTGGAAACAAGTTTCGAATTTTGAAATAATTCTGACTTTCATAATAAAATCTAAGTTTTTGTGACTACGTAAAACTACATAAAACACCAGCAGTAATAGAACAGGCTTAAATTTACAAGAAGAAACTAGCCCATCTTAAGAATTCCCAAGTTGTGGCTCCTGCATGGGAAGTCAATGAGTTTCTTACCTCCCAGAATTATTTGCCAAACGACTTTTTCACACACAAACAATTCAAGTTTTCTAAAATTAGCTTTTAAAAAGCTATTTTTGTTCCCACACCTATGTCTCCATGAAAACTCAGTCTGGTACTATATGCAAAGGAATGCAATTCATGCAAATAAGCCATGTTAGAAATGAAGTTTATAAAGCAAAAAATAAGACAAGATTTCGAAAATAATTCCTGGTAAGACTGACAGTCTCAAATATCTGTACATCATAGTAGCCTTCAATTCTACCTTGCACTTGTAACTTGCTCGATTTGCTGGGCAAGAGCAGATACCTTTTTATCCCCTCAGAAAACTGCATGGACAGAAATTAAACAAGAATGTAATAGCTTTATTTGGATTTTTTTTTTAAATAAGACATCTTTCTGCATCTGCTATCAGTTAGAGACGACTACTAATTGTTAGAGACTACAAGTATCTGATTTAAGTCTCTCAAATATGATGAGACTTTTTTAGCCACCAGCACACCTACATCAAATGAGGATCAATGCCAGAGATCGCAGTGATTAGCTTCGTGACAGCAGATCTTTGTCCAGGTCCCCTTATTCAGCCTGCTGAATTCAACTTTTCAGCTGCATGTGAATATCTCCCTCATCCCTGGAGGCCAGCAGAACCTACCATCCCTGTGCCCAGCTTGGGGAAGGGAGGGGAAGGCTTGATTTGTTGTTGTTTTGTGAAAGAAAATAATCTGTGAGAACAGTGTGGTAAGAAGTTATCAGTTCAGATCGGCTTCATGGAAATTTAACACAGCTTAAAGTTCCACACTCCCTCATAAACCATTTACATAAGAGCTGTTTATGATTTCTCAGCATTGCACATAACCACTTCAAGCCACAGCTCAGCCCTTAGACTTTACCTCAGCTCAGCAGGTCTGGCTGAAACAACAACACTTGGAAATGGGTCTCTGGGGAAAATGAAGCCTCTGTAAGACACGGCTGTAATTTGGTAGCTTCCTCGCTCAGGGTTACAACTGGCTTCCTTCCGTAGGACAGCATGAAAGGGTGCCGTGCTAACTCAGGTGCTCAGATAGCAAATAAAGAGCACACCTTCATCACCAGTGAATAAGAAAAAACCCTGCGAGTCTCTCCCCACTGTGCAGCCTTCAGACCCAGCAGTGCACTTCCATCCAGTACATCAAGAGGATTGCTTCCAAAAAACAGGGATCATTTCCTTTCTAAAACTTCTGTTTTTCTGGACCATATAGGTGTGCACACAGACGCATCTCTCCGTCAGGGATGCCTATGTCCCAAAGCACAGCATCAAACCACTAATCTTCAATAAACTTTGTAAAACGCAGACCAGAGAGACTGGTACCTGGAGACAGGAAATACCACCACTAAGTCTGTGATGAGCAGCTCTGCAGCATGTACCAGATAGTGATGATGTTATCATCTCTGTTTGAGCAGCCCAGGATAGGAAGCAGAACAGAAGAGCCAGGAATGAATGGTTAGATCCACCAGGATGATCGCATTCCCCATGCTGAGCATGAGATTCAGAACAAGCTTTCTGCAAATTTCTCTGTGGCATGCTGAAGCCAGGCCTGTATCCCTCGCACTCTGCAGCGCAGTGTCATAGCCTCTCTACTTTTTATGTGCTAGATGTACAGAGTCAGGAGACTGCTATCACCTGCCAGCCCATAGCTCCCGGGACCACAGGGCAAAGGTGCATTGCTATAACCTGTTAACAAGGAGGTATGTTTTCAATTGTCCCATCTAGCACTTCACATAGCAAGTGCCCATGGACATGGCTATCATGGTGCTGTGGGAGAATGAACTTACAAGGTCTTGCAGAGACCTTGTCATCAGTAAGTGGAAGCAGAGATATGGCCCAAGGAGGTCCCCCCACACCTGGCTGAGTGAGAAGATGTGCAGCAGTTTCTCCAATGTCTCCATCTGGGATGGCACCCTGTGGGAGACCTTGCTAAGTCCAGCCAGGATTTGGCGTCCAACACCAACCTCTTTGGAAACCTTTGCAGAAGGCCACTCTAAAACACCATGTTATGCACTCATTTACCTTCAGGATTTAGCAGCAACCCCATACCTTTCCTCCAGAAACGTTCTCAGAAGACCTGACTAATCAATTCCCTAAGTTTTCTGGGGTTTTCTGCTGCATTTAGAAGGCAGAGTAGTCAAATATGTTCATATCAGGGCTCTCAAAGCGCAAGTTCAAGTCTGGTGTTGGACTTCACAAGAGTGTGCACTGTGTAAGGGCTGACATGACTCTTCAACAGGCTGTTGACCTCAGAGACCAGCAAGCCTTATGCTCATTGGCCTTAATGTATGAGTTTATCCTAATAAACTAAACCCAGCTAGGGTTTAAGGCTCAAGTCCTGACATGCAACTACAGTGTAACAGTTAACACAGCTCTTAACGTAGTTTTGTTCCGTGCCATCCAGGACTGCCCCAGCACTTCAGGGAATGGCAGCAGTCCTCTTTTTGTGCTGACAGACAGCACAAACAAGGCCACTGAGGTTTTCTGGTGTAATGTGGGTGGACACAGTCTGCATGCGCTCATACTTTTATACCCAAGATGGAGTCCTAGCCCATTTTAATTTACTGGTGAGGATATAACTGACAGGATGAGGCAGAGTGACTTGCCCTTGATCTGCTGCCCTGCTTTCTCCTCTCCTCAGCTCCCACAATATTATCTTTTCCTCTTCATCCTCTTAAAATTTTCTTTTATTTTCAGATTTTCCTCCCTAGTAGGATTAAATCCAGCATAATCCACTCCAACAGTTTCCTCCACATTCATAAAAAGCAAAATAAAAAAGTCAGTTTGCTTCTGGGTTTCATCCTTAGCAGTGCTTTCCAGGCAGCCAGTTACACAGCATCAGCTGAATCCTTTCCGTTCTACCATTCGTTGCTAACACCATTAGCCTCACCACCCTATTGTGCTAGTTTGGTAGGGCTAAATTCAGTGGCAACGAAGTTGTCGTTCTTTTCTTTCCTGTGAGCCAGTCGACATTCCCCTCTTACCTCTTCCAGGGCTTCAGAGAAAATAGAAAGTTTTCTGGAACGTCATGCAAAACCTCCTTTCCTCACCTGCCCATCTTGTTCTCCTAAACCTGTCTTACAGTTTTACATCAGACTGCAACAAGTATATGGAGTCAACACTTGGAATGCAGTAAAAGAGCTTTCTGAGGAAAATTTTCCTCAGTTTTTGCTGAGGAAACAGCACACATTTCTTGGCTGATGAGATAGACTCTTCTAAGCCATTTCTTCAACTACCTCCTCGTCTCTACCAGTAGAAAATCCTACCTGCAGCTTTTGTTCAACTTTGGTTTATTTCAGCATAGGTGTCTTTTTCAGTATTAGCAGATATGTGCTGTATCTGACATGCAATGGAACAACAGTGACATCCATTGGCTAAAGTAAACCCAAGCTAGAACTGTTCATTACACAAGAATTATTTTTAATGGAAAAAGTGTGTTCGACGTAAGTTATTCTACCACTTTTTTATGTGACCTATAATTATCAATGTTTTAGGAGTGTCATAGAAGTTAAGCTAAGTTTCACATTTTTCCCTCAGGTCTTTCCTGACAAGTGACCAGTAAGCTTGCCTTGTGTAGGAGAGAAATGCACACTGCCAGATATCTACAACTTGAGAGAGATGTCATTTCATGGATATTGCAACACTGAAACCTCAAAAGCTCAAGCAAATACTAAAGACATCTGAAAAAGTTTGTGAGGTGTAGATATAATTATTTGTGGTCTTTCTAGCTTGATAGGTGCTGTCTAAAGGCTAGACTTTAACTCCATTCTGAACTAAGGAAACAGAGCCCTTGCCTCTTCAACACCCCTATTCCCCTTGCCCCTCCACCCCCGTTTTTTTCTTACTTCCTCTCTTCGTAAGAAGACTTTTTCTTTAGTAGCTTCAGTAACTTTTCTAGGAAACAGCCCTAAGCTGCCCACAGTTTGAGAGGTTGTTGGCATCAAAACTTGTCAGCATTCCAATCACACTGGTGCCAAGTTCTAAGGACAGAGATGGCATAAATTTCTCCAGTTCTGCTGGCTGACTCAAAGATGCTGTGAATGATCCCAGAGCTGTGGTGGGAATTCATGCCTAGGAGGTTGCCCACCATGATACTAAACTATTTTTTTTATGCAGCCATTCTACAAGAGAGAATCCTTATTTTTAAGATACAACATTTCTCTTCAGAGACATGGTTCTTTTTTCTCAGATGAAAGATTTTAAAGTTGGTTGTATAAAAACACATGGTATTTCTTTGCAATCAGCTATAAATCAGGCCACAGTACCTTCCATCATTCATCTTCTTCTTCCTCATGCCCCAATTTTCATGTCATCAGCTATTTTTGTTATCAGTATCAATATTATTTTTTTATTCCTGGTAGGATATTAATATACCACAGGGTTAAAATACAAAATACAATTGTGACTCCTCACTGAATTACAGCCAAGTGCTAAGGTCAATTATAACCCAATTCTTCATCCTCCTATGATAAGAAACTAGAAAACTGCAAACATAAATAAATGTTGCAGGCTACTACACTGGATATTTTCAGAAGCTCAGTGTTACCTCTTTATTACTGACCAAAGCTTTCATTAAAACAGAAGAAATTATGTTTCCTTTGCAATATCTATTCTCCACAAATCTGTGTGGATTGGTGGAATTAAGTTATTCTCCTTTGTTGTCTGAAGCTTCATTAATCTGCTTGTTATAGCGTAGGCTTTAATAATCCTAGCTAGACTGTTAACCTTTTCTAGAGTTTTGTGCGGCACTATCTTAATTTCTCTTCTTTGGAAATTCCATGCTGTTCTAAGGTATACTAAAAATCAGCAGCAACAACCCAGAGAGTTTTTTGGGCAGCTTTTGTAAATTCCGTCTGTAAAGTAACATTCCCCACACAATACCAACTTCTTTTTTTTTGAGAGAGAGAGAGAGGGAAAAGTCCCTGTAGTAGCAGTACTTCAGCATTCCAAATAATTCTTTTAAATAAAAAATATATTCTCAATCATGATGTAAATTAATATTCTTTCCTCTCTCTTCTTCCAACCACAGAATAACCCTCTGGTTAGACCCTTCTCTGTCTTGCTTGTAATAATGTACAGTTTTAAGCAGGCAATTCATGGCTGAGTACTGCTATAATGCCTACTGGAGAAGGAGAAGCTGTGCTGTCCAAATGCTTTATCAGGGGATACTGTGATTGATTTGTTTCAGGGGTATCTTGTATAGAAACCTGCAATGACTACTGCATAATGGAGATGATAAATCACCTGAAAATATTATTCTTAGAATTTGTAGGGACATCATATTTTATATGGTGACAACGTGAACTCTCTTTGCAAGTTTTCCTTTTTTTAATTTTGGAAGCCTCTTAAGGGTTTAAAATAATTTCGCTACTTATCCTTGGCAATCCTTCAACTGACAAGCTTCCCTACCATTTCTTTGTAGCAGTGGAGGTAAAGAAATGACAAAAGTGACTCCCAGAGCTATTCTGACTTCTAGTGTTAGTCTTGCTCCCCACAGCCCGTCACAGGAATAGAGTAGCTGACTTCTTAAAAAAAAATCATTATAATTCCTATTTTTTACTAAGCCTTTGCTTCTTTTTACTCCTTTAGCTTTTATTTTTATAAGAATTTTTACTGTTCTTTTCCTGGTGGTGTGTCTGAGGAGCTGATGACTGCTTTGGCTTGCAACTGTTTCTTTCTCGTTTTCCCTCAATACGCAAAATTACATGCTACCTCATTTTCCCAGTGTAATATTTGTTTGCCTTGAAATTGGCAATAGTAACTGAAATTTGTGCAGGACACTGTTACTCAATAAAGAGTACAACAGATCTGTGTGCAATATGACAGTCAAGACATGCTGACAAATACAAGAAGTTGGCTGTGGTTTATACAAGCACCGAGACCTCTCTTCTTCTTAACACAGCATTTAAAAAGTTTTATTCTTGTGTTGGATTCTAAAGATATGCTACCAGTTTCAAGCATCTAATTAATCAAATATTTCCTACTAAAATCCTGTCAGCTGCTCTCATGGGGTCATCAAGTTCAGCTGAGTGCAGAAAACTAGAAAGCATGCTGTGTGAAATGCTCCATTATGCCAAACCGACCTTCTGGAGGAGACAAAATAAATGTCCTATTTACTCACTTCAGGCAGATGAGAAGAAGCATTTACAATATTCAACAGGAGGATTGAGGAAAGCGGTAAAGTACAAGAAGCAGAGAAATAAAGATAAATTTAAAGACTTACTGCTCCATAACCCTAGCCTTTCATTTTGGACTTTTTTTTTTTTTTTTTTTT
>Ga0065711_1047377_pt1 | contig 12359 bp, 4 predicted proteins | sample Hoacrofraction12_FD_59098 | JGI IMG/M metagenome (GOLD analysis project Ga0065711, IMG submission 59098) | Hoatzin crop microbial communities from Cojedes, Venezuela - Epithelial fraction 12 v2 (version 2) | ecosystem: Host-associated > Birds > Digestive system > Esophagus > Crop | place... | reverse complement strand
TTCTCTGGAGATATTCAAGCCCCGCCTGGACGCGGTGCTGTGCAGCCTGCTCTGGGTGACCCTGCTTGGGCAGGGGGTTGGACTGGGTGACCCACAGAGGTCCCTTCCAACCCCCACCGTTCTGTGATTCTGTTACCAGGGTTCGGAGTTTAGCCCAGGAGTTGGGTGAAGATGAGCAGCAGATTTTAGTGTGGCTTATGACAATGGTTTGGTGTAATAGAGCTGTTTTATTGGACTCTGTTAACCTGGTTAACCTTAAATTTTAACCGTGACAGGGTTTTCATGTAGAGACCTCCATACAAAGTACAATATTGATTTTAATTGGAGCTTTCAAGACCTAATGTAGGGTGTGTTCTTGCTGCTGCTTCTTTTCCTCCGTGGAAGTCGAGGTGTAGTAACATACATTGGAAGAATACTTTCTGATGTAAGTTTAAATGCTATGAGTCCAGATTGCATAAATCAGTTAAGGGCAGGATTTTTTTAATACAGTGATGTATGGTTGGTTTTTTTTTATTTATATGCCTACTGTGTATATAAAAAGGTGAGGATCATTCTCAGTAGTGCAATACCTCATTCTTGACAAACTTTCAGAACAGTTTCCCAGTCTGATTATTAGTTGGCCGGTCAACAGCCGTGGTAAAACCCGGGAAGCAAACCCGCTGTCCAGCTGAAGCTGTGGGTGTTTTACGAACACGGTACGAAATTCCTCGCTCCGCTAATAAATGCACATTTTGAATTGTCATGCGGTGTTATTGTTATGATGACTGCCAGTTACTGCTCTTGGAGTGGTGCGGTGAAGCCTCGTGAAGGCGAGAACAGCACGCGCTGGGCTGGTCTTGTCCTGCAGTTGAGCTGAACGAGGGAAGGTGTTCGGCACATGGATCACGAACATGACACCGGCAAGCATCTTCTTAATTTCAGTCTTCTGGGATTTGCCAGGAGTTAAACACCTGTTAATTAACCCTTATGGATATCTCTGAGTTAGGATCAGTACCAAGTGCGTCTGGCGCTGTTGTGAAGGTGGTGCTTGTAGCTTGCAAAGCGCCTGCGTTACAGCTGAAACGTGTCACTTCTGCTGCGAAGTCACTTAGGCTCTAATGCAAAAGTTATATAACTTCCTTGATGTTGTTTTAAAACTCAAATATAGACACATTTTAAAGACCTGTTTGGCTGGAGGCCCATTTTAGAGTGGCTGGTAAAAGTAATAAACTATCCTCAAACATTTCTGCTCAATAAAATTTGAGAATATGAAAACAAAACGTTCCTGGTTTAGCTTTTTGTAAATGTTTTCTATGACGGCAGCATTTGACGTTGCCCATAGCTCAAAGAGCCGCGTGCCTTGGTCATTGTAGGCCTCTGACCCCGATCAACACCGTGGACTTCTGTTATCTTCTGTTTTGGTGGGAGCAGTGAAGGTCTGTGGTCCCTGACCAATATCCCACACTGGTGAAAATGTCTAGGTAGTCATATTTTTACCACAAAGGAAAAAGATTTCTATACTGCATTGTTTGGCTTAACAAGATCAGAATATGTTTATTCCATACAGTCCTGTGTGGTTCAGATTGGGAGAGCCATTGAGATAAGACATTTCTCCTGCAGTGGTTGATGAGCAAGTATTTAATGTGAAATATTCTCTGGTATTGGCTCTTTGGGTTGCAAAGAGGAACTTTGAGGAACTTGAGATCTTACCTGCTTAAAGAATTGAGTTAAAGAACTGCTGTTTCTGTATAAATTGGAGCCTAAACTACATGCTCAGAGGAAACACGTATAACATTACAATTCTGTTCACACAGGAACGTAGTTCTGTTGTAAGGAAATACACTGAAAATACATTTTAAGGTTTGTTTTTTAGTGATGCTGGTATAAATACGGGGACCTCAATGGTGGCTGCTCTGTTTGAGGGCTGCTGTGAACTGCTGCTTGGGACCCAGCCATTGCATAGTGGGAGTAGGAACAAGAGGAAGGCAAATTATTTGCTAACTTGAACAGAGTATCTCATTCTCTGGGACTAGTTGTATAACTTATAAATATTGCTAATTTTAAAAAAATATGCAAAGGTGGAGAACATACTAAATATATATGCAAGGCGGTTAGGAACACATGCAGCAGGCAGTTTAGAAGTACCTTGGCTACCATGGTTTTTTTCCATCTGTACGTGAGAAATGTTCTCTACCAAGTTCGTAAAGCAGGAAAATCATCTTAATCTTTGGTGGCAGAATTGTTAACGAGGGGCTCCGGAGCGCCTGCCTTCCCGTGCCCCCGGCCGTCGGTAAGCGGTGCAGTTAGCAGCGGTGAAGCAGTGCCCTAGTGCTGGAAGGACACACGCCCTGGTGTGAATTTCACTTCTGAGTAGATCTATATCAAAGTAGGTCTTAAACGTACACCTTAGCTGGCCATATTGCTGCACGTCAGATGTGAAAGTAAAAATAAATGTGTGAAGCACCAGGCAGAATATGAAATGTAAATCTGAAAACCATGTTGCAAGCAGTCTATTATCCTAAATCCTGGGCCTCGTATGTATGGGAGCATATATATATGTTTTATTTTTGATCCCTAGTATTTCCTGTAGGCAAGAAATCAAAGATCGTTTCAACTTGCCATTTATAAGTAGGGAAGCCAGTGCTTCAAATTGCTGGTATTTTGGGTATGAGTAGCTCTTTGATGTCCAAATGAGAACTGGACGAATGTCTAAAATTAACAACGAAGTATGTAAAATTAATGATGAAATGCAGAACTTGGAGGAGAGCAGGCAAGGGCAGGCACTGAGTGTGGTGGTTCCCCCCCCCACCCCCCCCAATAATTACTTGTTAGGGTTCAGGCACAGAAAGAGCACAAACACTTGCAACACATAAATCCCAAAGTAAGTTAGTGCTGTATAAGCAACTTTGGTTTAAATATTTGCATGTGTGTGTAGGTTTACATATAATCAGACGTGTGAAACCTAATACGCACGTGATTAGCAGAAGTTTTCTCTTTGGCACTTCGGATGCAGCTGGACTTGATGTCATCTTCGTACCTGGATTTTGCTGAATTGTTACAAAAAATTGTTAAATATTTAATGTTAGGTTGAAAAGACAGAGGAATTTAATCACTTTTGCATCTGAAAATATCTTTACATATTGTGTCTGTACAACAGTGTGGCCAGTGTGGCTTCACGTGCTCTGCTGCAGTTTGTTCCAAGATTGTTTTTGGGCAGTCAGATACCATGTCTGTGCAACAGGTTGTCTAGGTTTTCATGATGCTCAGTGGTCCGAGTGTGATATTGTCATAAACACTGTGGGAATGTTTTCTTCTTAGAGGTACAACAGCGGTCCTGAAACAGGTTGCTGTGGCCATGCCTCTGTCAACAGAAGGCTTGTGGTGATCGTGGTCTTGATGAATAAAATACCATCCAGAGTGCGAGATTTCTTTCATAGTCATTATGAGAAGCTGTCACTGGGGGGGTAAAAAAACCCCACACCCCTTAAATTCACGCTTAAGTAGTTGTATTCAAATTTAATATGATGCAGTCTTTTATGCCTGCTCTGGGATGGGAGGTTTACAGAGCTGATGTTCCATGATGGACATTCCTCACCTTGGCAGAACTCAGTGGTCAGGTGTGCTGGAATGACAGGTGAGGACCTCACTGTTGTTCTTCAGTGTTCTTCTCCACCTGAAAAGACAGAGAAGCTTCTTCAGAGAACTGAGGTTTCTGATTCATCCTCCTAAGGCGTAATAAAGCCTCGGTAATAGAGGCAGAACTGTTACAGAGCTGTCGTGGAGAAGAACTCCCAGAATGTCACAAAGCTTTTTGCACCTGTCCAAGGGTCAATGTATGTGAATGCTGAACAGTCAGAATGGAGTGGTTAGCTAGAGCAACGATGGTGTGTGGCTGTAGTGGCAGAATAGTTGGGAGAAAGAACAGGGAAGGTAGTTCCATTTCTAGGACTAGAGCTTAGAAAAACATCACCCTTTTCCTGTTCCTTCCAACCAGATCGGTTTGAGGGGAGGGGGAAGCCTGTGTTGTGCGTTAACGACATTATTTTGGATTATTTGACAATGTGGATCTTGATTCTGTTTTCCTAGTGTTTTTTTTACCGGGTGACAGTTTTGTCAAGATAGCAATAAAATCCTTGTGTTGTGAAAATAAGATGTGTTTTATAAATATCTTGCCTGGTGTATATAACCAAACAAGTCCTTTCTCAGAAGCTCCATAATTTAAAAAATAAAATCTTAATACAAATCCTAGTTTTATCTGATGCTCACTGTTACATTTTCTATATATTTCTTATTTGATATTTAATTTACATACAAATATTCCAGGAAAAAACATTTAACAAGTAGTTGGACAAATTGCATCTATATGTTCCTGTTATTTTTTAGGTTTACACAAGGAATACTCTGTAAAATGGCTTTGCAGAATAAGTAATCCAGCAGTATTCTGTGAAATTCTGTGTTTTGTGATTTCCCAGTTGAAAATTTTGCCATTCACCTTGTCTGTTTACTGGATTGCAGTGTAATACAGTAAATTTCGGAGTGTAACTTTGTGTGTGGCTTGAGATAAAGTTCTCCAAATAAACAATGACATCATCTTGTTGGTTTTGGAGAATATTTTTTTGTCCTAATCTTGCTTTAAGAAAACTTTAACAAGAAATATATGCTTTTGTTATCATTAAATCAATTTTCTGTTGTGATTTAAATGTAAAGGCAGGATCTATTGAAATAACTGTAGGCTGCTGGCCTAATTAGTCATCACTTCTGGCAAGGCATAAAAAATCGGTCGTTCTTGTGCCTAAAAGTAATAGTGTGCCTTGTATTTAATCTGTAGGTCTTTTGTAAAACAAATGGTTGTGCTAACAAATGCAAAATATACAAATTTAAATTTCTTACAGTATTATTTGGCATGCTGTTTCGGGAGTTATATAGGTTTTTCCATTGATAGTTAAATTTGCTAAGGTAGGCTATCTCTCCCTGGGAAAAAAATATGTGTATTTCTATATATCCTTTAAAAATACAGTATAGGTTTTTAAAGGAATAGTGGTAGCTGAGCTGGAACTTGCAGTAGCAGTTTTGGAATTGAATATGGCTTTTCTACTAGTACCTATCCAGGGATTAAATACAAAACGCTGCAGTGCTTTATGAAAGTACTAATACCTATTACAAGTTTTTTGTGAAGAATTGTAGGATTATCCATGTGATGTGTTCGCTGTTGGGCTGAGTGATGTCTGTTAAAGGGTTTTCTTTTTTGTTATTGGCCTTATTGAGAAGAATTGCCAGTAACTGGTATTTCACCCAGAAGTGACCCAGGTGACTTATGGAATTCCACCACCTTCAGCATCCCTGTGCCTGTGGAATGCCTTTCCTAATCAGGCTTAAGAGAGGGAGGTGGTCAGCAGAGTAATGACTGAAAACTTGCTTTCTTAAAAAAAACAAATCAGCAGGGACGTGTGCCATGAGTGCTCCTCCATGCCTTGGGCCCTCTCCTTGTCAGACCACGGCTTGTGCTGCTCTCGAACGAGCTGAACGACCACCAGGACGTTGGTAAAGCAGGAAACTACTTTGCATGTTCCTGTTTATGAATCTGTTTCATGATTAAACTTCTGAGAGCCCCAACATGCAACTGCAGTTTCATGGTAGCTGTGACATTATTTTACTATTCACGCTGTGAATTTCATTCTATAGTAAAATGAATATTATATTGGCCTTTTAAGTTGGTTGTCAGTGGAGAATAGGGAAGCTACACTTACAGCATCTGTATGCAATCTTGGCGATGAGTAGGACCCTCTGGAAAGCTGTTACTGGTGGGGCAGAACTAATCATTCCATGTGAAATTATGTAAGGAGAATTAGCTCTGACTCTACCTCATTTCCTTTTGTACCGCTGTGAAAATAAGCTTAGAAACGTCAAACCTTCCCTCCTTATTTCTTTAAGTACTTTATTAAATGCTTCTTTTTATTGAGGCTTATTTGTTGTAGGCGCTAGAAACAAAAAAACCCGGCCTGTTTTGTAGGTGCTAGTGGGATGTGCGTCCTTGCCCAATGTGACAGTTTCGATTTCTTTCGGAGGACTGGATTCCTGGGATCGGTTTTGCCTTCTTTGTACTTTGACTTTATTTCCCCCATGGATCGTTCAGAGTACTTCATATTTAAGGTAGCATGCTTGATGTGATACAGAATTGTCAATCACAGACTGCCTTGGCTATTTAGAAAAAAAGAGATATCAAAAGCCTGCTTGGAGCTGTAAGGAGCAGTCAAGGCACCTGCTGATTTGCCTGGCAGGAGCCTAAACTCGTACAGCCTTTGGGTTTGGAAAAGAAAATGCAGATCTCTGGAGGTCACCGCTTTCCGCTAAGGCCCTGTGCTTTATGCGTGAGCATGTAGTGTTCCTTGTAAAGCCAGAGAGATATGTACAGACGGTTCCTGACATGTTCGTCGTACCAGGTCTTACAAACAATCATTGAAGATTTGTGTAACCCCTCCATAACCTAATCTGGTGTGTAACTATCCCTAGAGGTAGCATATTTCTTCTAATAATATTCTATCTTTTCTAACCTGGTAAGCTTTTTTTTTTCCTGCTGTGCGTATTGCAGTAGTAGGACACGATCATCATTTTTGTAACTGCTGTTAACCTGTTTTGAAGCCTGCGCCTTCTTTCTTTACTCATCTTGTTTCTGTACTCAGCAAGCCCTCTTAACGTTCCCTGGGTGCTTAGGTTTTCTCCTGAGCTTTTCTCAGTTTCCTGCATCTGCGTATCCAGACCAGAGCATAATGTCCAACCTTAGTCAGTCAGTGCCAGTGATGGGTAGAATAAATCTTACCATCTTTTGCATGTGATGCTCCTGTTAATACAAACTCTAATTAACTTTTCACTTTTTGCATTCAATTCAGTATTAAACCCCCAGTTTCAGTTCTGTTATTGATCCCTTAGTCCTGCTCTTGTCCATTTGATCTCTGCTTCCCAGAATGCTTGCAGCCCTTCCTAGGTAGCTGCAAAATTTTGCAGCTGTATTGTTCATCATCCAAGTAATAAATGAAAATGTTAAATAATCCTGTCTGCATTATGGTGTGAGGGCAAAGAGGAGAAAGCATGTTATGGTCGGAGTCTTGCAGCCTGTAGCTTGATGGAGTCACGGAACGGCTGGGTTGTGCTCAGGCTCCTTCAGGGTCTGTGGGGCTGTTTGCTGGGCTTTCTGGGTATGTCCGTGTCTGTCTTGTACTGGGGAGCCTGGGACTGCAGGAATGAAGTCAGACATCTGGTAGCTGGCTGTAGGTGTCTAGGGAGGGAATCTTCAGTGAGATAAAAGGAAAAAAACCTTGGAGAACATGTACATGGATCTGTGCATCTAGGTCGGTGCTGGTTCAGTTCTTTGGAGTGGACTGGAGGAATCACCGGTAATGAAGTGGATAAATGCACACGTGCACGCTTCTGTGTCTCAGTGACTTGAGATGCAGCCGTACACAGTTGGTCATTCTTCGTGGCTGCTAGATCAATGCTTTAAAAAGACATCTTTGATCAAACAGTTTTCGGTATTTGAAGCAAGTTATTTTGTGGATCATGTAGATAAGGGAGGAGGGGAAGAAAGGGTGTCTCTACTTCAAAACCTGTTCTTTTGTGCTGTTTGCTTGGAACATGATCTGCAGGCGTTTTTCTTTTCTGTTAGAGATTTAGTGTACCTGATGTGATTGGAAACACTTTATCTTATCCTCTCCATTGACATTTCCAAAACCGAAGTGACTGGGGATGCTGCTAGAGAGTCGGAAGGTAGCAAGGACCGTGGCTTACAGTTAAGGCAGATGCGACCGCAACATCTGTGCCTAGGTAAGCTGCAGTCTGATCTGCCTTCTGTCTTCAGGATTTCTGGGATTCCAGAAGCCGAAGTGGTGCAGATAAGACATGTCCTTGGAGGTTTGGAAATGCTTCTGCTTAGATTGTAAAGCTCTTCCTTTATTAGGCCCGCAGGAAGCACGTCTCCTGTAGTGCAGCCAAATTGGTATCGTTATTAAATACTTCTCCTCAGACTCTCCAGCGGTAACTCTTCTCCGTGGCGGCATTATTTGGGAAGTAGAGCTTCCGTGGTTGCCTCTGTGTATTGACTAGCTGAGTACGTGGCCTCAACACGTAACGGCGCGTGGTAATTTCTGACTTGGAAGCTGTGATGGGAGCCAAAGAGCAGTTTATAAAGGGTTTTTCATGTTCCTTAAATAGAGCTCTCCAGTTCAAAAACTTGGGACGTCTAACTCGGAATCTGCAGTAGAACACAATCTAGAATAATAGGAAGAAAACCCCTAAAGCCTTGCCATCAGACAAATTAAAATGGATTTTCTTGAATGATTCTCCCCTTTGCCAACTGTGTCCTTGCAAAATCTGTCTTTGCCCTTGGTTGTTCCCGGTGCAGCAACCGTCGTGGTTTCTGGGTGACACAAAATTCTGCATATTCCTCTGTGGTTTATTAAGAAAACTCTGCCCTGGTCCATCATCTCTGAGCAGAAGTCTAATGTCCACCTTCTGATCTTGGGACTCTCCTGCTCACTTTGGGGCTCCCCGCATGCTACGCTCCGTCTCTGCTCTCGGAGCTGTGCCAGGTGAGATGTGCTTGCTTTTCTTTCCCCTTTCAGGAGAGCTCCTCTGCCCGTTGTGCAGCCTGTGGGAAGAGGCAAGCCGGTGGCCTTCCTCTGCTCCAGCTGTAACCTTTCTGAAAGGACTTCACCGAACACAGCGCGCGGCAGGTGAAACAGGTATGTTCTGTGGGAGCCCAGCAGAAAACACATGCGTCAGAAATGGAGGGAGGTCCTGCTGTAAGTTCGTGAATGTGTTCTCCAGGAGAAACAGCCCGTAAGTGATACATTAAAAGAGGAACTGGATGAAATGTGAAGACAACCTCCAAATGAGAAAAGCAGGTGGTTGGCATTATTTCCTTCATGCTTGGTTTTTATGTTGGTGTCATCGTAACAATACATGACAAATGAATATGCTTTTCTCTCAGTGATGTTGAAAATTTGATTACCTGAATGTTTGTTGTTCAGTACTGAAAAATACTGGAAGAATTTTATTCTTCGCTGGATTGTACATAGAGTAATTTTGGAAGTTGAATGGTATATTGCATTGCAGACTATCCTAAATAAGTTCTGAATCTCTTGGATGTATTAATATTACATTTAAAAATGTAAACTTTGAAGATGTAGTTATTAAATTCTTTTCAAGATGTGAACTCTGTTCTGTTTTCTAGCATTAATTACACAAGTTTGAAATTCTCAGTTCCGTTTAAAGGTAGGGCTTTTTATTTGTATGTAGCTGTTGAAATAAATTACCAGTACAAGAAAACACTCTACTAATAAACAAGGGATGCCTGGAGTTGGCTCTACTAACTGAGACAATTTAATTCATCCATCATCAGGGGTGATGTTTCTTAGCAACACAAAGTATTTTCACCCGGGGCGCTTTCATGAACTTTCGCATTTTTCTTCCAATACAGCCTTGGTAGTGTTTTATATGACCTGAAGTTCGTCCATCTGTCCTGAAGCTCCCACTACTTTTCCGTTCCCTCCAGTGATCAAATGATCTGATATACGTTTTTTCAGCTTAATAATACACAAGTTGGCTAGAGAATCATTTCGCATGTCAGGTTTTCCAAAGGGTTCTGGGAAATTATTTGTAGCTCTGTATAGCAAAGCTAAAAGTTATTGAAAATGTGTTATAGTTTCATAATAAAGCAGATACGAAAGATATTGGCTTGGGAGCTAACTAAATGCTTTCTGATAGCCGTAGCCTCAAGGGGGATACTTGGATCATTTGTAATAAAGGGATATCTTTGATATCTTTTGGTGAATTGACTAGTATTCTGTTTAGATCATAATTTATGAAAAAAATGGCTTGATACACAGTGTTACATTATCAAATTGTTTGGGTGTAAGAATTGCCTTAATGTATGGCCGCGATTTTCCATGTTTGTTCTTTTAATGCGCTCTCTACGAAATCAGAAGAAGCTGTTGATACATTAAGACTCTGCCTTTACTTCTTGCTTTCCACTTTTTTACCACATGTGGAGCTGATTTGATCAGCGTAGTTACAGCCCAGAGTTGCTGGGTAGATTTGGTTTGCTTAAGAAACCCCTTCAGGTATATAACAAGTGTTACTGGATACTGAGAGCAAATGTCTTCCAGAGGCAATGTGTTACTTTGCTTTGGGAAATAATACATTTTCTGAATTTTTGCTAAACTGCTATGAAAACGTCTGTAATTCTGTTATGTGAATAGTGACTAAGCCTCTGCTTATGTCTTGCCTTGAGAGAAGTTTTGGTGGTTATAGGATGAAAGCTTCTTTATCAGCGCATGGTGACAAATGTTGTGATGAGTTAACTATTGCTCAGCTTACTTACAAAGAAGGTGTATGGAAGCCATTTTAAATAGTGGGAAAACAAATTACAGAAATACTGGTTTGTTTCTTCCTCATAGTTAAAAAAAAAAAAATCCTCTGTTTCAGCTCATGTCATCTTAACTTTATGCTGGGTTTTCATACACGTATGCAAAGGCCTTGTACGTGTAGATCCATGCAAAAATTAAATTGGAAGAATTAGTGGGATGCTGTTGTGGAAAGGTTTTATTGACACTGTTTTAGACTGTGTGGTGTTAATGCACGAGGGAGTATTTAGGGAGTCCTGAGAGTTGTCAGCGATGTCCATGCTCGCTTTGTCATTTAACCGTATGCTTTTGTGTAAGGATGGCATCTCGCTAGTAATTCCTGTGTGATTTCAGGCTCTGGATTTCTAGATGTTGTTTCTAGTTCTGGGATACTTAATTGCATGTCCAAACTTGGACATCTTGTGTAAGATCATCTTTGTTGCTGTGTAGGTGCTTCGTACCCTGCTGTTAGTGTCCACCATCTTGCAAGATCTCCAGGTGTTTCCCAGAGTCCTCTGGAGAATCACTGAAGTTGGAAGTGTCTCCTTTTACCCCACGGCAAAGGGTACCTGGAGAAAGAATCTATGAAAGAAGGAGAGAGAGGAAAATCTTGGCAAAGGGCTTGGCCAGCAACAGAGGCTTTAGCCTTTGAGGTATCAAGTGTCATGTCTTTGAAAACAGCAGCATGCACTTGGGTCTGATGTTGCTTTACCTGTAAGATTGAGCTGCAGCAGCTTGCAGAAAGGTCAGGGCTCCATCTGCTCCCCCTCTCGCAAAACTTTGTCACGTGTGGTGACAGACTATTTACGTTTTCACCAGTGCCTTAGCATGCTGGGATCATCTGGGAAGCTCTGGAATCAGCTGCAGGCTTTCCTTGCCATTGCAGATGCTGTATAGACAATGCGTTGCTCATAGGAGTAGGTAGAGTTTGTGGTCATGGTGGCTTCTAAGGGGAGTTGCACAGTCAGGTGTCATGGACATTTGCTGAAGTCTGGTGTTTACACCGCAATAAAATAATGTACGTACGGTCACGTTGTAGACCTGTATTTGCATATCGGGATACGGTTTTGTTCTGCAATGCTATGGGTGGAAAGACTGACTTTAAAGCTGGTAATATTTTTTAAAAAGTCAATTTTAAAGGATTTTTAATTACTGAAATCTCTTCATAGTTGAGACTTTATTTTTCCAACTGTTAAACCAGTGTCTAAATTTACAGAACTTACAAAGACTGCCACAGGCAAGTCCGCACTGCCTGTTTCATAAGAAACCAAACCTCCCAGATACTCCGAGAAATTACTCTAAAATTCCTGTTTCTAACTTGTTCAAGACACTGGATCTTAAAGCCGTTTAGCACACGTTGGCAATATCCAGTCTCAGGTATAAGAAGAGTTTGATTTTGGGGAAGATTCGTTCGGGGCAGAGAAGTGAAGAATTCCATAGGGTTCACAAGCAAAATACAGCGCTCTGCTGTGAAGTAGTGGAAGCAATGCTGGTGGAGATGTGTCCATCTAAGATGGAGAAGAGGAGGGAGGGCTCCTCAGAATTTTCCCTTACTTGGGTGCTTTTTTTATGTAGCAAAATGATTACTTTATATAGGCAAATAATAAGAATCACAGAATGGTCGGGGTTGGAAGGGACCTCTGTGGGTCATCTAGTCCAACCCCCCTGCCGAAGCAGGGTCACCTACAGTAGGCTGCACAGTTCAGCCAGTTCTCGATCACCTCACCGACCACTCACCCAGCCCGCACTTCCTGAGCTTCCCTAGGAGGATGTTATGGGAGACCGTGTCAAAAGCCTTGCTGAAGTCTAGGTAGACAACATCAACAGCTCTCCCCTGGGTGCCTGCTGAAGACAAAATTCACAGAATCACAGAATCAATCACAGAATAGTAGGGGTTGGAAGGGACCTCTGTGGGTCATCTAGTCCAACCCTCCTGCCGAAGCAGGGTCACCCAGAGCAGGCTGCACAGGACCTTGTCCAGGT
>Ga0065711_1011223_pt1 | contig 12359 bp, 12 predicted proteins | sample Hoacrofraction12_FD_59098 | JGI IMG/M metagenome (GOLD analysis project Ga0065711, IMG submission 59098) | Hoatzin crop microbial communities from Cojedes, Venezuela - Epithelial fraction 12 v2 (version 2) | ecosystem: Host-associated > Birds > Digestive system > Esophagus > Crop | place... | reverse complement strand
CCGCCTGGACAAGGTCCTGTGCAGCCTGCTGTAGGTGACCCTGCTTCGGCAGGGGGGTTGGACTGGATGACCCACAGAGGTCCCTTCCAACCCTGAACATTCTGTTTGATTCTGTGATCCCATACGGCCGGGATGGCTATAAACCCGTCCTTTTATCCCCTTTCTTTGGAGAAACACTCATTTTTATCTCTCCTCTGGAGATGGCATGGCAGCTGAAGCAGGTTTGCGTGGCCAACCTCCAGCCCTCAGCCCTCAGGACTGCCCATCTCCTTCCCAGCTCTCTCCTGGCACCGTCTTAGCAACCATAAAAAGTTACTTTTGGAAGCATTTGTGGAGGTGGACAGTGAAGGGGAATGGAGGCATCGGCCTGGCGAACCAATCTGGAGCTGACCTTGGGAACAGTAGCCATCCCCACTGGGCTGGGCAGAAGCCAATTTTATTGGATTTTAAGTCAAAGATGAATGATTTCAGGTACAAGTAAGGCCGCTACTGAGAGGACACTACCTCCTTTGAATAAGGTTAGGCTCTACACCCTGTCTTTTGGGGTGGCAACGTTTCTAAGAGCGCTGTCTCTCACCTTTTGGGATTTATACATGGCTGGGAATATTACCATCTGCAACTCCAGTTTTAAATATCTTTTGCCACACAATGCAGGGCATGTGAGTTTTAGTTTGTTTGGGGGGCTGGGGTGTTATTTTTTTTGATGTAATGTCCTCTAGTTGCATGGCTATTTGTCAACTAGCAATCACTAGTGTACAGGCATGGTAACCACCCCCCTGCGCCCCTGAACCCGAGGGCAGGATAGAAAGGTAGCAGTGAGTTAAACACTGTCCGTGCTAAAATAATTCTTGAATCTTTACCATTGGTTTATGGTCCTTTTGTACTTGTAAGGCAGCACAAAATTCAACAGGGTATAAAAAAGAGTTTGGCCAGTGGCATAAAGCAAAATTTGTCTTGTTTTTTCTTAAAAGAAAAAGAGAAGAATTTGTGATTACTATAATGAATTTCATACATTTATTCAGAATTGGCCACTAATTGCACAGCCGCATTTGGGACTATTTATCATTCAACTTCTGCTGTAGCTGCAGATGCATTCAAGCTGGCTTTAACTAGTAGGTTTAATACCAGCAGTGGCAGCTCAGGGACCAACATGAACTAACTGTCCAAGTATTTACATGGTAGTGTGAGAGGAATTCGCAGCCCACGCAGCGCTCCCTTCAGCTGCACTGATAAAGGTGCCCAGAAAAAAGGAAAGGAGGTTCAAATCTGTATTGCAGCAGCACCTAGGAGGCATAGTAATGGATGGGGGCCCCCACATGCTACGTACTGTATGAACACTGAACAAATTAGCAGGAACTCTTGAAAGTCAAGCGTGTATTTCTGAAGTAAGCTCAGGTACATCTCCACAAGCTTCATTCAAGCTTGTAACCATGACACAGGTGTGCCCCTTATCTCTCAGGGGTGGGAGTGACGATGGGAGATGATTGTGAGTCTCCTGTCCCAGTACCTGCACTGGGAAAGAGGTGCTCAGGACCTCGCTTCAACATCATCTGCTCCAGCTTCTCCTTCTGTGAAGAGAGGCACAAAAGTGTTGGCTCAGCTTCTTAGGTAAAGTATACTGAGACACAAGGAAAGCACTGCAAAGTGCTGTTACTAACAACATCAACGTCATTTTGATATTTTTTAAACAGAAAATTAACCACGGACACAGAAACAGTCAAACAGCATCTTCTGTCATTATCAGGATGCGTAGCACAAGAGGCTGTTTTGGTGGGATGGCGCAAAGCACACGGCAGGAGGTCGGTGCTGCCGTGCTGGTGTGCGCCGGGACAGGCTGCCAGCAAGGACAGGTACCAGGTGGTGGTTCTTGAATTGCACCTGCTACACAGTGGCAAAGGTATCAGACAGACTAAAATCAGGGTCCTTTTACATAGATGACCCTTTCTGAATGATATATAGGTTAAAAAGTGCAGTCCACTCCTTTCCACAAATGGTCATCCACAATCTAATACAGGCAGGATATACACAGGAGCGATTTCAACTGTTGAAATTATGTTACAACACAGTTTGGTGAATTACATATTTGCTGCCACATATATTTCTAATATTATATTTCAGTAAATAGGATCCCGAATAAGGAAAAAAACATTCATTCTTTTGCACTGCCTTTGAAGTTTTAATTACTGAAAAAATTAAAGCCACTTTACATTTTGTTTTTAAATGGATATATTTCCTAAAAGAAAATACAAACTTACTCTTTCTAAAATAACTGTAATTGAGTTGTTTAAAATAATCTTTTGAAGTTTCTATGACCCAATGATCACGTAATCGTGCCAAACTGTGAAAAGGGAAAATTGTCTAGAAGTCAATCAAGATAGGATTACTATTTATTAAAAGCTGGCCAAGACTTTAAAAGAACGTAACTCATATATATTAATGACAGATAGCCAGATGATCATTAATATCCAACAATACTGCTTCTCATAAAACACTAGAAGATGATAAAGTTATCTAATAGGTCACACAGAATGATAAATAAAACACATAAAGCTCTTGCAAGGAAAAATGAAACACATAGGAGGTAGGAATTTTATCCTGCACAAAGATACGAAATATTTACAAGGGAAAATTTTGTTATTAGCATTGTGATTAAGACCTTTCACTCCAAATGCACTGTTTTCAGTATATAGTATTCTACACTGATTGCCTCACTTTCACTGTCTACCATCAGAAACCTTTTAAAAAGTCAGCTTTGTTATATATGATTGAAGTGTTTTGCTTCAGTCCGTACTAGCTGTTTCAAAAAATATGAATATTTTTATACCTTTTGGCATTCCTGCAGGGCATAATTCTACAACTTAAGTTTACAGCTGGTAGCATTTTTCCATAATGAATTATTGATTAATTATTCCAGATATTGCCTGCCCTCGCTCAGCCACCAAGCACTGCTAAGTCAGCCCGTGCTAGAGCTGCTCCTTGGACCGAGTCCCCAGACGCCGCATTTCTGTCAGCTTTCACCTCTTTACTCTTGTCACCATCTTCCACAGAAATCATCCGCGCTCTTCCCCGCTCGCTTTAACACACTATACTGCATCACAAATATGGTCCAACATGATACTACTGGCACTTATTAGAAGAGTATTTGCATTTACATGGCTTCCTAACAACCTTTATAAATTATTCCCTTGCTTTCAAATTAAGAGTCATTGTGTATGATGTTTATGCGGTTCAGCCTTCTTCCTCCTTCAGTCACTGCTTAGATCTGTTCAAAGCATATGGGGATGTGTGGGTGTGAACTGAAGTGAATGTTTCTGTGCTGTGCATACATATCCTGGCAAAGCATATTCACACCTATATCATAATGTGACAAGTACTAGGTACCAATTTAAACAGATAGAATCAGCTTTAAGTTCAGTAAATTCTAGAAAAGTTAATATTTTTGTTACTTACAAATCAGCGATACCACACTCCGCCAGTTTATTTTTCATTTATTTTTCCAGGAAGAAATCATCTGGTACCTGGAATAAAACAGCATTAAAATCTAATTTTACCTTATCCTGAGAAAGCATATTCCAGATAGGTCAACACCGAGGTAAGCTACCAAGGTGATCCAAGCTTATTGTGGAATCGTTCTGCTCCTTCTGGACGATTTAATGACAATATGCCTAACCATGAGTGTGCAGAGCTCCTCGCTGCACCCATAGTCCAAGAATACTCTTATTAGACAAATTATAGAAAAAAATAGTTTATGTTAAAAACATTATTATGACCAAGTTTGTTTCACACAGACTGTACAATCACCAGTAATGTCAGTAGTGAAAATTAAGACTTTCTGTTCCTTCATTTTTGTAAAGGACTTAATACATAAAGATCCCTATTTCCACAGGGACCTTCAGCTTCTGTACAAATACTCAGTGATAAACTCAAGCATTAAATTAGGTTGGAGCAAGAAATCCTTGACTAATTCAAAAATAAGGACACGAAGGAACAGCAGAAATAAGCAGCACTGCTCAGGCAGGCAGTCACTAACTGTGGGGTAGAAGTTTACACAACATGTTCTTTGTGTTACCTGGATCCGTATTTAAGACAGACCAATAAATTATCACTTTCCCTCCATTCTTTTTTGTTAATTTTGATATTTGTTTCCTTTATGAAGCAGAGAGTTCTAATACACTTTAAACATTCAGCAGCTAGCTGTGATAAACACTATCTTCCTACTCCTGTAACAGCTGATCTGTGCTGAGAACATCCACCGTTGCCTTGTTGCACCACTGCTGGAAAAACATGGAACCTGCTGTCTGGCTCACTTTTCATTTCCAGAATAAATTTAAAAAAAAAAAAATTTAAAAATGGCCTCTCATTGTTGCTGTGCTTAGCAGAACAACTATCAGGGGGAAGTTGCCAATAAAGATCTGCAGCCGACCAAGTCTATCTTGTAAATGTGTTTTCTAAGTCAGGAAGAGAAACTGAAATGTGGGAAGCAATTGTACAGAAAGCGGTAGCTGAGATTAGTGGTTTGTGGGAAATCAAGTGACTCTTCGGAAGATGTACATTTTTGAGAAACATGTGAACTCTTAAAGATTTTGTCAGGGGAAAGCCCTTTGCTAGGAATTTTCCCTTTTTTGTGCTATTAGAAACTTAAAAGACTGCTGACATAAGCTAGCATCTGGCTGGCACGACAAGAGCCCTGTACACTGCCACGACAAATGCACTCCTGTTATCCATACTTAACTTTTATCTCTCTTCCTTCAGCTCAAGCTAGCTGGAATGGAGACAGCTCAGTGTATTTAGTCCTTGGGATAAGGAAGTCTTGGAATACTTTAGAAGCATGCTCCTGCAAATAAACTGGAGGGTGGGGATTGGCATCCACGTGCTCTTGCTCGTGTGCGGTTAGCATCCACGTGAGGATGCCGATCTTCAGTGGGAGAAGAGCTGGCTAGGATGAATAATTTCTCCTGCTTTGGTGTATCTTCGTATCATAGCCCAGGTCCTCATCTGATTCAGATCCTTGCCTTTCAATGAGATCAGTGAAATCCCTCTAGTTTAAAACAGCTAAGGACCTGCTCGTTGGCTCAGATCCCTGGCCAGGCTGCAGGCAGTTCTTGCAGTGTTGCGGCAGTGGACGGATATGCCCCTTCTGGTCTCTAGCTGAGAAAACAGTGCACTATTTTACTCCCCACCCCCCAAAAGAGAGAACTCTGTAACGTACGCTCAGTCGTGCCCCTGGGAAGGGGTGCATGACAAACAACGAAACAACCTTGCCCCCGTTTGCCCAGTGGTGAGATCTGTGTCTTGTTAGCAACGCACAAACCTTTGCAGTGGTTCTTCTCTCAGGTGGAAGTGAGCTGCATAACTTCATTCCATTGATGTGAACAGCCAACAACTTCCCCTCAAGCCTTTGCATTACTATTGTGTTCGGGTATGAAGTGAGATTCCTCTTGCCGTGAAGAAACTGAGCTGAAGTACAAGAGAAAATTTCATCTTTAAATTAATTTGTCTTGGTTCCTTGTGTTCTAAAGATAATACCAGTGCTCCAGGAGTTAAGCATTTGCATGGATATTTTGTTATATTCAAATAGACTTTCTGAAGTTTTATTTGAATTACCTGTAATTCTTAACCCACGCTTATTCCTAGTACATTTTTAGGACAGGTCCCGCTCACCTTGTGTTGATCTCTGAGCCAGATAGCGAGTTGATACTCCTGGGCAATGTAAATACGATGGAACAAAAACACACATCAGCACATCTTCAAAGAGCAAAGGGGGGGCCTTTTAAGCAAAAATATTACTCTTTTTTTGAAACAAGCAATAACGGCACAGATATTCAGTTGATTTGGAGACTAACTGAAGCTAGGGGAAGTGTTTTCCTATTGTGGTTAGATCTTAAAAGATCTGTGCGTGTGGGAGTCAAGTTGCACTTCACTTTGTGGGAGCTTCAAACCTGACGCTTCCAAGAGCAGTCTCGCAGAAAATAAGAAAGGGATTTGTAGGTGGATGGAGATGTGATGGCATATGAAAAAAACTGGTCCACAAGTGGCCTGAACCCATTCTGCAGTGCTTCCAAATCTTTGTTTTTGTGAATTTTAAAGTGAAATAAAAGTACAGAGCATACCAAAGCATTACATAGCTTTGAGATACAAACTTAAACATCTCATGGTTTTGCAATGAGCATTGCGTATGTTTTGTCCTCAAAACCAAGCAGGTACATCATAGCCCTCACGGAGCATCTCTTTGTCCCAGATGTTTAAGTTTAAATCATATGGTATCTTCAACCTCTAGCAGGCTTTTGCAACTCTTTTGAAGGCAACTGAAAATGCTTAATTGGCCCAGATGTACTCACTTCCATGATTATAAAGTAAAATAGGGTAGCTGGCATTAAAGGCTGTGGATGTGGAATCCATAAAAATGTGATAACTTGTTCCAGCTGTAATTTCCCATAAAATCATTTTTGTGAATTTATCTGCCTATTGTTTCCCTGAAATCATCTGAAACATCGTGTAATGGTCAGAAAACCACAAAGAACCCACATTTACCCTTTCTCCAGAGTAGTCACTGGAGCCAGATACCCTTCCCAGAGCAGCAAGAGGGAGACAAGATCTGAACATAGAAAAATTCCGGAAAATAAGTAAGGATCCCTTTTGGGGGTTAAAAAAGTACGATGGGTTTATTCTCTTCCGCTCCTTCACCCTACTGTATGCAGCGTGAGAAGACAGTCCTCTCTGCTGCACCAGGGAGTTGAGTAACTAATTCTCAACATCTTTTCCGAAATGCTGCAGAATCCTTTTTTCACTCAACTATGTGATTATCTACTTGGTGAAAATAACCCAAACTTAAAGAAAACAAAGCTTAGTCAAAATATGGAAGATGGAGCAGAATTAAAATAAATACTAGCTTTAGGCTATCTAGCTTTACCCTTCTCATGACTTGAGCTAGACAGACTATTCTCAACATAATGACCCATAAAGCATAAAGAAGGTGTACGTCTATAAAGCAAATCCTTGTGCTTACAGTCTCCTACCAGTCAGTCCCTGCTAGTTTATTCACGACAAGTGCTTCACCATCTCACAGCCTTATTAACTCTTCCTTACAGGGCTAAAGTGACCGCTGTTTTCCAAGCCAATTTCCTCCAGCTACCTGTGAAGGCCCTGAGGTTCACTGAGGCTACAAAGACCCTTAAGGCTGATTATTAGACAACCTTCAAGGGCTTACCGACCTAGTTTAGAAACCACATCTCATAGAGTGATCTTGGCCCTAGATTGTGTATGCTGGTCGACACTTGAAACTTTTATTGGCTTGTCTGTGCAAGGTGAAGCGTGCCAACGTAGTCATGCCAGTAAAAGCTCAGGGAGAATACATAATTATAAGGATGCCTTTCACAGCTACAGCTACAGCTTATTTCAGCCCCTCACTAAGATGAGACATAATATTACAAGAACTTTCAGGAGAAGGGAGTTCATATTGGGACTATTGCTGTTATTGTAGCTGTTTTAATTACAATCATGCAGCTAAAGCAGAAAAAAAATAATTCCTGCACTGTCCTTTCAACTGAGAAGACAGGCATTTTTCATCACTCCTCCTAAAAATCATTTCTGTCTGTTCTGAAGCATGGTTTGAGGCAAGTGCTTCAAATCTTCTGTCAAACTTGGGTCCCTTTGATGATCCCTTTAGGCTCCCGTTCTGCTGTATTAATTGAAACTTAGTGCAGTAGGAAATTTGTCCTCATAAATTTTAGAAACATTGCATATTTATCTAGCAGCACTACAACCTGAGATACATTTTAATTTTTGATGCCAGTAATCCCTTCTTTCGTATGGAAAAAACACGCTGCCATGGTGAAATCTTCTGACCTTTTTAGACACAAAAACATCACAGCAGAACATTAGGGAAACGTGAAGACTTCCTTCCTTTATAATGCTTGCTGTGTGATACCTCTTTGAACAAGTCACCAACACGTGTCCCTCCTTGTTATAAAGCACATAACAAAACCTGTGCACCCACCTCTCAGGGGTGTTCTGAGGGCTGGCACTTCTAAAGCCCTTTTGCGGATGAAAAGCATTAGATGAGTACTGAGCACTAATCCCAGGCATGTGGACAAGCCGCGCACACTCGAAGTAAAAACCTTTCTAATAACATCCATCTGCATCTTGAATACAAGAAAGAAATTGTAAGACAGCCTGTCAATGATCAAGGCTTTTTCATGCAGCTCACCCTACTGTTTGGCGGCTGGCCAGCTCGGAGAGCCGACGGAGGAAAATGGCTCCGAAGGAAAAAATGTGCATGTTAAGCAGAGGACAGTCTTTGTGAAGGGTGAGAAAAAACAAGACAAATACCCTCAACTGCCAAAGTGCTCTCTAGTACATGGAGGAGTGAAGTGAGACGAAAGGGAAGGAAGGGACTGCAGTAGGCAGGAGTGTCCTCTTCTCACTGAAGATAACTCTAGCCTGTATGCACTATAATGCTGAAATAAAACACATTCCTGCTTCAGGACCAGGCCTGCTTTACATTAAGGATGTTTCTCTGTGGAGAGGCTGTGAGAAGCCAGGGAGGAATTTATTTGGAACTGTGACACCTAAGCCAACCAAGAAGGCTTGCTGACCTTCAAAACAGTATTAACGATACCACAAAGTCCTTCAGAAAAGTTTGTGGGGCAATGCAGTAACGTCAGCGCATGCTGAGGAGGTCTGAGCAGCTCTTCTTCAGGTGGAGTGATGCTGAGCTTTTTATTCAACTGGATTTATTTCACTGTCAAAGGCACTTTAACTGGTGCTGCTGACATGCCGGGCATTGGCTCCGAGTCCTCCCCTACTATTACAGGCCTCCATGAAGAATCATCAGCAAATTCTTTTGCCTGACATATACATATATATATATATATATAAAATATGTATATATAACTCCAGTGTCAGAACTAGCCCGCTTACTTCCTCTCACCAGTCATCTATGGATTCATTCCACTCAAGCTGTGCTCCAGCTGTACAGTGTTGCAATGCTGCAGCAAATATATGGAGTTTCAGCCAATAGTTCTCCTTCACTGCCTACAGGCTTTCAGCCTCTCTCTCTCCCTACAGTGCCTCATGCACTATCTCAGATGCAGCAAGGTTTAATTAAAGTAAAATACCCAGGAACTGAACCAATAATGAGAAAATCTCCATCTATGATCACATACTTAGAGAATTTCATCTGGAAATCTTTCCGATCCTCCACTAAAATGCTTACATGCAAGAGATTTCTCCTCTAATAAATCATAATTTACATTTAGATAGTATCTTTTATTCTGATAACCCTTCTTTTCGGCAAAGTTGATTCCAGTCATGATTCATGTGCAGCCTTTCATTCAAATACCTGCCATATAGAAAGAGCCTGGAATTAAATATTTAAGCGGCTTTTAATTCACCTTATCTTGCCACAGATCAGTTTAGCACAAGTCATCAACTGCTAACATGATCAAAAATTAATGCGGCTGCAGGTCATCTACGTCAGAGTTCCGTTAGTCCTCTCAAAGTCTTCCTGCAGTTTGCCCCATGAGCCCAGGAAGAACAGGCCAGCTCCACCATGGCTGGCTCACTGGGGCACAATTCATAGAGGAGCTCAGTCCACTGAAATGAAAAAACAAAAAAAAACAAACCCAACCCAAACCCAAAAAAGCCCCCAAACCCTAACCACCCCACTACTTCCCACCCCTCCCCCCAACGCCACACCAAAGCAAAAAACTTTGAATATGCTCTCAGAAGTTATGAAGATCCAACAGATGAGCCCTGGTGACTTTTTCTGCTGCGGTATCTCGTGTTACTAATCCCAGCATTCGATTTCCTGACCTCCCCCTCTCTGCAGCAGGGCTGGCAGGAGAGCACGTGTGCACGCCTCAGCTGTTCCAGTCCAGACCCTGGCGTCTTAACCCCAAATCTCTGCAGCTGAAGCCGAGATGCCGCACCGTGGACTGCAGCAAACACGGGCATATGGCATCCCCTCAGCCACCACAGGGACGGCAGCCTGCGGCACAGACCAGCAACTGGAAACAGCGGTGTTGCAGACCTGCGGCGTGGAAAAGTGAACGTAGCATTAGCATTCATGTGGATGTTATTTCGGATGCATTTTGCAGTGTAGCCACCCTAACTAGAGCTTGAGAGCAGTGATTCAAATGTAGTCAAAGTTAATAAATATTCCAATAAAACAATAACATGCCTGAGATCTCCAGGGGGTTTTTTAATCAAATTCCGACCTGCCGTAAGTTCTGACAAACATATTCATACTCAGAGTAAAAAACCCCAAAATAAAACCACTCTATGTAGTGACAGACAAAGCACAATCCTCAGAGTCAAACCTTGGGAAGCATGAAAATCGCATATTAAGGATAAAGTCTTCAGCGTGCCTTACCATCTTCACACCACCTTCAACGGCATAGCTACCAAATAAATAGCGTCATTAATATCTGCTACCAATAAATCCCAGTAAGCAAAACATAAGGGCTTTTTCTCCCCCAGACTTTCAGCAAAAACCTTGGCAGCAAGTTCATATATTCTTGTAATCATAGATTGCTGCACCCAGCTATCACAGTTGTTCACTTAGAAGCTGTGTTCTAAAATAAAACAAACTGCCAAGTCTAAGCAGGTAGAAGAAACAGAATGTGTACCGCAGCTGCAGTGTTGGCTCATACCTCCCTCCACCTCAGAAACAGAACCCTCCAGCAAGGAAGCTTGTTGGTCAGGCCCACGGAAGCCCTGATGTCCACCACGCAGCTGCTTCTAAACTGGATGTCCTTCTGCAAACCCTCTTAGCGACATCACTGCTCTTGATGCTGCCGAAAATTTTGAAGCCATATGATTTGATCTGCAGTCCAGCATCACAGCAGTCACGTTTTCTCATCTTTTCTCTTGCTGTGACTTTTTAGGATTTTTCTATACAAACTATAACCATGGCAATTAGAAGGGTGGTCTTTCGCTTTCATAATTAGACATGTACCATTGATTGTGGAAGAAGCTTGCATAGCATAAAGACAGACAAGAAAACTGAAGGTTATCTTCCTTCCTGCATGAAATTCAATACCAACATAAGCACACCTAACTAGAGTAGCATCACGTGCGTCAGTATAACACCTCTTCAGCTACGCTGGTATTTTGAACGGCTACACTTTCTCGTGAAGACAAGAGCTCGAGGACGATGCCAGCCTCTGAGCCTGCCTGCGCCCTGCCTCCTGGTTGCAACCGACCATTGCTGCTGGCAGGAGGCTGCACCCAGGCCTTGGAACCACGACAGAGCGCAAAACCGCCTGGCTGAAAGGCTTGGGGAAGAGGCTGTTGGGAAAGTAGAGGGAGGAGGAGTGAGAAATGAGAGACAGCAGACTGGGAAGAGGAGGAGAGACCAAGTCACACTGGGAGGAGCAGCTGGAGGGTCAACAGGAGGAGCCCCAGGAGCAAAATGTTGTTGAACAAGTAACCCTTAGTGATTCAGAGCCAGTGTCCACCAGCTCAGCTCTTACTCAGAAGATCAGGATGTGCCAGCAAGCACGCACAGACAAGCATCGCTGAGCAAATCGCAGATACTGCCCTTTAGGGACATCTGGGAAACAGAAAAACTATTAAAGCAGCAATAAAAAAAGCCTCAGTACAGAAATCAGAGCTGCCACCTGTGTTTCACTAGAGTGTTACCAAACACTGCACCATGCTTGCTTATTCTTTAATTAGAAGTCTTATTTCAGTTGTGGTTGGAAATATACTGGAAATTTCTTGCTGAGCATTTTCAATATTGTGTGTATTGCTGAAGCACGGAGGATTTGCACTGCACCATGCCGGTCCCTTTGGAGTTGCACAGGTAGAAATGGCTTGTGCCCTAAGGTGTTTACAAGTGAAAGAAGAAATGTGAGACAACAGATGGAACCAGCAGCTGCAGGATCGGTAGAAATCAAGGCAGCTCTGACAGGCACACCAGCCAGACTTCTGTCTGAGGCTCTCTTATTCCATGTCTTTAGCTAGAACAAAAAAAATATGAACAAAAAAATTATGAACAAAATTACTGGGTGAACCAGAGAGAGAAATAACTCTAGAAGAAGCCCTGCATGCTCTCAGTTAGATCACTTTCATGGAATGGAGGGTCCTGAAGAGCCACAAGCGTTGCCCAGGAGACACCTTTTTGGATAAAGACACCAAATTAAGCTGAAACCCCAAAAGTCAGCATTTCTATGACTCTGATTTCCTAAAGACAAATCATTTTACTTCTCAGTGGGCAGTCTCCAGCAGACCTATTGCAGTCTTGGAACCAGACATGGGCCTTCCTTGCCTTTGGCTCTCCAAGGACACCCGCGGGAGCCGCTTCCCCGGGGCTGCCGCTCTGCGGAGGGCGGGGGGGGGAATGGCCAGGCCAGTGC
>Ga0065711_1008695_pt1 | contig 12359 bp, 8 predicted proteins | sample Hoacrofraction12_FD_59098 | JGI IMG/M metagenome (GOLD analysis project Ga0065711, IMG submission 59098) | Hoatzin crop microbial communities from Cojedes, Venezuela - Epithelial fraction 12 v2 (version 2) | ecosystem: Host-associated > Birds > Digestive system > Esophagus > Crop | place... | reverse complement strand
ATCTAGTCCAACCCCCCTGCCGAAGCAGGGTCACCTACAGCAGGCTGCACAGGACCTTGTCCAGGCGGGTCCAGCTTCTTTGCAGCTGCTGATCTCCATTTCTCAGCAGGACCTACGAGGTCAAGCGCGGACCTGTGGTATCATGGTTACAGCTTCAGGATCTGCACTGGCTTGTCCAGAGAGTTTGGAGTGAGGCTGGAATGAACCCCTCTCTTATAGACCTACCCATTTTCACTGATGTATCATCTTAATTTTCTGCAGAAGCACCACAGGCTCACATGCTGGCTCCACTGTCATGAGATAAAATTTGCTTTTATTTATATCTTAGCTGCGTGACCCAGTGCGTCTGCTAGTCTAGTCTGTCACGCATAATTCAAAGTAAATAAATCCCATGATAGTTAATCATATATTGGGCACAAATCATTTACAAATTCAAACAGAATGTTCTCTTTTTTTGAAGGTTTAGCAATAGGGAAATTTAAAACCAGAGTATTTGAGCTGTGTCAAGTTTAATTTTCACTTACTAAGAATATTAGTTAGGATGATATTTATTTAAGAAATTTGACATTAAGAATTTATTCATTTCACATGCAAGTACCTTTGAAACCTTGATCTCAGTTGAAACAAAATGCTCTGTGGGATTATTAAATGCTGCTCTGTGAGCTTTGAATTTCAAATAAGAGCTGGGTTCAAAAGCGTCCCAATGGATTGAAGAGTAGATGGAAGAGGGCGACTACGAGCCTGCTGCCTGACCTTGAACACGCCGCCTCGGTGCTTAATGCTTCAACTTGCACCTTGATCTCTGCGGTGGAGTTAATTACACTTACCCAGCTTTGTACAAATGGAGCTAGAATTAAATTTTATTCTCTGCAGCATAACTTTGGAATACTTTTGTTCGTATCGGAAGCAGTCTGTAAGACCACTTTTGCAATTAGTGTTGTACACTGAAAACTGGGGAGCCTGGATTTGAGCCTTGGTTCTGCCACACTTTGCCCGTGTGGCTTTGGAAGATGCCTGATCTGGTCATATCGTGATGCCTGTTGGTGGGTTTTTTTCTCGTAATCTTCCCCTTTCTTGTTTCCAGAAGCTGTAGAAGGCAGATGGTTGGACACAATTTCTGAGTGCAAAGTCGATGCTAGCGTATTTTTGAGATCCCAGGCATGTTATTAGTGTTGAGTCTAGTTCACCTTGCAGTTTTGCACTTCAGTGACCTCCTTTATGTTATTACAGTACAATTAAAAATTAATAGAGTTCTCCTCCCTCTTCAGTATTAGTTAAATTCTCCATATGCTGGTAGGTTAAATCGGTATTGAACTGTTTAATTAAACAGCAAAGTCTGGGGAGAAGTCAGGAGCACAGTCACATTAAAGCAGTTGCCTGTGTAAACAGCTGCCCATAAATCAGATTCTCTTGTATACATAACAGTTGTTAATTGAATAATTGCCTAAATTTCATCTCTTAATTTTTTCCTCGGGAAATGCATTACGTTTACTTGGAAGTATTGGATTTTTTAGCATGTTTTGATTTAACAAAGCAGAAGGTGCAATATGTGTGCTAGCAGGTATGCAGAAACTTGCAGGAGCTTGTGCCTGAGGCTGAGAAGAAGCCGACAGGAGGGTGATGCATGTGCAAAGGGGTGCCAGAACCTCTCTGAGAGCCGTTTCGTGTGGCAGCGTTACGGCTGTGGGCTGCGTTGGTCCCAGGCTGGGTCTGGTTTGGCACCTCCAAACCAGGACCCACGGCGATCTCTGGAGGTCTCCCACGGATGTCGGCAGCGGTCGTGTCCTGCCTGCTGTCCTGTAACGGACTCCGCAGGGCAGCCCCCGTCGAGCTCGGGTCCTTCGGCAATCCTGGCAGGACAGCAGCGATAAATCTGTGGGATGCCTGCAGTGCTGCTCAGAGCAGCTCACGTGGAAAGGTCTGTGCAGGGTGGACCTGATGAGACAGAGCCAAGCGGAGTCTGCTGTTCCTCGAGGTGAATCATGAAGAGATGCGTTAGAAATGGTACTGCCTGGACACGGGGGAAGGGCTCGAGGCTGCTTCCCGGGTGGGGTGAGGAAGCGTGTGCAGGTGTGCAGTTCAGAGCAGGTTCGGCTTGCGCTGCAGTGTCGCTGCCTTGCAGCAGGCGTTTTCTGCAGTCAGACCTACCTTGACTGCTCAAAGAGGTCTTTTCCTAAAGATGGGAACTGCTTAACAGTGCCATTTGAAGAGTGGAGCTAGACAGCATACGCGAACCAGTGCTAGTATGGGAAACGTCTTCTTTGTATTTTCTGCACTAAAAATGAAAGGGAGCTGAAAATATTTGCCTTGCTCTATTGATATCCTTTCATGAGCTCTTCCTGGGATGAGTAAGACCGTATCTTCCTGCAGAGCTGTTTTAAGCAAGATGCTGCTCGTGGGCTGCTGTTTCCAACATGGAAATGATCCCACATCCCTGCATACATCTTCAGATGTATACACAGAACGCAGCAGGTACTTCTGCGGCAAAGTCCAGCTCTGTCCCAGCCAAAACCAGTACAGCAAAGAACTCCTGTAAAGGCAGTCCAGCTCGTCCTTGGCGTGCCTGCTGGAGGAACGTTCATCTGGTCAGCTGAATCTCATACCCAGTGTTTTCTGGGAAGTGATTCAAAGCAATCCATCATGCTGCAGACCATGGCAACCCAACATGGGCGTCAGGCCTGATGTTTTCCAATCAATAGCAGGCAATTCTCAACGTGCACAAAAATATAAAACCTGATCTTTATTGAGCTGTTCATGTTTGCTGTTTTCCCCTAGACAGAGCAACAAATCTGCTGCTCTCTTTCTGTTTAAGAGGAGAAAATACACACCTTTGCAAAAGCTTCCTGCCTTCTCCAAGGCTCTGTCTCTATCCCATGGCTTTATAAATACAGAGTTGTTGTGAAATCTCGCTCTCTCCGGGGAGATACCCAGTTCTTTGCTTGTGCCTGCATGCGCTGCGTGTCAGTCCTTTGCAGGGATATAGTCTGGACATGAAAGCCACAGCCTTGGGGACAAGATCTGGTGTATAGCTCTGCCAGTGGTTCCTCCAAGTCCCACAGGATGCCATCTGCCCCTCCGGCCTTAGGGACAGACCGGAGTGTCACCGCTGGTTTCCTTCCCTGTCGGCGCCCAGGGACGTCTCCGGCTACGCCACTCACAAAGCATCGAGGGGAACGCTGAATTTAGGAGGGTGTAGCCCGGCACGTTGTGTTTGCGAGAGGGCTTCGCTGTGTAGTTGTGAGACTCGTGCCTGAGGAGCCCCAGCCCGCATTCAGCTGGCGTTGCTGCTGTGAGTGCCGGGCTGTGAAGGTGCGAGTGGAGGAGAGACAGAGAGCAGAGCAGCGGCGAGAGAAATCAATGGGGAAGCGCTGCGCAGAGCATCAGGCACGCAGGGTAGCGTGGCCTTGAGAAACTGGCTGAGAAGGAGAGACACTTGAGCCTGCACGCGAAGTAACACTTCTGTTTTTCCATTGTTTTGGGCACAAAAAGAAAAGCGATAGGAAGGAGTATGAGGAAAAAATGACCTGTGAAGAAAATTAAACTCCAGTTCCTTATAATAAGTGAAGACAAGTCTGAGCAAGCGAGGAAGGCAGTCAGATGCCTGAGTACTGCAAGAAGGAAAGCAACAACCTGTCCACAGCCCTGGTGAGTGGGCAAGGAGTAATTCGCTTCACAGGAGACAACGGCGAGGAGAAGACCAGGCTGAAGGAAGACAGTTCTAGTCTCCAGCACTAGAGCTCCTTGAGCACAGGTCGGCAGGCATCTGTCCGGATTGGCAAAGGTGTGCTCTGACCGGCCGGGGGTGGGGAGAGGATTCCAGCCCCCTTCGCTACAGCTGCCCGAGTCCTTGGTGTTCAGGTTGGCAGAAGTTCCTCTCAGTTTTTGGTTCTGCACGTTCAGCATGCCAGTGAAATCATTAACTGAAAGTGGCCCACTTTTGTGGGTGCGCAGCAGAAATCTCGTGAGCTAACCTAAAAGCAGCTCTCTGAAGCACAGAGATCAGAATGCTTTTATGTATGCTGGAAGCAGCTGTCTCATGGAGCAGAGCTGTGCTCGTAGGGTGGGCCTTTTTCAGGGGTAACAGCAGCATCTTCGCAGCCTGATGCTGCAGCAGTCGATCTGACTGTTGTATTCCTGGTGCCTCTCCACACAGCCAGCACCTTCCCCTCTCGGGCTGGATTTGTGCTTCAGTACTTACACTGAAGAATCTTACGTAGCAGCAGAGGATAATAACTCTTATTTGAATATATTGACATGTCTGCCGGGAGAAACCTTTCCTTAGCCAACCCAGGTAGGGTTCAAAACAAAACTTACTATGTATTTCAAATTCTTTTATGTGATCTGGGAGAAAAGCATCAGCTTCTGTTTGTTCTTGGTGTGCTGGATGTGGCTCCCTTATTGTCAGTGAGCCTTTGGCACTGCGTGGAAGAGCACCCCAAGGTTAGTGAAGCTTTTATCAGTTCCGTTTGTTTTATAGTAGAAAGGAGAAATCTGAATCTACATCTTTAGCTCCTGTAAGTTTGTGGAATGCCTTTGAAGTTTACTTTCTAGTATGCATATATAAAGAATCATGATAATTTTAGTGAAAATCTGCAAATACTGATGTTTTCTTCTTTATAACAATAATGATGAATTTTGATCACTCCTAAACAAGACCAAAAGACGTCGGACTCTCCTCCTGGTTTTATCAGTATAATATAAACACAAAGGTACCTGAAACACTTCAAATGAGCGAGCGCCCAGTAGCTGAAGGAAGCCTCACCTGTCTGAACTGTACGTTAGTATCCACTGGTAATAACCCAGATTATCTGTGCTGTGTGGGTTTTGCTGGAAGGGAAAGTACGAACGGATGGCTACGGTGAGCTCAGTAATGTTCTCTGCAGCGCTGCCAGTAATCGATGTGCATTGGCCTGTACAGCAAGCAAAGCTCTCGTTCTTGAAATCACCCAGCAATGGCAAATAAGAGGGNTTCTTCATGTCTAATGGGGGTATCAAAAATGCACNCTGCTGANAGCGATGGGCTGACAGCCGGGCCNGCGTGGCGATGGCGTGGGTGCCGCGCGTGCTCACGGCCCCGAGCGGGGATGGTGGGGGGAGAGCCGGGACGGAGCCCCTTCGGAGCCGGTTCGCTGCCGAGCCCGGCGCCCTGCCCCGCAGCGAGGGCTGCTCCCGGCGAGCGTGGCTGCGGTCCGGCGCGGCTGACTGCGCTGCGGGTGCTTTCGGCCAAGGACGGGCAGCGGGGCTGCGTCACCGCCTGCCTTCCGTTAGGTGCCCGGGGTGCCGTTGGGGGTGGGAGGAGGAGTTCGGGGTGGCGAGGCGTGGGGTCGGGTTCGTGAAACGGCCTGGAAGCCATGGAGTAGGGGAGTGGCTGCTGGTAAATTATGAGAACAGCATCCGTTCAGGCCTGTTGCTGCTAATCGTGCCGCTCCGGAAGAAAGTGGGTATTTACAGACATTGCCCAGTAATATGCTGTAAATTGTACTCTCATGCTTAGGACAAATTTGAAAAGATAAGGTGTATTCCTCCTGTAACAGTTCAGAGCAAAACTGTATGTTTCACTTTTGAACATCAGATTTCCTTTTTCAGTTATTTTTTAATAATCACTATACAGTCAGGAAGAGCTGTAGAAAACAATATGCACGTTTATTTTTTGTGTTACATTTTTATGAACAGCTGAGAGCAGTGAAAGGTAAGCCATACTTAAACTCATAAACCAAGATTGTTAACAATTTTATACGATTTATAGGGTTTATTTAACGAGCTTGGGTAATACAGAATGAAAATTGTTCCTAAAGGGCCCTAATCAACTCGAATATTGAACTGGAAAGCAGACTGTAAATTGTGTTTTAACTGGTGTCATATGGCCATGTACTTTTCATGGAGGAGGAGCGCGGCGGTGTCGTTACGCACGTACCTGGAGGGCTCTGACCACGCGCAGTTTGGTTTGGCTGCCTCGGTTCGGGACGGCGTGAGGCCGTGACTGCACACAGTAAGCGGTGGGCTCACGAGAATAACGTGCCTGCCGCCGTCTCTGCCTGTGCTGGCGGGGTTACAGCCGTGCAGTCGGTTGGTGGGCAGCGAGGCGAGGGGCTGCCGGGGCGTCGCGGGGCTGCGCGGGGAGCTGGGGGCCCGGTGCTGCCCGCTCTCCCTGCCGGCAGCAGGAGCTGCGTTCCAGTTAGCCGGCTGACGCCTCTCGCAGAGCAGCCTTCCCTGGCAATTGGACAGAGGGAGAGCAGGAGCTGTGAACACAAATCCCGAAGCGCTGAGCTCAGCGGACACGGAGTGCGGTTGGCTTTGGTGGGCTTTTCCAGCTGTGACGGGTTTTCTTGCTTCCGCTGATGCTGGAAGGACACAGGCGGTAGCTGCACTAATGACGTTTTACGCCGGAGAACGTGGTTAGGACAGTGTATAAACAAGGGTAGCTCTCTGGGCTGTTTACTGTGATAAGCAGGAGTATTTTACTGAGGCATTTTTTTTTCCAGCAGTGAAGCCACAGCCTCTCTTTATTCTGCTCTTCTGCCGAATTTCTTCCTTCTCAGACTTGAATCGAGAACAGTATGGGAACACTTCAGTGTTAAAAAGTGCAGGAATGGTATTGATATTACACATGTTAGTAGGTGTTTAACATTTAAGTGTAAAATCAAGTAGTCATGAGGGCACAGTTTGAGGCATTTACCAATCTGAAACTCTTCAGATATCCTCAGTGGTGTTTCTGATTTTTTTTTTTTTCAATCTGACATTTGAGTTCAGCCATGACATGTGAACGTGAATCTTTGGGAGATACAAAGTGTAATTCTAGCAGTGTCGCTTTGTGCTTGAATTTTTCTGACAACTTACTCTTTGTATTTGTTCCCTTAACTGATGGCAAATACTGAGTAACAAATTGAGTAAAATGAACTTGTATGAGTATTTGAATGAGAGAAGATGATGCATTATTCAGGTCTGCTGATACTTGGGGACTCATTGTTATCCAGCTAGCATCTCAAAATGAGTAAACATAATCTAAATAATCAAGTGTGTGATTCAGGTCTAATTGAAATCAAACGAAACTGAAATCCCGTTGGCTTCAAGGAATAGAAGCAACAGGGCGCTTCCGAGCAGACAACAGGAGGAGAGTAAGAGATTTCCCAAGGGTGAGGCGAGCAACAGGAGTAATTGCTCTGCCATTCAAATAGGGGTGACACAGCAGAGGCACAGCACTCGCTAATTTTCCCTTGAAAAATGGAAATTTTCCGAGTATTGCCCTCTCCCCCATTCCCGTCGTCTTCTGTTCCCAGTGGATCTGCAGCGGGGGAGCGGCGTGGTCGCTCGGGCTGCAGCGCTTTTCCCTTTCCCGGCCGGGTCCGGGTGCCTTGGGCGGACGGGAAGGACACCGCAGCCCGGAGCTCGTGCGTTTTGCTACCTGAAGGCTGCCCAGCCCCCGGGGAAGGTGTTGGCAAGGAGCAAACCCCCGGCACAGCTTGGTTTTGCCACGGCCCGCCTCCGTTTTGGACGCTGAAGAGTCGATGCGACGCGGTCCCAGACAAACCTACGGCCGCTGCACAGCATCTCTGTCAGACAGACACGGCAGCTCCGTCACCCTCTCATCAGATGGAACTGAATGCCTACAGAGGTGGTAATTACAAATACCATCCAGGCTGCACGGGCTCATTTGTCTTTGTTTATCATCAGAGCAAGTCTATTGATCATTACTAAAGCATTAAATATCTTTGGAGAGGAACAGGAAAATCTGATTAATAAAGCCTGACATGCATTGTGAAATGCACTTCTCCATGAAAGTCAGGTTTGGTAGCTACCGAAATGACATGAAATTACTGTTCTATCACTCCATTGACCTAGCGCTGTTGTCTTGGGAGAAATGGCATTTCAGAGAAAGCCACTTTGGCTTTTTATTGCTCCGGTCTCTCTGTATATTTTGGAGCCAGCTGGGTCGCTTTGTGTTTAACTGTGAATGCACAGCTTTGAGACTGCATATGCTCTCTGGATCATGAACCTGACTGCAGCAGTGTTAGTGGTATGCAGCTAGTGTGATGGAATTGTAGTGAAAATCTGGTGAATAAAACTGCCGTAGAGCTTATGGTTCAAAGCCTGTTTTAGGAACAGGCAAGGCAGTGCGTGCTCTACGTGTGCCAGTGCCGGTCAGGAATCCAGTGGGTGGGATTGCTGGAGTGATTGCCTCTTCACGTTGGTGTAAACAAGCAGAATTTGAGCTTTTGCACATTGTTCTGTTACCAGATGTTATATTTTTATCTCAGGCAGGAAAACCATGGGCGTGTTTAGTCCAGACTGGTATTTCCCTCACTGTGCTCTTAGAAACAATTCATTTTGCCAGTAGTTTCACAGTACCTGTTAGCTAACAGCTAGTGGTTACCAGTTTTGCTTATAAGCTTCCTATTATCTAATAAATTTTTTTTAGAGAAATGGCCAGGAAAATACCGTGCAGGCTCAGTTTATCTTATGCTGAATTTTGTGAAATGTTGATGGGAACAGTTTCTCATATTCAGTTCTAGTGAGCCTTCATCGGTACTATATGTACAGAATAATTAATTTACAGTATGTCAGAGTACTTTGAAATCTGTCTTAGCTCAAATACGCCTTAAAAAAGTGCGGATGGTTCTCAGATGCTTAGCGAGTCCTTCCTCACCCCAGACCGGGGCCTTCTCACTGACACCTGCTGCATCTGGTAAGGTTACTCAGGCAGATATTCCCATTTGATAGATCAGTCTTCTGTCAGATTATTTGCCTGGCCTTCAGGTGAATCCAGCAGATGATAATAAAGTTATCCACTTGTTATTAAATTGGCATTTTCTTAAGCTTTTCCTTGTGTTACGCAGTAGGAAATCTTAAGCCACATGCCCAGCTGGTAGGTAGGTTGCATCATCTCTAGATTTTCCTCAGTGGTTCTGTGTTGCTTTATGCTCGGCTGAAGATTTGGTAGGTTAGTTTTCCCCCATGGGCTGTTTTTTAAGCACAGTATATCCAGTTTGTCTTCTTTCTTTCTCAGCTGTTTCTTAAGAATTTTGGTGTTGATTTAGAAATGGACCCAGGTTAGTGCTCTTTCTTCCAACGAGTAGTGAGATTGCATGACAGGCTTGTATCACTTTAAGACACCCATTATTAAAGGAAATAGACTCAAGGTTAACTCTTATATTCAGCATATTCCAAGCTGATTTATGAATTACTTCTCAGAATTGGTGATAGGGAACAGTAACGGGAGCTCAGCTAGCACTCGGCATGCTTTGGAGCGCAGCGGTGCCGCGGTGGGGGTTTATCTGGGGGCTCCATGCAGGGCGGGTGGGTTCCTGCGGCTCTGTAACGCGTGCCTGCCTGCCGTCGCTGTCAGAGCTGGGGACACCGCTGACCTGCACATCCGTTTGTTAGCATGGGAGGCTTCTTTGAAAACTCTGCTGAACTCTCTGGCTTGGTTTGGTGGGGTATTTCTGTCTCTTACGTATGCAAAAATGTGTGCAAAGCAAGGGACGCCACCAGAGAGCTGCTGGCACCGCGACCAGCCGCTGAAGCCAGCTTCTCGGCGTGGATTTGAAGCGTGGTCTTTGTGGTCTTGAAAATGTGTGGAGCACCTGTAGCGGGCTCAGGTGTTCCCTAAGAGATTGGTACTCGTAAGGCACCAGGATCATCCCGTCGGGATCAGCCCTGGCCTGAGTGCCCGTCTCCGGGCTGGCTGCGGTAAGGCACGAGGCCCGGCTGTACGGGTGCAGTTGCTTTCAAATATCAGTAACCAGAAAAAGCCTTTAATCCTGAGTTCTAGCTGCAATTTAGATTTTCAGGCGTGCCAATTAGTAGAACCTTGTTTTCTAAAGATACAATCTTCCCTATTTCGAAAGCTTGACAGTTCTAATGCTTTAAAATTATTGAAGCTGACACGTCTCCTCAAGAACTGTTTAATCTGTCAGATTCTTCATTCTTTTATCATCTCAATCAGTTAATGACTAAAAAAAAAAGAAAGACCTCCCAATGAGTTATTTTTTACCTTTCTTTAACTAGCCAATAATTTATAAAGATTTTTTCCTGTGGTAGGAATTTCTCTTTAGAAACAAAGAGCTAATTAAAACTGCCCAGTATCCTGAATTACGAATTACGCTGAGTGCAGAGCAGGCGGCGATGCGGGCGCGGGCTGGAGGTGCGGTTTGGGTGTCGGGCTGGGTGCTGGAGCCACGGAGCCGGGCTGCGCTGGGTTCGCTGCTGTGGGTCGCTCCAGCTGACGGCAGCCCGCCATTCACCTCCTCACTGGGTTTACAGCTTCTTACGTTGGCCCCTTGTTGTTGCAGACCTGCACGGACCCTTCTGGGGGAAGGGCAGTTCTGGGTAAAACACAATCGTCTTTGCTTTCCGGAGATATCCGACTCCAATGCACTGAAATTCTGGTTTGCCTGCTCAAAGATGACGTTCGGAAGAAGGTCTGAAGTACTTTATTTCCAGTAATTGTTCACTGCTTGAATAAAGAAGTAAAATCCCTCATATGGACACAGTTTAATTTATAAACTGGATTTTTTTAAATTTTATATCAGTGTTTTCCTCCATGTTCTTACAAGCTAATCTCGTTTTTCCTGGTATGGGAATACTAGTAATTGTGTTGAGTATTTTTTTTCAGTTGAAGCCCCGATCGGTTTGTTTGAATGAATTGGCAGATTCAGTGCAAACTGGCAGCCTCTTGTCCGGGGAGGGCTGCAGCTGGACTAGCAGAAGTGTCTCAGATGAGCATCCCTTGGGAACAGGTACGGGACAGCTCACACAGCGTGGGGGGAGAGCTGCACCTCGCCCGCCTGCTCCCTTCCTGAACGTCGCGTTGTCTCTGTCTGAGCTGGATGGTTTCTTTGGTGTGGGATGAGACACGTCTTCCTCACCAACCTGTCCCAGCAGCGGAGGGGTCGGAGCCGGGAGCGAGCCCGGAGATGCTGTGGGGCAGGGCTGGGGTGGGTTTGGCTTCTTTCCTCGCAAAGCCCGGGTGAGATGATGCTCCCTGAGCTGTGGGCGTGCGGCACCCCGTTACCGGACATCAGCGCTGCCGAGGTCTGCTCGAAGCCGTAACCACCTTGTAACTTCGTAGTCGCTTGCACCAATTCAACGCAAGGCTAGAGTAGCAGCCTCTGGGTGTAATCGTGCCTTGTCATCAACTCTGCAGCCCTTCCCAGCTGGTGTAAACAGCTACAGGAGCATCAGCACCGCTTTGGTAGTGGGAAGGTCGTAAAATTTAGTGGGATCTGCTGAGATCAAAGAAAATACGTGAATGGAGGATGGCAGCACTGTTAGCTTGCTTTCACTCCTTAAGTGAAACCAGTGACTGATTGCAGTGGGAGCTGGACTGAATAACAGACGATGTGAAACGGGTGAGAGCGGGAAGGTGCGGGTGCGACGTTAGCATGCTCAGGTGCCGAGCGGCCGTCTGCGTGGGGTCTCCCGTGCTTACTCATAGCAACGAGACTGCATTTGTTATTCTGTGGAGGGACAGCAACAGGGTATTCTGCATTAACAATCCAGATTCCTAATTAAAAACAAACAAGAGATGCAAACTCTCACGATCAAAAGCATTTAATCTGTGGAGGTTTAATTTTTCTGATGCTCTTAATCCTCTGCATCTGCATATGTAATGGCAGGTAAATATCCCATTGTAAATGATTGATGTGAAAATATAAACAAAAGCAACTTTGATATACGACTTGAAATGCCTTTCGAGTGAGTTTATAAACAGGCTCTCCAGTTGCCTTCTGTCGTTGCAAAGGCAGCGGTACAGAGTGCACTGGAGTTTCTCATTGCTGTTTATAAAAAGAAATAATTTGACAGAATTTGCCCTTACTCCGTTCATTCCATGTTGGTGCTCTGCACAGGAGCAGAGCCTCTTGCAGGTCGGGTTGTGAGAGGATGGGCAGTTGTGCCCGCCTGCTTTTTAGTCCTCTGAGAAGATGCAGGGGTCGTCGGTACCTGCCTGAAATGCACACTTTTCCAAAGGGAAGAATCCGGAGAAATGTCACATTTCATTACCCCTCCCTGGGAGATGCCCTGGGTGTCGGAGCTGTGTCTGTGTGTCCCTGAGCCAGAGCCTGCAGCAGGCAGCACTCGGTCCTGTTCAGCGAAGGGCGCGGAGCAGAGGCACGGTCCTTACCTGGCCGGCTCTCCTGGAAATGGGATCCTGGGGTGCATCAAGAAGAGTGCGGCCAGCAGGGCGAGGGAGGTTCTCCTTCCCCTCTACACTGCCCTGGTGAGGCCTCATCTGGAGTACTGTGTCCAGTTCTGGGCTCCACAGTTCAAGAAAGATGAGGAGCTACTGGAGAGAGTCCAGCGCAGGGCTACAAGGATGGTGAGGGGACTGGAGCATCTCCCCTACGAGGAGAGGTTGAGGG
>Ga0065711_1047376_pt1 | contig 12361 bp, 11 predicted proteins | sample Hoacrofraction12_FD_59098 | JGI IMG/M metagenome (GOLD analysis project Ga0065711, IMG submission 59098) | Hoatzin crop microbial communities from Cojedes, Venezuela - Epithelial fraction 12 v2 (version 2) | ecosystem: Host-associated > Birds > Digestive system > Esophagus > Crop | place... | reverse complement strand
GCCTGGACAAGGTCCTGTGCAGCCTGCTGTAGGTGACCCTGCTTCGGCGGGGGGGTTGGACTAGATGACCCACAGAGGTCCCTTCCAACCCCTACTATTCTGTGATTCTGTGATTCTGTGATTCTGTGAGATGAATGCACTTAATTCATTTTTCTTATGGCTGTGACATTAATATGACTGGAGCTGGGGTGCATGGATTAGGTAACAACCTGAAGGCAGGCTTTTCTTCCAGTGAAGCCATGTGTACCTTCTCATGGTGGGTGGGTCTCGTGGAAAGGTCTCCCTGACAGTACCCAAGGATGTGCTGCCTCTCGGCCCTTCTCTCCCCTGCTGAGGGCCTGATGGTGCATCCTTCACCATCTCACCTTTGTGGACTCCACGTAAGCAGCCAGCCACACCACATCACTGTTTTCACCTTTCCTTGGACCTCAGTAACTTCGTCCAAGGGTTCTGTTCTGTTTGGGGCGAAGCCTGGGGGTCACAGTCTGTTCAGAGCAGCTCCCCAGGCGCTTCTCCATGACCAGCCGATTGTCCTTCGGGGTGCCATGGAACATGCTGAGCTCCGCACTGACCCGGCTCCGGTACTGGCCTGTGTCGCCGACACACGGTGCGTGGCCAGCCTGACGGCCCTGGCTCAGCTCTTGACATACAAAACTCTTTGAGACCAGTGTGTCTGGGTCGATAGTCACAAACTCCTGCTGCCTGCCAGCAGAGATGGGACGGACGCTGGGCCTCTCCCTTCCCTGCTCTCCCTTTTGCCACAGGGCAGGGATCTGATTTGTTCCACCAGTGCCCGCAGCCCCTTCGCGGGGCTGTGCACCGTGTGTTTCAGCAAACACGGAGCCGTCCCCGAAGCGAGCAGAGCTGATGAAGCCTTCAGTAGTGCAGTGCAGCCGTCACGCTTTGCCCAGTAGCTGACTACGTTATTGCGGTTGTCAGTGCGAGACTGCAACGATTTGATTTGTTTCAGATGTTGATGTGATAGTGCCTTACAGTGTGCTGGAACTTGTAGATCAGGAGGTTTTCCAGCCAGCGACAGCAACAGCAAAAGCACTGCCATCCTCCTGGGGAGCTGGCGGGTGACAGGGACTCCTCACCCTGCAGCTCACAGCACGGTGCAGCCTCGGGGAAAGACGCGGGTGCTCCCGCCAGCCCTGAGGCAGGCTGAACCCCACGGTGTGATCCCGTCAGTGTCTCTGCAGACCTTCAAAAAAACAGTGAGTTTAAAAGTGCCATTCAGATGCCTGTAGCAGGACACTGCCACATCACATCCTCATTGACAAGAACACTCATGTTGCTGGCCACCCCCCATCCATGGTAGTTTAAACTCAGAGGTAGTATTTTTAAGAAACTGCTTCAGTCAGTGGACTGTGGGATTTTCTGCTGCCAGCAGTCCTCATGGATAGCAGTACTCTGGGCCCAGTGAGCCATGCAGGCTGAGAACAGACAGATATGTGCATGGGTCAGCTCAGCTGAACAGAAGACTCTGCAGCCATAACTTCGGTTAAAATTACTGAATGTTTTTTTAAAAAAAATAATAATGAAATACCAGGTAAGTGAGGACATGCTAGGGCTGGTCTGGTGGCCCTTGCGAAAGGGACTCAAGCCATCACCTTGCACTGCAAACCCGGGACCAAAAACCCAGCACTATTCCAGACCCCTTCATAGTCCCTGAGTCCCAGCCCTCTTTATTTTCCTTCGCACAGGATGAAAGCAAAGATTTCGTGCCCAATTCCAGAAGAAGACAATATGGCTCTTCTGAGTACCTCTCACAGGTTGACAGCCCAGGAAAAAGGTCAGCCACTAAGGTGGAGCTGCAGGACCCCGAGTCCAACCCCCACGCACTGCTGGGTCTCCAAGCAGAGGAGCAGGTATGTGAGCTCAAGGACCGTCCAGAAGAGAGAGCTGCAAGGCAAGAAGCCAATGTCTGAACTGACCTCCCAGTAACGTAACTGAGAGAGCTTGTCCAAATGCATATAAACCTTTCAGGAGAAATCCAGTCTTAAATTAGCACTGCCCAGAGGCGGAGTGTCTGCTGTACTGCCCCGGTAAATTATTCTGCTGATTGCCTATACCGGTAAAAAAGTACTACCTTATTTTTCTGTTTGAAACTTGTTTCACCTAGCTTTATGGCTAAAAACATTCTCCAGGGAGTAAGAGGCACTGCATCTAGTCATCCCGTGGCAGACACTGGGCAATCAGGGATGGGAAAAACAGCGGAGAGACAAAATCCGAGCCCCTGACTTTCCCGCTTCGGCTGGCTGCTGCACTACTAGGGTGGTTGTCTGCTGCTGCATACCTGCTGCTCTGCCTCCTAAAACTCATCTTTCTGGGCACACAGAGAAGTGAAAATGGCCCACATTATAGTGACCGTGACTTATTGCCTGGAATAAGAAAAACCATGTGTTCCAGCCTCTTCACAGGGTGCTTCCTTCAGAGGAGGTGGGGGACCAGGCAGCCTTTAATTCCTAGGCACACAGCCATGCTTTCTTTTTCTCTTTGCCTGTGCAGCTGCCCAGAGCAAAGTGTATCTTTCCATTTACGGATCCCCCACAGCAGGAAAGATCTTGAGACCTCAAACCTGTCACCAGTGTATCTTACTGGACATGAACAGGAGCTGCTGAGCCTTGACATGAGAGCAGCAGGACTGCTGAGGCAGCTGAGCCCTATGTGGTCGTACCTCTTAGACAAGGTGCACACAGTTAGGAGCCCAGAGGGACACGGTCCCAGCTGAGCTTTGCAGACTGGCATTTAGAGATAGGTAGTGTTTGCAGTAGGGAGCAGCGAAGTGACACTGTCCCTGTTGGTAGCTGAGGAAGGGGACTCCGCAGCGATGCTCTGTGTGGTCACTGAGAGGTGTTGCCCACAGTGACGTTCATCTGGCCAGATGCAGACTCCTGTACCCGAGGCTGCGCTGGGCTTCCTTTGTCTGCACAGACTGGGTGAACAGCAAGTAAAAACTTGGGCAAAGTCAGGTCCCCATAAGATAGATGCCATCACTTGGGTCTGCTATCTTGCGCAGACTCCCACCGTCTGTCCCAGGAGCCCGAACACCTGGCACGTGGAGGTGAGCACATCAGATCAGCTCCGTCTCCTCTGTGCTGTTGGCTGTTGTGCATCTCACCACATCCACATGCTGGGTGTGGAAGTGGGTGCTGGGTACGCTGCAGCATAAAAGAAGATGACAGGCGCTGCCTGGTCGTTCTGCTTTGCGCTTACTCCACTGTAAATGCTGTCGGAGCCTGCATCTTCCAACCTGGCCCTGCCGCTGCCCTCCCCTGCCCCGCCGTCGGGCTGGGACCCTCATGGGCTGTGGGATGGCTGCGCTGCCCCAGAGCAGAAGTGCTGCCAGAGGGTCCTGGCCAGTGTGTGATGCTGCGGGGTTGTCTCTTACAGGGTGCTTCCCGTGCCTGCCGGACAACGTCTCGGAGATGAGGTGCATTCCCTTCCACTCCATGAACACGCTGCACTGTGGAGCAAGAGGCAGGACAGCACCAAGCTCACGGACGTCACATCTGTTTGTAATCTCTCCAGAGGCATCAGCTAGCCTGAAACCAGTTTTCTAACGCGATTTGCAAGGTACAGGAGCTTTACCAGTGAATCCTTTTTCTTCATTGCTGAAGAGGCAGCTGCAGAGACTTTGCTCAGGGGACTCCCACTTCTCATCTCTGTACCTGCAACCTTGATCTCCTCCATAGGATGATGGGTCTGTCTCCATCTGGAAACCTTGGCTGCATAGCCACTCTGAACAATGGTACTCCCTGGACAAGAGAGAGCTTCTCGATAATCACTTGCGTTTAGACAAGATCCCAGAAGTATCCCTGTGACTACAGTCCACCAGCCTGTGACGGCTGTCCTACGTGGCTCCACAGCTGAAAGCTTTCAGTTCCTAGGGAGAGGTTGCATTCTCCTACTACACCCTTGTTGGCTTGGGTTGTGGTCACCTCAGTACCTGTGTTCGCAGCACCCTCTGTGTCTAGGCAGGAAGAAACCATTCCCCACTGGACGCTTTACACATGAAGAGGGAAGGAGAGCAGAGAACGTTGCTTAGAAGCAGTTTCTTCCGTATTGCTGTCAGTCTCTGCAACAAGCTTTGCATGACCTGCTCGCCAGCAGCTGAGATCCTGCACCAAGAAGTCATCTTCTGAGCCAAACCAACAGCAGCTCACGCAGCAGTGGCCCTTCCTCCTGACTTGGACTGGGGTGTTTTTTCACCTAAAGCTTTATGTCCATCGTGCTCTGCAGGCAACAACTCTGCTGCTCGGTCTCAGCAGTTGAGCTCTAAGGGAAAAAGAAAGAAGTGCTTTTCCTTGCAGACAAGGAGAATGTCCTTGTTCCTTCCAAAAGCAGAGGGGAGGCAGCAGGCAGGATTGGACCCTAAGCTGAGCTCCTGCATGGCTACGAGGCAGCCTCGGCCTGCACCCTTCTTCAGGACCACCCCATCTGCCACGTCTGGGACCCAGCTATGGTCAGAGACCGCTCCCAGTAGAGATGTGCGTTACCTGGTCAGTGCCCGCCGGTCACTGCGTGCAGAGGCACTGAGACGCTGTCCCCGCAGCTCCAGGAGCAGCTCAGCATCTGCCCCTAGTGAGGCGACTGCCTCTGCCACACGCAGCCGGACCTCCGCCAGTTCTTCCTTTACACCCCAGCGCCCAGCTGCAGGGCTGGCCCACGGCTGTCCTGTCCCGTACCCGAAATCCACGGACCTCCCCAGTGCTTTCTTCTACCTGTTGGAAAGGGATGCCCCTCTCTGCGGAAGGGAGAAGGTCGCTTCTCTGTTTGGTGGTGCTGCGGGAACAGCTGCAGCCCAGCAGCTCCCAGGTCCAGGTTGCACCCCAGACCCATTCCCACACCTCGCCTTCCAGAGGAGCACCTACTGCAGCAGCGCGCCGGTGGCGACCCGTACGGGCACATCTTAGGCCGTGTCTCCTCCCTGTCCCGGCAGTTATATGCCTCAATTCTGAGAGGCGAACGAATCAAAAAAACAGAGCTGGTTGGAAAATATCTATGAAAACATTTATATAAAAAGGAAAGTGTTTCAATTATGTGATTTTTTTTTTTTTTGTTGTTAATATAGATTCTTTGGAGGAAGGGAGAAATTATTTTTGAACAAAAGTATTTCCTTTTGCAATTTTTAGATGGTTTCCCAAATTTATATTTTTAACCCTTCATTTTATTCTTTTATATTCCATGACATACAAGTTGCATAAGAAGATAAAAAGATGCTTTTTAAATTAGTACTAAGTGGCAGCTCTAATAATCTTAAAATAAATTATAGCAACTGCTGTCTCTTACCATTTCATGACGTGGCAGTGCTAGTAGAAAATGGGATACATAGATGGTCAAGTATAATCGGAAAAAAAACTTAAACTCAAAATCAAAACTAAAAGTGAGTGGCATTCTGAAGTTAAATTCAGATTTCTGAAATGCCTCCCTGCCCTGTGTTTATGAGGAAATACTGAAAATTAGTGCATATTTTGTAATGTGAAACCACAATGGTTTGGTTTTTTTTTTAACAAGCTTGTGAAACTGCAGTATCCACCCTGAGCACCCTGCTCTGCTTGGAGGTTAACTGTAGGGCAGGATCACCACCACCCCCCAGAAACAGATATTACTGCGAGCGACTGCTTGGACGGCGCCCGCTTCCCTTGCCGGCTTTCCACGGCTGACAGACAGACCTGCGGCCTGACCCGAAGTGCCGCATTGCAGCAGGGCTCTCACGGGGCCGGCTTGCTTGCGAGCCTCTGCCAGCCTCAGGATGCTACATTCTGACTCTTTGCCCCTTATTTTCACGTTAAAGGAACTATTTCCCTTCAAAACTAAACATGCTGCCTCAGGTCCTCTTCCCTCCGCTGCGTGGGAGACGCTGCTGCCGACCCCTGTGAGCCCAGTCGCCTCCTGCAGAACCTGGGAGGTCGCACCTTGGAGGCATCTTGCCATGAACCTGCCACTGCAGACAGCAGCAGTCGTTTCCCTCCGTGAACGTTCCCAGACCTGCTGCTGAGCAGCTCGCCAGCCGCGCGATGCACACCCCGTCCCTGTCACTGTGGAACTGCTGATGAGGACCTGCTTGGCCTTGCCGTTTGGTCTCAGAAGGGCCTCCCCCTGCCCGGGACGTGGGCTGAGCTCTACAAACAGCACATAACGTGCTGGAGAGGATTGCGTTGAGCAGCGACCGTATGGCCTTCCTCCCAGTGACGAGCCCCAGCCTGCTGCACGACAGTGGTCCACATCCCACTGGACGCTTGGATGCCCGTCCACATCCACCAGCATTCCCCTTTGCACATTCTTGGTCTGGATCCAGCTTTGCGTGGTGCTTCTGAAGCTCCTTCCAAGGGAACTGGTTTTGGTCCTGGCCTGGAAAGCTCTGCATCCTTAAGACATGATGTGCTGGGTGAACACAGGCTTCCCTGCCCACAGAACTCCAGCTTTTCAACCCCACAGCTTACCCCAGCAACGCAGCCTCTTGTCTGAAGTGCGAGGGAAGAACCACCAGCAGCAAGAGCTCTTGGTTTTCCCCTTCTGTCAGCCAGGACCAGGCTGCTCCTTAGCCCCGGGCAACCGGAGAGCTGCACCCTGCTGCTCGGCTGGCTCGGAGCACAGCCGGAGCCGCAGCGACGCAGCTCTCCTGGCACTGTCTGCTCTCCTCAGGTGCTTCTCACAGGTGACGTCTCTCCTTCCTCCAGCTGCCTCAGTCCTCTGTCCAATATTTGACAGCACACACCTTGGACTCTTGCTCTCGACTCAGTCTCCCTGCTTGTAAATAATGAACACAGATGTCACTCAGTAACTGTACGCTGGGTTGTTTTTACCACAACTGAGGTTAAATCTGAGAAGGAAAACCCTCCTTAAAATTGACAGGGGCCATGCCCTCTGATCACGAGTGCAATAGGAGCTGATTGTATTATTAAACTTATAGCAATGACGTCAGGAAACACAATGTGTTTTACTCAAATTGCACACTTTTTTTGAACAGCTGTAAAATAGAGTGTATGTGTAAATATTGCCACCACTGAAGAAGTATTTGTAATTTTAGCATATAAATATAACAGGCTTTTCAGTGGGCTTGATGCCACGTGGCTGCACATCAAGCACTCGGGTAATTCCAAAGTTGTAAATGTATTTGCTGTACAGAGGAAGCGTGTCAGTGCTTGCTTCTCCCACGGGGCCGGAGACGCTGGTCCCTGTCGGAGAGCCACCGGCTTTCCCAGAACGGCCGGCAGCCAGCCCGAGGGTCCGGCCGCTCGCAGCTCCACGGCAGCGTGCAGAGCGACGCCTCTCCAGCCGCTCGGGCAGCGGCACCGGCACCGTGCCGGGCGCTGTCAGGCCGCAGCTGCGCGGACACGGACGGGGCAGAGCCCGGCCCTGCGGAGGGTACCGCCGGGCAGGGAGCCCAGGGCAGGGTGGCACACCTTGGTGCTTCAAGAGACACTTGACACGAGCAATTTCCTAGCTGCAGATCGAAGCAATAGTCACATTGGCGGCGTCTCCAATAGAGTAGACCTCATCTCTGCCACCCTTGCACATCACTGGAGCAGTGCAAGCGCTGCTCCACGGCCAGGCTCCAGCGGACTGCTCTGGATGCGATGACACGCGAAGCCATGGTTCGCAGATGCCTCCGATGGTCAGTAACCTGGGGACCCAAAGGATCGCCTTCCTGGGCTGGCCAGCACGCAGTGCAGGCTCCTGCCTTGGGGAAGCAGCACTCCAGGCTGCATGGAATGTATTTTTAAAAGAATAAATCTATTTTTTTGTATTTGCAGACATATATTTGGGCTGGGGCAGCTTACTTAGAAGACAAATAATGCAAGAAATCTTTTCATAATCACAGACTCATCCAAGTTAAGCAAATTTTCCAGGGTTACAGTATTGCCTATTTCCCTAAAACAAACGTTGTGTCCAGTAGAGCTATCAGCACTGTTTCACCCTCTCCAAACTCACCCCGTCTCAGCATGCTCAGCAGAGGGAAGCCAGCTCTTTCCTCCCCAGGCTGCCTGTGCAGTGGATACCGATGGTGCTCACCTCCTTTCAGTTAACACAGTGCTCTTAGTCTGCATGCCAAATGTAAACACACACTTTATCTGCATGTCTCTCCTGACTCAGACACTGTCAGCTCTACAGTATATAACCAATAAAAACTCTTCTCTTTTTACGCCTTTGTGATGTGGTATCTGTAGCTCCAGCGGAGTCTCTGCCCCGTGCCCGGCCCTCGGGGGTTCTGGTGCCCCTCGGGGCAGCGCCGAGGCGGCTCCAGCCTGCAGCACTGCCCGCTGGTGCCGAGTCCAACTGCCTGGTTCGTGGTTTTCCGCCTGCATCCAGGCGGATCTCGCATGCCCGTTCCTAGGCCACACATCAAGGCGTGGGCAGCGCGTGCGCACGTGGCAGATGGAGTTGAACAGAGCCACTCTCTGCTGCGACCGGGCGACCTGGGCTCCGCGTCGCTGAGTGTGGCTGGAGCAAGGGCGTTCTTACAGAGGGAGACGGCTGCGTGAGATTTCCTTCTCTCGGCCAGTACAGAGCGTAACGGAACCGAGAGCCCTTGGCCATCTCCTGGAAGAAGCTGGGGGATGCAGAGGTCAGTAAAAGGGCAAAGTCTCCTGCACAGTTCCTCGCTCTCTGCAGTGTGCAGGTACACCTGGCACCGACCACCTGCGGGATGAGCCCCTGCTGCTGTAACCACATCGTTTGGAGAAGCCGGTTGGTTTGGAAGGGGCCCGGGGCACCACACTGCACATTAGACAAAGTGCTTTTCCTGACATCTGGGTTATTCTATTTGACTGCAAAACTGGACGCACTTCCAGAAGCTCTGTTAAATGGGTTATTGGTACCGAGTGACATTGTCAGAGCCATCCAGAGCTGTCACTTCAGCTGCTACTCCCTGGGTAGAGCTCTGACTAGAGGTGAAGTCCTACAAACGTTCCCTCTGTTAAATATTTGACTTCTGGCTTGGCTCAGAGCCCTTTCTGTCCCAGTTCACACAGGCTGCTATTGACCATCGGTAGAGAGGTGGTTCTTCACCTCCTAATCACTCCTGTAGCTGCCACACAAATGCTGCTGTGTGGGGCTTGCCCAGGACAGCGCAGATCTGTGAGCACCAGTGCAGAGTTACTGCCCACAGCTTCCACAGCTGCCCGAAGCCTCCCCTGCCAGTGCCCACAGCACGTACCCCAGGGCAGATCTCCTTCTTGTTTGCAGCTCATGGCCAGGCCCACCACCCCTACGTCAGGACATCACAGCACGTGCACTGGGCTAACGGCCCACCGACCAGAGCACTGCTGCTTAGCCATGATACCGCACTTTTTTCCGAAGCCTTCTTTTGCTCTGTTCTTTTCAATCAGTCCCATCTACTGGCTTTGGTGGGTTTAAGTGGTCCTCACATTGCCTGCAAACAAGCATACTCTCGTACTTCTTTAGCCCGAAGATTTCTGCTTTAGGTGCACCTGTGAGAGGGTTGCTGCTGTAAACCATCTTTACTGGTGAGATCTTGAGCCAGACCGTGTACGCTGCCCGTGCCCGCATCAAGCACTGCTGCTCCTCCCGGGGTTCCATCAGCCACTTGCAGAGGTCTCACTAGTCTTCTTACCCGGCATCACATCCAAAGCAGTATTTACCCAAGCTACGGAGGTAGCTGCAGCTGCCCTCATGTTTCCTGACCTTGCAAACCGATCTGCCTACCACCACCACCACCACTCCAACCCCAGCAGTCCCAGTGCCCACGGCCCTCGCAGCCAGGGAGGGAATGCCCGCCCAACTGCAGCCAGTCCCACGGATCTCCAGGTGCCTTCAGCACGCAGCATCGCTTTTCAGCAGCACGGGGCACGCCGCCTGCCCGACACCCAGCTACTCGTGTTCCCACCAGCAGCCTGCCTGCCACCAGCTTCTCGCCGTGCTTATCCTTGTGAACATTTTTATTAACATGCTTTTTAATCCAAGGCATCTGAAGCCCACACTCACTGCCTCGCTTTTGGCATTGGCACCCATGGACATACAGAATCGTTTTCAAGTTCTCTGCGTTCGGCTTGAACTGGAATTCAACTGCTGTCAGGTTACGGAAGCGAGGTTTAAGGACACGTAGACTCCTCAGTCCCTGAAGCCATTTTCTGTTGCACCCTGTCCAAGCACACAGACGGAATGAAGTCAGGCGCAGCAGCCACAGCTCTTTCCCTTCAGAAGCACCACCAGATAAAGCGGCCGTGTCTTGTGTCACTTTGTGGCCTAGGCACCACAGGAGAGGGAAGGTCTCCATTCATTCTCCTCAGCTTGCCGAGGATTCGAGCCAACATCTGTCAGCCCTCAGAAGACCAGGGCAGATTGAGGGGGGAGCAGGGTGGAGGGGGGCGGAGGGCACCCTCCTGCTGAAGCAGCGGTCATGGCACAAGCGAGACCGCAGCCGGGTCAGGAGGAGATAAAGGGACAAGTAGGAAGCTGAGGCTTTGCCACTGCAGAGCTCAGCTGGGAGGAGAATCGCCTGACGTGGACCGAGGCCTCCCTGGACTCATCTGCAGCAGCTCAGTTCCAAGCCCCTCCTAGGACTTTGAGGCCCAGACGCACCCTGCGGCTCAAGTTCACAGACCGTGCCCCCATTGCCCCCCACACCACGAACACGAAGGCTGACACTTCCCTCCAGCCCTGTACCGGGGTGGCCTCAGCCCAGCTGCCTCCCCGGGCCAGCCCGGTCCCCTCCCTCAGCCTCAGTGATGCTCCCCACTCGCACACCCAGGACTCCCCTTATCTTCTTCAAAAGCCACCACGTTACTGGGAGCACAAGACGTTTCCTTCTGCACATGAAGCCCCAGCGCTGGCTGTCAACGAACACATTTGACGTGAGCTCTTACTGGTCCAGAGCCGGCTCCAGCACTGCTCCCACTGCTCCGGTGCCTGGTGGGTCACACCTCTGCACACCTGGGGCAAATCACCCCAGTTATGGTGCTAGGGAGAAGAAACCAACGTTCTCCCAGCACCAGTATGCAGAGAAGCAACAGCGTTAAGCAGACAACTCGGCAAAGCTGGAAAAAACGAATTTGAAGAAAATTTGTCCTTTGGATAAGACATTCCAGGACTGATATGCACAGGCAATTAAAGGGGTGCTTTCACTCTCCACTGCCACTCTAGAGGTGACTTCTTGTGGGGTTTGGGGGTATTTATCCAGCTGATGCTGGTAACGCCCAGAGAATAAGGTCTGGAAGCATGCCAGCAGTTCTCCAAGATTTGTGTGCTCTGGGGAAGAATGTCAGTGTAAGCATTTCAATATTCCTTCCAAATGAACAAAAAATTGCACCTTCGGAAATCAGATACATTGGTAACTGCAAAAAAAATCATTGGTAAAAGCATCAAACTTGAAAACAAACCAGCCCATGGCACCTAATTCTCTCTTGGTAAACATTTTTGGGAAAAGTAACTCATGGAATTTTCACCACCTTTAAAAAGAACCTGAAGTACACAAATAAATACATTTAGTCACCTCGCTTCATGGAGCCCCTTCATAGCTTAAAGACTACAAGATGAACTGAGCACCTTGTTGACCACAGTAGTCTCAGCTTAACCTTTTTAGAAATATAGCAGGAGCCCTAGTCAGAGGCAAAGATTAATAAAAAAAAAACCAAACCTAAAACAGAAGCAACGCAGTGAAGTTGTTGCTCTAGGTTTATGATCCAGTCAATTACTAAGATAACGAAGCAGGGAGAACCCATGCTTCGCAATGAACTTGCACTACAAGCAAGACCACAGCAAATATTCTCAAACCCATACTAAGACAGAACACAAAGACCCCGATCCCACACTATGTCGTTGCAAAGTAGATGCTAGCACCCGACAAAACCATGGAGAACGGAGAAATGCCCATCTTCCTGCAGATTCACCCCATCCAAAATCACAATCTGACTACGGAATGCACACGTTCCCTCAGGATTCAGAGCCCCACGGCAGATCACTGTGGTCCTTCATCTTCAGCACAGAAAGGGAGGTCCAACTAGGGAAGAACATTTTTCTTTCCCAAATGTGCACCAACCAGTGTTGCTGTCAGAAGCACAATTCACTTACCCACAGAGCAGAGTGAGAAGCGGCAAGTCCCTGAGCAGAGGTGGAAAGGAACGCTATAGGGGGTGCAACCAGGCTCGATCACAAGGCTTTGTGACTGTGCCCAGCAGCCTCAGGTCTCTGATGAAGGCCACCCATGGTCTGCTGGACCAGATCAGGCCATCGCTACTGGGAAGTCAGGGCAAGCAAAGCGCAGCAAGTTTGCTGATGACACCAAACTGGGAGGAATGGTGGATACACCGGCAGGCTGTGCTGCCATTCAGCGTGACCTGGACAGGCTGGAGAGTTGGGCAGAGAGGAACCTGATGAGGTTCAACAAGGGCAA
>Ga0065711_1047375_pt1 | contig 12361 bp, 11 predicted proteins | sample Hoacrofraction12_FD_59098 | JGI IMG/M metagenome (GOLD analysis project Ga0065711, IMG submission 59098) | Hoatzin crop microbial communities from Cojedes, Venezuela - Epithelial fraction 12 v2 (version 2) | ecosystem: Host-associated > Birds > Digestive system > Esophagus > Crop | place... | reverse complement strand
GTCCTGTGCAGCCTGCTGTAGGTGACCCTGCTTCGGCAGGAGGGTTGGACTAGATGACCCACAGAGCTCCCTTCCAACCCCTACCATTCTGTGATTCTGTGATTCTGTGAATGATTTTAGATAATTCTTGTTGGGTATTTGAGGGGCTTCATCAGTTTCATCAGTGTAGAAATATATGTTCCCTCATCAACTATGATCTCCCTGGTTTTCTGCTGGTGAGTTTAACTCTCTTTTGAGTTGGATACCCTGAGAGATTGGTATGAGCGCTCCCTGGTCTGACACAGGGATGACGCTCTTGGAGAAGCTTAGGTCTGCTTTAGAGTTTACAGCCCATTCTTGGGATACTCCTACTTCTCCTTTCCAACTCCTATGCCCCTCAGCTTTTAGCCCTCAAACAGGAAAGCTGACCCAGATTTCAGCTGGAAATGCCCACTGCGAGGCAGGATGGGTTTGGAGTCTGCTGGTGCCCAGGGAGCAGAGCAGCTGATCAGCACCGAACTCTCTGAAGGAGACTGGGCTGCAGACCACAGATTCAGAGAGCTGCTGGACGCTTGATGAGGTGCAGTGCTGAACACTGTACCCCATTTTTTGTGGGACCTCAGTTGTGTGTAACTCCTGCTCACTGAGGTAACACTGCGTTGCAACTCTTCTAACTCTTACACTTTGCAAGAATTGACTGGCTCACAATCAGTGTGTTGTAAGCACTTTTATTGTGAACACGCTCACTGTAATTCTCTGACAATAGTCTGCAGGCTTTCAGTTCTACAGAAGGTGCCTTTGACTTTACTCATGTGGCATCAGACTTCCTGAGAGGCCTGAGACAGACACCTATTGCTATTGTTTTCCATGCAATCACTTGGAGAAGCTGTCCAGAAAAGTAAGTCATTCACATGTGCATTCAGAGATGTGATAGAAAGTGAAATAGTCAGTGTGGTTTGTAATTGTGTTTATCTAAGTGCAGCCTCTTCCTGTGTCAGAACAGATTTTTGCAAACAAGAGGGCAATGATTCAGTTCCAGGGGAAGGCTGACAAAATAACCCCAGCTTCTGCTGACCTGATGCAGTGCTGAACAATGTCCTACCCTGGGAAAATATTTCCTGCTTCATTTTCATAAATATTTATGTAATTCCTTCTGGGAAACATGTCTTCTTTAGAAAACTGAACATGCTGCTCCCTGACACAAATCTAACTGTTTGTTTACATACGAGAGATTATGAGCATGTACCCAGCCTCGGATTTTACATTCTTATCTCAGGCATTTCTGTCTTTTAGAGTTCTCCTTGACTCCCTTCCTAGAGATCACATGCTGTCTTGAGGCACAGAGCTTAGTTCTGGCTCTGCAATTTGAAATCCCTGATGCTCTTTGGAGCTTTGTTAATTTGGGCTGCAGAAATAGGGACCAAATATGATGTTCTGCCTAGAATCACACTTCTGTCCTGCCCAGCTGTGCCCTCTCCATCCTGGTTTGAGGCTCCTCTCCTGAAAAAAAAAATATCATGTAAGCAATTAAACAGAGGATTGCATGGCTAATGAAAATATTTATATTTAGACACAGATCTAAACACACTGCTGTGAACAGAAATAGACTGGAATGCAGTCTTTCAAGTATGCGTTCTAAGCTTATAGTAGAGATTAGTGGCAAAGTTGTGCATGAGTTGCCCCAAGAGAATAGCCATACTCCCCACCATAACAAACTAAAAAAGGTTGATCCTGCTCTCTTTATCATTTTTTAAGAGAACAGAAATGTCACTGACTTTAAAGCACAGACTGGCAGAGCCTTGCACGAAGCCTTGTATTAGTGCAAAGCTGAGCTTTGCTTGCAGCACTCTCACAACCCTTCCACGAAGTGGTGAACTGTGGGGTGCTCTGGGGAAAGCTGTGGGATGGGTGGGAGACATAGAGAAAAGAGATGGCAGGTGCTAAGTTTGCACCAGGATAAAACCTGCAGATAGGTAAGTGGTGCCTAGGTAATGTGTGGCCCTGTGGATTTTATGTGAAACGTGATTGTGCAGAGCAATGATGAAACTTCAAAGTGCATCGACCGACTCTGTCGGTCCTATGGGATCTTAGTCTCCTGGTCCTAGCATTCAGCGGCTGTGCCTCGCATTACTTGTTTGGCCTTCTGGTTGAACATGCGTATTTATAGGTTACATAGATTTATAATTAAATAGTTTCTCCTTTTTTTCTTCTTCTTTAGTTCAAACTCTGCCGCACAGTTTCCAAACAGAGCCAGAGCCAAACAGCTTTTACCACTTTTTTCAGCACTTTGCAGAAGAAGCCCCAACAGACCAGGAGGCAGCTGCCTGCCCTGGAAGGTGTATGAGCTCATCCAGCAAAAAGGGAAGGCAAGGGTGTGAGGAGGTTAGAGAGAGAGAAACACAATGAGCAAGGAAGGGTTCACAGGAAACCAGAGAAAGCTCGAAGGCTTCCCTCCTAGCCCATAGGTATGTGATATGTGTGTAGTCTAAAAAAGACATTCTTCCACAGTGTTTGGGTTTTTTTGCAGTGTTGCTGAACACCATCAGTAGTGACAGTGGCTACTCACTGCTTGAGGGGGCTGACTTGCGGCTCCCAGAGCTTCTGGCCTCAGTCACTGCCTGAACCCTGCTACCAAATGTGTCTCAAGACATCTGCCCTGCTCAGTGAACTCTGTCTTACCTCCTGAGTTGCTTCCCTGGTGTTTGGGGACGCACAGTGTTGTGTAATGTGTATCGTAACGCTGGTTTCATGTCTGCGTGGGTGTCTTTCTGGCAAGAGAAAGAAAATTTTGAATCTCATTCTCCCACCTTCCTAGTTATTGTCTGCCAGACTGAAGGGGAGGGAGGGTGATGGTGGTGGTGTATTTTCTGCCTCACAGCCTAACAAAAGCAAAGGGAAAAATACCCCTTCACTCAGTCAATACTCAGAAAGCTGTTTGGTTTTGTCTTTTAACCTGCTAATGAATTAGGCTTTTCACAACTTCAAGTGTTGTGTAATAAAGAAAGATAAAAAACAAAGATATTTTTCTGCTCAATTCTGGTTATTGGTAGTACCTCTGGAGCTTGTAACCTGTGATATGGAAACTGGAAGGCTGGTCTCCAGTCCCTGCTTCATGTGCATGTCACTGAATTGTGGATACTTGCTTAGGTATACAATGTGGTGTCATTTTGGCTGGGTTGTAGTTTAACAGTAACTTAACATATGAAGTACAGCACTAGCACAGAATGGATAAAAGGACTGCTGTGACTTCTACAATTTGGAGTAATTCATATTACTTGGAACTACTGCTGAGCCACCCCTGGTAAGGAAAAAATTGAGCTGCAGGGCTTATGAAAAGATTTCTGAACAGTAATTACTTTGCTGTTGATGGGAACTGTTGGGAACCACTGAATTTTCAGCATTTTTCCCCAAGGCAGGATTCCCCTAGGCTTCAAGTTTTTGTTTGGCTCATCCCCACATAGAAAGTGACACGTGCTTGGGTGCTTTGCTTTTTAATCTACCTGCTCTCTGGCTGCAGCAGTGTAAGTATAGATGTAGACAACAGGCTCATAGATCAACACAGTATTTCTCATCACCAAAAATTGGTGCATGGTTTTATTTAATGTGTGGGCTTTTATGGCAGCATTCAAAAGAATTTATGAGTTTAGAGTAATATTAAATCACTTCCAAGGACAGTGTCAGACTATGTCCAACACTGTCAGTAAAACATTATGTAGCATTGTCATTTTTCCAAGGGTTTTGGAGATTCCAACTTTTTATGGGATTCACAGTCAGTGTCAGTCCAAGGGACAGGAAATTGCCACAATCTGCTAGGTGCTTGCAGTTTGGTCAGAGCAGCATGTGCTGGGAGGAAACGGTAGGTCCTGTCAGCTTTTTGTCTTATGCAGTGGTAGAGAGGTCTTACCCCTTGGGCCATAGCCAGCCAGAAGCAGTTAAGAATGAACCTGAACTTGTGACCAGCTGGGTTAATGGTAAAAGATTACCTCTAATATTAAACTGGTCCTTGGCTTTATAACACAGAAGAGATTTGCCATGCAAAGCCTCCACAGTGCTGCATCACAGATCAGATGCTTCCTTTCCAAAGACCAATGATCTAATCAAAAGAATAAGGACTATGCAAAGGCCAGGCAGAGCTTAAGTGAGCAACCCGTTATTGAGAAATCTCCAACTCCTCTTCTCCTTCCTCTCTGCCCTCGTTTTCCTTGTGCAAATTACGTCCTGATCCCTTGGCGACAAAAATGACTTCACACAGTGGAGGATGCTGTTTGGCTGGTCTCAGAGGTGATTCCAGCTTCATGCTGTTGATACGCTCCATTAACTGTTGAGTCTGTGCAGAGGCTCCATCCATGCTGTTGCATCCACATTCCTGGGCTTGGATTTGTGCCCTTCTTGCCCACAGTCAGTGCACGCGCATGATCGCTTGGCTGTCCACCCTTGTACCCATGCAGTAGGATGGCACGGTGCCTGCTCACAGAGGTGGGAAGCCAATTTCACAAGGGTACAGATGAGTGCTGGAAGTGGATTTAGACTGGCATCCTGCTCGATGCTGCCTATGCCAGTTCCCCAGCTGGAACTGGACTCTTTTTGATGATAATTTTTTTTTGTATATTTCTGGACTCAATCGATCTGGAAGTGAATTACTGCCCGTTAGCACTAGGAAAAGATTCACAGACAGCACATGTTCTCCTTTAAGGAGGATCTGTGGCAGGGAATGACTCAGAAACTGTGAGTCTTTCCCTGTGTGCAGATGTCAGTGTGTCCTCGGTGCCGACTCCCTCAGATGGGATGACCATGCCCGCCGTCATGCTGTGCCGTACAGAAGGGTACATGTTCAGTGAGTGTCTCTCCATGCTGTGGTGGGGAGGGTGATGGAGGCACTAACTGAATGCTGAGCTGCCTGTTTTCAAGGAGGCAAAGGACAAGAGCAGAGATATGTTGACTAGAGCCCCTAAACATCATGGCAATCATGATGGCTTTACACCTCCAAAGATCTGCATACATCAGCACTTAATAAATAGTAAGTAACAGGGACCCATAGTAACAGAGCAAAGAAGCAAAGGAATTGAGAGATGTGAAGAAGAAAGCAGGGATGAGAAAATGAGAAGTTATCTGTTCTTCTGATTACATGGGGTTAGAACCAGACTAGAAACATCTGCTGCTTTGATTTTGCTGCTTCTGGGATTCCTCAGTCCTTTCCTCCTAAGTGGAACATTTCAAGTGAGCAGGATCTGACCTGAAGAAATCCATAAAACTGTATTCATTACTTAGGTTTTCTGTTTGTGCTGATTTACAAATTCGGCCGTTTTGATTTTTGTTGGATTAGCTGAGCTCAAGGGAACTCTGCAAAGGAATGTGTCATTGGTTTTCTGTTGATGTTTTTTTAGGTGATGCAATGCATTAAAACTTTCATGCAGGCAGTCATTAATTGCCAAAACCAAAAATACCCCTGAGCTCCTGTCTGCAATTATCCATACTGTGCTATATTTGGGACCCATTATGGTTTCTATCATTAAGAAGGCCTCCTTGTAATGCCCCATCATGGATAAAACATAGCCACAAAAATGATGCATATGGACAAAATATAAAGTGAAATTACGGGTTTCTATACTGAAATGGAACTACTGATGATGCATACGCCAGACACGAGTGACACACAGAACAGAACTGTTAGTAAACAGAGGGAAAACTATAAATACACTTAGGACGAGACATCACGCATTGTTTCAAGTGACAAACTTTGTACTAAAAGAAAGAAAAAAGATCACAAATCTAGACAGACAGCACTGCTAAAAGTTATATAGCTGCATGATTCATTCCCCAAAGAAATCAATGTCAGGATGACATTTTTCTTCAGGCTGTACTGGCAACTGCTCATAATTTGGGTAAACTTTCTCTGCCCTATAAAAACAAACCATCAAACCAAAAGGTAACCACTGAAACAGCTACCACTCAACCAAAAAAAAAAGTATTTTAAACAGAGCACAACATATAACTGCATGAGTCAATCTACCGTAAACTTTCAGCAAATAGGATGTGTCATAGAGATCAACTTCGGTGTTTCCAAAGAGCATACGCTTACACAGCAGGCTTTTTAGAAACAGACTTCGCTCCAAATAGTAATTCCCTACTTTCAATAAACCCTGACTGGCTGCAACTAGTTATTTCTCCTGATACAGACAGCCAAAATAACTGACTCGTAAACAGAAGCCTATGGAGCTAGATTAATTACAGGGATTACATATAGTATTCAGAGCTTTTTGAACCAGAAGGGATCATTACAATGATCTCGGCTGGCCTCCTATGTAACGTAAGCCTTGGAATTTCTCTGAACGATTCCTGCTCATAGCTGCTGGTGGTGATGGTACGATGTATCATCTGTATTTAACTGCTTCAGGTAAGTGAAAACACAACTACCCCATTCCAGCGGCTAGATACCCTCATTTTGTACCCTGTTGGATCTTCCTCAATGCATATTTAGTAAAGTATATTTAATGTTGTGCCTGTTTAAATAAATAATTGCATTTAAAGTATTCATAACTTTCTATCAATTTTAGGCCCAAATGCCAACAACATCCTATATCCTAAAAGCTGATTTATGGTATGGTGTATCACAGTTAGAGAGCACCTTTCATCCTGAAGTGTTACACTTCTCACGAGTGAAATTTTTCAACACACAGCAATATATGTTTCTTGGTTTGCTTGCCATCAGATAACAGCCCTGAGGTCCACTGTTTTAGCTTCTTGCAGCATATAGTGTTCTTGAAGAACCCCACAGCTGTTTAAGTTGGAGGCTTTACTCTTACCACTGTCCTTCATGTAGGGAGGTGGCTGAGATGTTGCCTGGCTGTCCTTAGTGACCTTGATTGTTCTCATTTGATGCTCCTTAATGTGTCTGTTGAGAAAAAACTGAGTTCAGATATTTGCAACAAAACCTCAAGATTTTGCCTGAATAACCTTTTAGAGGAGACAGCCAGTTTGCATGATAAAGCAAAGAGTCATCTCTCCGTTATGCATGGGAAGACGATTTGGTTTGCAGCTTAGCCAGTGCAGTGGTTACAGAGAGAGCTAAGCTGATCCTGTGTGAGTCAGTTTAGGTCCAGCGAAGCTGAGGAGTTTAGGCACAACGCCACAGTTTTGCTTATGCAGTTGTCCCCAAGAACAGTTCAGGTCCAGGAGCTGTGCCTGTATTTTTCCTTTGGCTGTGGTATCTCATAACTCTGGAGGGTGAGGAGTTGATTCTAATAGATTTCCGCAAAGCATTTGACTTTATACCTCTATGTGGGGGAAACAAATTCCACCATGAATGAGAACAAGAAAACTAGCTAGCTCTTTTTGTCCTACCCTGTTATATCGGAGAGGCATGTGACAGGAGTTTGGGAAGGATGCATGATGCAATTGGGAAAGAGATGGGAGCAACAGAGAATATTCAAAGATACGTTTCTGTGGAAAGGAGGAAATAGAGGAAAACATAAGGAAGCTACAGAACTGGAATGAGCTTCTCCAGTGGGTCTTTGAATGCAAATGAATGAAAAAGCATGACTCCAAGGAAGCAGTTTTGCAGGTGAATGTTCAGAAAGACAATGAAGAGTTGAAGATCTATGATGGAGAAATAGCAAAACTCACATTAACTTCCCTGAGTTCTGTACCAAATCCTTTGCAAATTACATAGCATGGAAAATCGAGTGTTAAAATATGAAGAGCCCAGTCCGCCTCCTCACCATGTTCACTTCAACAGAATGACATAAACTCACAATGGGAACAGGTGTATGTAGAAGAACATAAGAATGGACATATCGAAGATCCTTCCATTCCACGTGATTGTTTTTCACTTACTTTGGACAGCAGAAGAAATACAGGGTTAATTCACAAGACAAATAATAGGATAAAGATAGGAAGACTTACTCAGAAATGTTTCTGTTCAAGACAGTTCTGTGCTTTTGCCCAACAATACAATTTTGTGTCCATGAGCGCTTTCATTTTGGTGTGACTCATCAATCTTTATGAAGTTTCGTTCAGAAGTTTCTGAGGTTTGCAAAAAGGAGAAATCACATAGAAGGGTTGTTCCAATCAATGTTGATGGAGAGCTTATCTATTATCAACATCCCAGTGAGGAAGCAAGGTATCATTTATTCCACCACTGCTGGAGCAAGGCTACATATTGGATTATTCAGTGAATCATACCGAAGAGCAGTAAAATGGGCCATCATTCTCAGCATTTAGTCAAGTACACAGAATTTTACTAATTTGACTTGGTGTTTTTCTTACGACAGAAAATATAATAAAAAAGAAGAACAGTCTAAATGTCAGATCTCCACTACAGAATATGTCTGAGTGTCAGAAAATCAGAAATTTGGTACTGTTTCTTCAACTGAAAGAATTTTTTTTAAGTCATGGAAGTATTTGCTCACCTAAGGGCTTTTCAGCTCTGATGGAAAATTCCACACGGCCTCACTAGGACTATTACAGTTGGTGTCTGTCGGTGAATGTGATGAATGTTCCCAATAATTCAAGAGTCACCTAAAAATCAATTGCTGATACGGCTTTATAGACAAAAAAATTACAAATTATTATCTTCTATGCAATTTCACAAAGCTGGGCTTTGTCTTCCCTTAGCTTTCTGAGAAAATCTACTATCTTCTGCATCAGAGACTGAAACTGCATGCTCTTGATAGTCACTTGGGAACTATTAACATAACCTCTGTTTTTCTGTCCTTTATTTTTGTAATACTCACTGACTGGAAGAATGAATAAACATGTAACTGTAAACAGCCATTTGGAAAATCCGGAACTTTCACAGAAGAGTCATGTGGATGATCACTTGTTCTCCATGTCTCAACTTTGTGGTGGTCTGGGAGGCAAAAAAGACCTTCCTCTGGCAACCCCCAACGATGAACAAGTTAGAAAATTAGTTGTACTTGGCTATTTTGTTTCCTGACATCAAAGCTTCTCGAGAGAGAAGCTCATGACATTACCCTTTTTTTTTCTTCCTGTAATAGCTGTGGCAGACACTCAGCATCTGCTTTGCACATTTAAAATTCTGATTCATTCCGGGAGACCAGATAAGAAACCTGCAGAGGGTTCCTCTTATCCTGAAGTGAGTGGCAGCACTTTCATTGGGATGATCTGGACCAGCAACAGGCACCCCATATGTGGTATGCACTGGAGGAAAGGAGGAAACGCAGGTGGAAATTTTTCTCCAACCTGATGCTCTGTGGTAGGCTGTATCTTAAATTGCTTTAATCATCAGGGTGGCAGCTGGCCTACCTGCGCGCCTGGGAGCCCTGACCCATTTCAGCATAAAAGGTTCTTGTTACTTCTTGTTTTAACATCTTTGGTGCTTCCAACAGGGCTTTGAAATACGGCTATGAGAGAAGCGTGCACACATGTATGTGGCAGGACAAAAAGGAGGGAGCTCTTAGTGTAGAAGAAAACACATTTGTTTCGTCTCACACAATTGCTTTTCCAGAGACGTTTCCCACCGCTCCCTACCAGAGCTCAGGGAAGCTGGGGCAGCTTGCCAGCAGCACCACAAGCCGACGCCGGCGTGCCGGTAGCTCCTCCACAGCCAGCACAGCAGGAGAGCTTACAGGGATCCTGGAGCTGCTCTCTGGGGAAACGGGGCTGGCAGAGGCTCCCTCCTTTGCCCCACTCCCGGAGCCACTACGGGAGCCCTCTCCACCCCCTCTTCCACCAGGTCTTTCCACTGGCAATACAGTGTGTGTGGTAGCCAACAGTGTCCATCTGTTTCTCCAGCAGCTGACTTCTGTGCAGCCAGCACAAGCGGTCAGCGTTGATGTCCCACAGATGACGAAGAGGTGGCTGTATATGAACAGAGTAGGCTTTCTTTAAAAACAAATTAACAACACACACTCGAAACTCATACTTCTTTTTTTGAGGTGGAAAATCAAGTCCTTCTGAAGTTGGGAAATGCCAGATATTTGTCTGTCTGGCCAACCCAAATTCAGCCTCGTGTTTGTGTGTTCTGCTACAATCTTCAGTTGCCTTCATCATGGAGTCTTTCTTTCCCAGGGTCCTGATTCATATGAAGTCAGATCTGGTTACAAAATCAACGCTTTAAAATTAGGAAATACTAAACCTGGGGTTTCCCAAGTGTCCTTCATTATTTAACATTGCATGCCTGCCCTTCTCTATTTCAGGCCTAGCCTGAAAACAAAGTGTCAGAATTTAGTGCCAGTGTCGCAATCTCTTGATGCTCATTCTTTGGTGAGTAACAAACAGTGTAGAAAAACTCCTAAATGAACCCAACAATTTGAAAGGATCAGTGATGTAAATGGACTGTGGGCTGCCTATACAGCATTACTGCACTTAGTGGATCAGTTCATCCGTTCATATGTCCCTCTCACTTTTCAAGTACCTAAACAAAGGCCAGTATAAACTCCCAGGCATAGGAAGGAGAAAAGCAAATAAAGCCTGGGCTGTAAGCAGAAATTCAGCCATTGTACTTAACAGAGGAGCATAATTGTAAGAAAACTGGCAGATATTTTAAAACCAATAGGACGATAACCCCTCCAGCCCCCAAAACAAATCATGAAAAAGCTTTAAAAAACAATGTCAGCCATAAAGAAGACTAAACATTATAGACACTTCTTTTATTTTTTTTCTCTTATTAGACACTCAGCATCAGGCTGCTGAGCTGAGGTTTGGCAAACCTACACCTTGTTTTTGGTTTTGCATAACACTAGCAGACCCAGACATTCGGTGTTTTGCTTAGTTACCAACTAGGCTGTTATGGCAGATTGCCCATTTCCTATGAATTTTCCTTCATGTGGATGTCTACCTCTAAGATTAATCTAATAATAACAATATATTACAGGTTTTCAGGCCTAATTTATTTTCCTTTTCCACAAATAATCTTCTTCTGACATTGTGTGTATTGTGGTGCCGGTGGAGGTGAACAGATGCAGCTGAGCTGTTAAGGCAGAGCCCTTCCCCAAGATGTAGTTGAATTGTTAAGGCAGAGCCCTTCCCAAATGGCTCTTCGTTGTAACACGCTGACTAAATACAACAAAGTTTTCTGCATCAGCAGTGCTTTCCTGGGTCTGAGTATGTTGACCTCTGCTCAGTAAAAGCTTTTTGACGCAAGTGCCCAAAGGCTTGTGAGTACCTATTGTTTGTAACTATAAACCACTCGTTAAAAGAGACTTGAGTTTTGAGAAGATATTATTGTAAAATATTTCTTTGTCTCAAGCAGCATGGCTCTTGACGACATTTTCAGACTAAATGTGCCTAAGCACCATTTTGAAATATTGAAGTACTAAAGAAACACTAAAGAAGTACCTCCACAGGGAAAACTGTTAGGAGTTTTTATCTTCCACAGGGAAAACTGTTGGGAGTTTTTTTCTTCCCCAGACCATCCTTAGCTGGTTTACTTGCTATTTCAGCAAAATGAGTGCACCTCTGTGTTATTCTGGGGATACATCCACTCCTGGCACTGGGTGCAGAACACGCACAAAGCACTCAGGCTATTGCGCTTTTGCTGTGTGAAAGGGTTGAGGCTTTACCCAGATTCTTGACTTATTCTTCAAAGCAACTCTTGCAGACCGTGTCTTTAGGCCCTTCAGAAGGGATGTTTGGTACAAGATGAAAGTAGGGAGTTTCCTTACTTGGAGAAACATATACCATGGCAAGAGAGGTAGCACTGCTTCCAGTGCATGTAATAGGTACCACATGCATAAAATCTCTGCATGGCTTTTACTACACCAGCATCTAAAGTGAAGTTGGCTCTGAAGTGAAATTCCCTTAGCAGCTGCAGGTGGAAAACCTGTGACACCTTTATTCTACCTAATTGAGGGAAACAGAAGCCTTTAATCATCAGTCCCGTATCACAGCTGGCTGATTTCACAGACTGTCAAGGATGGGTTGATGTGTTCAGCCTTGAACAACTCTTCCTTGTCAGCTTTATTGTCTGTTTTGCTCTTACTTTCAGTTTTCCCTTAGCTAAAAAGAAGATGAGCTGAAAAAAATGATTAGTTATTAAGGTGTCTCTTTCTATCTTGGAGAGCTCCTATAAAAACTTCTCAGGTGACTTTCACTTCCCTGAACACCTCTGGTAGACTGTCCAGTGAACTAGGAGTCTGAGAGGAAGCGCAAGCAGATTTAGGTAAGTTTGATACTCTTCAGCCTCTCAATCTTATATGTTAAACAAGAAATATGAGTCAATCCTGATACAGCTAAAACACAGCACCATACTCTGTGCGCCTGGCCAGCTTCTTCACACCCTGTCCCCAGCAGTTTTACCTGTGGAGATACCTCTGTTATTTGCATCACTTTCTCTTCTCTTCTCTTCTCTTCTCTTCTCTTCTCTTCTCTTCTCTTCTCTTCTCTTCTCTTCTCTTCTCTTCTCTTCTCTTCTCTTCTCTTC
>Ga0065711_1047373_pt1 | contig 12361 bp, 5 predicted proteins | sample Hoacrofraction12_FD_59098 | JGI IMG/M metagenome (GOLD analysis project Ga0065711, IMG submission 59098) | Hoatzin crop microbial communities from Cojedes, Venezuela - Epithelial fraction 12 v2 (version 2) | ecosystem: Host-associated > Birds > Digestive system > Esophagus > Crop | place... | reverse complement strand
CCTGTGCAGCCTACTGTAGGTGACCCTGCTTCGGCAGGGGGGTTGGACTAGATGACCCACAGAGGTCCCTTCCAACCCCTATTATTCTGTGATTCTGTGATTCTGTGCTGCCAAATCTGTTGATATGGGTTCTCTATAACTATGTGCTACAGAGTTGTAAGGCTGAGCTACCAATGTGGCCTTTGGTATCAAGAAGGTAAAAACAGGTCTAATAAGCTAAGCAGAGACTCAAGATACAGAAGTTGCATATACTGATTGTGCTTTTGGTTTCCAAGAAGTCGATGAAATCCTAAATTTGTCAAAGTCCATGGCAAAGCAACCATCCATTCATTCTGAATTTCAACTGTGGCCTTTCTGCGTTGGGTGCCTTTACATTCCATTCATAGATTCCTCATATTTGCACCTGGAAAGTATACTTACTCTGCGGCAGACTACTGAGAAACTATTTTGATTTGGAATTCCAGCAGAATTTTTAAAACATGCCAATAAAATAAGGATTAGCATATCACAAAGGGTATTTACTTAAGATTTTTAAAGGAAGCCGAACATAAAATTGCTAAGAAAATCTGGGCTGCTGCTTAAGTAGGCCTTTTTGCCAGAAAAATGGGGGGCTACAAATAAGATACGATTTTTGAAAGGAGACCAGGGAGATGCAGGGAATCGAGTCCACCAGGGATCTCTTACTGGACCTGTGCTCTCTCACTTTTGTCAGCAATGGTCTGGAAAAAGGAGTGAGGAAAAATAGGTGTGTGTTGACAATACCAAATTCTTCAGGGTAGTGAAAAATTAGCTCTGGACAACAAACACTGCAGAAAATTCTTGCTGGTAGTGTGCAATGCTGATAAAACAGTAGACAAAATTGCAGGTCACTAAATAAAAAGCAATGAATGATTTGGAGGGGGAAGTGATCCTAAGAATGCACAAATACCAGTGTGCTCCAAATTAGGTATTTATTGCAACTGAGGAAGGATATATTGTAATCCTAAGAAATATTTCTGAAACTCCACTGTGGCAAGAAGGCAAATAGAATATTAATAAACTTTAAAAATCAACAGAAAACAAGACAAAGCATCATTTGCAGATGTATAAATCCATACTATGCCTTAAAGTGCTGTATGCAATTTTAATCCCCTTCCTCTGCATCTCAGAAAGGTATTACTGAACTTTGCAGAGAGAAGAGAAATTTGAGCATTAAAATACAGATTTTTAAATTATTATTATTTTTTAAATCTGTGTAAGGACACTAGACTAGACTAGAATTAAATAGATAAAGGTTCTTCGGCTTGGGAAGAGACAAGTGGAGAGGTAGAAGTTATTTAAGTACAGAAAATTAGGAGTTGTTTAATTGGCTGAGTAGGAAAGCTGAACAGACAACAATGGTCAAAGTAAATTGTCAAATGAAGTAATCAGGCAAATTTATAATAAGAAAATAAAATATTTTTAAACAGATTAAATCAATTATCAAAATTCACAATTCATTTCCACAGTATTTTTGGGTTCAAAACATGATGAACAAATTCATCTGTATCCCCTGATGACTATTAAATGTGATAACATAATCTCAGGCTCATTAAACCTCAAAGCCAGCAGTTGCTGGAAGCTGGGAGAATATACTGAGGAAAGTGTGATTCTTTATTTTTGTTTTTAGAATCTTTGCCTAATCATGTGCTACTTTGGATTGCTACAGTTGAGGTATGGACCTAGAAGATGTTATTACTGATAACCATATACATGTGAGTGTACAATTCAGCAGAGCACCCAGTGTATAACTAGTGCCACTAGCAATCTCTGAATCATTTCTGACATTTGTAGAGGATCTGCTGTATTTGATTTTGGTGCCAGTGGCAGCTTAATTACACCTGTCTTCACTATCTAGGTGCTTTAAATGCACAGTCCCAACTCCACCTCTTTCTTCTCAAATAAAACTTTATGATAACATGTAAAAAGTCAAAAGTAGTATACCACAAAATGGCAATTAACCATTCATCCACTGACTGTTTAGACTGGCTGAAATTGTTGAACTTCCTCATGATGTTCAGTAAGTCACCCATACCCCAGTGCTTGGGTTTGAAGTGCTGAACAAAAACATCCACATTACTGCTCTGCAGAAGCAGCAAATCCACTTGTTTTGAATGTTCCAGTCCTGAGACTTTTTCTCTACTTTTTTGTGGGCCTCTAAGGATGGATGAAATGCTCTTTGTTTTCCTCACTTCAGTTTTTAGACAAGATGTAACCATATTTTTTTAAATTTGTTGTCCCAGCTTTCTACTAACCTTGGGCTACTTGAAGACATTTGGTTTTCATCATTCATAGACTGGAGTCACAGTCTGACTCCACGTTCTTAGTACTTTACTACTATTGATGCCTTTTACTACTAGCTGGACGTATTAAGGATTGTGGGTGACAGTGGTTGTGTCTTGAAATATGTGTGTCATACTGACTGCATACAATAACAGCAGCTGAAATAAGAGTTCTGCAACAGAAGAGTTTTATTGTGGAAGAAGAGTTTTGCAATGCAGGAGCCTAAGATGAGCCTCCTTGTTCCTTTGCCAATAGGATTTATAACAACAAAGTGTTTCTTAACAAAAACGACAAACAGAATCATCATGTTAATTCTCTTCTCTGGGTTCAGAGGGCATTATCACCTCATTACAGCTTGACAAGCTACAACATCAATTGAATTGCCATAGATAACCATAAGTATGCTTTTAGCCCATGGCAAATGGAAGGTAATATAACTGAGCTTGATCCTTGATGAAATACTTACTTTATCTTTCACTATGTGAGAAATATTTTGTCCACATATGATTGTAAATTTCTAAAAGTTGCTCACAATAGAGTCACCAGTTGTAACAAGCAGGGTGTCTGTGTGTCTCTCCTTTTTTTCTTCTTTTTTTTTTAATTACCCTTAGAAGTGTAGAAAAGGTCACTGAAAATAGAATAAAAAGCATTTGTGAAATCAGAACAGAAATAGAAGGCTAAGATCATAGCTGGTATGGATACTTCCTCAGATCAGAAGAACATCATGGTAAAGGTGCCCTATTTTAGACAGGATTTGTTTTATATCAGTTACTTGCTGCAATGTGTTACACAAGACTTCCAGAAGCAGAGTCAGATGCAGTGTAGGTGAGTTTTTAATGCTGCCCTTCCCTTTTTATAGCTCTGTCTTGCCAGAACAGAGTATTGTGGTTTCCATTTAATCACCTCTGAAATAATTGTCCAATTACACAATAATACATGGCCAATCTTTCATAAGTTTCACAGGTTTCAAAATAGAGAAGGGAGTGGTGTCGAAGACACCTGCAATTGAGGGCATTGGTGGAGAGGAGAGAAAATGGAAGATATTTGTAGTGGTCAGTAGTAAATGCAGTGTTAAAGGTCCTCCTCTTCAGGTATAGGTTGCATCAGCTGATACTGTGTAAAGTCTAAATGTATCTCCTAATTTGTGGCATATTAGAGAAAAAGATTTGCCTTGAGGTCTGAAGTCTAAGCTTTGATGAGATGAAATGCACTAATCATAATTTTCTGTTCTATATTTTCAGAAGAATGGCATATCAAATGGAACTCTCTACAAAAAAACGTTTATTGAGCACTTTGAACAGGCACCAATGTATGTTGCTGTTCTTACTTTCCTGGGTTTTGGAGTGGGAACAGTATTTGGCTACCTGCGAGATTTTATGAGAGCCTGGGGACTAGAAAAACGTAACATTGCTGCAGAGAGAAAACAACAAAAAGTATGTATAAAAAAGATGCTGTGTATCCAGAGCTGAGTTCTCCCGTGCTTGCAAGTTATGTACAACAACCTACTGAAGTAACAAGACATATAACTTTCATCTTAGAGAGAACATTGCATAAGGATGAGAGGAATGACACACATTGCAGTATAGTTAAGCACATGTATGAATATGTACATATATATATAGGTAAAATCGTGACTTTCACCCAGAGAGATGTTCAGCTTGTTCTAAGACTGTCAGAATACTGTCAGCAAAATACAATCTCAGTGTATTTGGCCAATCCACAGAAAAATAAATCTCAGAAATTACTTATTGAAGCTACTTGTTGTATCTTCTCTCCAAATCTCTAAAGCCCCAATTTTAGTTTGTCCCATCTCGCTGTATTACTTTGTCCTTCATAGTGATAGGGAGTACTAACTTCTGTGTAATTGCTGACTTAGGTTTGCTGAACTGCTGGTCACAAAGCACTCAGGAATCATTTTCCAGCTCAAAGTGAACATAGCCCAAATTCTTATGAGTCCCGACTTAGAGATTTTTTCATCACACATAGTTCCAAGTGAAACTTGCATCTCAGCAAGCCCAATTGCCTTTTAATTTTGTTTATATTTTTTTTTGTTACTCTTCCTTCTCTGTGCAGTTTGAGCCATCATTTACAATAATGCCTGACATAAGGGAGCAAAAGTGCAAATAGTGTTACTGTTCATCTTACAAATAAAATTTCCGAATTTGCTTCCTGTTTTGGCTTTTCAAAGATGCATGCGCTGCTTAATGAAATATCATGGTGCAATTTTTTATCAGCATTCTCATGCAATATTCTTTTCAATTCAATTAATTATTTGGCCATTTGTTGAGCTGTTTTGGCTCCAGACATGCCAGTTAAACCTTTTTGCCATCCACCATGGATTATGTGTTCATTTCATTTTCCAGTCTCCCACATAGGTAACTACATGCCATGTTATTTTATCAGTTTATTGTATCCAGTGTCTAATATGGCTATATTGCTGTTTCATATAAAATTTTGTTTAGATTTCATACCTTTCTTTTCATTTCATTTCCAAGAAAAATCTATAGATACAAATTAATTGTCAGCCAAACTAGTTGTCTGCACTGGCTGTTTGCGTGTCCAGTCTAGGCCAATGATGCCCAGATAAATTGCGTTGAACTAGCTTTAATCTAATGTATGTAGCGTTTCGTGAAATGTAGTGAGTTGTTTATCCTAGTTTTGCAATCTGCTCCATACACTGCAAAATGCTCAATTTGAAGCATTTGGTTTCTCCAAGTGAAAGAATCATGAGCTCCTCCATTTCCAGCTTCCCAAATACTGAACTGGAGAATTAGGCCAACTTGTTGACTGTTGAAAAAAAAGAAAAACCCACACCCTAAAAAAGCCACCACTGTATTTCATGGGAATGAAAGTATGATATTTGCTGATTGGAGTTGTTTGTGACGTAGGAACATGTGGCTGTTATAGGTCTCTGTTTACTAATGAATTAGTTTTTCCTTTTTAATGGGAATCACTTGGGTGTAGAAGCAGACATTTTCCTAGCAATATAACCCTGTGCATATTTTCAAACCAGGATTTTGTGCCACTTTATCAAGATTTTGAGAACTTTTACACCAGAAACCTCTATATGAGAATACGGGATAACTGGAATCGTCCAATTTGCAGTGTCCCAGGGCCACAGTTTGACCTCATGGAACGCGTCACAGATGATTACAACTGGACGTTTAGGTGAGTCAGCTTACACTCTGCAGCTATCAGCTTCATAAGAATACTCCTGATACAACTGCAAAGCACAGAATGTTGCATTTAGCCCCTCATACCTAGATCCTCGACTAATATACATTAGAGTATTTTTTTCTGAAATCAGTACTGTGCTGACAATCTGTCCCTTTTCTTCTGAATATTGTTTGGAAATGCAGTATGGAAGGGACTGAACTCTACTGCAGAAGGGTTTTGTTTGGCTGTGTCAGCATAAATAAGACTGCTTACGCTTCATTTATAACAACAGACCTTTAGTGAGAAGATTACAACAAAAATTGTATCCCTTGGTCAGGATTTAAATCATAATTTCTTGCATTGCATAAATGTGGCTTCTTACTTGTGTAAGAGAATCTTTGGCGGTGGATTATAAGCAGTTCACAGCTTGTAGATTTCAGTGTATCACAGCTGTTACTGAATTAAACAGATATGGAAATTCACCACATAGACAACATGTACATTCACTATACTTCAGCTTATTAAGAATGTATCACCGTGGTTCCCACAAAATTTTTCCTCATGTTTAATATCTCCACGTGTGTGAACACTGATGACTTTGTGGAAACTGTTGACAATTTGCTGGAAAAAGTAGTGTCTGTAAGTTGTTCCTTAAATAAAGTCCTAGGTTTGTTTGTTTATTTAAATCCATAAAAGCATCCTTTCACCTAATACCAGTCTATTGCCATCCACAGCTTGGCATTTGGAAAACATTCTGAACAAGAAACAGTATTTAGTCACGGGAAGAGAAAGACTGGAAAAACTTTTGGGACATTAGAGTATGAGGATTGTAAATTCCCAAATAGGAATTTGACAGTGGAACAAAATTTGGTGGGAAATTTTTGGGGTTTTTTCTTTGCTTTTTGTTTGGGGTTGGAGGGAAAGTTGTGCTGTACTTTAAAATTTACTTTAATTGTAGGTTTACAGGAAGGACTATCAAGAATGTAATCAATATGGGTTCTTATAACTACCTCGGCTTTGCAGAAACGGATGTTAATGCTTTGAAAACTGTGACCATAGAGTTACAAAAATATGGGACAGGAATCTGCAGTACCAGACAGGAAATGGGTGAGTAAACAGCTAGATGGCCACCAAAATTTCTGTAACTATACACTTTTACTTACAGATTTCTTCAAGGAATTGAACACTTCGAGAATTTTAGTCACATCAACAATTATTGTTTCATTATTAAAAGTGATGCTGTGTTTTATTATCACATAAGATTTTTTTTAAAAGGAAAAATATTATTTATTTTTGGAAAAGCAAAAAAAATGTGTCATATAATGGCCTGAGATTTTTAATGATGGAAGTAACAGGCTTGTTTTTTAAAAGAAGCAAAATAAACATTGAGAGTTCAAGAATTGTTCTAGGGCAAATTTAATTGCATCACAGTTTTATTATCAGTTGCCATATACAGAGGGTTCTGATTAGTAAAATGAGCTTTTACTGTTTTGTTTGGGGTTTTTTTAATATCATGTTCTAAGAATATATTGTAATGATTTATGAGACATTAATTGGCACAACATAGAAATTTCTAGTGTGCCTCAAAGGAATAAATTCAGTATGGCTCTTTCTGATTTTTTTGTTTATATGTCTTTTGTGATTTGTCTGCTTTTTAGGTTTGCAGGGTGCACGTAGTGTTATCTTCAAATATATATTTTTACACAAAGGCTTACATTCCTAATGGTGCAATCAGCCTACATTTCAGAGAAAACAATTTCAAGCCATAGAAATGCAAGGGGAGGTTTCTCGTCAGGCTTTATCTTTCTTGAGAGCTATCGAAACAAAAGAAAAGGTAGGCTTCCCAGCATGGAGAAGTCTATAAAAGACTTTTTTTTTTTTCCCCTGATCTAGCAACCTGAAAAATTTTCATTTTGTATCTCTCAAAGCAAATTCTTTTCCTCCAGAAATGTTGTGGAAAAAATACTGTATTTCATTTGAGTTTTTTATTTAAAGTCTCCTTTTCAAACAAAAAATAATGCAAACCTTGTCATCCGGTTCTTACCTTGTCATCATGGTTTGACTTGCCAATAAATGTCCGTGACACTACTCAGAGGGGGTTTACAGATTGACCCTACTTTCCTTCTGTAGGTGACCCATCTGATGATTGCAATATATTCTTTAACCTCAATTGCGTGCTTGAAAGTGGTCACTGTTACTAGTCATTGAAGGTATTGAAGGAACATTTCTATGTGTCTTTTTCTCTTGGATTCTGTTTTTTCTGAGAACATTTTAAGTTGTTTTCAGTATGTCAAAGAATATGCCTGGTGTTCCTCATTATTCATCTTTTGCAGAATTTTTTATGCGGAAGACTTATATAACTGACTTGTTAAATAAATCTTACGAAAATATTGATTCTGACTTCAAATGTTAAAAATCTTATTAACTTCATCTAGTCTGCTTTGAGAGCAAATATATACAGGTTTCTAGGACCTTCTCTTCATCTGAACTCCTGTGCAGTACTCAAAGTTATCTTGACAGATTGAACAAAGTTTTAGATTCATTCTAACTTCTTTCACAACAAATAATCCCATGAACTTCATTCAGACTATTCACAACACAAGAATGGGCTACAAGTAAAGAACATTGTACAAGTCTTGTCAGTATCAGTCTTTCAGGGACTGAATTTCAGAGAGCAGCTTGGACGTCAAAACTTACTAAAATAGGAAAGCAGGGTGTTAAGACCTGGTTTAGATGGCATAGATGAGCAGTCATAGCATTTTGTCCTAGGCAGCTAATGGAGAGCTTGTTCTTGTGTAGTTAGTGGAGAGAGAGGTTGCTCCACAGAGCAATTCTGAGCAGTGGTTACTTCGTTGGCCCTGGCTCTGTTGGAGCCTTTCTACTGCCAAGAGCTGTATAAACAATCTAAGGAAAATAGCTTTTTGTTAGTAGTATGGATACCCTCTTTTATTTTTCCTTTACCCTCTTGTGCTGCTTGAGCTCTATTCTGGCTCACAGTTGAGCAGAAGTGAAAAATTCTATCTGAGTTTAATGTATAAACAAGTACACTTCCAAGAGAGAGGTAGGGAAGGGTCTGTATGAAAGATCTTACCTTTCTTAATTACAATTTGCCATCTTTATCTTAGAAAAAATAGAGCAGAATGGTTTTGTTCCTGGGCAGATAACAATTCAAAACATTTGTTGTTATTGTGTGGCTGCTGAGCTAAAGTGGTTTGAAGTAAAAATGCAGTAAGCTGTAGGAGCCAAGGTTATAAATTGCCTAAGAGGTCCTAATCCAAGAGAGCACTTGAACATATCTATAATTTCAAGCCAATTGACTTTGAAAGTATCGTTCTGCTTACATGCATTTAAGCGTCTGGCATGTTCAGGGTTTTACCAAGATCTCTCTCAAAACAGTGATAGGTCTTTCTTTTTGAGAATGGTTATTCCACTACTTTGAGAATGTTTCAGAGAGAGGGGGAAACAAAGAAGAAACAAATAAAAATAATGTGAGTGGTGTTGTATCATCACGTATTCTTTCAAACTGTCCTTTGTGGTCTTCTGCCTAAACTTCTGCTCTGATAAATATGCAGACTTTCTAGTGGGTATAGAATGCTGTCATATCAGAATGTTGCTGCAAATCGTTTGCTCTCAGAACGAGTTAATATGGATGTTTTAACATGGTTGTTTATATCTTTACAAAACTGTCTTTTATTAAGGACACTTAGTGAAGCTAAACCTTGCTAAATGTAAAACAGCTCTACGTTCCCAGAAAAGTAATTTAAGACTGTGTGTAAACATATTTCAGAAATTAACTTCAGTGAGAACCGTGAAGCCCTGCTCATGTTTTCTCTAAGATAATAATGCACGTGCCACTTGAATAGACATTCCTGTTTAAGCACAAAAGCATAGGAAACTGATCAAAACAGTAGCTGGTCTTCCTAGATAAAAAGTCCTCCATAAAAAGATTAAAGACTTTTCACTCCATTTTTAATTTTTTTGCTCTTTTTGAATTATAATAATAATAAATCACTTTCTTAGCATAACAGTGTCATTTAAGAGACATTCCTAAGGCTTTTGTGGGACTTTCAATCTGAAAGAAAAATATTTTCCTTCTTTAAGACCAAGCTAACTATTATTCCTTGGGAGAAAGATCTTGGGGTTATATGTAGTAGCTCTGTGAAAACATTAACTTATTGTTCAGTGGTCAGAAAGCAAATAAAATACTAGAAATTATTAGGAAGTGAACAGAAAGCCAACCACAGAACCTCAGTATGCTACTGCATAGAGCTGTGGTTTGCTGTCATCTTGAGTAGTCTGTGCAGTTCTGGTCAAAAATATTTAGCAGAACTGGAAAGTGTCAGAAAAGGGCAACAAGGATCATCAAAGGCCTCAGACAGCTTCTGGGTGAAGAACTGTTGAGCTGGCTGTCTTAAGCTGTCAAAAATGCCTGTCTTATGGCTTGAAAAGAGCCTAAAGGGGGAAATTATAGAAATCTGCAAAATTATGTGTGGCATGGAAGGGTGGTCAGGGTTGGCGATTCATTGTCTCTTCCACTACGATATCTAAGGGGCATTGTATGAAGTTGGTAGAAGGTTTCCATCTAAATACGAGGCAGCTCTTCACACTGGAGGCTTCCAGACCTGAGGAACTGATTGCAAAGAAGGCTGCAGATGCTAAAAATTTACACTCCCTTGCATTCTAGGGGACACTGGCAACATACAGAGGAGAGATCATGGATAGACATACCGAAACTATTATCTGATTCAGGATGTCCTTATGCTGAAATAGGTTAGAAGCTGGGATACTACTATGTATATGTTTGCCCTGCTTTGATTCTTCCCCCGACATCGATACAAGACCACAGTGAGATGAAGGATTATGAGCAAAAGGCACCTTTTGTGTGGCATGGTGCATCTAATACTAGTTGTTTAGCAATATTTGATGTAATAAGTTGTTGAGTATTATTTTATATTATTACTTACATACCTACAGCCATTGCTGTACAATCATTAATACTGGACCAGTGGACTAGCAAATCATGATACAAATGTGGCTTGAATCAGGAACACGCACATACTTATGGTTCTGTATAACTGGGCAGTACTTTCAATAGAGGTAGCATATAAAGGAATAATGAAGCAGTAACCTGGCTGTTTTCAGTGTTTCTGAGGACAGTAAGGTTAAAAAGACATTGAGGGAAGACACTTAAAAGAGATCAACACTTAAGAATTGCACATATGCTTGGGGCATGTCTTCTAACAGCAGTACCTTGGGTGGACGTGTGAAAGTGGTTATTTGCAGGCAGTAGGAGAAAGCAAAAAATGCTGATACCACGGTCTGCTTAGAGGCAAAAGACTTTTCAGTTCTGTGTGGTACATGGGATTGAAGTAGTCCCTGAGGGATCATGACAGCAAAAATTTGAGCATTTCAGAGCAGCTGGAGATGTAGAATGGGGACCTTCTTGGACAGAGGAACAGGCTGGGAGGAATAATAGGACCATTCACCTAGAATGTTAAGAGCATTCTCAGTGCATCATTCTCAGCGCATCTGAGAATGACAAGGTTAAACTTACCGAAGCCAGAGGAAAAGACGCTGCATAATCTGTGTGAGGTGTCAAGGGAAGATACAAAGAGATCTGCAACTACTGTATCTGATAAAACTGACCATGGGTGTAATTTAAACTAAAACAGCTTTTGTCAGCAGCAGTCTCTCCTGCAGGTGCATAAAAAGTCTTTTTTTATTATTATTTCTTTGGCTAGTTCATTGTAAGTCAAGAAACCAATCAGGAAATGAAAAAGCGGGAATTTTTTTTTTCCAGGAATAAACATTCGGTCCGAGACAATAATTCTTAAATGTTGAAGGATTTAAGTAACTGGAAACCAGGTATGCAAGTAACTGGAGTATTTGGAACGTTAGGGTATTTCATGTGAACTACACCCAAGGATCTCTGTTCTTTGTTGTATTTATGTTTTATTTATTTTAATCTTCCTCTCAAAAGTGTTATTTTTTTAGCCTAATAAAAAAGCTAACAAATAGGAATCTATATAAATTTGAAATAGCATGTGTTCCCTCTATATAGTGAAAAGAATGACAATTTGAATGTGAAGTCCTTTTTTCCCCATGCAAATCAATGTATTTTAATGCCTAAAGTGGGAGTTGGCTATTGTTGGAGGCAGGCTCACAAACGTTTTGTCTGAGCCCATCCTGTCATTCTTATATTCATAGTCAGCCTTTTCTAAGCAATGTAACAAAATTATTAAGGGAGAAGTATGCAAATGGTTATTTTGGCTTTTTGTTTGGTTGGTTCTTATTTTCATGGGGTTTTTTTGTTACTGTGTTGTGCTTGCTAGTTGCAGATGATAATAAAATCCACAATGTTACACTTTTTTTTAAGAGAAGACATATTATCATGCCCTGAATGCTCCCAGAACTAGCACCAGTGCGGTGATGGGGCTGTCACACGCACAGCTAGTAGTTCCAATGCTCTTATTTATCTAATTTGCCATTGTTCCATATGGAGATGGTATATGTGAGTAACAGGAACAAATGTGTTATTAGTGCTACTTAAGCAGCCAAGCAGGATTTCTGCCTTTTGAAATCCTTCTTCTATGATGATGCCTCAGACCAAAAGACAAGATGGGGCCTGCACAGAACACTTGCAGGGTGATTCATTCTGGAAGGCATGGTTAGGAGATTATCTTTTAATGCCTAGTTTGCACTCAGTTGTAAGGTTTTTTTGTTTTTTTGAGGATTTTTGTATTTGATTGTGATCTGATTTCTATAAAGCAGATCATAGAATCACAGAATGGTAGGGGTTGGAACGGACCTCTGTGGGTCATCTAGTCCAACCCTCCTGCCGAAGCAGGGTCACCTACAGCAGGCTGCACAGGACCGCGTCCAGGCGGGTCTTGAATATCTCCAG
>Ga0065711_1014100_pt1 | contig 12361 bp, 7 predicted proteins | sample Hoacrofraction12_FD_59098 | JGI IMG/M metagenome (GOLD analysis project Ga0065711, IMG submission 59098) | Hoatzin crop microbial communities from Cojedes, Venezuela - Epithelial fraction 12 v2 (version 2) | ecosystem: Host-associated > Birds > Digestive system > Esophagus > Crop | place... | reverse complement strand
GGGCGATGATTCAGGCAAGCGGCGCGAAATGGCAATGCAGAGGCTGGAGTTCGTATGCGATTCCCTAAAAGCAGATGGAATAAAGCGTATTGCCGCGGTCGGAGACTTTAACGATACCGTAATATCATCGCCCAATGTAAGCGCCGCATACGGGAATAAGGGCAGTATCAAGTTCAACGGCAAGTGGGAGAAGATAGATGGTTGTCCGATTCTGGAAGGAATGACGGCTACCGAATACATCTTCGATGCACCCCATTTGAGCACCAAGGACGCGGGATATTCTGGCCAGAAGCCTCTGCGTACCTTTAGCGGCCCAAGGTATCTAGGCGGAGTAAGCGACCACTACCCCATCGTACTAAAAACAAGCGGCGACCCCGAAGAGCCGCCGCTAAGTCATTGAGTGCCAATTACTAGAAGAAGCGTGCGCGATTGTCTTTTACATCGGCAATCTGCATCATAACAGGCAGAATCATCTGGCTGCTGTACTGGCTCTTCTGGCTGTTCAGCATCTGAGCATCGTCCTCGGTGTAGAAGGCACCTGCATCGCGAGAGTTAACCTTAAGAACATAGGTTCCGATGGCACCTGCGATAGGACCTGCAATCTGGTTGAGGGGAGCTACCATGGCAGCACCTGCGAGTGCAGGGTCGTTGCCACGCTGGCCGCTGGCTGCGATGGACATTGAAGGATTGTTGGTAACGCTAGATCCAAGAGCTTCGGCAATCTCTTCGAGAGTACCCAGACCCTTAATCTTCTCGGCTACCTCTGCCTTCTTGACATCGGCGAGCTTGTCGGCGTAAAGCTTCTGCTCAATCATGTTGGATACTTCCTCAAGGGGTGCTACGCCTTCCTTGTGGATGTCCTTGATGGCAGCGATGAAGAAGTAGCTGTTGTTGACGGTGATGATGTCGGATGCCTTGCCCTTCTTGGAGTCGAATACCCAGCGGGTAAGCTCCTTGGCGTTGTCGATAGCGCCGTAGGAAGAAGTGCTCTCAAGAACATTCTGGGGGTGGGAATAAACTCCGAGGGAGTCTACAGCCCTCTTGTAACCGTCATAGCTGTGGGATGCAATGGATGCAAACTTGTTAGCCTGTGAATAGTAATTGTTATAGGTTTCCTTGCTAGCAACTGCAGCCTTCTCGAGGATGGCTACCTGCTTCTTAAGCACAGGATTTGTCTTCTTGGAAACCAGGACTACATGGGTACCGAACTGGGTGTTCAGGATGAAAGGCTCGCCTACCTTTGCGGTGATGGCGGAGTCGAATCCAGGGATCATGTAGGTCTGGGTAAGCCAACCGATGTTGCCAAGTTCGCCGTCAGCGGCAGAACCCTGGTCGGCTGAGTACTCGGCTGCGAGTTCAGCAAAGTTTCCACCCTTCTTTACTACGCCAAGCAGGCTGTCTGCAAGGTCCTTGTTGTTGGAACCCTGAAGCAGGATGTGCTTAACATATACAGAGTCGGAAATCATCTGGGAATCTACGATACGGGCTGCATAGAAGTTGTTCTTTGCATCGGTGTAGATGGGTGAAGTACCACTGTTAGAGCCGGATACGAACTCGTCAACATCCTTGTTGAGGCTCTTGAGGTCGCCAGCCTTGTACCAGTAATTGTTCATCTGGCGGTCGGAGTTCTTGAGAAGGAAGTTCTTCACATTGTCGGTGGTGGTGAACTCGTCGTATACGGAGTTGATGGACTTGCTTGCAGCAGCGATATCCTCGGCTGAAGGAACAACCTCGAATACTACATACTCGATGTCCCTGTTAGCCTTCTGCTTGAACATATCCTTGTGGGAAGTGTAGTAGTTCTTGATGGCAGATGCGTCAACCACGATGGTGCTGTCCTTGGTGTAAGGATAAACAGCGTATACATAGTCAACATTGGCTGTGGTGTTGTTCTCGGCAAGGGTCTTTTCCTTCTCCAGAGGGTTCAGGAAACGGCTAGCGTTGAACAGAGCGCCATACTTTGCATAGTACTGCTGGTTGAGAACGGTGTTCTGGAGGTAGTTCCAGTAGGTCTGGAGCTTGCCGGTCTCGTCGGACTCGATATTGTCCTTGAAATCAAGGAGAAGCTGAGGGTCGAACTCACCCTGGTTGTTGGTGAAGGACGATGCAACTACGGGTGAAGGGTTGGAACCGGTGAAGAGGTCTACCACTTCCTTGTCACCAACGGTGATGCCTGCAGCCTTTGCGTTCTTTACGAAGAGGAACTTATCGATAAGGCTCTGCCAAGCAGCGTCGCGGATCTGGGTCTGCTGCTGCTCGTTCTGAACTGAACTGCCGGAGAGAAGCTCGTTGATGGTAGTATACTTGTCAACATCTTCCATATAGTCGTTGTAGGAAATGGTCTTTCCTGCAATCTTGCCAACGTCGTATTTTGAAGACATTGAGTTAAGCGCTGTCTCGAGAGTGCTAGGGTCAATGATGAACGAGAGCAGCGCGAGGGCGATGATAATAGACACCGCCAGGCCAAATTTTACGCGAATTTTTTCAAGAACCGCCATTGTATATAAATTTAATTAATAATCAATTGGACCGCGAAGATAACAATTTTCTTGCAAAGTTGTTTATTTTTTAAGAAATGGCCCTATAAAATTAACGGAATCGATGATAACTTTGGTAGTATCCTGTACTACAACACCATAGCCGTTGAAAGGATTGTGAAGAATGGCGTTGCGGGCGTGGTCGTCGGAATGCATGCCGTAGCCCTGCAGGAATCCGTCGGGAGAATAGAGTTTTACATAGCAGTCGGTATAGATTTCATTCTTCTCCTGATTCCAGAAGAGAGTGTCGGTTTCCATTGTTTCCTGCTTTATCACATTGTGTATCACCACATTGCCAAAGGCTTCCCAGACTTCGCCCTTGGTCTTTTTGCGTGTGATATGACGGGCGTCGTTGGCCATTATGATGGTCTCAAGCAGGCCATCGTCGGTGTAGCCGTAGAGTTCAAAGCCCTTAGGGAAGCTTTCATAGGTAGTGGTATCGTTGGTATAGCGCTCCATCAGGGGAGCCTCCATACGCATAAGCACAATCCCATTTTTGGTGTCGACGGCGAACATATCCTCAACCGTCTGCACCGGGGTTTGTGACAAATCTAGGGTCTGAGCCTGTTCCAGCTTGCCCTTACATGATATAATGAGGATAGCAAGCGCCATTACGCTTGCTATCCTTATATATTGTTTGTGTCTCTCCTGGAGGAACACCTTACTTCTGGGTTCTAACAGTAGTTGTAGCGGACATACCGTTGCAATATACTGTGTAAGACTGACCATCAGTAACATTGTACATGAAGGCGTCTGCAGTCTGAGGATAGTACCTTGAGAACTGGCCAATCATGCGGTTTGCCTCGTCGGTGAGGGAAGAATCTGCTGCCTTAGCCCTCTGGAGGTAGTCAACTGCTACCCAGAAGTGTGCGCGGGCTGAGATTTCATCGCCACCGCAAGCTACACCACCCCAAATCTGGCCAATCAGGAAGTATGCCTTGCCCTGGTAAGAGGAATCAAGTTCTGCTGCAGTGCGGGCTGCGCTGTAAGCCTTGCTCAGACGACCATTCTTGTAGCAGAATGCTGCGAGCTCGTAGTTGTAGGCAGCGTCGGTCTTGCGATCGGACTCAGGATAAGCAATAGCATCTTCAAGATACTTGATTGCGCTATCGGTGTTGCCCTTAGAAGCGTGGAGCTTGTACAGATAATATGAAGAGGTGTACGAAGGCTCGAGACGGTTCATGGTGGTAACAGCCTTAAGGAAGAGGTCGTTGCTGGTGCAGTCCTCGGTGATGGACATCATCCTTACGATGTTCTTTGCGAGCTGGAGGTCGTTAGGATTGGCCTCGTAGCGGCTTCCGAAGAGCTTAACCAGGTCGCTGCAGGATGCAACCTTACTGTTGATGAACAGAGACTCAAGGTCGGTACGGACGCTTGCAATCTGCTCTGCTTCCTCCTCGTCATCTGCCTTGGCATCGTCGAGGTATGCGAGATTGTTCTCGTAGGTATCGATAACCTTTTCTGCATCAATCTTACCATCGTTGAAGAGGTCGATAGCGGCCTGCATGTCAAAGAGGAAGAGTGAAGGCTTGGTAGCGCTCTTGTTGCGGCTGATGATGTCGTTGTATCCATCGAAGAGTTTCTGTGCGTCGCCCTTGATGAAGTTGGACATATCTACACCCTTATTATTAAGGGATGCAGCAGCATACTTAGGATAATACTTAGCCCTAGTCTCGTGAAGAGTCATAAGGGTATCGATGAGAGCCTGCTTGTACTCGGCATTGTTAGCATTCTTGCTAATCTGCCTGCGGACAAGAGCTGCACCGTTGATGAAAAGGTTCTGCGAAGCAGTAGCAGGGCAAGCGCTGTAAGCCTTGCGCCAGTTAGGAGTAGCTTCGTCAAAAGCCTTCTGCTTGTAATACTCCTGGTAGTAAGAGAGGTACTTGATACAGTTTGCACTGTCGGCACCGTACTTTCCCTGTGCTGAGAGCCTTGCTCCCGCAAACATAAGGGTTACAGCTAAAACTGCGAATGTGGTAATCTTTTTCATATCACAAAGTTTTTTCATATTATACATTTTATTCATATCTAGGCTTCTGGAACCAGATGTCGAAGAGATTTACTCCAACGGAGAATTTTATGTATCTCTCACGAACAAGGCTGTTTTCCATGCTGCCTCTTTGTCCTAAGTCCATTGTTACCGTCAGACCGTTGTACCATCTGAAAACCGGTAATGTTGCTCCTAATGTAAAACCGACGGAGTTGATCGGATTGCCGTTTACCTTAAAATACTCGTTACTATAATACGCCCCGGCCCGGTAAGCTATTTTTTTGCGGTAGTAGCGAACGTCGTTAATGTTCGGTACATACTCAAATCCCAAGCGGTAAGTGTCTCTTGTGGAGCAGACTGTAGTCATTGCTGCACCGCTTGTACTGAAACCATCTACCAAATCCATACCAGAATTTGTCCAGTCGGCCCTGGTATAGTCCAGTTCGGCCCTAAACTTATCCGCGTAATTGATTGATATTCCGACACCTAGCTCTGCTGCGAGCTTAACTTTGCTATCGCTTGAAAGTGTATCAGAATATGAGCTGACTGTGATGGATTCGGCGGAACCAACGGCTAGATTGGAGTAGTCAACATAGCCCTTAAGCTTGGTTGACATCAGGTAGGTAGCACCTACGCCGAGCTTCCATTTACCGCCAATAGGCTGCTCGTACTGGATGCCGAACTTGCCGGTCATTCCGTGAAGCGACATCTCGTAAACATTCTGAACCTCGTTATAGCCAGAGTTTACGATTTCCTGCACGAAGTCCTTTTCTATATTACCGAAGATGTAGTCAAACTCAGCACCGAGAGATAACCTTTTATTAAATAGGCCGACACCGGCAGATGCGAAAATGTTGTAAAGGCTACCTAAGCCTGAATTCTCGTAGGAGATATTGCCATTGTTTGCGATGATATGGGGGTCAGTCTCCTGTGAAGTGAAGGTATAGCCCACTGCGCTATAGGGACGAAGACCTACGGACATTGCAACACTCCTCCAAATGGGGAACGAAATTGCAAAACTGCTGATATTAGTGGCGTTATTGGCGGACTTATAGTCGCTGCCATTGTAACTCTGCTGGAAGATGGTATTGCTATTCTCAATGGTAAAGTCCAGCATGAATGCCAGCGAATCCCTTGCGGTAATGGCTGCAGGGTTGACTGTATTCAGATATCTATGGTTGCGGGATGCAATACCAACACCACCCATGCTGCGGTTATAGGCAGAACCGGGATTGGACAGGCTACCTACACCAAAAATGGAGTAAGGAGTATATGCGCTGTACTCTCCCGTCTGGGCGGAGACACTCTGTGCGGCAAACATCAGGGATGCAGCCAGCAGCAGAATATTAAACATTCTTTTCGACATAATCATCAGTTATCAGGGCCAGGCCCACTAAAACCAGGTTGCTTACCACAAAAAGCGAGTACTTCATCCTCTTGGCAAAGTACATTGCATCGCCACCGGTAAAAACAACCACATTATCGGGATTCTGGCGAATGTAGCCTTCAATTTCAAACATTATGCCCGAAATTACCCCGGATTCAATGGAACTCTCGATTGACATACCCTTTTGCGGATACCTCTGTGGGGTATTCAGCAGGGGCAGGTTCTTGGCATAACGGTTAAGCGACTTGAAGCGCGTCCTGCAACCAGGGGAGACATTACCACCCCTGTATCCCCCATCTGCGGCCATGAAATCAATGGTCAGGGTGGTACCAAAGTCAAATACGGTGCATGGCTTACCCTTGTAAAGATGCCTTACGGCAATCAGGGCGGCGGCACGGTCGTAACTCAGGTGCTCCGGGAGGTCGTAGCGCTGCAAATAATCGGTACGGGTGCTGTCCAGAATCATTAAATGAAGACACTCTGATCGGAGTCTTTCCTCATCTTTCTGTGAAATGGGACGCACGGAAACAAGGGTCATCACAGTGGGTTTTTCCTTCTCGGTGATGGAGAGGATGAAGTCCAGAGTCTTCTCCCCTTGGTACCTGAAGGTCTTTCCGAGGGTGAGTCCCTCGGCCCAGGCTGCCTTTAACGCGGTGTTTCCTATTTCTACCAATAAATTCGCCATAGCCTGCAAATTTAATGATTTATTTCAACTTACCCAAAAGTGAATAGGCTTTCGCCAAAGAATCTACCCCGCGGGCAACCAGTTTTACCTTGCCTTCGCTCTGCTTCATCACAAAAAGACCCGGATTTTCGGTGGTGAAGAACACAATCTTCTGGAAGATTTCGGACTTGTAGTAGAGCGAGATGGGGTTCGAGGGGAAGAAGCAGATGAACAGCCCATTCTTTATGATAATCTTCTCAAAACCAAGGGAAACTCCTAGATTGCGGATTTTTACCACATAGAAAAGATTCTCCACTTCCTTGGGGAGAGTGCCGAAACGGTCGGCCAGAACAGATGCGTAGCGGTCTATTTCCTTTTCGCTCTGCAGGGAGTCCAGATGCTTGTAAATCCTTATCTTTTCGGCAGTTACATCAATATATTCATCGGGGATGAGGGCCATCTGGTCGGTATCGATGGTGCAATCCTCAACATACTTGCCCTTGAGAGACTTATGCTCGATACCTGATTCGATGCCTAACTCTTCCATTGCCTCGGAGAGAATCTTCTGGTAGGTCTCATACCCCATTTCGGAGATAAAGCCGCTTTGCTCGGATCCCAGAAGGTTGCCTGCGCCGCGGATGTCGAGGTCCTGCATGGCGATGTTGAAACCGCTGCCCAAATCGGAAAATTCCTCGATGGCTTTCAGACGCCTGCGGGCATCCTCGGTAATGGAGATGAGAGGGGGTACAATCAGGTAGCAAAAAGCCTTCTTGTTGGATCGCCCTACCCTACCCCTTAACTGGTGTAAATCGCTAAGTCCAATGTTCTGCGCCTGGTTGATAATTATGGTGTTCGCATTGGGTATGTCGAGACCGTTTTCGATGATGGTTGTACAGAGCAGTAAATCGTAGTCGCCGCGCATGAAATCGAGGATGCGGTCTTCGAGTTCATCGGCCTTCATTTGACCATGAGCAACACAGATTTTTATGTCGGGTAAAAGGCGGTGCAAAATGTCGTAAATCGAGGGTAGTTCATCCACCTTGTTATGGAGGAAAAATACCTGTCCCCCGCGGTTGATTTCGTAGTCGATTATGCTGCGGATTTCCTTCTCGTCAAAGAGGATGATTTCAGTCTGAATCGGGATACGGTTCGGGGGTGGAGTTGAGATGATGCTAAGGTCTCTTGCTCCCAACAAAGAGAATTGCAGCGTTCGCGGAATTGGAGTTGCTGTCAGGGTGAGCGTATCCACATTCGCCTTGAGTTGGCGGAGCTTCTCTTTGGCGGTAACGCCGAACTTTTGCTCTTCGTCTATAATGAGAAGTCCGAGGTTCTTGAACTCGAATCCAGGGCCGAGAATCTTGTGCGTTCCAATGAGGATATCTATTTGCCCTGCGGCTAGTCTGCGTTTTATATCGTTAATCTGCTTGGTGGTCTTTAGACGGCTTACATATTCGATATTGCAAGGGAAGTCCTTAAGTCGGGAGTAAAATGTGTTATAGTGTTGCAGGGCCAAGATTGTGGTTGGGACTAAAACGGCCACCTGGCAACTATCCGCAACGGCCTTAAAAGCGGCCCTTATTGCTATCTCAGTCTTACCAAATCCTACATCGCCGCAGATGAGTCTGTCCATAGGATAAGGCTCTTCCATATCCTTCTTTACAGCCTTGGTTGCGGCCTCCTGATCGGGGGTATCTTCGTAGATGAATGAGGACTCAAGTTCGTCCTGCAGGTAGGTGTCGGCAGAGAAGGCGTGACCCTTGGTCGCAAGCCTTTTTGCATAGAGAGCGATTAGGTCGCGGGCTATGTCCTTAACCTTGTTCTTGGCATTTGATTTAAAGGTAGACCAAGACTTTCCTCCCAACTTATTGATACGAGGAACTTCACCGTCTGCGGAACGGAAACGGGAGATTTTATGGAGCGCGTGAACATTCACGAACACCACATCTCCGTCCTTGTAAATCAGCTTCACAACTTCCTTCAGACGACCCTTGTCATCGAGCATTCTGACCAGCCCTCCGAACACCCCGACACCATGGTCGATATGCACCACATAATCGCCAATATTAAAGGAGTTCAAATCGTTCAAGGTTAGCTGCTCCGTCTTCTCTACACTACGCCTGATTCTCACCCTATGGAAGCGGTCAAAAATCTCGTGGTCGGTATAGCAGCAAACCTTGTTTTCGGAGTCGATAAATCCGGCGTGAATGTTCTTGTTTTTTACGAATTCGGGGATGCGTCCGTTGTTCTGGGCAAGGATGGATTTTACCCTCTCCAGCTGGGACTCTTTTTCGCCGTAGATATAGACCTTGTAATTGTTCTCTATCTTGGTGGAAATATCTGCCGAAAGCAGTTCGAAATTCTTGTTGAATACGGGTTGCGGAGAGATGTGGAAGTTTACCGTATCGTGGTCCTCCCCTATCGGCGAATCGATGTAAACCCTCTTGAAAGGGGTAAGCAGGGGGAAGAACTCCTTATCCTTATATACATCAGACGAATCCAGCCAGACAATGCTGTTCTTTGGAAGAATCTCCACTATTGACTGGGTATCTTCCGATTCGGATAAATCTGCAACTATCTCAAATTCAGCGACTTCGCTGGATGAAATCTGGGTGTTTGCATTGAAGATGTGGATATCTTCCACCTCGTTCGCAAAGAAGGAAATGCGGTAAGGCTCGTTGTTGGAATAGGAGAAAATGTCCATTATTGACCCACGGATTGCGAACTGTCCGGGGTTGGAAACGAAGTCTACCCTCTCGAAATTCTGGGAATAAAGGGTCTCGGTGAGGTTTTCCCTGTCGATTTCATCTCCTTTCTTTATCTTCAGAATGGAGTTTTTGATGTTCTTGCGCGAAGGAATGAGTTCTTCCAGGGCCTCTGGATAGGTCACAATGAAGCACAAATCGGACTTGCCCTCCAGAATCTTGGCTATGGCGGCAGTCCTCTGTACACTTAGCGAGGACTTGTAGTTGCTTCGCTCAATCCCCTTCCCCGAATGCGGCAGGAAGAATACTTTATCCCCTTCTACAAGGTTGTAGAGGTCGCCTGAAGCGTATTCTGCGGCCTCCTGATTGGGTAAAATTATGAACTGAAGATACTTCTGCGCTACCTGGCTCAGCACGAACCAGCGGGCCGAGAGAAATAGCGAAGAACAGAATATTTCGCTATCGCGGGATATTCTGTCTATTAGTTCAGCGGAACTTTTTGAACTTATTAACATTTACCTATAAAATAGGTTAATAAGCTGTTGAAAACCCTGTTGATAACTCAAATTTTAATTGGGTAAAAATGGGATTTTGAAGTTTTAAACTGTTTTTTAAAAGTCCATCAACAAGGTTTTGAACAGTTTTCAACATAACTAAATAATTGTATATCAATAAATTATAGCACTTTTTCAACAAATCAACAAACTTAAAAATAATATCAGATTTAAAAGAAAAAAGAACTATATTTGTATTTGAGTTTAAACGAAAGCCAATGGACGATTTCAATCCTCATAATACAATCGAGAGCAAAGATAGTGAATTTGAGGGAATTATCCGCCCCCAAGAACTGGAAGATTTCACAGGCCAGAGCGAGATAGTATCCAACCTGAAGATTTACATCCAGGCTGCCAAGATGCGTGGTGAATCCCTTGACCACACCCTGTTCCACGGCCCTCCCGGCCTGGGTAAGACTACTCTGGCGCATATAATAGCGAATGAAATGGGGGTAAACATGAAGGTAACTTCAGGCCCCGTTCTTGACCGTCCAGGGGATTTGGCAGGTCTTCTTACCTCTCTGGAAACAGGTGATGTGCTGTTCATTGATGAAATCCACCGTCTCTCCCCCGAAGTTGAGGAGTATCTTTACTCTGCAATGGAGGACTATGTCATTGATATAATGATAGATAAGGGGCCTGGAGCAAGGTCTGTCCGCATTAGTCTAAATCCCTTTACTCTGGTTGGAGCAACGACCCGAAAAGGCCTTCTGACAGCTCCGCTTAGGGCCCGTTTTGGGATTGACTGCGCACTGGAATACTATGATGCTGAGGATTTGATTAAGATTGTAAAGCGCAGCGCATCGATTCTTGGAGCGGAAATAAATGACGATGCCGCCAAGGAAATCGCCCTCCGAAGCAGAGGAACACCCCGTATCGTTAACTCCCTGCTACGCAGGGTAAGGGATTTCGCCCAGGTGATGGGAGATGGCACAATTGACTTAAAAATCACCAAATATGCCCTTGATAAGCTCAAGATTGATGCCCGTGGCCTTGACTTGATCGACAATAGGATTCTGGATACAATTATAAATAAATTTAAGGGTGGACCTGTGGGTGCAAACACCATTGCAACCGCAATAGGCGAGGACCAGGGCACCTTTGAAGAGGTTTACGAGCCTTTCCTGATTAAGGAGGGATACATCCTTAGAACCCAGCGTGGAAGGATTGCAACCGACAAGGCATATCAACATTTAGGGCTAAAAAAGACAGAAGAAGGGTCTTTATTTTGATTTTCTGCCAAAAAATGAGTAAAATTGCAGACTATTTAACTATACATCACAATGACAGATAAACTTATCTCCAAAATTCCTGATGGTCCTCTTGAGCAAAAATGGACCAAGCGCAAAAAGGAAATGCATCTTGTTAATCCAAACAACAAGCGCAAACTTGAGATTATAGTTGTTGGAACCGGCCTCGGTGGAGCATCTGCTGCTGCCAGTCTTGGTGAAATGGGCTATAATGTTAAAGTATTCTGTATCAGCGATTCTCCGCGTCGTGCTCACTCTATCGCAGCTCAAGGTGGTATCAATGCTGCCAAGAATTATCAGAATGACAATGATTCAGTGTACCGTCTGTTCTACGATACCATCAAGGGTGGTGACTATCGTAGCAGGGAGGCCAATGTCTATCGTCTGGCCGAGGTAAGTGCTGCCATTATTGACCAGTGCGTTGCCCAGGGTATTCCTTTCGCTCGTGAATACGGTGGATATCTTGCCAACCGTTCTTTCGGTGGTGTGCAGGTAAGCCGTACCTTCTATGCCCGTGGTCAAACCGGACAGCAGCTGCTTCTGGGTGCATACGCATCCCTGAACAAGGAGATTGCAGCAGGTACAGTGAAGGCTTATCCCCGTCACGAAATGCTTGATTTAGTGATAATTAACGGTGAGGCAAAGGGTATTATCGCCCGTAATCTGGTAACCGGCCAGCTCGAAAGGTTCGGTGCTCACGCAGTTATTATCGCAACAGGTGGTTATGGAAATACCTACTTCCTTTCTACCAATGCAATGAACTCCAACGGTTCTGCAGCCATGCAGTGCTACCGCAAGGGTGCTTATTTCGCAAATCCCTGCTTCGCACAGATTCACCCTACATGTATCCCCGTTCACGGTGAGCAGCAGTGCAAACTTACCCTTATGAGTGAGAGTCTGCGTAATGATGGCCGTATCTGGGTACCTAAGAAGATGGAGGATGTATTAAAGCTCCGCAAGGGCGAAATCAAGGCTTCCCAGATTCCTGAGGAAGACCGCGACTACTACCTCGAGCGCCGTTATCCTGCCTTCGGTAACCTGGTTCCCCGTGATGTTGCATCCCGTGCCGCCAAGGAGCGCTGCGATGCAGGCTACGGTGTAAACGAGAGCGGAAAGGCTGTGTTCCTCGACTTCTCCGAGGCTATCCAAAGGCTTGGCCATCAGAGAGTTGCAGAGCGCTACGGCAATCTTTTCGATATGTATGAGAAGATTACCAACTCTTCCCCTTGGAAGGAGCCTATGATGATTTATCCCGCTATCCACTATACAATGGGCGG
>Ga0065711_1047372_pt1 | contig 12362 bp, 3 predicted proteins | sample Hoacrofraction12_FD_59098 | JGI IMG/M metagenome (GOLD analysis project Ga0065711, IMG submission 59098) | Hoatzin crop microbial communities from Cojedes, Venezuela - Epithelial fraction 12 v2 (version 2) | ecosystem: Host-associated > Birds > Digestive system > Esophagus > Crop | place... | reverse complement strand
TTCCTTCCTTCCTTCCTTCCTTCCTTCCTTCCTTCCTTCCTTCCTTCCTTCCTTCCTTCCTTCCTTCCTTCCTTCCTTTTTTCTCTGCACATAACAAAGTGTCCAGCTGAAATTCAGAAGGATCTGGGGGTATCCGAATTGAAGGACTGCGAAGTCTAAGGTAGGTGGAGGGGGCACATAACTATTGAGGGGAAGGAGCTGAAGGCTCTGAGCTGGGTAGACTTCTGGACCACAAAGCAATGCAGAGTGAGGTACTGAACATGTGGGCTTGATGGTTATAATATTAATCCTACTCTAATAATTCTAATATGTACACTGGCCTTGAAGAAAGGGGCTTGTGTAGAGAACCTTGCATCCCTGCCATCCACGGCTTTGCAGCTCTCAGATGTATGGTAGAACCACTTGAAAAAGGAACTACATTTCTTGGTGCTTATCCAAGGCAAATGGAACTGTGAAACTTTTAAGGATCACCTTTCACATTAAATCTGTTTTCTTCAGGAAATAAATTCTCACTTCAGCTTGGCCTGTGCTATGTAAGTATACAAATCAAGAGGTTTTTCTGATTGAAAGGGCACATAGAGATTGCTCCAGGCTATTAATACCTTTCTTGTGTGGAATAAAGAGAGATAACCAAAAGAGAGCTCAAAAGTGATAATACACACACACAGAGTACCATTTTTCCAACACAGCACACCTTCATCACCACTTACTCAGGGAAATAGTGCTTTTGTTATATTTCAGAGACACTTACAAAGTTTTCTGCTAAAAGATGTGAAGGCAGGATTCAACAAATATTAAGGCTACAGTATTTGAAAATTAGCTGATGAACTACACGAACACTGCCTCAAAGATCTGGATGAGAATGGCGAAAGATTAAAATTTCAATCCAGAATTAATGCTGAAATGGAAGAGGAAGTTCCAACTAGCTTCTAACCTAGGACTTCTATGCTGCTACCCTGAACAACTTTGAATGTGAATTCCACTTCATCTTCCAGTTGAGTCTGTTCAGTTCAGTTCCCCTGCAAATGACAGAAAACTTTCTGTTGGTTTCAAAGGGGGATAACTGAGGTGTCACGGGCAAGGTCAAACAGGTGAGTGAGCATTTACAGAATTGGGTACGAGCATTGACAATTCACAAATGGATGGTATGGTAATACATACTACCCCACTGGAATGCTGAGCACCTGGATAACGATGTTCATCAGGCCATGTCCTACTTTACAGCTGGGACTGTCTCCTCTGAGGTCATCACAGCGTATTGTATACATACACCCACATCAGCTTTCTACATACTACCCTGGATCAAGACAGTGCATAGTGAAATGACATTACAGAAGCGCAACACCCAAGAAGTGGGGTAAATCGTAGAATCATAGAACAGTTTGTGTTGGAAGGGACCTTATAGATCATCTCATTCCAACCCCCCTGCCATGAGCAGGGACACCTTCCACTAGACCAGGCTGCTCCAAGCCCCATCCAAACTGGACTTGAACACTGCCAGGGAGGAGGCACTCACAGATTCTCTGGGCAACCCATTCCAGTGCCTCACAACTCTTATAGTAAAGAATTTCTTTCTTCTATCTAATCTAAATCTAGCCTCTTTTAGAGCTCTTTCGTAGCTCAGAGTCTAAATCTGACCTCTTATTTTAAAACCATTACCCCTTATCCTATCACTACAGACCCTTGTAAAAAGTCCCTCTCTGGCTCTCTTGCAGGCCCACTTCAGGTACTGAAAGGCTGCAATAAGGTGTCCCCAGAGTCTTCTCTTCTCCAGGCTGAACAGCCCCAACTTTCTCAGCATTTCCTCATAGGAGAGGTATTCCAGCCCTCGGAACATCTTTTGTGGCCTCCTCTGGACCCACTCCAACAGGTCCACGTCTGTCTCGAATGAGCCTGTGCTGGGTTCTGTGTTGCAAAATGGAACCTGATCCATTTCAACATCTTCTTGGCCCAAGCATGAGTGCCTGAATAGCTCATACCTTTGAGGTGGTTATTTTAAAATTCTATTTCTTCTCTTTGTTCTAGAAAGGTATTTCTTTAATTCAGAATGGTAAAATCAACAGTGTTATAAGGTACTTCTGCTTTCATGCTTTTTAAATAATACTTTCCCAAGTTGTAGTTAAAAGGGTCCTTATCTCCAGGAGGTAAAGGTAGGAGATAGTCCTGTCATATGAATCATTTTTCCTTGCCTGTCTGGAATGTATATTACAATGCCAGATCCTTCACAGAGCAAAGGAAATGACAGGGAAAGCCTGGACAGCATTCTCCAGTGCCTGCTGAGGTCCTTAGCCTTTAAATATTTCAGGCAGTATCTCTGATTCAGAATGAAAATGGACAAAGGAAAATATGGACTGATTTTTTCGGGACGGGAGTTGTGGGAAAAGCTAGAGATGAGATTTATCAGGGTGTGGAATAGGCTTCTAGTGGAAAGTTATGGCAAATTAGCCTGGATATAGTACTCAAATATATGTCAGGAAGCAATTCCAGAGAGTTATGGCAATAAGCAAAGTAGTCTACAGGTCTTTTTCATCTGGACAGTTTAGGAATGAGCCTGTGATTGGTTTCTCTCACAGTGCAGTCTACACTTGGTAAGCAAGGAGGCAAAAATGTCAATAATTTTTTAAAAAAGTGTTCCCTATAATTTGTACCCTGGCCACTAAGTCATCCAGTTCTGCTTGTACTGATTAATGTATAAGCCAAGTTGCCCACCTACCCTATAGCACTCTGGAAACAATTTTGATTGCAGAAAAAAACAACAGTGTGTTGGAGGTGGTGGCAGGAAAGTAGGGGGACGAAAACAGAAAGTAAGACTGAAACTGTTCATCTCATCACTCCCCTCACTGCTATAAGAGCATTCAGCCCAAGAGAACATTTTTTTCAGGCTATGTTCAATCTGCTGCAGTTTTAAATGTCTCAAGTGATAGGGAATATTTTCTCACTACTTACTGGGAAGTTAGAGTGTGTCAGTTCAAACTAATAAATATCTGGTTTGACGGTGACATTTACAAGTTGCCTGCTCCAGTGAGCTCAGTGCGCCAGTTAACAACTCACATTCTGAAGTCAGTTCCTTAATTATCTTGTCTTCTCCCCAAAGATTTGTCAGGAAGCCTTCTGATGATATCCCAGATAACCGTGCTATACCAGTGAAGCATGGTTTTGACTTTGACAAGCTTTCTGCGGTCCTGAAGATGCCTTGCATGGTAGGAGGAAGTGACTCAGCAGTCATTCCAGTGCTTATTCCTCCCACCCCCATAAGATTTTCCTTAAAACGCATTTTTCTTGAGGGTTATTCAACTTTTTCATCATATACTCAACAGAAACAAAGAACAAAAGTCTTCCCTCAAACAATGTTCTGTATAACTGAAGGCAGTTTGAGGAAAAGATCTCATATCTAGGACAGGGTAGAATATAAATTAACATGGAAAGGACAAAAGGAAGTTTAACACAGTGTATGGAATACAGAATTTTTTCATAATTAAGTTCTTGCTTCTTAAATAGACCTGGGCTCTTTTCCCTTCTTCGCAAATTTTTCTACTGAAAATTTTTTATTAGCAGTCACAAGGCAGGGCCAGAAGAGACCAAAAGATCCTATATGTAATATGATCCATATATAATATGTGATTTCACATATTATTCTCTCTCCTTCATGAAACTTTATGAGGACAAACAAATATAAATTTTAGGCTTGTGGGATGATACTTTCTGTATATATAGAAATTAATTATAATTTCTTCAAAAGTAAATCCTTATGATCTCATCAAATTATTATATTAAAAATAATGATAAAAGTACTGTTTCATGTGAGACTTTCAAATATACAAAATGTAAATTGATCCTCAGAAAACCAGCGTGAATGAATGCATTAAACCTATTCTGTGGATGGTTATACAGACACTTTGAAAATTTTTCTTTTTCGTATCTACAATTTTACCTACAATGACACAATAAAAAAATTCTCAAGCCTTCCATCTTATTTGCTACAACCATGGTACAGAAATTAGAGAGGAAACTTTGGAATAAAAATATGCTGTGATTTTGTTAAAATATTTTAACCTTGAGCACCAGAAAAAAAAAACACCTCACAAAAGCCTCAATAATATTCTTTGAAAGAATAACTGCTTAGTGGATAAGAGATGCAGAAGAGGAGAATCTTGTATTTACCTCAGTAAAGCTGTACAGCACGGATAGAAGCAAGGTGACAAAATATGTACTAACACTAATCAACAGTACTACCAAAGTGGCTGAAAATACACTTTCCGAGAAGATTTAATACTTTGCTCTAAAGCTAGGAAGGTATTTCAGACAGAGATCTGTCAGTGCCTTCATTAACTTAAAAGATAGAAGACTGTACTCATGTAAAATTTGCAGTGTACATTAAACTATCAAGGGTAACAGCATTCTTGAAGCCAGAATGAAGATTCAAAATGATCCTGATAGATTGGAAAGATGGTCAAGATTCGATGAGGTGACACTCAAAGTGGGCAATATACAGTATCACAAGAGAAGACCTGAGCTAAAGTGCCTGTCAGTGGTGTGGGACTGCGGCAGAAATGCAAATCTCTTCTGCCTATGTGTTAACAGCAATGTCACAGATGAAACATGGGAGGTAATTATTCTTTGGTACTCGGCACCACTGAAGTCTGATCCAGAGAACTTCATTCAGGACTATTGTATCTTGACAAAAAAGCAAACAAAAAAAAAAGGCAGGCGAATGGGCAGGATTTGAGAGACACCAGGAATAACAGGAGTTTTAACAAACACCTCTGAGTAAAGATAGAAAAAATTGGAGCTTTTTAATTTTTAAAAAAGAGCGCCAGACATACAGAAACACAAAGAAACAGAGAGAGGGAGAGAAAAGAGGAGACAGAGACAGGCAAACAGACGAGGGCTGGTGTGGGGCGCAGGCGAGAGCAGTGCCTGCTGGTATGTGGAAACTGTTGAAATCAGTCACTGTCATCTGTGCTCCACCACCTGCACTGGAGGAAAGAAAAGGCAATATCACTATGGTGTTTGAAAAGTTTATGGCTGGAAATTATAAACATTTTCATGGCTATTGAATCAACAGACAGATGAAATATGAAGTGTGAATGATGAGTTAGAAGGCTCCCCTGTCCAGGAAAGGCCTGTGGCAGTGATGGGCTGGCTCCCTGGTGTCCATATCAGACCAGAACAAGGCAAGAGCCTGTGGAATTCTGACGCAAAAGGTTATTTTTAATCTTGATTTAATTGGATGAGATTGTACAGATATTTCTTTGAAGAAACTATAAGTAATTTCTCCATGTACACAGAGAAGAACAAGTGGAGCCAAGGGAAGAGGCTTTGGCCCTTGCAGCTCCTGCTCACCTCAACACTGGTACCTCCAGCACTTCCCAGGTAAGGCTGTGCTGGGAAGGTGGAAGATGTCTGTGCTGCCACAGCAGCAGATAAGAGCACCCAAAGGAGGTACGGATGCCTCATGATCGCATCTCCTCACTCCTTACCAAGGTTAAACAAACATCAGTTGAGGTTAATCAAAGTATTCTGAGTTCTTTCTCAATGCAAGATGATTGGACTCTCTCTGTTCTTGAGGCTTTTCCAATTATTCTGTGATTACATACATAGATTAACGCCTGCCTTGCAACCTATAACCGAAGGTGAAAACAGTGAATGTAATCACTCAGAGGTAAGGTAAAGCCAACAGACATTTCTAACGGACAATGACCCTTGCAATACTGAGAGTATACAGCCATGTATGTTATTAATCTATACTACATTAAGTATCTAAAGATGTAACTGAGGACAGGCCTACCCCAAAAGACCAAAGATTACGACTTCTTTATTTTGCTTAGAAGGTACTTCAAATGAGATTTAAAACCAAACAGCAACAAATGCAAGCTAAGAACTGTAACCCAGTCCTCACTCAAGACACTGTTCTGTACCATTTTTTACTTCTGAAAAATGCCATGGCACTTGTACAGAGCAACAAGGAAGCTAAACAGTGGAACTGACATTAATCATACATTATTCCCCACTTCAAATGTCCAAAGAATTATCTACATTATTCACCAGGTTTGACACTTGCCATAGTAGTCAAACAAAGCCTATTCTTTCTTTTTCACGACTCAGCCTACTAAACCTCTCCCGTTCCTGCCGAGGACAAGACACAAGAATTATGATTGCATACACCCTCCTACAATGATAAGCTCTGTACGATTCTCTCCAGCCATTCTTTCTGACACACAATATAGGCGGAGAGCTTTAGATGCTGAATCCCATGTAATGCTGTTAACTGCAATAACAAAGTAACTCTGCTGACATATTTTAAGGGGTTTGCAGTCACAGTTAATAAAGCCAAGCAGTCAGTACCAGATTTAAAAAAATGCTTGAGCTAACATTACAGGGCGGGGGTTTTTTTCATTTTTCAAAAATGTCTGATTCATGTATTCAATAGTGGCACTGACTAAAGACTGGAAAGCCTGTACCCTCAGTGGTGGAAACAAAAATGGTCTCCATCTTTGGATCTAAGCAAATTAAAGAACATAATTCCTATGCGCTCTCATAATTGGGTGTTTAAGGTGGATTTTGGAGCAAAACATTAAGCACAGCTCTGTTTTAATACTTGTCATAACCAATGAGTGCTAAGGCAGCAGGCCTTCAAAGGATACAGATAGCATTTAAGTGTTTCAGCTTTAATGAAAAATTGTTGGTTGACAACCTAATCGCCATTCATTTGGTGATATCCCTGGCTTTTGGTAGAATTTTTGAAAAACCTCTCCTGGGTGTCTCAGCGGTTTATACAGTGGCTGTCTGGGCCGAGCAGCTTCATGGTCCTTGTTAATTAATCTTTTCAAACATATCAGCTAGCTCAATGTGAAATTCGTATTTTTGGTGGCCTTGGTTTTGCCCACCTCCAACTCCAAGCAAGTGGCATGCTGTTGGTTATAAAACAAAAAGTGAGATTGCAAAGCACTTCTCCAGAAAGAGGAAAATTATGAAGACAAAAGAGAATGCCAGGGCGTGACTCTGGCTAGGATCACAGAATTTTGCCTAGGGAAATAAAATAATAGGATATTATAGGGAAAGGTCGAAGAACAAATGACTACATGGCAAAAGAGAGTAAAAGAGTAGGACAGATTCACAACTGCCATCTGAAATACACTTGCTTGCTGCTTCTGCCCAGGAAAAAGCTATAGTTTAACCAGAAGTTAAACTGCTATCATTTATATACTTCTTGCATTGAGAGAGAGGTCCAAGCAGTATTTGTGCTGTACATACTGATATTTTATGCTATGTGCGTGATATACCAGGGCACTGCCAGATGCACTAAAAGACAAGGTATTCAGTATATTACCCGGGAGCCTTCTGTGGGTCCTGCCTCACAGTAAGGGTTACCGTGTAATTTAAGTGTCTGATCCCAGTCTCTGGTGCAGCCTGGCGGGTGCTGCTGATGCCGGCTGCTCACAGGTTAGTCACGACGTTACTGAAAGGAGTTTCTGCCCAGTCTGCATGTGGATGAAAATTTTCTACAAACTGCGTGCTAGAAATCCCTTAAAGAACTGGAAATGCCTCTCCTGAGCATTTCTCGCCTACATTTATCCTCTTTCTTCCTCTTTTTTTTCTATTCCTTTTTCTTTTCTGTTGTCTCTCCACAGTCACAGAGCTGGGTGATCTCCCACGGCAGGCACAGGCTCTGAGCAAAGGATGCTGCATATAGCACTGACTATTTATGTGGCTCCCTAGTAACCGAAAAATACATCTAAAGAATGTCATTGAAGCATCTGTCTTTCCTATCTGGATCACTGTAGAGTAGACCTGACCATAATACAGGGGTTTCTTCACAGCAGTATTTGTGGGCAAAGTACATTTTAGAAAGCAAATCAGATATTTTTTAACAAAACCACAATAGTATTTTTTGCAAAAGGAAAATGCCTTGCAAAAACAGTTTGGAGAGCAAACTCCTTCTTGGAAGCCACCCTGTGTTGGTCAAGCTTCTCCTGGCAGCAGGTTTTGAACAAGATATAACAAACTCGTCTCATCTCAAAGCTTTTCATATAGAACGTACGTCACTTGGTCCTGTTAATGAGTCTAATTAAGTCAGAATCTGCAGAAAGAAAGTGAGGCCGAAAAGAATTGTAAATCATTCTTTTCACATCTCCTCCTGAAAAAAAATCTGCTGCTGAACAAGAGAAAGCAACAGCCCAACTGGGGTGTCAGAGATGCTTACAGTTAGAAAACCCCCACAGCCATAAACTTCACAGCGCATATACAGCGACAGCCTCTGCCCAAGACACAAGGCAGAGGAGGCTATTTTCTGAATACAAATCACCCTCAGCACTGCCAGTGAAACTGCCCATGCCTCACCTGAAGCCAACAGAATTGTTTGTGCTTTAATGCATGTTCACTCACTATGAATTATTTTCAAAGCGACTTTCTTGAATCTGGTAAGTTCTGCTTGCCATTTCCACCTCTGTCCTGTGAAAAGATGGAGGAAAGACCTGCATCATGGTTAGAACTAATTCTGCCCTCAGCTCTGTCCAGGAGCAAGTGTATACTTGACTGTGGTGGTATTTGGCCCAGTGTTTGCATGGTGTTTATTTTCCTCCCCTCGGTCAAAAGAAGCTTCAGTGCCTTACGTCCAGGATTCTTCTTGTATGTCTGCTTCTACCCTAACCATTTGGGACATTGGCTTTTCAGAGAACGTGCTGTCCTTTTTTAGGTACATGCTTTGCTGTAAGACCATTCAAGTGATCTGAAGTGAGATGTTGGCTGATAAACTGAGAGTTCAAATGACTGCTTCCTTTTCTTTGATTTTGTATCTCCTCCATTTCTGTGGTTTAAAAAAATATGTTAACACTACCAAGAGCTTGAACAGCACCGCAGTGAGGAGGGAAGATAAGTGAATAATGTGAATTTTGGTATTTAAGTAGAAAATCTAAAATAACTCAGTAACACCTGAAGGCATACTATTCAATCCTAGAATTACAACAGATAATTAAAATGTTGTTTTAAACAGGCTGAAATACTAATTATCGCTTTAACTAAGATTCCATTTATAATAAACTACATTTAAAATTTCATCAAGAAAGCAAGTGCCAGAGGGATCATTCATATCTACCTTGTTTGTGGGGCAGCAGTAAATTCAGTTTGTCAGTAAGGTATTCAAATTAATACAAAATGAACCAGCACATTTACCAGGAGAAAATTTCTTCTTTTCTGAATCTCAAAGAAACCAGAAAGCAAAGTGAAAAAAAAAAAAAGTAATGAAAGAGCATATTACAGCTCAGATTTGAGGCAGTAAATTTTTCTCTCTACCCAAGGTAGAAACTCAACACAAATAATAAAAATAAATAAAAACTACAAAAATCTGACACAGGCTGCCACTTCTTTTCACATTCACTCAATTAAATCATCCTTTGTGCTTTGATCAATTTTAGGAATAAACTAGTTTTCTTTCTAACCTAAAGATCTAAGGAAGACCACCTGTAGAGCAAGAAATGTAGGAGATATTTTGGCACTTCCCACCACGAGGTGATGCCCAAACATTTTTGCCTTGATCAACAAAGGCCTGTATAGAGAGAGTTCGTGGAAATAATTACAGAACGTTGCAGCTGCTCACTCTTTCAGTGCTAGTTTAACCTGTACGCTGCAGGATTCCTGTTTACTGAAGACCTCTGAGGAACTAGGTTACCCTCGTCAGCAGGAGTTACACACACTTAAGAACAGAAAGAACAGAAAATCACAACCTTTGCAAGCCAACCTCGTCTGCCTGTCAACCAAGACTTGCCCAGATCTTACAGCCTAAAGAATCAGTGCAAGACCTTCTAGCATGGAAACTAATGCCAAGGAAACATATATCCTTCTTAACAGTATCATAGGGTCTTGCTCCCTAGCAATGTTTACCCTTACTGAACCAGACTTTATCAGGGGAATTTTGCTCCCTAACTCACCTACTCCATCTCAGATGAGAACTGGGGAGATTTGGGAAATGCAGTGGGTTGGCCTTTGGAAGGCTGTAGCCCAAAGTGTTCATTTCTCTCTGTATCATGACTGCAGAGTGCATGTCACTGTTCAAGACAATTTCTGTGCAGCTGCTCATGCTAAATTCCTTCCAAAACTTTCACTGTTTTCTTCCTCTTCTGATTCTTTCACCGTTTCTTGCTGTCTGCTTTGTTTCTGGCTTTGTGGGAGACACGCACCAGTTATCTCTTAGTGGCTTCCTGGGGATATGTCTTCTTGGCTTTTAATTTTGTCTTTTGCAGTATGTATCATACTTTTGATAAAAACTCAGGCCAGACAGTGTTTTAAGAGCTATCTCAACTCAGGTAACCAAGAAGCACCAGAACTCACTGGATAGTCCACTGGCATGAATCTCTGAAGACCTGGGTCCTGTTTCTGTCTCCAGCTTAGACACATTCGGCAGCTGTGGATAAGTCCTTTCCCCTCTCTGTTTATGGACTCCGCATATCTGGCATTTATATTCAAAGTTTTGTTAGATTAAGAGCATTCATTTCCACGTCCTTGTATAGAGCTCAGTATAATCTGGCCCTGATTTCACTTGAGCTTACTGAAATATGAAGAAATAGCAAGAAGGATCCTACATTTCAGAGACACAGATAAAGGCTGAAATCAGTAGTACAACTACCAATTCTTATTACTGCCAATACACTTATTTCTTAGCTAGTTCTTTCTTTAAGTTATAGTCAAAAATATCTCTTATTGTAGTGTATAGAAGAAACCTAGCAAATAGACCCAGCCTTTTAAAACCAGAGAAAATGTGTGGTATAAAAGAAATAAGTGATATGTGCAGAGACAAGGAACCAAATTCACTTGCTTATTCTTGTAAGAGCGCAATGACATGCTTCCAGGTTTAGAAATTATTTACTTTCTGAAATATTTTTTAGAGAGTATATTATGATCATATTCACAATTGGCCTCAGAGAAGGACATGGACTTGGGAGCTTGTTCAGAGTAATTTAATCAATCTTATACAAAAAAGCAACAGCCAACCATTATGGCCCAAGTCAATACTAAAATGATTTCCCAAAACTCATTTCAAAGTCACTTCCAGGAAACAACTGGTAGATTCAAAACTCTGAGGCTGAACTATAAATTTAATTTTCTTTAAGGTCTGTAATTGAGCTTTTGTTAATAAAAAATATGGTGTACTGCCATTTCCTTTAAATAAAATACTGTGCATTGGCTGGCACGACATTGTGTTCCTGCTAACTCCTCATTCTTTAACGTGAATCAATATACTTTACAGGGTTGTTACCACCTCATAGTGACTAGAAATATAAATGCAACTCATTTTGTTACAAGAAAAATAAACACATGGCATAAATTTAATCTGCCTGCCTACCTACCAGATGGAGAAACGAACAGGGCGAAGTCATTGATGGAGTAAGCATTTAATCATGTCAGCTTGTTGTTGACTTACAAACAAATCCACTTGCACCTTGGGGAACTCACCATGTTTTCTCCCAGCTTCTGAAAATGCACAGCAGTAAATACTTTCACAGATTAGACATGATATGATCATGAGATAATGAGGAAATAACATCTTTATTACTACTGGATCATTTGGATACCTGTATCATAACTATACCTGAGAGCTAAACTATTCCATGTAATGCACGGAGTCTACCTATGATTAGTTTGAAAAGCCGCAGATTTTGATGAAATTTATTAGAAGTACTATAAATATGAGTAATTAATGGTAATTTCACAGACAGCATCACTTACTTCACCACGATATTTATTCAGGTACAATTAGTGGATGTTTTGACACAGACTTCACAGGATAAGGATTTGGTCAATGCTGAAAAGTGTATCAGATTTTGGCTAATTTTTGGATCCTTAATCTTCTTTCAAATCAATGAATTTATTCTGTAGGGTAAAAGGATACTCAGAGGAGCAATGAATGGTAAGCGTTTGTCTCGGAACACGTGACGTTGGTTATGGAATGGGGAACGAGTACAGCTCCTGTAGCACTGCTGACTTGTTGACATATTGCCTGTAAAAAAGTCAAATTCTACCCTTCCAAAAAAGCAGCATGAAGCACTGTCTAGTTTTTTCTGTCACTGTGTTGTCATTGATATGATCTACCTAAGCAATCCTCACACATTCTACAAATCATATAAATTAGACTCACGGGGAATATTAGGGAACAAGGAGAGAGATGTGTTGGAGAGAACAGGTGGGATCATAAAACAAAAAAAAAACCCACACATTTTTTTCCAGGACTGCAGAAATGTCAGTATATGCCTACCATTAGATGAGTCCAGGAGCGTTCTGCGTATTTCGAAATTCCTCTATTTACTTGTGAATTGTCTCTGCCACCTCTCCTCCTTTTTATTTGCTGTCCTTTTTTTTTTTTTTTTTTT
>Ga0065711_1047371_pt1 | contig 12364 bp, 17 predicted proteins | sample Hoacrofraction12_FD_59098 | JGI IMG/M metagenome (GOLD analysis project Ga0065711, IMG submission 59098) | Hoatzin crop microbial communities from Cojedes, Venezuela - Epithelial fraction 12 v2 (version 2) | ecosystem: Host-associated > Birds > Digestive system > Esophagus > Crop | place... | reverse complement strand
TGCTGGCTCATGGTTAACCTGTCGTCCACCAGGACACCCAGGTCCCTCTCCGCAGAGCTGCTCTCCAGCAGGTCCACCCCAAGCCTGTACTGGTGCATGAGGTTGCTCCTTCCCAGGTGCAGGACCCTGCATTTGGCTTTGTTGAACCTCATCAGGTTCCCCTCCGCTCTGCTCTTTTGGCCAGCTGCAGCTGCGGGACAAAAAGGCGTTTGAGGCGTTTCCTCCAGGAGAAAGGTCAGCATATTCCCTAGACTGGGAGGAGGGACCAGCAGAAGCCTTAAACGGGCTTTATCTGGAGAGACTCACTGGGATCAAAGGACTGCTGAGACGTTCATTTTTAAATGTATCAATATACAATTAAAATGAAAACTACTAAAGCTAGTTAAAGGATATAATGGCAGCGTGGTGCTGCTTGACATCAGTGAAGGTCACAGCTGCCTATGGGTGCTGAGGGGCTGCTTTCCCATAGCGGTACCAACCAGCACCAGCTCAGAAACCTCTCAGGACGTGCAGAGCACGTTTGTCCCCTGTTTCCCCCCTCCCTATGCATCATCCCAGCCTGCAGGTTCTTGCCCCAAGTCCCATGGGTGAGATCTGTGCCTACCTGCGTCTAATGCCGCCTTGAATAACTCATGATTTCATCACCTCACCTGACATTTTCTGCTCCTGAAAAACTTGTAATTCTAGTGTAGGGCCTCTGAAGCAGTTATAGGCTGAGCAAATGATCAGAGGATCTGTCCTCTTAGTTCTTCCCACTTCCAAACACGCACAGCAGGCCCAAATGCAGGATTGCTGACCCCATTTGCTACCCCAGCCTTCAGATGTAGGACACACGACCCAGCCTTGGGAAGGGTGCCCGGCTGCGGGAAGTGGCCAGGACAGCCAGTCAGGCAGGTTCTTTTCATCTTTTATGGAAATGCAGTCCTTGGGGAAAGCATGGAGAGCTGCAGACACCAACTGGTTCGCCCTGGGTGAAAGCTGTCATCAGCAGGGGCCAAGGGAGGTTCCCCGTTCCAGCCCACGGCTTCAGCCCAGATCCCGGAGGACGTGGGCAGCCCAATGGCCTGTAGCTTGTAGTTCACAGGCTGCAAATGAGCATGCCAAGAGACAGCTGGCTCTTGACACGGTCATGTGCCCCTTGTGAACTATGAAAAGTCAAAATTATTCAACACAGGGCTGCTTTGGGGCTACACCAGTGGCAACATGACCCACTTTCAGTCTGATGCAAGAAGAAAGAAGTGGCAAATTCAGCAGCTATTCTCCAGGCTCGTGAGTGCCTCTCATCCCAACCAAGATCAATTAAAACCTAACAAGCCGTTTCACTTCCCTTTGCCAGCAGAACTCAGAAGCAAGCTCCAGAGACCAACCTTGGCTCCAGGGTCCGAACCGGACTGAGGACTCTTCATGGACGCCAGTGGCATCACGTCGCACCGGCGCTGCACCGGTTCCGGTTGCGCTCAGCTCGCAGGACACAGGCTTTTCTTGCACGGGGTCAAGGTGCAGAGCTGATTTGGAGAACAAGCCCAGGAAAAGTGTAAGGGCCGGCCCTGAAAGAGGCACAGAGACGCCTGAGAAGGGAGGAGATGAAAAGGGCAGTCAAGGTGGCAATTAAATATTAAAGGACCAGTTCAACAATAATTAATACTTGGGTGGAGAGAAAGGGTGGAGGTGTACGAAGCACTTGCAGACACTTGCTGCGCTATGCCTGGCTGGCTGAGTACTTCACTTAAAGGGCAGAAAAGTCTTGAAATTGCAAATAATCCATGCTCCAGCAGGATGGAAATTGCAATTCAAGAAGGTGAATTAAAACCCAGCTGGAGACACTGGTCTTTTTCCCAGCTATGGTCAGAATTTGAGCCACACTGGCCTTATTTCAACCCTCGCACAAGCTGAGGAGGCTCGGCTTGTGATAAATTTGTATGGCATTTACCAGGGTCCAAGAAGAGATCCCACAATTACTCCTGGGAGGTTTCCTAACTGGACACATCACATCACAGTCAGCAAACCCCCTGCAAAACACTTGGGGAGCCATGATATGCACTTGCCTTGTTCTTACTTTTCTCTGGGCATCCATTTCAGGTCTCTGTGTGAGCTCCCGAGTGAGGGGGACCTCCACTGGGAATGGGGACATTTTGTTGGTCCTTCCGACTTGGTGCCTTGCAGCGTGGCCGAGCATGTCGCTCAGGGCTGGGAGCACTGTGCAGCCCAAACACGTGGGATTAGGGTGGGCTAAAACACGGCGTTTAGAACTGCGTTTGTAAAATGGAAAAATTCCATTTCCTTTCTCCCCGGAATACTGCATTTCCTTCAGTACCTTCAGAAGGAATCGGCTGAATAACACTCTTCCTTTGACCTGTTGTTATTGAAACCTTTTGTTGAAAAAGGTTTGAAACAAACATTTAAAGATGCCTTTTTCTGGAAGCATCAGCTGAAATATTTTGGGCGTTTCTGAAGCTCAGTTTCTATCCAAAAAAAGCAGAAACATTTCAACAACTTGAGAGATGGAACCTTCCCCCTCCACTCTCCTACTTGCTCTTGAGCCAAAACAACTGCTTTTCATCCCCCCGTGGCTATGATCCTCCTGAAATGGGCCCATCTATCTGGCCAGTTTCCACTCCAAAATGTCAACTCGGTCATCCCTGGCTGACACCGACTCACTGGCACTGATGCCATTGGGACAGAAGAGCTTGATTCTTCCCGAATCCTGCAAGTCCTGTGGGGCGAAGATGAGACTGGCACGGGCAGGGATCAGCAGCTTACAGCCAGTTCTGCTCGCTCGAGTTTTCGTCCCATTGCAGGGGGCCGTGGAGGAGCCAGACCAGCTGTAAGCTTGCAGGATCCAGGTGTAAAGCTAGTATTTGTGGTACGAGTCAGGTCAGGGTTATTATTATGAAGTAGATAGGGCAAACTCACAGCTGGACACAGGTTGAGGGATTGGTTCATGGTTAATTGTCTGGTTGCGATGGCCCTGGGCACACGATGGACTGGGTCTTGGTTGGCATCAGCTGCTGCTCGTGTTGTATCAACGCAGGCTCGGAGGGATGAGGAAACTGCTGGTGCCAGCAGCACTAAGTAGCTTACAGGAGGAAAGTTAACAGTAGCTCAGCTCTGATCAGCAATTAAAACATGGATCAGGAGCAGGGCTGGCAGCTCAGCCCCTCAAGGATGGGACGTCTCGATCTTTTGTTGGGATTTTCCAGCCCTGCGCAGGCAGGAGGAGTTTCTCCTGGCAGAGGGGAAGACCTTGTTAGTGCTGCGTTCAGCAGCCAGGATTAGGGTTGTCAGATTTCAGAGTAGTTCATCTGTCCTTCGTTATACCTGGTCCTGTTCCCAATGGCAGCTTTGATCATCACCTTCACAACCATCCAGAAACCTGCCAGAGCCACCAAACTGATCTTAGGGAAGCCACCCCTACTAGCACTAGCTTTCCCCAATTAGCTTTTATTGCTGCAATTATTTAAATTCATCCTTGGCAAGACTGTAATACTCCTCTTTTGAAGGCATTGTGGCAAATCTTAGATTCACCAAGATAAAGAATGACACAATAAGGTTGTAAAACAAGCTCTCCCCAAGTCAAAACTTCCCAGCTGACACCAGTGGCCATTCACCTGATTTTCTGTTCCTCGGCATGGACAGACTCACACAGGCTGAGACTTTCTCTTTCCCTTAATTCCATTAGCTCTGCCTTAACACACCCAAATGAGGAAGGGGAGAGCAGGAACCCCTTAAATAAGCCTTGCCACAACAGAAAGACCAACCCAGTCCTCTCTCCACAGGGCTGGAGCAGGAGGGCAGGCAGTTAAACACTCCCTGGAGCTCTCAGGCAAACTTCCCCACTGACAAATTAGATTAGCAAGGCTGAGAGTCTCCTGGTGACCGATACCTCGGCTGTGTTTGCTGAGTGGTGATAACACAGGTCACAGCCTGCAAAGCTACCAGACAAAACCACGGGAGCCGGCAGCACTTGTCACCTCCTGCGAGCAACGCTGCCAACGAAGCAAGCGAGCTCAGGGAGGGAGAGACCTCCAGGTCGGGAGGGAGAAGCCAGAGCTGTGTGCTCCGGGGAGCAGCGCACGCTGCGTCTGGAGGAGGCTCTGCGGAAATATTTTCCATGCAAACACTTTTATCTGCTGACACAGAAGGGCTGTATGCAAAGCAGGGGACAAAAGTCTCCTAGGGCGTATCTATCTCTATTTAACAATACTTCAGGTAGTTGGAGGGGTTTTTAAATTTTTTTTTTCCCTCTTGGGGAAATATCAGTTCAGGAAAAGAGACTTTTTTCACATGAAAAGCCCTGCATCAGCAAATTCCTGTTTCAAAAAATAGAGTGTTCTGAAATCTCGGAGCTGTGGCCCTTTTTGTGTTTCCAAAGAAAGAGCCCAGACACACAGACAGCAGCAGCGTGCTCGGCTCTCACCGGCGTCTCCGTGAGTGTCCGTCCGAACCCCCCTTCTGTGCCAGGCTGCAGCACTGTGCAGCTTCCAGACCCACGGCACTGCCAGCGAACGGTGCCGCCCGGCGCGCTCCTCGCCACCTTTATTCACGACCCATCCTTCTGGCACGACAATTTGATGCCTGAGACTCACCGACCTGCAATACTCCCTTTTCAGCAACAATCTGCCTGCAGCCAGCCAGGAGCAGATACAATCTGCGAAAAGCAGGGGGTGCAGAGATGCAATAGATACAGCAGAAAATGTGTGCCTCGCTCCCTTCTCTGTCAAGATGGTGTGATGAGTCTCGGCCGTGTCCTGCTTCCTCCCACATCTTCATACCAAGAGAGCTGTGAATATTTATTCACTTTGAGAGTTCAGGTCTCTTGGATCTGCTGGGGTATACTTCAAAAACTCCATTGGCTCTTCATATTCTCCTTCGTGGTCTCTATAGAGGCTACATCTGGCTTGCTGCTGCTGCCTGGAGCTGAGAGAACCGGAGGCTGTGTCGGCCACACGGGTCACACACCGCACACAGCATCCTCTCCACCGGCAGCAGGCCTCGTATGCGCTGCCCATCGTGACTGCCAGCACACGGGAAAAACTCCCGTTCCAGGATGTACAGAGTGGGACTAACACCGTGCCAGGGCTGTCCTGAGGACTCCATCCCTCCCAGATAAGTGGTCCACACCTTTATTTATTCTTAGGGTTTAAAAAGAGGGTGTTTGCCCCATTCAGTGCATTATCATGGCCAGATCTCCTTCCCCACACTCCGGGTATTTCGATGGCAGGCTTTAGTGTGCTGTGAGACACTTGGGTATAGCATGTTTTGCAGAATCAGGCTCAAAATGTGGGTCTCGGCAGGACCCTGGGAGAGGGGACGGCTGGTTTTGCAGTGTTTGATCCCGCACGAGTATCTGGCCAAGTCCTAGCAGGACCACTCTGTGCAGGGTCTTTGCAAGATCCACTAAAAGTCAGCCGTGATTTTCAAGCCTTTTTGAAACTAAAGAAGATATTGTGACAGACACAGTTAGTCAAGGTATGCTGATACGTCCCAACGTCTTCTCTGTCCTTCCCTGGGCTGAGAACTGAAGTCCCAGACCCTCGTAAGAATATCTACGCGCTAAGGATGAATTAGTCTGGGATATCTCAGGACACTCTGAGGGAACTGGCTCACTGTCACCCACGCTGCGAAATGGTGCGAGCATATGGGCTGCTTCAGAGCAAATGTGGCTGTGCTCCCAGCAAAATAAATGGTACAACGTATCTACAGTGAGATTTTCCTTGCCAAGACAATGCTGAACTGGGTCTCCACGGGCCTCCTGCCCTTTCAAACACACAGAAAACTCATCACATCTCTTATTTGCTTCTGTCTGCAATGTACTGGTGCCCAGAAACATAATCACCATATGCCTGGTACCTTCTCAGCCCATGGTAGTGTGTCAACAGCCACTCAAAGGTTCCCAGCGCTGCAGGACGCTTGCGCTCACCCTGAGAAGCAGAGAAGGGCCCTGCCTGGGCTCCAGCACACAGCCTGGGCACACGTCATGGTCAGAAAGAACAACTGCCCATTCAGATTGCCCTGTGGGCCCGATTCCTCAGTCCCTTTGAAATCTTGCACCCCATACTGACGTATAGGTTGTGGAGGATGCTTCCTACCAGCACAGACAACTTTGCGCAACGTTTGGAAGGTGACAGCTCCTCCAAGCCCATCCCAGGACAGAGTGGTCGCAAATGGCTTTGAATAAATAAATCTTTTCAGCATAAAATTCAGAATAAAACTTTTCAGCAGTTACTTTTCTAAGAATTCGCAGCACCAGTGCACCTACAAGACAGAAGAAGGCAGTCATGGACCAGTTCATCTGACTCGCATAAATGGAGTTGCAAGGAGGAAGAAGATGGGCTCTGCTGAGTGCAGATGTCTGCAGAGATGTATGTCCCTCTGCTCGAGTTGTGCTGCCGGCGCAGCAGATCAGCAGCAAACCAGAGCGGCTGCGTACGGGGGACCAAACAGGCATCGAGGCCGTTCTCTTCAGGCACCCAGCACCGATGCTTTTGGCATAAGTGTCAGCCTAGATGTGAGTGGCTGCTCGGATAAACAGGTCTGACTCAGGTCTTGGCATTCAAACTATGACTAAAGCGCATTTCTGCCTCTAAATTAAACCCTTCTGAAGTTGCAGAAGGTGGGCAGCTACATTCACCTGTAAAATAAGCTCTGTACAGTGAAGGTGAATGGGGCTCGATTTGCTAACACAGCACCAGCCCCGCCATGGACCCGGACTCTGCTAAGGAAGCAATTTCACAACAGGAGGTTTATGAAGCAGAAGAGGCCAGGACTGCTGCTGCTGTACCCATGGAAATCTTCCAGCACGGGAGGTGCCTGGCACACAGTCGCTGGCTTTGAGGAGTAAAAATACCCTTGCTATTTTATTGCTCCAGTGAGCAGTGACAGGCCAGGGTTCGAACGTAGCTGGCTGCAGATCTGAGAGACATTGCTTGGAAACCGGCAGCCTGCTGCAAACCGAAGCACACGCAGCCAAAGAGCAGGGCTGCGCAGCCATCTCCAGCCTTGCCTTGACCACGGTGACTCCAAAGGCTTGGCTGTCCACGAAACTCCTAACAAGAGTGATTTTGCACTGTCCTAAACATCATGGTGGTGTCACCATTGCAAGCAATCAGCTTCGAGCACGGTTTTCCTGAGACCCAGGGTAGCACCGCCTGCAACAAGAGAGGCAGGGATGCATCCCCATCCGGAGAGACTGAGCCAGAGCACTCTGCCTCCATCCTGCTGACTCAGCCTTCGTGGTTTGCCAGGCACTGTGGAAGAACGCATTCCTCTGGATGAAGGGTGGTCTCAGCTTGAAGGAGTTGTCTTGTGGGCATCTTTTACATTCCTGAAACAGTTTGAGAGCCCTGCTTGCTCATCCTTCCTGCTCACTCTCGGTTTTTTCCACAAGGGGATGAAATCTTGGGCTCAGCATACGCCTCCCCCAGCTCAGCATATGCCTCCCCTAGAAAGGCACTGAGGTCTGCTCCACCAGTCTCAAATGGGCCAAGCCCAGAGAGGCCACGGAGCGGCAATATTCTAAATGGCAACAGGCACAGAAGACAGCAGCAGCTTCTGGCCCGTGGTGTGCGCTGGCAGGCACAGGCAGCTCCTCCACTGCTGCAGTGCCGGGGCAAGAGCCAAGTGGATTTTGAAGAAAGGGGCTCCAGGCTTCCAGGCGTTTGGCCACCACAGCCGCTCCCTCCCAGCACTGACTGCCGGGGGGTGCGAGCCCAAGGAGCAGGTCCAGGCAAAGGTCTAGGAGGAGCTCCTGCTCCGCACCAGCCTGCTCCTTGGATGTGGATGGCATGGCACAAACGGAGCCGTGTTTGCAGCAGTCTGTTTGTACCAGCTGCCAGAAGGACTGCAGGACTTGCTGTTGCTTTCTCTGTGCTGGCACTGGCTGCTCGTGAAGCCAGACACACGCAGCAGAGCGGGGAAGCAGCAGAAAGCGGGTGTCTGGCCAGAAAGGCAGGGGCTTGTTCTGGAGCACTTCTGAGCAACATGGCTGCACCGGCTGGTGGAAATGCCTCGGCTGGGGGATAACCATGTGGTGTGTACACACTCGTGCTGCTTGTTGTGAATCGCTTCAATCAGGGAAGCAAAACCCTGAGGGTCTGCCCTAACTGAAAGAAGTACCAGTGTGCAGGTAATATTTGCATCTCATTTTCCTGCCCTAGTTACTGGGGGTATCCACCAAACCACCGAAACGGCTGTTTTAAAGCCCCAGGGCCCTAAGTGGATGGGGTGTCGGGAGAGCTCCACTCGCCGAACAGCAGAGCTTCTGCCTGCCTTGCAGCTCATGCGAGTGATGGGTGATGGGAGCCGCTCCGCTCGGAGCTGGGCAGCACCCACGGGTGTCTCCAGTGCAGCAGCTCCCAGGTTGACCGACCCAGCGGCTGACAGCAATACGACGGTTGCTGTTGCAGAGGAGCGAGGTGACCATCGCAGGTGTCTCTGGTTTTAAAGTCCAGCCCCGTGGCTGCGCAGAGCGCGGCGATGTTTCTGTGAACGGGAGCTTTTCTGTGTACAGGACCTGCCTTGGCACAGGGCGTTTGGTGCTAGCCACACGCACGCACGGCGGCGGAGAAAGAGAAGCCTTCAACTGCAACAAAAGCAGCTTTGTTTTTTATTCCCTTTGCCCTATTCTTATTTTTCTTCACTGGTCACCCCCTGCATTGAACAAGCCATCACGGATGGGCAGGGATAAGGGGTCCTCCGGCTGTCTCTGAGATGCTCTCAGGTTTTGCCCAAGAGCTGGCTTTCTTCTGCAGCCTGCTGCTGGCTCTGTGTTTTTCCTTCTGTCCTTCTCTGAGGGAGCCAAATGTCAGACGGGGACTAACAAGGACTGGCAGCCATGGGAAGCAGAGCAGATGTAGCCCCAGGGACAGGTACCATCTTTGCTCACGGTGCCATCCCAGGGATGCCAGCCCGTGCAGTCCCTTTAACAAGTTGTTACACAGTTTAGAACCACAAAACAGCCTGGCCTGCGCTTGCAAAGCGGCCAAACCCTGAAACATCTCCTGGGGCAGCAAGAGGGAGAAACAGACGCCAAACCAACGCCCAAGGCTCAACAGCAGGTTGTAGATCCACCTTGCTAAAAAGAGGTCAAGGCCTTATGTGAAATGAATATATCTGCAGTGTAGCAAGAGGGATCCTGGAGGCTCAGTGACCCACGATGTCAGTCCTAGAGATACAGTCATCTCAGAGGGCGATGCTAGCACTGCGTAGGAAGCAAAAGTGGGCTATCAGGAGCTGATATCCTGTGACCCACGCGGACATCTCGCTGCCTGCTCCTGACTATCTGCAGAGGGTCAGCAGCAAAGGCAGAAAGAGCAGAGCACAGCGGGGATTCTCTTGTGACAGCGTCAGTGGAGATGAGCAAAAGCGATCCGAGCCAAAACAGCCGATGGCAAACGCTAGGAATGAGCCAAGAGACTGCAAAACGGCGAGCCCGGGACTGCCGTGCCCCAGCACCCTGCCCTGCCCGGCTGCCGCGTGGGCTTCGCCGAGCCAGCCGCAGCGGGCGTGTGAAATGCTGAGCTCTGCGAACGCGAGGCAGGACATCGTGAACCGAGCTAAATTCTGCTTCTGATTTACGGTGAAGGAACACGAATTGCGCAGAAAGTAACCATGCCAAGGTAGGGTGCTGTGAAATGAGCCACACTGAACTGTGACTGTAGCGCAAAGCAAATCCATCGGGAAATGCTCTTGGTCACGTCTGCCAGCCCATCAGGTTAAAGCCTTATTCTGCCTTCTCAGACTTCCCTAAGGATACGCCTGGCTTGTACTCCTAAAGCTTGGCTTGTAGTCCTAGAGATAAAGGGAGCCTTGCTATTGACTTCAGTGGGGGAGGGAGGAAAGTCCAAACCGGGGGGACTTGGCAGACACGGCAAGTGAAATGTAGTGTTCACTTCTGACTCAGACCTCAAGAGAGAGAGGAGAGCGGCAGAGACAACGCTTTGCTTTTTGTTTGTGAAAGAAATGCAAGTGGAAGGTGAGCAGGAGCGCTAGGAGACGCAATAACCTACGCAAAACAAAGAGAAGAGATGCTTCAACTAAAAAATGCATCAAAGCTCAAATGCAAAGGTTTTTTTCTCTTATCTCTTTCACAGGTCAAGTAGGAGAGGTAAAAAAATTGGTCTTCAATTGCCACAAATACCAATCATTGTCAAAAATACCCAATTCTCCCCTCGGGGCTCTGTTACACAGTCCCTGGGCAGCCTTCCCACCTCTCCCTGCCTCCTGCGGAGAGCACGGGTATGAGGTGGAGAGATGCTCGCTCCGGCTCTGCTGGGAGTGGTGCAGAGGAGGTGTTTGCCGTGGCTCTCCCTGGAGCAGTGCTTTCTGATGTTTTTCCATGGGTGAATACCAAAGCCTTTTACTAGCAGAGGTCTGGAGCCCTGCCTGGGGAGCTCAAGCCCCGAGCCGGCAGGCTTTCTGCTCTTGGATACTTTCCACGACATGAGGAGTAGTTGGTGGCTCCCCTAAGTTTCTCAGGGTCAGCAGCAAAAAATTGTTCTTGGATGACAGCTGGTTTTTGCAGCACAGCAGCTTCTTAAGCCTGCCTCACCCCTCAGCACCTCTTACACCACCCCCCATGCATCTTTGTCCCATTCATCTGTTCAGACATTTTCCCTCTCCTTTGCTCCTCTCCCCCTTTCTCTGCTCACCAGCTTTTTTTCTCTTTTCCACATGCATCCGTTATTATCTGTTGGCTTTTTTAATATTCCTGACCCTACACCTCCCTTTTTTGCTGTTTTTCTCTTTGCTTCTACTTTTTTTTTTTTTGTCATCTCTCTCTCTGTCCCTCTGGCTCACCCTCCTCCACCTTCCTTCACGTCAGAGGGACACTGGGGACCAGCTGGACCCCTCTGATGCTGGCAGGTCTCGGAGGTGGGTTGCCATGGCAAAGAGCCAGCTCCCGCGCTGATGAAGAGCGAGTGAGAGCCAACATGACACCCCAGCCACCCGCTCCAGCCCCGGCCGCGTAACGGCAGCCCCGAGAGGGACGTGGGCAGCCCCACTGCCTGCCTCGCGCAGTGCTTCACAGGTAGCTGGGAGCTGTAGGCCCTGGGTAAGGGCAATTAAAAAAAACATTAATCCACGTTTCAAATACTTAGCAGGCCACAGAGGAAACGTGCCAAGCTGTGGGAGTGAGGAAGTGTGAGCACCCCCGCTTCACAGACAAGCAGTTCACACGTCGGGCTGCGCCAAACTCCAAGCTGTGAGATGCGGCTGTCTGTCAGAACCGGTGGGATGTTTGCAGTTCAGCCACTTCCCACCATCCTTTCAGCTCCCATGGCTTTATTATTATCATTACCATTGTGAGTATTATTATCTAGCATCGGATAGAAAGAGAAGGAAATAGCACCCTTGTCCTTGTCGTCACATTAATGCCAGCCAACCTTTTCAGCAGATGCCAGATTTCAGTCTTTCCTGCTGGGCCGCATAATGCAAGCTGCTCAGTAGCTGCTCCTCGCAGCGTATCTGATCCTACCAGGCAAACAACTTTTCCTCAGCTAAGGCTCAGAAGAGCGGGCTGGTCCCCTACGGCCCGGCCCAGCAGGGATCATCGCGTTGGGACGCCGGCGCTGCCTGCAGCCTGTCCAAAGAAACTCCCTCTGGATGGGCTGGGAGAGGCGTCAGCCTGCGGTCGGAGAAGCCACCCACCCTGGCATGGGGAAAGGCTTTTTGTTCTTTAAACTGTTACAGGCATTTAAGTCATTAAGGCAGGAAGGGCTGCTTCTAAGCAGCTAGAGGATTAGTGGGAGTTACAGGGTACTCTCCCGTCTAATACTCTCCCTTTTTGCTTCGGCTTTTCTGTAGCACGTGAAGCAAAAAGGATGCCACCCTCACGAGAAAGAAGGTGACTGCCACACTGAGGGCCACAAGCATGGCCGTGCGAAAAGAGAAGGTCTTAGCCATCACCACGGCCACACACAGGACGATGAGAAGGGAGAAGGTCACTGCCACTCCCACGGCCACACACATGGTCATGAGAACGGCCCAGCCCCTGCCCAGCACAAGTAACGCTCTGGTCACCAGCACGGGAGAGGCTGCAGAAGGGCCAACTCCGTGCAACTCCATGGTCCCAGCAGACAACGACAGCAGGGTCCTGCAGGGAGGGGACCGCACCCGACCTCCGTGTGCCCTCCGTGCTTTCAACTCTGTTGTTTCAAAACTGCCACCTATTCCAACAAGCCGCTTACGTGTTTAACGCTGCTGAAACCCAGCGGGTGAGCCCACACGCTTTGAAACGCTGCCGCGCAGCTCCGGCAGGGACTCTGGGAGCTTCCCCGCCGGCGGCCAGAGCCGCAGCACGGCGGGACTGAGGGACCCCCCCTCGCTGCACCCCCAGGAGCCGTCGTGAGGACGGGAGGGGGAT
>Ga0065711_1047367_pt1 | contig 12364 bp, 3 predicted proteins | sample Hoacrofraction12_FD_59098 | JGI IMG/M metagenome (GOLD analysis project Ga0065711, IMG submission 59098) | Hoatzin crop microbial communities from Cojedes, Venezuela - Epithelial fraction 12 v2 (version 2) | ecosystem: Host-associated > Birds > Digestive system > Esophagus > Crop | place... | reverse complement strand
CACAGAATGGTCGGGGTTGGAAGGGACCTCTGTGGGTCATCTAGTCCAACCCTCCTGCCTACAGCAGGCTGCAGAGGACCTTGTCCAGGCGGGTCTTGAATATCTCTAGAGAAGGAGACTCCACAACCTCCCTGGGCAGCCTGTTCCAATGCTCCGTCACCCTCAGAGGGAAGAAGTTCTTCCTCGTGTTCAGCTGGATCTTCCTATGCTTCAGTTTGTGCCCATTGCCCCTTGTCCTGTCGCTGGGCACCACTGAAAAGAGCTTTTCAGCCACTGATACTTAGAATGCTTAATTCTTAATATTTAGAATATTAAATATTTGCATATAATTAAGTGGGTGAATAGTTTTCTGCTTGTTCTGCTGTTAATAGTAATTATTGATCCTTAGAAGCAAACATGCCAGACATAACAGTACAGGAACATCTATCCGGAGACTGCCTCACAGAGCACTGTCGCAGCAGGAGGTACACAAATACTGATTCAGTACTTCAAGAGTAATTTTAGGCACGGCAGTTTGTTAATCCTAAAATAAAGTACAACCAAATGGAACAGCAAGGAGAAAATTCAGACATTTAATTATCTCATGATTTGAAATGCTTTTTATTATTATTTTTCCAGTTTATAAAATCACCATGTTTAAATTATGTGAGTTTGTGCATAGTTCATCTATACTTACTGCACCTACCTACCAACACGAGATATTTTTAAAGAGATAATGAGAGAAAAGTCTTCCTCTTTGTTCTGAGCTAATTTTGTTTTGTGCTCACCACTGCAATCTCGTTCAAACTGAAGGATGCATAGGTGGTAAGGTATGAGATACAGAATGAGATTTTGTATTTCCACATCACCCAACAGGCAATTAAAGCACTAAATCAGATTGTGAAAGAAAAGAATTCTGTTACTCTTCTCACAGTACACAGGATAAAAAATGGATCCAAAAGTTTTAGATTTTAATTTTTTTTTTTAACTCTTGAGGCCAATTAATCTAGCCAGATGAAAAAATGACAGGGGAACGAGCCTTCAAATTGAGCTCTTAATTCTTCAGAGAAGTTCATTATTGTAACAGTGCTGCTACATACAGTGATAGGGCCTTAGTGTATATTAGTTCTTGTCTACTCAGTTGTTCATTCCTCCAACAAATCCACCTCATGCCTCTTGCTTCAGTAGCTCCTGTATTTAAGACAAACCAAAACATGTAGATGGTCAGGGGTTTACTGTTACTTCTTAAAACTGGCTCACAAAATACCTATGACTGCGTGTCATCCATCAAATAATGAAGAATGAAAATTCATGGCATGAAACTGGGCTTAGTGGACCTTCTTAGTGGAAGCAAAGAACTGAAATAGGAAAGGAAGAAAACAGTTTTGTTGTTAAAACAATTGGAATAGCTAGTCTAGTCATGTAAAACCCCCACTGTTCTAGGAGCAAATCTGTTCCAGATTCACATGGCAAGCAACATTGTGTTCAGTTGTAGAGTAGGTTTCTGAGCCATAGTAATTTCAATGCCACAAGGAACATGGACTATTAAGTAAGTAGTAGAACCTGGCTAATTCACATCAGTGGTTCAAAACACCAATGTCTATTGCTAAAATTTGTAAATTAGTAAGTTATCAAGCAGCATGGCCCATTTTAACAATTTTCCCATGCATGTTAATGACATTCAATGTTTACTTAAAGTCTGCTCCTGCAGGCTAGTGAATAGATGCAAACTTCAGTTTCCATCAGAAGAAGTTCTAGCCTTTATGGTTAGAGATAAAACAGGAAAACATGAGCCAACTAAACCCTAGAGTATCAAAAAACAGAAGGCAAATAAGCAGAGCCCCAAATTTATTTATTTATATTTTAAAGATCTGGCAAGCATCAAGCTAATCTTTTGATATCTGATGGACCACTTTATGCTTTTTAAACACCTGTAGTTAGCAATATTGAACTGGCACAGTATGAAACAGAAGAGCACTCCAAATATCATTGTACCAGATCCTGATTTTGCAAGTCGATAAACACCATCCAGTGGGAGCTTACGGCACTGTGCAAGTTTGAACCTTTATTTAATAGATGCAGTTTAATATTAATTATTTATTAAAATACAGTTTAAAATATTCCTTTTTTCCTGTATAAAATAGAAGTAGTCCTTGTAATATGAGACCTGAGCACAGCTCTCTAATTTAGCACAGCACACAATTACAGAGTTAAGCACATGTGAAAATGCTGAATCAGGTTTTTTTCTTCTGTGTGTGCTGAGAAATAGGGAGGAATCTCCAGATTACTTAAAGTTCCATTTTATTATTCATTCAAGAAAAAAGCATGAAAAAAATAAAAAGCACAGCGGGGTCCAAAAGTGTTGCAGGCGTAAATCTTTAAAGCCTGGGACTCATTTTATTGCATGTGAGAGATTGTCAAACTCCTCAGAATACAGCCATGAACAAATCTATGAAACAAGTTTCTGTATGTAGATTCCAATCTGTGCAAGTACTAAAGCAACATTTGTAACAGTTCTGGATTTCTGAGTCTTTTTGACCTAGTAGAATGTGGCTCATTTTCCTTCAGGATCATTGCAGGAATCTCAGCTAAAACCTTACATCTGCCAGAATATGGGATTAGACAAATTGGCAGGTGGTAATACATTCAGAATTTAAAAGGAAACAAACTGAGCAGCAGGATAAAATCAGGGCAAGGTAATTAACATTCTGTTTATATTTTCAAAGAAGAAACAACAGGAAAAGAACAGATGCCGGTTCAGATTTGTGGACACGCCCAGGAATTTTTTGCTTTAGGTAAAACAGTAAGAACTGCCCAGAAGCTGTGGGACCCAACTGGCCACTCCGGTGAAAGAGGTCAGACTGCACCGAGAAGCAAGAGACATCGAAGGGTGTCATTTAATACACATGGTTGCTTCCTGCACAAAACTGTTTCTCAGCTCCAGATGCGCTTGTGGAAAAAAAAATCACCAGAGAGTGACTAGAATTTAGAAATTATAATATAAATTAAAAGTGGTATCAGAGCTATTGGGAGTTTGTTTAAGGCAGATTTTAGTCTGGCATCATACCTTAACACACCTGAAAATATATAGTCAGCCTAAGAGCTACAGGGAAAAGCAGAACAATCATGCAGCAATCAGTCATCTTTTAAAATACAACATGGGGTGTACGGCAGAAAACTGAAATTATTCTGCCTACATTACATACTGCCAATACAGTGTTCTTTTAGGGGCTGATTCAGAAGTCGGTTTGATGGAGAGGGGATTGGGTTGATATCAAAACATGTAAGATTTTGGGGACCTTACCAAAGGAAATAGAAACCAGAAACAAAATTGTGGGCCCAGTGACGGCTATTGCAAAATTCCCAGCTGTCTAAGATGGACCAGATCTTTAGTGACTGAGTGCCCCTGCAACTTTGCAGAAGTCAAATAAACTTCAGTTTCACCCGGTTGGCTGCAGGCTTGATCTAGTGACTGCTGAAATCTTTGCAAGATTTTTTCAATAATCTCAGTGAGCTTTAAAACATATCCTGATTCGGATTCTGTAGCTTTTCACGTGTAGTGAGCACAAGAACTACCTGTGCATCTGATTTTCACTTCTACGCAATTAATATTAAAGTTACCAGTATATTTGAATTATATCAGTAATTTTATTTAGGCCTGTAAATATATAGCAATTGTATCTGAATAACCAAGTAGAGGTGATTTCATGCAGAAAGAAAGAGAAATTCTTATTGCTTTTCTCCTATGTAGCAATTTACTGCTGAAGTAGAACAGTATTCTTTTCTAGGGAAAGAAAAAAAGAGAAAAGTTTAGATGTCAGTGAAAGGAAACACTGAAGCAAAATGCCTTCCAAAATTGTCTTTGCAGACTCAAAAGGTGAGAATTTAACCTCTAATTTTGCATATATTTGGGGTGAAGCTCTGGACAAAAGAGTGACCCTTTCAGTGAGGCATCTGATCTGAACACCATGTAGGGGGTAAGGCATTTGCCTGGCTAAGGCACAACTATGGAACCTGGGATGTTCAGTGCCCATTTTTGATACCACTTGCTAGGTCAAAGCCCTTAACCAGTCTGTATCTCAGTCCTTTCATTGGTAAAATACGGCTCATATTCCCCAATTGCATGATGAGCTAAATATCACATAATCCTTAACATTTATAAATGCTTTGTAATCATTCAGTGTGAGATCATATAGATTTGCAAGGTAAAACATAATCCAAATACAAGGCAATAAAAGTCAAAGCCTTTCATGCAATGCTAGGAATACCAAATATGACTCATTTGGAATAAAATTTTCATTCCAGCCTATTTCAAACATATATGCAGTGCTACTGTTATGGCATCTCAAGTTTCTTATGACAATATTAATCTACTTGCAATGGATTGTAGCACGGTGCTACAAGGTCTTCTTGTCTGAAGAGGAAACCTGTTGATTTTCATGTATATTAATCTGGTGTAGCATTCATGGCAAGGGTTTATTTTACATGAATAGATTCAGTTGTTAAAGCAGCAGTGTTTGTTTGCTGTGATCTTTCTATGTTGTTGTCTTAGGTGGTAAAATCTGTAAAGTATTTCAGGACTTCTAGCTACATATTTTAAAGTTTTACTGAGAATCTTTTATAGTGAGCTGATTTGTCTATGAGATGTGGTGGTTACATTGTTTCTTAAAAGTCTTCAGTTTTTTATTTTTTTTTTTTTTAATAAGGAACATAAAGGGAGATTAAAAGCAGATTTCATTTGTACAGTTGATTTTTAATTAATTGTTTCTATGTGGTGATCTTGCAGAGAACCTAGGTATATATCTCTTGCAGATTATGTTCTTCCAGAATTACCACTGTGTGGGTGCACACGGAGAAGAAGCGGGATATAGAAGGTGGATTTATATCTCCCGTCCTTTATTTTGTTAAGAATTTTATCAACTTGTTTTTAGCTGCAGTGTGCATAACTTTATGTTATATAATGTCAGAAACATTTTGTTGAAATCAAGTTTTGCTGTCTAGTACACTGAATTAGAAAGACAGTAATCTTTCACTAACTCAGTTCTTTCTAATCCAGTGACACAGATCCCAGTGAGTTTCCTTAAGCCCAAAAGTACTATGTCGCAGAACAGTCTGTACATTTGTGCTAGTTCTACCTTTTATTTATTGCTTTCCTTGCGGAAGGTATTTTCATCTGGTTGGTTATATATTCTTTCTGTTTTTTTGCTTCTGTTTTAAAGCAAAGTTAAGATAATAATATTCCTGGTATATTAACATGCCTTAGGTGGCTTGTCATCCTCCTTTTACTAAACATTTCAAAGAAATTTTAAAGTAAAAATGTTACTGAAAAATGAAATTTCAGGACATCATCCCACAGCATAAGAAGCAGATTTAAAGGACATTTACCCAACTTAAATAGGCAGTGTAACAACAGGTAAAAGATTTTTCACTCTGTAAATTGGAAGGAAATCAGTGGAATCTAATTGATTTCTAAAATAAATTATATAATTATTATAAATAAATTATGAGCAGGTATACTGAAGCTTATAAATAAACCCCATATCCCTCTACATAGTTCCAGCAGGCTGATGTTAGGAATCTGTGTATCAGTCAACAAGAGTGAGGAAGCTGTAACATAACATGGATAGAGATCACCTGATATTCTTTGCACTTACTAAATGTTATTTAATTTACGGAAACTAAATTTCAGCACAGACAGGACTGCACTTCATGTATGACAAAATGCCCAATGTGCCATTCCAAAAAAGATGCATTTTTAGACAGCCAGGGAAACTGCAATTGGCCTCCATCTTGCTGGAGGTCAGGAAATCTAAAGCTCATGGAAGGACCACAAAGCAGTTTTGTATTGAATCAACCTTTCAAGAAAAGTTGAAACAGTAGGTGGTATCAGGGAGATTTGAATAGCCCCTTTTAAACCAGATTCCACTGTATTCGAGTGCTGAACAAATTTTCACCAGTTTATCTGGAATTCTATGTATTGATTTAAGTCATGCTTCAGTAAATGTTCAACATGACTTCAATGGATGAGTGAGTTTACATTTATGGTTGCTCAGTTTAGTAGCAGGCAGTGCTTCTAATCCCTGTGGAGCTGCTATTAGCCATTGGTTGACCTGAAATTCACATGAGCTGGCTTTAATTCAGAGCTTGGTCTGCTCTGCATGGTTTGTTGGTTTGGAGTGGTTTTTGTTTGAATTTTGACCAGTGGCTTAAGCCATTTTTTTCCTGAGTTTTTCTTCATATTTTTCAGAATATCTTTTTTAAAAAGGAGAACAAATTACTTTATAGTGACTGAAAGCTTATAGAAATAGTATTAAAAGAAGCTTTTCTGAAGGAAACAGAAATGACACTTTTGCCTTCAGACTTACATGGTCTTACTAAAACTACACTTCCTTCTTTCTGTAGGATTTCTGCTTTGAAAATACTAATAATTGTCAAGATGAGGAACTGAGAAAAAAGCAATAGGCAAACAAGAATGATCATATATTTGAATAACAATAACAGGAGCTACTCATATATCACATGGATGGAGACCACGATGTCCAATGCCAGTGCTATCTTTCTCGTTTATGTTCTTTTGCTATTGGAATCTAGAAGAAGCCAACACAGCCCTTTAGAAAAACACCTTTCTACATCGCTGAAATATATTAACTTTTCTCCTTTGTGAGGACACATACATCATTTCTCCTTAGACAGTCACCCTCCGTAAAACTTTGCTAAACAGGAATCCAAGGTAATCCAAAAGTATCAATAATTTTGAAAGAAAAGTGAGATTAAAATGAAAGGAATTTTTTTCTTAACATATAGAGAGTTTACTGCTTGTGAGGCCTTCTTAGCTGAATTACAAGCATATCCTACATCTTTTGAAATCCTTCTCTTTTTGTCCTACCCCTTGTAGTCAGGCTACCTCTGTTGCAGGGATATCTGGATAGCAATCCTTCTTCTGGCCTGCAGGCATTTTATTACCCTGTGGACTGGTGGGGCCACGTGTACAGGTTCACCTCCTCCAGTGGGTTTCAGTAGCTATACCTAAATTTTGAAACCCTTTGTAATAAGGGAATGTTATGATTTGCTGTTCTGTCTGCAGGACTGATGAGCAGTGATCTACGGACCCTTTAATCACGATTAATAAGTGTCTTTTAAAAAATTTAACTATTTAGCTGAGGAGACATAGCTGGTGACCAACCATGACTTGTCCTCTTTGTCTCAGCCCTGTCCAAGCCATATCTACTTGCTAAACCATTTTTCCATCTCAAAAGAAAATTGAATTATGCCCAGCTCTAGAGCCTGCGTTTACAATCACATAACTAACAGGTAATGATTGACAAATATGCTGCTGCACACTTAACCTTACACAAAGCCAAATGAGACCTACAGCAGAGATGGGAGCTCACTGCAGTGGGATGACCTTTGAAATTGAATTGAGACCATCTGAATGAGTGATGTAGAACCTGTAGCCTTGCTCTTGGTGTATCATAGCTCTTGCATACACCAAGTTGGTGTATGCAGGAGCTAAGGCAGGGCATTCTTTCCTCTTCCTTGCCTCTCACCTGCCAGACGTCCCTCCCAATCTTTACTAGATGTCCGTATCCCAAAGGCCCAGCCTGCAGTGCTCTTTGCTGCTTGTTGCTAGCTATGACATATTTGATATTGCTTGCCTGTTTATGACAGTGCTTTCCAGCAATTCTTGGATGATCACGCTATTTCTTGTGCTTATTGTCTTTAGGGTTTGGCCAGAATGGTAGGGAGGGCCAGGGACAACAAGAGGATGGGCAGAGAGGGAAGCAAGAGATTGCTTTCTGTATGGCCTCTAACATCAACATATTTTGTTCCTTGCCTATGAGAAATACTCTGAGTGTCCAGACAGTGTAATTAACTTCCGAAGTTACTGAAGGGAACAGTCCACATGTTTTTAATAATTACCCTTAGAAACTTAATGTGGCCTTTTTTCAGTATCATTTGGGATCTGGCAGTCTAACTTTTGATTAGACTGCAGAAGGATTGCATTTTATATTAGAAAAATGTATGTCTGTATGTGGCTTGCAAAAAAGTATCTGAAAGCCATGTGCAATCCTCAGTAAAGAAAAGGTTTCTTTTAACAAGCAAATACATTTCCTCTACTTTTCTAACAAGGGGAATATTGCTGTTGAGTTAGAAGTCTGAGATATTTTCTGGAATAAGGAGTATTTCTCTATGCTTTTATTGCAGATTTCTTTGTATTTATCTTATTGGAAACTACTAGGCAATGGGACAAAACTGTGATTTGCAAGATCTTTTAGCTTTAGAAGATCCTAGTCTGTATTCCCCATATGTGGAAATCTCACTAGCTGGGACTACAAGGGCAGAAACTTCATGCACTTCTTTGAGTTTCTTCTGCAGAGCATTGGTTTGATGTGGCCTCTGCCTTTTTACTAGCTAATCAAGGTCCACAGGGACTGAAGATGGGTAAGTAGCTATTCCACTTATCTTGTACATGTCCATATACAAAGATACATGGTTACTTACAACGGAGATGGACAGGAAATAACAGTGAGGGGGAAGATCTTTACCCCATTAGTAACATCACATTTCCTATAGTGCATATTTTTCATATATTAAAAGTTAATAAGACGGTGTTAGCTTACAAGACTTAAAAAGAGATGTGATCATAATAAGTGTGTCTAGAGGTACAGAAAATATTACTAAGATATTTTAAAGCATATTCAGAACTTTTCCCTTCATATTCGTTATATATCAAACAATAGTATTTTTTCATTCCTTGTTTAAAGTCTTAAGGGCTGCAGTTACCATAACAAAATTAATGGTTTTTATTGTATTGGTTATTACAGTTGTACTTTGAGGCCCCAGTCTTGACTGGGGCTTTGGTATAGTAGGTGTGGTGCAACACACTTAGCAGGATAGCTTCTGCTCCAAAGATATTGAAATGTGTCTGGACAAGACTCAGAGAAGTCCTGAAGCATCCCTTTCATAGATAATGAATTGATAGGTTAAATTATGTACTAAATGAGTAACTAAGATACAGTAGAAGTGAATAAAATCTTCTTTGGGGAAGGCTCTGTTTATCATTCCTATAGGTATTGTGTATGTTTTGCAGTGGGCACACTCTCAACCAAAGCTAAGTTTAACATGCACATAAAAGGTCTTTTGTTGGCATCTTTTCGTTGCCATTATATCAAAATTACTGTAGCTCAGCTGCCACGGCTTCAGATCGCTTCTTCAATATATGAACAAAGTGCTGCTTGTAAGAACAGATAAGAACCAAGTATATTTGGCACTATATAAATGATACTTTATATTTTCATCCTTTTATAAATTAACTCTTTTGCATTCTTCTCTCAAGTTTACACACATACCTGGATGGGGTTCTGTTTAACATATATATTTTTGCAATTGTTTAGAGAAAATATATAGAGAGGAGAATTTTTCAATTAACTGCAGATACTTCAATATATAAAGGTCAGTAACTTCTCAGGAAGATTTGGAACTCTCATAAAATGCTTCCATGTATTTATATAATCTGAAAATATGAAGCAAAAAATAGAATAACAGTGATGCTGAGAAAGAGGATCCCTCAGAGGGTAAAGATATAAGGAAAACCCTGATAATTAAAGTAGCCAGCCTTCTCTCAAGTCTAGCCCAGTGTGGTAGACTCACAGCCTTAAGTAAAACGTGAACTGCACTGCAGTCTTCCTCTGTGCCAAAGGTAATTTTTTGGGAAGTTTTTGAGGAAAATCCAACAAGGTGCAATGCCCTTTGTGTTATATTCAGAGTCTGATCAGCTGATGCGGTGTATTTTTGTTAGCTTTTAGCATTAAACACACTTCTTGAAACTAGCTGGACTATGCTCCTTTCATGGCATCTGATTGTCCAGTAAGCAGCTATAATTGCTGTGAGGGAGGAGAAGATGGCCATATTCTCCTAACTGTCTCTCTTGCGTAAAACATTGAGTAGAGTCATATTTCTAGTTCCGTGGGTGATTTTAGGTACTTGGGCATAGAGGCAAAAGAGCCAATTTCTGCAAAACTTCAGCAGACAGATGAAGTCCTTTGATCAGATTGCTGGTGAGATTTAAGATATTTATTATACCCCATAGAGATGCTACCTTCACTGTTTTGTGATAGATCTAGAAACTTTTGATTATACCACAACATTTTAATACTGAACAGACAATTGCACTAAACCGATTTACTGAAAAAGGCTTTCTTATGCAATACTCATCAACTGTATTGATTACAGGACTGGAATTTAACCTTTTCTTCTCAGTGTTGACATTGTATCTTGGCTTATTTTTACACAGTTCAGTGGAAGTTATGCTTGCAGCAGAATGCAGACTCTTTCTGTGTGTCAGTTTTGAAACATTTTCACTAGGTTAAGCAGTCTGAGTCCTGAGAATAGGAGATACAGGCTCACTACCAGAGGGGTTTTGCACAAATGCAAACACTTCATTTAGTTACTGAACTTTTTTTTTAACTTTATTTGTGATGACTGTATTTGGTCTGCATGAAAGTGCAGAAGTAGTTGGAATGTTTATCACCAAGTTTGCATGATAACATTTGCTATAAACCACTTTTTTTTTAAGGTTCCAAGAGAGTACAGTTGATTAGATACATATTTTCTACCTTATTCAACAGATCAGATCCAGCTGCACAGCTTTTCTCAGGTAAGCAAACTATTATGCATTCCCCTTTCTCTTCCCTTCCCCATGTCCCTTAATTAATAAGGAAAACCAGACATCTATCTGCATGAGGCTTGTTTTAAAGCCAGTGCATAGGTCCATGGAAAATACATATCTAGTTACTAGGATTTATCCACTGGGGCCAGACAGCATAGATAGCTCTAATAATGAATTTGAAATAGGATTTTCTTACTACACTGAAAAAAAAATTCCTCAGACTCAAAGATAAATCAAAGGGAAGTGGCACCCTGGTGGACCAGACAGCCCGTTGGCAGCCCAGTCACATGAGAGCCGCAGAGGTCACTACCTCCGTATCAGCAGAGTTGTCTGTAGAGCTCACTGTGGAATTTCACATCACATCATGGCTAAATCAGAATACTTAATAACCTGGCACCCAAATTTCACATGTTGCCAGCCTCAGTCCTTATGCGAGCTTTCCTTGCATTGGTTTGGAAGCTACCCCTTTGAGTTGTAACACATGGATACACATTCCTATGTTTTGACAACTCCAAAAAAATTAATTTAGAACCAACATTAAGAGACTGTTCTAACTGTGTTGATGTACAGATAAGTGAATTTTATTGCAAAGAAGTATGCTGTTCTCACAGCGGATACTTTGAAAAGAGGAGGAAGGATTAACCATAGCGAAATCTTTATTAGTTATGTGCTCTTTCTTCCAGTCTATGATACAACTAGGGCTATTACAGGATTTTCCTCAGAAGCCAGCATTTTTAGATCATTAACTGTTTTTGAGTGAAGTATCTGCTTTGAATAAATTTGATTTTTTTTTTTTTTTTTCAGAATTCTTTAATTTATTGTGGGGGAATGGAAATGTAGGTCAGACACTTGAACCAATTCCCACACACATTCCGTTTTCTACCCATCCATAAATTTGGATTTTGAAAAGTCACAAGGGGGTTTTCTGAAACTTCTGAATTTGTGTCTCGTGTCCCTGTTCTAATGTAGAAAGAGTCTCCCCAGCCAGGCCATATCTCACAGAAGTCTCTGAAGCCAAAAAAGCTAGGGTGATGGCCTGTCCTCACTGCTGAAGGAGACTATGGTGCATTGCAGGAGATTTAGTTCAACAGGAATGTTCAATCTATACAGGAGATCAGGAGCCAAGAAATACATGAATACAGCTCCCACGGCAAAGCAGGGCTTTAAGCACCCCACTTAATCTACAGCGTGACCACTCCCCATGTGTAAGTTGACATATACTTCCTTGTTTCACAAAGGCTTCAAGAGGATAAAAATCTGTGAAAGTTATGAGATTCTCAGATACTGTGATAAATCCCAGGATAAACAAATGTTGAACGCAAAACAGCAGCTTACATGGTACATATTCAAGGGCATGTGGAATGAATTAAAAAGATGAAGAGAGGGAGCAGAAGAATGAGAATGGGAAGATGTAGGAGGGAGGAAGGATAGACAGTGCAATTCAGGCAGCATGACTGCTATGGGAGTGTTACATGGAGTCCTAGCACACTTTTGAGCTCATGTTGCAAACAATCTTGTACGTGTATCTCAAGCAAACTGAGTCAATGGCTTACTAAACTGAGTTTTTTGCAAAATCCAAATGTTCACATTTTTGTGAAGTGGCCAAGAGTAACTCCCGAAGGCGGGACCTTACTGTGTGCATTTGCAGCATAAGTGGATATATTAAACGTGGGTTTATTTAATATCTCACAACAGCCTTTTTTTTGGGGGGGGGGG
>Ga0065711_1047370_pt1 | contig 12365 bp, 9 predicted proteins | sample Hoacrofraction12_FD_59098 | JGI IMG/M metagenome (GOLD analysis project Ga0065711, IMG submission 59098) | Hoatzin crop microbial communities from Cojedes, Venezuela - Epithelial fraction 12 v2 (version 2) | ecosystem: Host-associated > Birds > Digestive system > Esophagus > Crop | place... | reverse complement strand
TCTGGAGATATTCCAGACCCGCCTGGACGCGGTGCTGTGCAGCCTGCTCTGGGTGACCCTGCTTCGGCAGGGGGTTGGGCTGGGTGACCCACAGAGGGCCCTTCCAACCCTGACCATTCTGTGACTCTGATTTCTCCCGACCACAGGCAGGGCCCGCTGCCCGCAGGATGAGGAGCAGGGGCAGATGAGGGGAAGTCTGGGTCCTCGGCTGTGGCAGTGGGCAGTGGTGAGCCAGCTTTCTGCACAGAGGCAGGGCTGTTGTTGGTACTCACGTGTGTTTCTGCTGGTGCTCAGAGCTCCCGCGCTGCATCCGATGGGCTGACGTGTCGGCTAACCCAGCCTGGGAATCCCTGCCATGGGTGTATTCCCAAGCCAAGAAGGAAGGCCTCGCTGGCAGACGTGCAACTCCCATAGTTGCCTGTAGACAATATGGCAATAGCACTATCATTCTGCTACCACGCTACGTTCAGCACGCTTTCCATCATGAAAATTCACTCTGTTTGGTCTGGGGAAAATTATTACAAGGTCAAACAGCAGAGTCTGAATGCATTTAAAGGTTTTATAGATCTCTAGCATAACGAATTACAAGTTTTGACCATATAACTTCCATTTCCAGCTAGCGCTTCCTCACTGCACGCACCTCACATCTTATCCTGCAAGCAAGAGTATTAGTAACCAGGGGGAAAACGCTCTGATTACCATAATTTAAAGAGACACGCAGTTTGTTTCCTCAGAAACGTTGGAAATACTGAGGAAAAAGCGCTGTCCCACGAGACGCGGAGGGCCCCGGCCGCGCCAGCGTCCCCAGCGCCGTGTCACCCTCCGGCCCCCCGCGAACGGAGCGTTGAACCCCCCGGGCGGGGGCAGAGAGCTGGAGCTCGGGGGTTCGCTCCCCGGTTAGCAGCGGGGGCAACAGGCCGCTCCGCCGCGGAGCCTCACACCTGCCCCGAGCCGGCCCCGGCGGTCCCCCGGAGGGCTCGCTGGCCTCAGCCATGGGCGGGCGGGCTCCGGGCCCCGTGGGGCAGGGACGGCCATAACGGCTGTAACGGCTCTAACGGCCATAACGGCCTCAGCTGCCTCAGGCCTGGGAGTAGCGGCGGGAAGGCCCCGCCCGGCGGAAGCGCTGAGGGGAGGCCCCGCCCCGGAAGTGCCCCCGCCCCGGAAGTGGCCCTGCATGCTGACGGTGGCAGGGCCGGCGTCCCGCCATGGCTCCTAAGGGCGGCCCGGGCGGGCGGCAGCAGTCGGAGGAGGATCTGCTGCTGCAGGACTTCAGCCGCAACCTCTCCGCCAAGTCTTCCGCGCTATTCTTCGGCAACGCCTTCATCGTCTCGGCCATCCCCATCTGTGAGCGGCGGGGAGGGCGCGGGGGGGGAGTTGGGCCTAGGCCGCGCTGGGCCTGGCCGGCTTTGGGCCGAGCGCCGGCGGGATGAGCCCGGCTGCCTCCGTGCCGGCCTGGCAGCCGGTCCCCGCCGGGGTTGGCGGGGCTGGAGGCGTAGCCCTGACATGTCTGTGCGGGCCCCGGCGCGGCCTCCTGCGGCTCCTCCGCCGCGGGCAGAGCGGTTTTCTCCCTGCCACGGTGCGGTTTAACGCAGCTCGAAGCCTTCCCTTCTCCCCTTCCCAAGTGATTTCCCAGGGACGGCTTGGGTAGAGCTCGGGAGCTGCGTCGGGGGCGTTTTTCTTGGAGAAAAACACGTCTCGAAACGTCTTTTTTTGTTTGAAGGGCTTTACTGGCGGATATGGCATATGGATCTCGTCCAGTCTGCAGTCCTGTACAGTGTGATGACCCTCATCAGTACCTACCTAGTGGCTTTTGCGTATAAGAACGTCAAGTTTGTTCTCAAACACAAGTAAGTTTGGTGGCTGTTCGAAGTAGAATTTATTATTAAATAATTTAACAAGCCCAGCATTTACAACATTTTTTTTTTTTAATGAATAAAAGTGTCTGAAATGTTAGCAAAAAACTAAATTACACAGAAGTATCTTCTAGGGGGTTTCTGTCATCTCTCTTGTAATTATGGAGTCGGCTGGTCTTGTCAGCTAAGAGTCCGATGAAATAGCGAAACCATCTTCGTTCTCAGTGGGGATTGCCACAGACTATATCTGGCTGATGCTTTTTGTAATTTGGTTATTACTCGCTGTCGCTTCAGCTGGGCAAAACTGTTCAGTGTCTTGGCTGCGTTTTATTCTTCGCTGTAAATACAATTTCCTACAATCCTGAGGTTGGTGGTTTTTTCCATTTTTCAATTTTTACGATAAATGGTGTTTCTTACAGAGTAGCACAGAAAAGAGAAGATGCTGTTTCCAAAGAAGTTACTCGCAAGCTGTCCGAGGCAGACAACAGGAAGATGTCTCGGAAGGAGAAGGACGAAAGGTAATCCTCTCTGCTCTCTCTCCCTTGTTGTAATACGGCCTGGTATCTCCAAGGCTCTAGGTAGGATGTTAGGGACTGCTGCTTCGCTGTTGGGTTTTTCTGTGTTCTGGTAAGTAGAAGCTGCACTGTCAACTCTTTGTTCATCTGTAAAGCCTTTTGGAGGCGAGTTATCAATGGAAGGGCTCAGACATTAAGACCTTTATCAGTAAGGTCCTGTAAGGCAACCTCTCAGTCCTGGAGCTTCAAAGCAAAACAGTTACTGTACAGGCCTTCTGACAACTCTGGAGAGTCAGCATCACAGCTGTCTTTGGAAAGAAGAAAAGCTCCTTTTCTGAGGGACAGGCTGGCACAATGTATTTTGCATAGCAGCATGCGAGGTGCCTCCGAGTGGCATTTCCGTGTGCTGCTCAACTGCGCTGCTAATAGCTGGTTGTGCTCGTTACCCCTCACAGTTATAACTTGTTATGCAGATATCCCATTAAATGGCTCATGGTAGTGTCCAGCTGTGCCCAGCGAGTGTGTCAGGAAGCGCTTGGTGTTAGAGCCGGTGCCCATAGGACTGTACGAGCTGTGAGTTGATGGCCTGGCAGCTCTCTGGAGCAAAAAGCCCTGTCGTCCCTGCTAGTTGCTGGGCAACCTGGGAGCAGCCAACAGGTACAGGCTCACAAAAAGCATTACTTACAAAGGGCTGGGTTTGATGTGCCTGGTAGGAATACAACCGTTAGTCACTGAAGTGCGCAAGTGTGTCGTATATACAGGCTTTTGTCTTTAATTAATAAGTTCACTGGTAGCTCTTGCTGTCTTTGAGAAGCTGGCTGTGACAAGAGCAGCAGGACATGGTTTACTGCACCGCTGGCTGTCGGTCACTTCGTAACAGTGGGTGCGCCAGGCTGCGCAGTGGCTTAAATATGCCTGAAACAATGTCTCTGCTTGTTCCTAGAATTCTGTGGAAGAAAAATGAGGTGGCAGACTACGAAGCAACAACTTTTTCCATCTTCTACAACAATACTCTCTTTCTGGTCTTGGTCATCATTGCTTCGTTTTTTGTGCTGAAGAACTTCAACCCCACTGTGTATCCTTTATTGCCACGCTTGCACCAGCCAGAGCCCTGTGCCTACTTGTTGTCAGTAGCAGCTGTATTTCTCACGTGGGGTGTGAGATTACCCTGTTGATATGTGCAGTTCATTGTAGTACATCTCAGCTTAGAAACACTGGAGCGTAAAAATATGAAAACAAAAAAAAAAATCTCCCAATCATGTAAAAGTTTAACGTCTGGCACGAGATGTTTGAGACTGTCACTTGGACGATACGCAGCAGCTCTTACGGCTTGGCCATTTTGGTTGTAACCGTGGAATGAGGAGGCAGCTCCTGTTCTTACAGAAACCCTGTGTCGGTGGTCGTTGCCAGGTGCTCTTGCGTTACAGGATTGTTCAGTTTCACTGACTTCACAAGTGAAATTGTTACTTCAGTAAATAAGTACTGCCAAGCAGGGCCACATGGGTTAATTAAAGACCTTCTGTGTTTAACTGTATTTATAAACACTTCTAAGAGAACAGGCTGAACTTCATGCATGTCTTAATTTTGAAATTAAATACATTTCAGTGTCCTGCTGAGGTCCTGATTCTAAGCTGTATTTCAGCTTACGGTGTTGCAATGTGAAAACTACAGAGGAAGGCCGTTTCAATCCCTTGTTTTTCATTAAACTGCTACTAAATGTTCTGTACAAAAGAAGTGGCATCTTTACAAGCATCTGTCCTTAACCTTTTCCCTACAGAAACTATATTCTTTCTATAAGTGCTTCATCTGGACTGATTGCTCTGCTATCTACAGGATCCAAGTAGACAGGAAAACCCCACGCCAGTTGTTATCTGTGGGAGGGTTCAGCTGCCGTGCAAAAGTTCAAGGGTGGGATAGAAATACTTTTTTTTTTTTTTAATACCGTGACTGTTTGAGGGTATGGGGGGGGAGGGTTCAAATCCAAACCAAGTGAATTATAATTACTTTTGTTATCTTTACACAGTATTATTCAATAACTGAATTAATTTTTTCACTTGGCAATGAAAGGGAATAGTGTGTGAGCAGCTACCAAACACAAGCATTCCGAAGCACTGCAGAGGTGTGGTGGTGCTGCTGGCTGTTACGCAGGACCCCCCCACGGGACTGCTACGCAGCAGCACCTGCCCTTGACACCTGTGGCAGAATGAACCCCTGTGCGTGTGGTGACTGGTGTAAGAGCCAGACTCCCTGGTCGTAAAAAGTGACAATCCACCATTTATCATTGTAACTTTAAAAGTCTTAATAAAAAGTCGGTTTTTTGGTCATTTCATTCCTGTATTTCCATTCTTAATTTTTTAAAAAATGGGTATTGTCATGGGCAAGCAGTGTGTGCAGGTTTGTCAACTCTCCACTTCTAGAAGAAACTTCTGCAGGTTAGCAAGTTAGCTTGCAAGCTAGCTGTTAACAACTTCTACAGGTTAGCATGTGGGCTGTTTTCATGGGAAATGCTCCTCATTTTTGAGTAAATTTAAGCCAGGACAAAAACCTAAACCTTCTAGAAAAGTGCTTTGGGTGTGGTTTGAATGTACTTCTTTTTTTTTTCTCATTTTTCTCTAAAGTCGTAAATAAAAAAACCCAAACTGCTGGTTTTGCTGGCACAGCTTAATAAAAATGCTTTAGCTGGCTTTTGTAATGAGTTTATCAGGTAATCCTTTTCCTTTTTTTTCCGTGCTATCAGTAAAGCAGCTGTTACATTAAATGCTAAACTCTGCTACTGTTAATGGCGTTCTAATGCAGAAGTTACCGATTGTAAGTCCATTACAGACTTGCAGTCCTAAACAGGGAAGAAAGAAAGCTCATAATAAGATTTAATGTAACAATTACTTTGCTAATCAATAAGTTTTGTGCTTATGGGAAATGAAAGTTCTGAAGTGCAGGAGACAGTGTATCTGGCTGGCCCTGGAGTACGCGGAGTTTCTAAATTTGCTATTTCTGACAGATGTGACCAGGAGAGGCTCGCAAAGCTATTACCTGGTCACCCAGCGCCAGCTGACCGTTGTAGCACTGCTCTCTGCAGAGTCCGGTGGGGTTGGGGGTGAGATGGGGTCTTCAGTCTCAACTCTCCGCAGCATGATTTGCTTTTACTTTGCTTCCCGGTAGAAGTAATACTATTCACGTGCTTACGCTGTGAGAAGTCCGGTGGATGTGGCGCACTTTAGAGCTGCCATTGGAGTTACTTCTCTGGTTGGTCATTTTAACACTCTCCACATCAGTTGGATTGTTTTCCCTCAAAGTACGTGGATTTTTCTTTATCGCTACTGCCTGCTTATTTGCTGCTGAAAGGAGACTTTGCATATTGCTGGTGCCTGCCTTGCATGATTTTACTTTCCTTAGCCTATCATGTATTATAAAGGATATAATTTGTATGTGTTTTAGTCTGTTTAGCATTTTAGCAAAAGCCTAGCCACCTTTTATAAATGGTCAGCATCAAAGATGAGGCCAAGCTGACCGCTCCATAAGCAGCGGCACTTACCGGTTGCTGTTCTGCTGCTCCCTGGCCATTTGCTGGGCTCCCACCGAAAGGGCACGGTGCTGAAACGCAGACCCGTGAGCAGGCAGCACTAGTACTGCTTTTACCTGTCAGCCTCGGCAGGGGTACGACGGCCCGGGCGGGCGCTGCGGGAGGTGGCAGGTCGGTTTTCCAGGCAGCCTGCAGTCTCGAGAAACGAGGTTTGCAGCAGCGCTTCCTTCTGCTGTTGCTGTCGGTTCGCCAAGTCTTTTATTCACAGCTTTTCATCTTACCTGAGGTTTTTGGTAGTGGCAGTTGCTGGGGCCTGGAGCGTAGCGCGCGTCAGAATTTTTCTGGGGAGAGAACTTTGCAGCACTGACAGCCTGAAACAAAAGTGGGTGAGTGGGTGGGCGGGTGGATTTTCTACAGAAAGCCTAGTCTTTGGTGGATTCCTTCACAGAGAAGCGCTTGGGAGGGGGGTGGTGGTGTTGCTATTTGCTTGGATTTTTGTTTTGAGTTTGGTTGGGGTGTTTTTCATTCCCCTTGCAATTCCCACTACAAGCTGAACCCGGTTTCTTCAGTGTAAGGCTGGAGGGTAGCCCAAAGCTGGGCTGCTGCTTGGTGTTCCGTTGCCCTCGGTGTTCAGCAAGATAACGCTTTGGCTTTTGCTCTAAGTAAGGGACAATGCCATCTAGTTTTCAATTAAAAAAGGGAATTAATGTATTTTTAATACATTGTTGGATTCCCATGTATCTGAGGAGGGAAGCGAGAACATTAAGTTGTATCTCTGGAGGTAAGAAAAGGGGCTAGTCTGCTACTGGGAAAAGAATTATATTGTTAAAGTAACGAAGCTGTTAATGGTATAACGGCCGAAGCCTTTGTGCCGCGCACAAAGTGGGTTTTAGAAGTACTTAAGTAGTCAATTTTCACAGCTAATACCTCAAAGTTAGGGGACGTGGCACGGAGCGGTGACAGTAACACCGGGGGGGCGAGCGGTGACGGAACTGCCGCAGGAGTGCAGCGAACTGCCGGGAGGGCGTTCACGTTGTGTTTATTTCAGGCCGGAACGTTGCATACGCCTGATGTCCGCCTGCCTTCAGAGCCTGGCTTCCAGCAATACCTTCTCCCAGCTGCGCGGCCAGCCCAGCCCCTCGCTCCCCGGCCGGACCCACTCCACGGGCCGAGGGCATCGCCCCTTGCCCGGCACGGGTGCAGCTGGAGAGCCGTGTTCCCCTGGGGAACGGTACCTACCCAGTTTTGAACGATACATACCCATTTTTGAAGGATACATACCCAGCTTTGAACGTAAACCCTTGCTGTTTCAAAATCAGTCTCGCTCTTAGTAACAGGTCTCTAAGTATAAAATTAGATGCACGAAATGCTTTTATTGTCTCCAAGCAGAAGTCAAAGGTCAGACTGCGTTTCTGGATATACAGCGGCTAAGTTCATCTACACATACCATAGCTCGTAGGATTAGACACAGGAGATGACAACTCAAGTGTTGGTGCCTGCCCACGGAGGCTGCACGCGCTCTGCAGCTCCCCGGGGGCTGGGGGGACGGGAGTACGAGGGCCCTACAAACACCGTCCGTAGCGGTACCCTCAGGAAGTGTGCGCCCAAAGTGCACCAGTCGGTACCAGTGAGTACTTACTGAAACCATCGGTGCGTTTTACAAAGCAAGCTCGTGGTTAAAGTATGAGGTGGAGCTGAAGATGGGCAAATAAAGATACAAAGGGCTTACTATCGACTCCTGTAGAGGGATGAAACGCTCACAAAAAAAACTCTCCCTATTTAACATGTGTCTTAAAAATACTATGCATTTACTTATGCCTGATTTCAGAACCAGTTAAAGCAAATGTGACCTTCAACCAGAGTACGTACCTGATTTTTTTCTGGTATTTTTCAGCAGCTATAAGTTATATATAAGTTTCTATATCCTTAAAAGCCCCTGAACGTTGAAATTTGCAATAGCTATGTCTACAAGCAGGCAGAAGTAGAGGCAGGTTTCTACAGCTGCAAACCCCCAATATTTTATCATGGCTTTCTTGGTTGAAAATTGATGTAGAATTAGAATTTTGCAAACAGCCATTGTTTTTGTTAACCTGATATACGCGCGTGGGTTTGCTAACTGTGCTCTTCTGGCTTGTACTCAGGAATACTTCCCAGGAGCACTCCACAGCCGAAATAATTGTATAGCTAGGAGCTGAACTATCTAATTTCTAACTAATTCTCTGTCTTACATCCTTTATTCAACTACAAACAAAATCTAAAGCGTATATTCAGCATAAAAAAGAAAATGGAAAATTTGAGCTTGCCCCTTCTGTCTGTTAACCTGAAGAAACTTGAGATTTCCCAAATGTGGTTTTATGAAAACCTTGAGTTGTATCTGGCTTTTCTTCGTTGAAAAAATAGAGCTGTACATCCTTCTTTAATTACCAAGTACCTGAATGTTAGAAATTATTTTTTGCTTTACAGGTGTTTTTCGCAGCACAAGCATGAGGTGCTAAGAGTAAAGTAAAAATTAATGAATTCAGTCGAAGGTAAGAAAATACAAGGTCATTCTTGGTTAGAAGAGAGATCAACTGTGCTTTTGAATTTCACTGCAGAGTAGTAGCGACAGCACACATCTCGAAGGATCCAGTGACGGCAGACACCGAGCAGCAAGCTGCTGAATGATTCTCATGACCGGATACTAATTCGGGGCTGTACTTCTGTACAGAGCACTTTTTAAACCATGCAGTCCGGGTAATTCATGCATTGCATTACGATCTGTAGTCCTTCTTGCTGTAGGGCTTATTTCCCAGGATATTATCTATTTCGTTTACAATATGGGATGTCATCTTTGGAAGGACCTAGGGGTGGAAGAAAACTGGTGTTTGATCGAGCTTCCATGAAAGGTTTTTTCCAAATTTAAATCTAGATTTTATCAAATAATGTTTCCTCTGGGTTTTTGTGTGACACGTATTTAAACGTTCATCTAATACCTTTGTCCCTTAAAGGAAAAACTACTGCAGTATCTTTACCCTGTCAGAGAATCACAGAGGTGCTCCTAAACTCCATATGCACAATATTCCTCGGCTGTGGCGGAAAGCAAGCTGGTGGCAAAAGCATGAGAGGAAGCTCTTGTTTGTGCAAAGCAAGAGAGAATAATTAGGGTGGGGGCAAGGGACATGTGCCCTGCGGAAGACTTCGTGCAGAAGATGCCACCACACGTGCTGGAATGGGGTCGCTTGCTTCTTCAGGTACGTTCAACCTGCTGATGCCACCCTCTTGTTGCTGGACATGGCTGAAATCAAACTCTAAAGCTACCACACATGGGGGCAAGTCATGGCGACGTGCCGTAGGTTTGCCTCGTGAACGTGCGTAACTAGAACTGGAAGATGTGTGAAACAAAACACCAGGTATTAAAACTACATTGGGAGCAGGAGGGCACCAGTCCCAATGTCTGCTGGTGTTACCCCCACAGGGAGCGGGGCCGTGGCCAGATCCCCACCTCTGCTGAGGTGCCACCACCACCTGCACTTACCTGTATGGCTCCGAGGTTCTCGATCAGCTGCTCTGGGTTGGAAGATCCGAGAAGGACAGAGCTCACCCCCTCATTTCTCAGGCACCATGCTGGGAATAAAGTCACAAGATGATCAGGAACATGGGCTTCACAACACAGCGTTACTCCAGACCCTAACGTTTGTCAGAGCTTCTATCTCTGTCTGAAAAATCTCAACAACATTGTTTGTCACAGCCTCTACTGAGCTCCTCCGGCATGGCCAGGAAGATGATGCACGGACCAGCTAAACTATCTAGCAGATCTTCCAGCATCCCACCTGCCCCTGGTGCAGCAGTGGGCTTCATTGCAGGGTTTGATTTTTCCCTGTCACGAATCTCACGGATTCACCTCTTGGCTATGTGAATCGGGGATCATTTTTCCAACAGGTGTGCGTGGTATTGTCAGCCTTGGCTCTCAGCAGTGCAAAGAGAAGATGATTATTTAAAAAACCCTCTCTTTTTGAGAAGCAGCGTTCGCTCATGTCTGCGCGTATGCTCCAGCTGCACTTAAGACTCACCAGTCAGTTCAGCTTCATTTTAAGGATTCTTTCTGTGTTTCTGGCATTTTGTTCTATAATTCCTGATAGTAACTAATCACTTAAATATTTTAAATAAAAAAATAGATCTATAGATACACACAAAGGCAAAGCCATCCTTTGTCCTGTTTGAATAGAATCATAGAATGGTTTGGGTTGGAAGGGACCTTAAAGATCATCCGGTTCCAACCCCCCTGCCATGAGCAGGGACATCTTCCACCAGACCAGGGTGCTCAGAGCTCCATCCAACCTGGCCTTGAACCCTGCCAGTGAGGGGGCAGCCACAGCTTCTCTGGGCAGCCTGGGCCAGGGCCTCACCGCCCTCATGGGGAAGAATTTCTTCCTCATATCTCATCTAAATCTGCTCTCTTTTAGTTTAGAGCCGTTCCCCCATGTCCTATCACTGCACCCCCTTGTGAAAAGCCCCTCTCCATCCTTCCTGTCAGCCCCTTTGCACTAGGAGGACGCGATGCGTTAGTGATGGCAGCGAAGGCGCAGGGACCTTTGTTCCCCCGTCACCTACCGACGGCGAGCTGAGGCAGCGTGCAGCCGAGGCGCTCGGCGATGGGCGACAGGTCTTTCAGCTTCACCTGCTGCTTCCTGCCCTCCTCACTGATGATCTTCTCTTTCAGCCACTGGTAGCACTGGAGGTGAAGGACATTGCAGTGGACTGTTAGCTTTAATCTTCCAAATTGTAGCGCTTCAGGAAGTTACAAACCCCTCATAAAAAGAAGTCAAATCCAACCCAGAAGGTAATTGAGGCTGAGTAACACAGTGCTTTGCCACCCAAAGCAATCATGACAGGACCAGGATGTGTCTCCTGTGAGAGCCTACATCTGTGTCTTTCTGACTTGATGCAACTGATGGACTCGGTCTGGAAACCGAAAACTGAAAGGGAACCACTGGATCCCATCACAGAGTAGAAAAAAATTAAATATTAATCAACTTGAGAAGATTTTGATACCCCAGCCCCAACAATATGAGAACACCTGATCTTATTCAAGTTTTACTATCACCGTTGAAGGTTGGTAAATGAATTAAATGAAGCTGAGATTTCAGTTCTCCCAACTTGAAAGTTGGTTCTGCTTCGCTCATGGATTTGATTTGGATCCCTCTCTGCAATGGTGTCTTCTTAGATAGCTTTTACCAAACACTGATAATATATTTTATTTCCAAGAAAATATAAATCACAAACGCAGTGAAATCCCCCATTTGAGAACGCTGCCCTCTGTAAGCAAGTCAGCGCAGACTGCACCTTTCCTTTCAAACGCACCGAGCCGAGCAAAAACCAGCACGGGGACGTACTTCAGTCCGCTGGCGCTCGTCAGATGGCCTTGGCTCCTGCCCATCAGCTGATAGAGCCTCAAGTACCATCTTGGTGGGGTTGTTCCCAAGTCCGTGGCATTTTAATGCTCTGCTCTTTTTCAAACCGTTAAACAATATGCCTGCCGCAGGCACGGTATGGGAGGAGACCCCATACCCCCCAATGAGAATAAAATCAGGACCATCATGGGAGAAACCAAGCGCTGTGGTGCCATGGCAACGGTAACCCTGTTGGGCAGAGGGCAGGACCCCTCAGGACGCCCCGGTTTCACAGGGCGCTGGGCTTCCGCCCTGAGAAAGGTGGGCAGAAAAACAACGCCCAAGCCCTTTTGACCCGCCGCCCGTGGTGCAGAGGGTTTGAAGTCACCGCAGCTGTATCGATCATCATAGCTGGGAACATCAGCACAGCAGAAACCCCAGGCTTGTGCCTCCTCATTGCCAATGTCCAGGCAACTCATGGGTGGTGACAGCATCCTGCTGCAGAGCCCGGCAACCGGAGAGCAGCCGTCAGCTCTTTACAACCCCGATTCTCCCGCACTTTGGAGTGCGGTTGCCGGAGAAACCGAGCTGAGCTACCAACACAGCAGCACACAGGCCAGCCTGCTCGCGAGGGATCTGCTTTCCCGTTGTTATTCTCCTGCCCCCACAAAAACAGCACATCTACTTTTCTCGACCGTGCAACGGAAGAAATACCTTTAGTGCAGCCCTTGAGCTTTCAGGGACCCCGTTGCCGTACTTCCCTGAGATGATCCCGCAGGCTAGGGGAGACCACGTCATTGCTCCGACCCCTGCAGAGAAACCAGAGGAGGAGATTGCAGGGGACTGGGAGAAATCAGACTTGCAGCAAAAATAGGACTTTCAGTTGAAAAATCACAGAATGGTCGGGGTTGGAAGGGACCTCTGTGGGTCACCCAGCCCAACCCCCTGCCGAAGTAGGGTCACCCACAGCAGGCTGCAACAGCACCGCGTCCAGGCGGGGCTGGAATATCTCCAGAGAAGGAGACTCCACAGCCTCCCTGGGCAGCCTGGGCCAGGGCTCCGTCACCCTCAGAGGGAAGAAGTTCTTCCTCATGTTCAGCTGGCACTT
>Ga0065711_1047369_pt1 | contig 12367 bp, 13 predicted proteins | sample Hoacrofraction12_FD_59098 | JGI IMG/M metagenome (GOLD analysis project Ga0065711, IMG submission 59098) | Hoatzin crop microbial communities from Cojedes, Venezuela - Epithelial fraction 12 v2 (version 2) | ecosystem: Host-associated > Birds > Digestive system > Esophagus > Crop | place... | reverse complement strand
GATTTTTTTTTTTTTTTTTTTTAAAAAAAAAGCGGAAAGGACAGCTATGTCCCAGTTTGCCATGGGAAGGAATTTGGCTGCCCTTTAAAATCTTCCTTTGGTTTTTCTGCCACCCTTCATGTCTCTCATTCTGGGAGAGTGAATGTCTCTCTGGGAGGCTTGCCTTGAAATGACTCCCTGGAAAGCGCAGTTGGAAGAAAGTGCTGTGAACTAGTTGTTGGTTGAGAGTGCTGGTATTAGCGGTTTGTCAGAACTAGACATAAATCCCTCTTTCCTCCTCATGATAATTTTCCTCCAGTATCTTTCAGTTTACCTGTTTATTTTGATGACTTTCCATATTAACAAACTCAGACTCCCTATTACTCACTGCCAGAAAGGCACTCCAGTCCCCAGACCACTTTTTGTAACTGCTGATGTGGAATAAATGAAAAGAAATGGCTGGAAACTGAGAAGAGAGAGAAATGACCGTGGCCATTATCTTGCCCCTAGAAATTCATATATAATTCACACTGAAGCCAATAGGCTAGGAAGGGCAAATTTGAGGCCTGTCTGTGAAAAATTGTCAACAGCTCCCAAATTCAGGCCCTGATTTTGCAAACTCGCACGGTTAAATGTGAACGCCCCCCGCGAAGGCAGTGGCCAGGGGACTGCTTGCAGGTCGTGAGTGAACTCAAGCTTTTCTTTGCAGCTTTGGGACACAGACGAATATGAAGCAGGAAATTCTGGACAGTGGATAGTTATTCTGCACGTTTTGGTCTTCTGCTTACATGGCAAAACTAAGCCGGTAACTTTCTGCAGCTGTTAACTGCTCTACGACTGCTTGCGACTCCTGGATGTGTTAAGAGCTAGTAAGCGTTGTTTGACTGTGACTGATCTAAAATGTCAGTGCTCTTGGATTTCTAACCTGTCCTGCAGTACTGTACCCAGTGCAGACCTGGAAGGTCCTATGTCCTAAGAGAAATCGTAGTTCGTTGCAGTGACAGCGCCTTAGTGTGTGGCATAAGAGGATTATATGAGGCTAGCGCAGAAAGAACAAGGAGCACCATAACTAGCATAGGGACGAGTGAAAACTAAGTCAGTCAGGAATAGATTACAGCGCATCCAAGACAGGCAAAGGACCTGATGTGCATATATTTGCACAGAAAAAGTTACACTGCTTCAATGATTTACAGAAAAACAGTTTGCCAGGGAACATTTTTAAAACCAAAATCTAATTTAAGATTTAAAACACTTTTTAATTCCTAATTGCAAAATTGAGCTCACTGCGTTGTATCCTCGTAGAAAGCTACTCTTGTCTTTAAATTCAACAGTGAATCACCAGCCATGCCTGACTTATTCATGCGTGAGATGTCAGGTGCATGAGAGCTTACATCACATGCCATGCCGACGCATAAAATTTTTAAACCTGCCCTTGACAACTGAACAATTCAGCAACCTGGACGCAAGCTGCAAGGATCAAAAAGTAGGACAAAAATTACAGCTGTTTATACAGCTTTGCACAATGCCATGGCAATGCTTTTTTCAAGAAGAAATATTTACCGAGAGTAAACACAGTTTAGAATGAGATTTAATGTCTGTGTCTTCTCTGTGGGGATCCACACAGAACGCTGGGTTTAATGCTGCTTGAAGAGCCTGAGCTTCTACCCTGGCGAGTCCTCTGTTTTTCAAAGGTACAGGGACGACTGGGGTAAGAGAAAGTGTCCATGGCGTGAAGAAAGGATTGCATAGGCAAAAGGGAATTTTAATGCAAGTGCTGCTTCTGTTTTTTTGCCGTACTGCAGATTGTTTGACAGGGATGATACCAATTAGTGCCAACGATGGCATAGTTTATGATACTGACATCTGTCCAACAGAAACTGGCCCCAAAACATCAAACTTCTTTTGCAGATGCCACCGAATAATCGGTAAGTGGTGATAACTTTCAGTTGCCCAGTGGGGAAAGGTTCCAGTGTGTTAGAAGGGCGAAAAGTTTCTGAATTTCAGAAAGACTGCAGTGAGAATTTTCACTTGAGACAGCAGGCTGAGGGTTTGCAATCCATCTTTTGCTTCCTTGCAAAGCGTAAGAGCAGAAGGAATGGCCTTTTCAGCAAGACTGGAGAAAGTCTGAAATATTTGTGGAGATCTGTGTTCTGACTGGATTTGCAGGTCCAAATTTATCTTGGGGCTAACTCCACTGGCATCTGTGAAGTTATGCCTGTTTATCTCAATACTGAATTTGCACCAACAAGAAAACTGATCATTCTGGCAGGGACATTTGATTACGTTCAGGTATGATCTAAATGTTGAGGTGATTTTGGCTGATATCTGTTTCACACCTTTTTACATCATCTGCAGACATTCAGGCTTGCGAAACTGAAATTATGAACCTCCATCTATAGGAAGTCGCCTGAATAAAAGGCTTGCTTTTTCTCCTCCCAGGAGTCCTGTAAACAGACAGGGCTCATCAAAAGCTGTGGCCACACAGCAGCTCTGGTTATTAAGCTTCTCATTTAAGTGAATAAAGATGAAGCTAGGTGACGCTGGACATTCTTGTGGCTTGCATTTAGAAATCTGAGTATGTCCTCAGTTATACTGGGGACAGTATAACTTTATATATCGTTTTTGTTTGCTTAACTCCTAGAATTATCTCACTAAGAAAGAACCTCTCCCACTGTTTCTGAATGAGGCCTTGAATTTGGAAGGGACAATTCTACCCAGCACTCGTATCAGGCCCAAACTAAGAGAGGAATCTGAATAAATCTAAGCTGCTATGTTGTGTCCTTCCAGATTCCTCAGCCTCTTCCTAACAACGATGAAGGGATTGGGATGCCTTTCCCTGTAAATCCAGGAGGAAGACAGCCAAAGCCTGCAGGGAAAATCTCATCCCTTCTCACACCCCAGGTAGAACTTACATCTTCTTACACATCAGCTCTGAAATTAATCCTCTTGGTCTAACTGAATCCAAAGGAGTCTAACATGGAATAATTTACATGATGAGGGGCTGAATGAGATGTGTAGCACGGAAGACGGCATTCAGAAGGATGTAAGAAGATAGAAATCAAAGTAAGTCGTAGCTTACTTACACGAGATAGCTTGCTTTAGGTGGAATACTTTCGATGCACTTAGATTTGTATGTGAATTTGGTCATTACTGTCTGAGGCAGAAAGCAAAACCTCATCATTATTTCCTGTTGCTAGATCAGAGAGATGTAGCAATATCAACATTTTTTAATTCCTACATACCTGGTCTTAGAAGGAATTATGAAATGGATGTGATTCTTGTTTTATTTGCGAGTTGTATGCTGGGAAAGAAATGCACTCATGTAGATATGAACAGAAATCATTGCAGCCTGTTAAAACAAATTAGGAAACGTGCTTTCAGATCTTAATATAATTTCGAGAGGAAGGAGCCTCTTGACTTGAATGGTAAAGGTCTGAAAATGGTCAGAGAGAGTCACAGAGCTAAGTGGGGATCCCAATTACAGATTAGCAATAATGCAAATGTTGCTGCAGAGGGACCATTCAGCTTCTGCAGCTCAGGAGCTGTGGCTAGAGTGCAGGCATTAAAAAACCTCCCTTTCATTATTGTTTTTAATTATCTGCACAACGACAGAGCTGGAATACCTGCTGCACACTGAGGCTCTTTGTGTGAGCCCATCAGCAGAGGCTATGCAAGCCAAAGCCGGGATTTTTTGCCTTCTGAAGGTCTTTCAGCAGAGATTTGCTTTCATGCAGATGCCTGCCTTTCCCATTTACTCCTTATCTTTGCTGTTTCCCCTGCTCCACTGAACATAAGCAACAGATGCAGCCAGGGAGTGAGGGTGCAAGGCTGGCTTCGGAGCACAGACCCCTTGGAGGCGAGCAGTGAGTGTGTAGCCTCCTCCCTCGTTCGTAGGGGAGCTCGCGGGCTCGGCCGGCAGAGCAAGAATCTGATGAGCTCTCCGTTCAACTCCTGAATGAGGCGTTAGTCCATGCTCTGGTCTTCACCTATGTTAGACTGATGTTCAGCATGCCCTCGTGCTTGTAGTTGCTGCCTGTGTTTTTCCCATGGACTTAGCAGGAACGATAAACCTTCATGGGGAGGGTAAAGCAACTGGGAAAACGACGAGGAGGCAAGACTTGGCAAAGGGAGTCTCACTTTCTCGCAGGCAGTCGCTGAAACTGATCCCCTCTGAGAAAATCTTGCCAAAGTTATATTGAAAGTTGTGCTTCCAGCTAGGCTGCATAGCTTGAGACCCTGCAAAAACTTACAGTCCTGCTGGTGTACCTGTGACTTGGACCTGCCTGGTCGTGTGTTGGAGATGCTGTGCCTGTAGCAGTGGGAGAACAAACGGGACCTGACTAACTGGGCAGTGTGTCCGTCCCGGGGCAGGAGGGTCCAGGCCAGGACATGCGGACAGGTGGGCACAGGCCAAGTGAATACCCACTGAGCACGGGTGTGGACTGGAACCAGACAGAAACAGGGAAGTGCGAGGAGACCTGGCCCAGGTTTTTGGCCCCTCGGCTGCTCTAAGAGCAGAGGAAAAGAGTCAGAAACAAGGTAGCGGAGCCTTTCTCCGCAGTGAACGAGCACCTTCTTGGCCACTGCAGAGCTTTTGCCCCAAACTCAGTCTTGTTGTGAGGAGTCTGAAGAATGATTAATGCAAAGGATACAGATGACTTCTGACCGCTGCTGCCGAGGTGTCAAGGCTTGTGGTAATACAGGTACTCCTCGTTCAACTTACCTGTTTTCCTGACGGCTCTGTGCCAGAGATTCAAGTGGTAGCAAATTTCTACCTATTGTAGACACATGAAGAATTACTTGTATATACAAGGGCATAAGGCACCCTTCTGTCAACAGGGAAGCGGGTGGATGAAAGCAAGAGCACAGCCTGGAAAAAGCTGTGTGGTGGGGGGGAGGCAGCAAAGCTGGCTAAAGCTGGTCTGGGGAATGAGAACCAACCGTACACATCCATCAGGAGGAGGACCGCCGCTACAAAGAGCGTGCCCGTTAATAAGCGAGGAGGAGGAGGAGGAAAGGACTGATGAGTAAAGTCATAATGACGCTAAACTTATTTTAAAAAAAGGGATGGTTGGAAAGTAATACAGATCTTGGAAGGATACTGATTAGAGAGCAGAGAGGGGATAGTGGGAATAGATGCAAATCAGCTGGCCTGCATCGGGCACATCCACATGAAGGCAATAAAGTGACCAATTTAGTGAATCACTAATCGCTGTTTCCCAGAAATTGCTGAGAGCTGCGGCAGCTCCGGAGAGTGGGGGCGGAGAAGGGAAGGTGGAATTCCAGCCCGGGCCCGGTGGGGCCGAGCAATTAAAGCCCAGTCGATCCAGCAGCAGTCCTCTGGGAAATAACGCAGCAAGTGGACTGCGGAAAGAGAACTCTTTCAGGAAAGAAGAACTGATGAGTGGTGGGGGTGGGGGGCAGCCCTGCACACCTCTCCTCACGGTGATCGGGGCGGTGCAGAGCGAGTCCATGAAAGTCAAGGTTTGAACCTGGGGCTGTGATTCGGGGCTCCGTGGTGTTGTCTGGGCGATTCGGAAGGGCGGTGTAGGGGGAAGCTTTGGGTGGATGTATCTCCAAGGTGTTCCTAGTTTTTGTGATGAGGAGGGAATCTGGGGGGTTGGGGGGGGGGGCAAATTCTACTTTGAGAGTTACTAAGATGTTTAAACATTAATAGTAATAAATACTACAATAATATATACTCTATAAAATCATATTAGTAGCACTGTGCTAGGATCTAAATGAATACAGAAAAAAGGGAACAGACAGTTCAGAGGACAAAAGAAGTGGTAAGGGTTTGAAATGTATTTTTGTTTCTTACTGTAGCTAGCCCATTTTTCAAACATTTTCCTGATGTTGTTTCGTATCAAAACATCTGCTTTACACAGCAAGGGCTAGGTTTTCAATTAGAGCCTTCCTCTAAGTAACCCAAGGGCCTGCCCTTAACAGCAGAAACCTTCCCGGTGTAAACACTGCCAAAACCTGGGATGTCTCTGCAGAGCGTTTAAGCTCTGTCAGGGCTTTGCCAAAATCCTTTTACTGAAATAGTGAATTCTGGTTATCTGTGACTGAGGATACATTTGTAGTTAAATCTAGACCACAGTAAGAACTGGATATGGCTGAAAATAGCTGTCTTTTTGGTCAGGTTTGATTTTGAGCTGGATTAGGTTTTGGATCAGGATTTAGGTTTATTTGTGCCATTGCACAACTGCTGCTCCCAGCGAGAGGAGACAAGTGGGAACAAAGACCTTGGAGGGGGCAGGGTGCTACTGTATGGGTGACAGCAGCAGGGACCCCCGTCAGCGTCAGGTGATGGTGTAGTTAAGAGTCCGGTTACCGTTGCATGCAAGTGCTTTCAGGTTTCATCATGCTGATGAAGTCAGACAGGCCAGACACCAATTTCAGTTTGCTTGTCTTTCACTTTTTGCTCTTGCAGTATGTTAGTGTGTGGGATTTTATTGTTTTTTTTTTTTTTCGTGAGGGGTGAAGGGAGGTAGGGAAAAGTAAAGGGGAGCTGGGATTTTTTAGGAGTTTTTTATTTTTTTGTCCACTAATGTGGCTTTGAATGACTGCAATTCAAATGCAACAAAACCTGAGTGATACAGCAAACATAACAAAGGAAGAAATACCAAGAATGCTGGATAGCTGGAAAATGAGTGGGAAAAGTAATAAAAATGAGAAGCAGATTGGAAAAAGAATACAAAGTAGTGTGAGGACAGAGTGCTTGGGAAGAGAGGAAAGGCACGGAGAGCTCAGAGATTTCTAGCAGGTGTTGAGCCTGATGCACACATCCTTTGCACAACAGCGAGTGGCTAAGCAGGGAGAATACAAAGAAGCACGACTGACATAAGCACAGTCACCATGCCAATGAGCACAAGTGCCTGTATATATTAATAGGCCAGAGGGACGACGTGAATGCAACAGGAACGCTAGCTACCGGAGGTGAGCTCTATCATCAGCAATATGCGGATGCAGGGTGAGAATTTGACATCTGATTGCGCTGCTCGCTCTCTCTGGGGAAAAAAAGAGCTATTCAGGCATTTTGGCAATCTGCATCCCAGACAGCCAGGTACTCGGAGATTGGAGCAGGGGATGCTGGTGCTGGGACTAGGTAACGTGCAGCGAACATCGCAAAAGTGCCCAGCCATTGTGAGCCTGTGCAGCAGCTGGGGACAGATGTTAGAGCATATCATCGGGGTGGCCTTTATTGACTGGGGTTACAGAGCAGCCGCAGCCAGAAGCATCCGGGTGCTCTCACGGGCACCACAGCAGGGAGCTACCCCTCCCTCTGCTAAACAAACCTGGGCTGCTGTGGCTCCCGGCGGGGCTGAGCCCAGCCAGCCGTTCTCAGCTCAGATGACACGAATCAGACTTCCAGGATTTAAACTCCCTGCTTGGTGCTTTCGCTTATTTCTGAAACGCAGGGACAGATGGGAACGCACTCCCTCTTCCCTGTTCTCCGTCTGAACGCCTGGGTACCTTTCCCCATTTCTCTTGCGGTGTAGGTGTTCCCTTTCTGTGGATTATCCTGGCCCCACCACCCTTGTGGCGTGTTAATCACCGGGCACAGTAAACATGCAAATGGCCTGTGATGTTTTAGCGCTGGGGACAGCTATTCTCATTGTTGATTGACAGCTGGGCCTCCACTGGCACATTGGTTTTCATCATGTGAGAGTGAATGGATATGTCGATAAACAGTTGAGCTTTCCTAAACGATTCAGAAGCTATTGTGTGTCGCTGTGCATGTACCCACACGCGGACTTCTGCTGCTCTCCACGTGGGAGGCGGCTTTGCTCACTGAATGCATAGGGTTTCTGCTTTAGCCGTGGCTCTTCGTTTATTGGTGTGGCTTTTCATGCCTTCCCTCTGTTGTTAAAGCCGCCTTCTGCAGAATTTGCTCTCATTCAGTAAACAGACCCCCGGTTTTGTGCTCTGTGCCTGTGCCATTTCTTTGCAGAATATTGGCAAAGCCATTTGCCTATTGAGATTGTAGTTGGAGCACCTCGCCTAATGTCATCTTTTTGTTCAGTCCTACCTACCTACCTGTGGCTGCTTCTGGTTGGGAAACAACTGCCTCCTCTTCCCCTCCCCCCCGCCACCCACTCAGGCTTCCAGCCTTTTTATCTTCTTGCAAAAAGCTCTCCGCTGTGTTTGCACACACGTTATGTAGCACCCGGTGGCTGGAACAAACCTGACAGGTGCAGATGTGAAAACTAGACAGTTTCTGAGATACTCAGGGGTAAACCCAGTAACTTCATCCTCTTTTAATATTTGTGTTTCTTTGGGGGAATTCCTGGCTATGGTTACAAACACCTGAAGAAGTTCTTGGCTGAGTTTTTAGTCGTGCGTTTTTTAGCAGGTTTCTGCAGGTCTTTGTGATTCCTATCTTCCTTCTCTTTTCTTTGCAGAGATGGATAAGGAAAACTTCCAGGGATTTGGTTTGTAAAACGCAATGCCAAAAAAAATGGTGGGATATGTGCTAGCATGATACCGAGTAGTGAAGAGGGAATTTAGTAGGCTGGAGGAGTTTTCTAAAGCCCTACTCAACATTTCACATTTTATGATTCTTAATGACAAATGGTGATTGTGAATATTCATGAATTTTTCCCTGGGTTAATGTCATAACCTTTGCAGTAAAAAGGCTGTTTTCACCGGTAATAACTACCTTTCAATTTATTTATGCTTGCTTGTTTTTTTTTTTTTTTTTCTTCGCAGAGATAGACCCCAAATTAGCATTCAAAGTGCGAGAAAGTAATTTTGCATGTTTGTGTGCTGGGAGGAGGGGAAAATATTTTTTAAAAGTCTTGAGTTCTATCTTTACAGAGAAAATGGATCTCTTTATTTTCGGACTCTTGGGGTTTTATCTCGCTATTTTGTGAGTGCTGGAAAAGGTGTCTCAATTCAGCTTTACTGAAGAGACAATTCAGCATGCAATATGAAGAATTTGTTTGTCTTTTTGAGCATGAAGAACTTGCCTGTCTTTGTTTTTGTTGGTTATTCTGGGCATTAATTTAGTATTTTACAAGTAATTACCTTATATCCTTTCCCCTGGTCTGTATTCCCACTGCTCCTCCTTTTTTCCTGCCCACGATTATATTTGGTGCCTTGCAGTCATTATGTCTTACTTTGCTGCACTGAACTGGCTCTGCCCTTTATCTGTCCGTAAGCCTAATTTATTCAAATCATTTTAAATTTGCTTGCTCTGTGCACCATTTTACACTTACGTGCTATCAGCAAAAAATTCCACTTTAAAAATTATATCCCCTGCAGGCCATTTATAGAGAAGTTGAACAAAAGTGGGTATGGTGCTGAAATTTGGGAGTACTGCCTTGTTCCTGTCCCCCTAGTCACCCTGAACCATGCTGTTCTGCTGACGCCTTGCTTCTTGTCCCACAGACAATTTTGAAGCCATTTGCTACTGCTCTTTTTCTATACCATGCTTTACTGATTCAACAGATCAGTCTCTTTGTGGGGTGTGACACCAAATGAATCGCTTCCATCTGGATAAATTATGCCCGTCACTTCACTTTTGCCTCTCTGTTGAGGAAAGTACTGACAGAACTTAAAGCACAGTTGACAGACGTGACGTGAATCTGGCTGCCTCTCCTTCCCCGGGCTGGCTGCTTCTACATGTTGCATAACCCCGTCCCACATTAATGTTTCCAATATCCGTTCTATGGCTGCAGTTGGGATTACTGGTGAGTGGATTCCTAAATCCTCCCTTGATTTAAAAAAGGAAAAAAAAAAGTTAGTTGTTTTTTTTTTAAATTTATATTATTATTTTTTTAAAAGTAAAGCTGGAGTAGCTACCTTCTAGGCATCTGCAGACATACCTTCCTCAGGAAGCTATCAAGCAGCATTACTTAAAGTTTTACCAATTTCCCTTGCTATTTCCTTCCAACTTCGGAGATGCAGTTAATCTAAGTCTTGGGTCCTGTCAAATTTTAATAGTTGTAATTAACTACCTACCTGTCCAGATTGGATCATAAAGCCTTTTAACATTTCATTTTTTCCCCCTCCAGAAAATGGATCCTTGTTTCCGGGATGTGACCTTCAGCTTCTTCTGTAAATACTCAGGCAAAGGATATTAATTCAGGCTCATCTGTCACTGACTTCTCACTCATTCCCTTTCGTGGCCCCACTGTTTCCTTCCCTGGTCCTCTGCTTTTCATATATCAGATGAAACATCTCAGTTGAATTTCTTCACATCCTTGCCATTTTTTAAAAAGCATTTGCTACTCCAGCGTTTCCTGCCAGTGTTTATAATTGCTCCATTTCGAATGCAATGTCATCGGCGGACCTGCTAAGTAATATAATAATAATGCAATAGAGGAAACTGAAACCGTGGTAGGGACCTGAGTGGCGAACTTGTCTGGAACTGGATATATTGGAGTGGAAGTGGCTCTAGTTTTATGGCGTGTGGTGTGAGACCAGAATCTGGCCTTGTACATCAAATAGCTCATAAATTACCTGAGGCTTTTTAGCGCAGCGTAGCGGCGATGCTGCCTGGTGTTAAGACCTCCAAACAACGTTTTGTAGGGCATTCACTAGGAAACCTGAAACTTGCCAGAGCACCTTTTGGAGGAAAGCTTATGTTTCCTCAGGAAGAAAAAACAATCTGACCTGGTTCTGAGATAAATCACTTTTTCTTCCTAGAGGGTTATTATTGTTGTATGCCTACGCTAGATTTCTTGTGGCACCTCCGTATGTTTTTGTGTTTGATTGCGTGGCTGTGTTTGATTTACTGTGCCATGCTCCATCCCACCGTCATTAGGGGCTCGAGTCCCCACCTGATAAACCTTCTCCTTCTGTGCGTGAAGATGTTATGTTTCGGAGACGTGCCGCGAGGCTCTCTGTACACGGGCAGGGCGCGGAGGGAGCTGCCTTGGGAGGGACTTTTCTGGTGAGCGAGCGAGGTGACTCCCGACAGCTCCGTGACCCGGAACACGCCTGCAAGCAGCAGTTAAAGCATCCACGGGCCCCTGAGCCCGCCGGCGTTGCTCGCCTGCTTTTGCAGATCATTAAGCAGATCAAGAGGGGGCAGAGGTGATGTAAAGGTGCCGTGGTGTATCCATGAGGTCTCCGCAGCCTGTTCGACGGACCATGTAGGTGTGGGTGGGAAGTTTCCTGGGCCCAGCTGTTGCCCAGCGGGGACACGTAGGCACTGCAGCTCGTGTCTCTGCCGGCTGTTTCGGAGGGTACGTACACCTTGTAGCTGGAGTAGAGAATGTCGCTGTGGAAGCTCATTTAGGTTAACAGTCGCTGCTCCTTCTACCTATATTATTTTTTTTTATACCTTATTGTCCTAAATCATATTCTCTGTGTTGCTTAATACCACATCTGGCATTCTTCTCTTCCTTGCTAGTATACGTACACATTAAATTAGAAAGCAGTCCTGTACCAGATCAAGCTTTGCTTCCTCCACTTAATGTAATCCACTCTGAGGTCTACATAATTAAACTCTCTCACTATGGCTGACGTGGTCTTTTACATGTTTTACTGCATATATGCTGTGCTTCATACCTCCTTCCTGGTCAAGCTGCACACAAGATATTCCTTTTGGTAGATCTCCAACGTAGGTGTAATCCATATCACTCTTCTACAACCCAGTTTATTCCAGGATTCATTTTTCAAGATGGGCCAGATTCTCTTTTGGAAATGAGATGAAGACTCTGCAGCTGTGTTCCTGCCTGCTTCTCTTAAGCAGCCATTTAGATACAGGGGTTAACCTAGGGGACAGCCTGGGCTGGATTCGGTGAAGATCAAGACAGTATGCAGAGAGTGGCCCATGGAGCTTGTCTTATCCTCCGCTTCTTCCACTTCCCAGCTTCACTCCTGATCCCAAAAGAGCCTGCAGTTAGGATGTTTTAAAAAGACAGGCCTAAGTTTGAGCTCTACCTTAGACTCGGACTGAAAGACAGTTCTTTTTTTTAAGTATTTCATTGTCAGGCAAAAGGCTCTGAAGTAAACCATTACTCCCTTGTTTGGCACTGGCCACCAAACCATAGAGGCGAGACAAGGCAGCGAGGCTTGAGCGGAACCCTTCTTCAGCCTTGCTGCGTGGCGCAGCTCTGCCGAGGACACCCAGCACCACGCAGTGTGCAGCAAAGGAGAGTGGGGTAGAGGGACAGAGAGCGTTCTGTGCTCTTACTAAACAGCTGGCACTTTTATATAGCATCCATAGAAAAACTTTCACAGAATCACAGAATGTTCAGGGTTGGAAGGGACCTCTGTGGGTCATCTAGTCCAACCCCTCTGCCGAAGCAGGGTCACCTACAGCAGGCTGCACAGGACCTTGTCCAGGCGGGTCTTGAGTATCTCCAGAGAAGGAGACTCCACAACCTCCCTGGGCAGCCTGTTCCAGTGCTCCATCACCCTCAGAGTGAAG
>Ga0065711_1047368_pt1 | contig 12367 bp, 5 predicted proteins | sample Hoacrofraction12_FD_59098 | JGI IMG/M metagenome (GOLD analysis project Ga0065711, IMG submission 59098) | Hoatzin crop microbial communities from Cojedes, Venezuela - Epithelial fraction 12 v2 (version 2) | ecosystem: Host-associated > Birds > Digestive system > Esophagus > Crop | place... | reverse complement strand
TGTGCAGCCTGCTGTAGGTGACCCTGCTTTGGCAGGAGGGTTGGACTAGATGACCCACAGAGGTCCCTTCCAACCCCTACCATTCTGTGATTCTGTGATTCTGTGATTCTGTGATTCTGTGATTCTGTGATTCTGTGATTCTGTGATCCAGGAAGGTGTAACTGTGCGTTGAAGTGCTGAACATGCTGCCATGATTGCATGTGCTTTCAAATGTCGCTGATAACATTCTGTTCTGTCATGTTTGATCTGTCTATTTAAATTGAAAGTTCTTCAGGTCAAGGACTGGCTACAGCTCCCTCTTTGTATAGTGGTTACTAAATCTTTGCCCGTCTTGATTAGTCCCTAGACATTACAATAAGAAGGGCGATAACAAAGCAGTTAGGAATCTTCAGTCACCTCAGATTTGAGCCAGCAGCATAAAGTCAAGGCCTCATTATTATCCCTTGTACCATTCATTCAGTCTTTTGAAGGCAAGTTCTTGAACAGGGCAAGTCACTTCCCCAGTCCTCTCTCCCAGCAATCCCCACCATCTTTTTCTTTATGTAGTTAAAAAGCAGGTAGGAGAAGCAACCTAAAATGCTCTTTGGAAAAATATGTCATGTGAGCCCCTCCAGTTCCTGACAACACAAAACCAGAAAAGTACAAAAAAAAAGTTTATAGTTTGGCAAAAGAGTTTTGATCAAAACAGCTGCAATTTGCAAGGATTAGATTTGGTCTACTGTCCTGCAGAGGTAAGAAATGGACAGTGGCTCTTTGTGATTTCACAGCCTTCTATAAAGGCTGCTAAAGTAAGCATGTTTTGGATGAAAGTCTGAAAAAGGAGAAAAAAAGAGCCAGCATCAAATAAAGTTTTGGTGTCCACCTCCAGCCCCAGTAGTTTTCTTTTAATCTTTAGCTAGGGTATGGGAAATGCAACCCTCCTACCCATTAAAAGCAATCAAGTGATCATATGTTGGACTGTATGTGACTTTAGATTTGTCTGCTTTATGGGATGAATAAGGTTCATGGAATCTGGTTATAAGCTGAAAAGTCACCACGGAAATTTTTGCGAACATTCTCTCATCTTTATCCCCCAAAAGTAACTTGTTCTTTTCTAGAATACTTTTTGCTTTTGATGACATGTGAGGAGTACAGCAAGAAGTGCATATATCTACCTGGAATAATATCTAAGAATTCTTTCAAGTTATCCTAATGTATTTTAGTTCCTTAGAGATGTCTTTCACTGTCATGTGGTTATCTAAGTGAATTTATGTGCCCTGTTCTATGGTTACGGATATAAACTCTAAAATGGAAAAAAAGTGTTTACTTTCAGCTGGTGCACTAGACCGTGAAACGGTAAATGAAAGCAGATGACAGACAACCAAATTCCCAATGCTATACATTGTTTTTGAAGGTTTTTTCCCATTTTTTTTAAAATCCACCCTCCCACCCCTGCATACATGTGGCAGTGTTTGTAGATATTCACCCTTGGGAATGTTAGCAGCTGAGTCTTGTGTAACCTTTCCATTTTAGGGCATAAACTCATCAGCTTGTACAGCTAAACCACTGCTGGGCACTGATCAGTAGGCAGTGTGGAGACCATGGGAAAACAAACAAGCAAACAAAAACCAGTGTCCTGTGGAAAGCACTGCCTAATATATAGACAAAAGAGAGTGATTAATTTGCTGCTAGGTGACATCTTAAATCAAATAACAAATGACACTAACATTTTGTCCCTTAGAAAACCCTTAACAATTTAAAAATACTGAGGATAATTCAGAGGGGATTAGTAAGGTTAAATTTATAAGCAATGGTGAAGTGCTGTAAGATCATTGGCTAGGAAGTGTTTACTGATAGGCAAAGCAATATTATTATTCTGCTACATTATTCTGGACTGCTCTTGAAATACTTTTACTAAGCTGAGACAGTCATGACTGCCTGTTTACATCAACCTCATTGGATCAACAAAGTAAAGAGTGCTATTTAAAAAAAAAACGACTTTTCTAACACCTGCCATGCTGCTCTGCTGTGGCACTGGCAGCTCCTGCATTTGCAGCATCCTCTTGGTTTGGATATCCCCTGTATCAAATTCAGCTTGATAGCAGATCTGTAATGTGCTGAATTGCTTTCCTGGAATGGGGGTCCTGGAGCTGGAAAGAGGCAGCTGCACTGCACTGCAATCAGTGGTAAATACTCATAAAAACCATGTTCCTACAGTCATTCATCTATAAGCCATCATCATATAACCTCTTCTAAGGTTCCTACTGCAGATCTATGCTGGTCCTACCAGCAACAGGGCCAGCTAGCCCTGATGTCCGTGTTCTTTGCTGGGACCTCACACTCACCTTTCCTGTTCCCTTTCCTGGAACAGCACACCAAGGAGCATGATGGATCACACAAGTCCATGCCCAGTCATCTGTTTGCTTTGTGTTTGGGTAACCAGCTTTTCAGATCATACAGCCTAGTGTGCAGACCTTCAGACCCTTGCAAGATGTCTGTAATGTGAGTTGATACAGGAGCCTTCTTTTGGCAGTGTTCAACATTTTCATCTGCATTTAAGTATTGAGAGGTCTGAGTGCTTGCTGAGAAGTGGAGAGGGAGGAAAAAAGCAGAGATGGGTGAGTTGAACTGAGGATGGGAGGTGGTTACCCACCAGAAATGTGAAGGGGATTAACATGTGTGACTGTGATGGAATGCAAACTTTTAAAAAGGATTTTGTCCCTGGTTCTCACTGAGAGAGAGCCATAAAGTCTTAGGGGAAGGGGCAAAGGGTTGGTGAAATAAATGTTCCTGACAGGTGTGTATGCCTATATTTCTCTGTGATCAGAAATTCTTGGCCATGTTTCATATGGTTTTCTCAAGAAAGACCCTGCATAGCAGAGTGGTAATATATAGGTCCTACATTTAAAAGGCAGGGCCAGCATCAACTCTGTTTAGTTTACAAGCTTCTCCCCAGCTTAGTCCTTCAGGAAAGCAGAAACTGTGGCCACTGCATGCTTTCTCCATCACGTTTTCCATCAGGTTCTTCTCCCCAAATTAAAAGATGGAGATAAAGCTTGATATCAATTTTCATGTTATGCCAATGGATCCTGTAAAAGCATTCCATCTTTTCAAGAGCTGTGTAATTTTCTGGGTTACAGGTGACTGGCATACAAGGGAGAAGAGTAGGAAATTTGAACAAAGCTGACTTCAGATGTTTATTTTGTCTAGAATATAAAGGACTGATTTTCTGAATAGAGCAAGCACCGGAGCAAATGGTATTCTGCTTTGCTGCTATCCAGACAGAGGCCAGGGGTCTGTGGAAGTGAGGGGGTGATTTTTACTGAAGGTGTGCAACCCCTCCTAAGGTTTCTACAGAAAATCTGTGGTTTTGGTCCTACCAGCAGCAGGACTAAGAAGCCCAGACTTCCCTGTCCTTTGCTGGCACTCTGCTGCGACCTCACACCCACCTATTTTCTGTCTTGAAACAGCAGCCCAGGACATGTGGGAACAGTGGGGGCTGCAGGAGGGAATTAGCTGCTCTGTGGACCCCAGGTAGTAAATAGATTTCAATTCCTATAATAAAGAGAAGAATGAGCCTTCCCACTGAGAAGGTGGAGTGATGAAAAAGGAGAGGAACTCCTGTCCCTAACTGCAGTCCTTTGAATTCTCATTACTCACTCCCTCATCTTCTTCCCAGTTTGTCTTTTACTGCCCCAGCCCTAGAGATCCCACTGGCTTTTCCGTATTCACTTCTCCGTACCATCCAAACCTACTTACCGTTGCACCTCTAAGTGTCGTGTATACCATGGACATATCTCCAACGAATTCTGAATGAGCTTGTCGCTGTATAGGATGTTTTTTTTGTTGATTTTCTGTAGAACTGCCTTATTGCTTGATGGTGTCATGTACAAAAATGAAAATGCCTTTTTTTCTGAGAACATCCTGTCACAAATGAAGCTGCACATGTAAGAAAATGAGCCACTAGAATCCCAAATCTAATAAGAGAGTATGTGCAGGACTAATGCTTCTCCTGGGGCAGTGTTTCTCATAGAGTGAGGTGAAACTGTCATCTAGTGGCCATAATAGGTGTTCCTGAATTACCATTTTCATTTGGATATAGCCGGAATATTTCTTATTCCCAGGATGTATCATCTGAAATTACTAAGCTAAAAAAAATATATATATGTGTATAAATACATACACCTGAGGGGCCTTGAGGTGAAGGGAAGAACCCTAGAATCTTTGGTCAAGAGTAAACAAATTTATAACTTTGAGCAGCAGGGCTGTGAACTCCCTTTTTCCTCTCTCTCCCACAATTTACCACAGTGACATATCGGCTTCTGCCTTACGGAAGAGCTGTGGGAGGCTGAAGATCAAGATAACCGAAGCTAAAATAGGTCATCAAAAGAACTTCTTTTGTTAGGTATCCTGCTACAATAATTTTACAGGTCAGCCTCAATTTCAAATTTCCCCTTAGAAATACTAGCAACACTTCACTGTAACTCATCCTAGAAGGTCAAGTTTTGTTACAGCATCAGTGCCATGCCAATGCTCTCAGCTGGACAAGCACAGGCTTTAAGGGTGAATAGCCTTCAGCCTAAAGGTGTAGGTCTTCTGTTGTCCATTGACTCCAGCAAGCTGTAGTAAACCTGCAGTGATATATCCAGAAACAACAGGCACCCTGAGTGGGCACAGCCTCAGGCTTCTAGATCTTTCAGTGCAGACCTCTTCATATAAAAGCTACTCTGTAGCAAGTATATTGGTACTGTCAGAAGAGAGTTGACTGTTCAGCTTCTCACTACAGGCTTGTCAATGTATTAGCATTTTACACTAATTTTTACAGCTGACTGGTAAAGCTAATACTAATACCTTGACAATAATGACAGGAGTTCAGAGAATAAATACAAAAAGCAGCGGGACTGGTGACAGCGTAATAAGAATATGCTCTTACAAAGAGGAAAACTGGCAAAGTGCAGTGTTACGAGTTTGATGACTCAGACTAGAATATTGCTGCATAGCATTAGCACCTTCATCTAGTGCCCGTGATACTGTGGGCGGAAGCAGGTGTGATTCTCAGTTTTTTGTATGGAGAGATTCATGTGTGCTGACCAGTGAGGAAGCTTTCATGCAAGCCATATCTCCTGGAGCAAACTGGCTAATACAAGTCACAATGCTCAGCAAACAAACTTCCCATCTAGCTCAGTTTGCAGATTCTGTGTGTTATTTGTGTTTTCACAAGATGCTGGAGATCCAGTTTCAGATTAGGATCCATTTATTCAAGGTGCTTGAAAACTCAGAACCTCAATATAGCATCTACCTTGTAATGCCTACAGTTTCAAGTATGTATTGAGGGGCATTGCTGACAGAGACAGATGATGGGAACCATAAGGGAATTACAAGACAAGCTGATCTGTGTAATTAGCAGTAATTCCAGTATGCCCACATCATAAAAAATGTCATTTTTCTTGAACGAGTGTCATTCCAGAAGTTAAGCAAAGACATTGAAGAAACGTAATGTGGTACCTTTCTGGATGTTTATGCAGTTTCCTAACCAAATAGTGTCCCATCTGAGCTAAATGACAAAAAGCACTAGATTATTTTTAAACTTAACAAGTAGTCAAAGTTAGCTGGAATCTTTACTCCATCGGAGAGAAATGTTTTCTCAATAGTGAATGCAATGGAGAGCAGGTTAGGCTATGAAAGCCTTTTTTACATATTCATTAGTGAAATATATTCAGTAATGAAAATTCTTTGCTCAGTATTTTCTATGAATAGGTTTTGGTCTGACTGCGTAGCTTCTCTCTGTGCAAATGTGTTTTTTGAGCTGTCTTTCTAGTTATGACTAAATGCATTGCACACTTTTCCTACCAGTTAAATATGAAGCAGTTTTCACTCTTCTTATAAAGATTTTAGATTTTTTTAAAATTTCTTTTAATAAATTAAAAAAAAAAACATTTCTTTAGCATTCCCTTGCCAATGCACTCATTCTCTAGATTTGTGTAAGGAAGTCCCTGCTACATCTGAATCTGGTGGCTATGTCAATGCTCATGTGAAAGTCATCCAGCTCTAATGTGACAACTTAGGTTTCTATTGCCAGCAGGATGAAAATCGAAGATTTTTAAGTTCATTTTCATTCATAACTGGAAGTAAGCTGGGCAAAACTACAAAGCAGTCACACACTGAATCAGAAAGTCTATGATGGACTGCAGGATTACAAACTAGACTGTAAGTAGTAAACCACAAATATGAGTAGGTGATACTAGCAGGACAGTGTAGCTGTAAGTCCTGATACCTGTTGGGATGCAGAGATAGAGTAATATCTGAAACAACACTTTTAATGGTTTTTGTTGTTAGGAAAGATGTTCAAAGCACAAAAGCGATGATATAATGACACTTCTTCTAAAATTTTCAATCTAATGAAATCTTGCACGTTGCTGTAATGGGTGATGAAGGGCTTGACTTTATTCCCATGAAATAATTTCTGGTTAGAGAGTAGCAAGAATTGATGGTATGTACAGAAGCTATGTTCAGTTCCAGGATTTGCAGTGCATCCATTTTTGAGTAATGCCAGCACTGTCTTAAGAAAAGGCCCTCGGTCTGAAGGAGGCCTGCTGCACTTCAGTGCGCAGCTGCTCGGTGAATGCACATCAGCACAGAATCTGCTGCCTCGCTGTGCATGTGAGCTCAGTGCTCAGGACTCTCTATAGTCACAGGATAACCATGATTATTCACTAGATGATTAATGCAGGAATGGCAGTTGTGAACTGTCAAGCAACTGGAATGTGTGTGAAGATAAAATACAGCAGTAAAAGTGGGAGATACATATTAGTAAAATTAAATGCTGCAGCAAGAGATAGCATTGGTAAATGTGGTTAAAGCCAAAACATTTCTTTATGGGAGCAGCTGCAAAGCTGCTGACTTGCTTCCTGTGAGTCTGCAACATGCTGGGGAGTTTCTAGGGCGCGCTTGCCTGACCGCTAAGGGACGGTCAACACAGCACTTTTGCAAGGAGGATGACTGCAGCACAATAGCAGCACATTGCAAAGAGAAGTAGCAAGAACATTTATGGAGAAAGAGGAGTCCAGGAAGGGACTTTCTGCTCTAAACCTTCTGTGCTGCTAGGAACAAAGAGCATATTTGTACATGTGTGTATACATAAGACTCTTAACATATTATTTATCACAGTCACAAACTAAAATGCTGTTTTCTGCCAACTTACTGCAGAGGATCTTGCTACATCCATGGCTATGCTAATCAGTTAGGCACAGAAACAGTGCGCTTCCTGCCTACATGAAAGGACAGGATTAGTTGCTGTGCTGGCTGCTTTGGCCTTCTAGACACTTTCCTGCTTTGGCCTTCAGATCAGAAGATGTACATGTCGTCATTAAGAGCTTATACGACTTTTGACTCGAAGTGCCTAGAGCAGGCCTGAATGTGGAACAAAGTAAAGGACGAAGGAAATAATCAACCAGTTAGCAACTTAGCAACATCCAAGTCTGGAACATACATGATTTAGTCCAGTGTAATAGGCCTGTAAAAGGTCATGAAACCCTGCAGCTAGACAGCAGTTAGCAGGTATCATACTTCTGTAAATATAATATACTACATACAAAATGGCAATGACTTTCCATTCGACAGAAAAAAGTCTAAGAAGTGATGACACAGTTTTTGGGTGGGAAGAAAGGTCATTGGCCATTATTACACCTATTTAAAGTGGGGAATTTCAGAGGATTATGACTGAGTTGACTAGCTCTCTTGCTTGATAAGTCACTGGAAACTGAGGTTCCTTTAAAACTTTCTGCTTGTAGCTGATTGATATTCAGCTTTGATCCCCTCCATTCCAAAATGACTCACAGAAAGGGAAAAAAGCAATACTTGCATGCAGAGAGCACCTGGACAAAAGTGGCTGTTTCATAGCTGGTAGAGTGACAATAAATAACCAATTGTATCTGTTTACACCAGTAATACATTTAGAAACTGTAATCAATTTAGAAGTCTGTTTTCCAAGCACTGGGTCATAGCCCTCGGGAGACTACCTCAAAAGAAAGCTCTAGCAACGTGTGACAAAGACATTTCTATGGTCTAAAGGAAAAACATAGTTCTTCTGATCCTACCATCAGACCAAGCACCCAGCTAGTCTTTTAAAATACTGAAATAAGAGGTAGTAAACAGAAGTTTAGAAATGGATTACTCTTACTGTAAAGCCAATTCCTACTTTAGCTAGTAAGGCATCAATCCAAAAAATGTGAGAACTGCTAGTATATAGAGGACAATTTATTTGACTTATTCCCAAAGGATATTTTGGGAAGGTGAGCAGAAGTCACCTCAACATGAGACACATTAAGATACATAAGCTAATTTACATATAAAAAAGTGAACTTGTAAGTATATTTAAAAGAATATCAATAAAACAGCTAGACATACAAATGAAAAAAAATCTTCAGTTGTGGTAGTTAAAATAAATATGCCTAGAATTAGCAAGAATTTTATCCTTTTTATACATTATTGCACAGTTATAGAAAGTATATTTGAACTTGTTTTGTTTTGTGAAATATTGGATGTTTCTTTATGTTAAAATTAGCTTACCAGATTTGATTAACATAATTCTTTTACAGTATCTTAATGCCAATGCTCTTCAGAAAGAGAGGAATACCATATTGTCAAAGAATCTTATGGAAAAGTAATCATAACAATAATCTGAAATACTGAAATACAGAATGAACACATCTAGTGGAAATACTGAATATGAACCTAACAAGTAAATTGATCATGCTGGTGAAGTCCCTTTCTAGTGGATGACCTTCTAAATTCATCACTCTTTTCCATTTTCAGAACTGGGGGATTAAAGGTCTTTCCTAGCAATATATTCTGCCATTTGAGCTATTCTGTAATGATCAGTATTCAGGCCACTATGTTCATAATTTGTGCATTAGAAAAAAAGTGGCTATTGATTGAAGAGTGTTTAATTTTAGTTCAGACATAACACTCCTCCCATCTCCCAAAAATCTGCAACATAGTGTCAAGTGCATCAAAGTAATGCCCAGAAGTGACTGACAAAACTAGGGCTCCCAGGCAAGAACAGCAATAGGAAGACTGATCACAACAGCTTTTTCAGGAAAAACTGTGGCATGGGATCAGTCACATTTTTCCAAGGAATAAAGGAAACCTGTCTCCTTTCCCAAGGAAGAAGGCAAAACAGGGGAGAAAAGAAGTATACAGACTCATCAGCAAGCACAGGTGTTTAAACAGACCTAGTGAGCTACATTGCCTCAAAATCTGAAGAAATCCGCTGAGAAGTTTCTTTCTATAACCAGCCTCTTATGAAGTGTCTCTCTTGCTTTCCAGTGTTGTTGAATCATTCATGTTGCTAGCGACAGTCCTTGTGGAAGATTCTGCCCCACTGTCAGATCAGACACTGAGTTGTAAATTGTGTTTTCCTTCTGCACATAAGTAGTATAAGGTTCCACTTCCATTGTGTCATCCTAGCAAAGCAAAACCAAAAATGTAAATGCAAGGAGTAGTTTAGTTTGGCAGGACTCTGCAAGCCTTTCATCTGGACTAAAGAATATAAGTGGGAAACAGTGGTCCCATATTTATTCCTCTTGGACTCAAGAAAAAAATCTCTATTTCTTTTTTTACCAAAGAATGTGTATTGCTGTTTCTGTCAAAGATTTGGAGGGTAAAGCTGAGGTATTGATTCACCTGCCTTATTTTCCTCCCCTTCTACTCCACTTGTTTTGGCCTGAAAAATTTTGTATTAGGGTCTAGTTCTCTAGAAGAACCGTGTAAGGAATTCAAGAATACCTCCCAGTTTGCAGCTCAGCACTTCTTCTATTGTTTTAAAAATGTTTTGTCTTGAGTATGGTTGATTCTTGACCACACAAGATAAAGAGTGGCCTTCAAAACTTGCACATTATGATTCTGGTCATCAAGAGAGATATTCTTCTTTTCCTTGTGTCTGTTAATTTTGTTGTTTAATCCCCTTGTTTATTAACAGCTTTCTTAATATTCCCCAACCCATGATATTGCAGTATCCTTCCTAAGTACCGTTTGTATAACAGTTGTGGTCAGTGTATCCGATGTGAGCAGGGAGATGTGGTAGGACTCACTCCTTGCTAAGATAAAGGATGGCAGTTGCTGAGCCTTTGCTGTTGGAACATGTCTCTGATGTTTGTTCCAAGTCAAAACTATGGTGGTGATAGGCTTGCTCTTGCCCTGAGATACAGCCAAGAGCAAACATATAAGACACAGTAACCCCTGCTAAAAGCAGAGAGTAAAAATCTAATGGTTTCCCTTTACTGACCGTGTTTTCAGGTTTATCAGAAGATCCCTGATTTGGTGATGGACTAATTTGCATCATTCTCCTTACCTGTGGAGTATGTACAGGAGCAGACTCAAGAGGTTTGGTTTTGTGGCACAGTCTGTGAAAAAGAAAACAAGTATTAAAGCAAATTCCTTCCTCAATCATAGGTTTGGCTGGATCACAGCCTGGTTTCTTTGATCACAAGTTTATGAAACATTCCCTTTTCTTGTCATCAATAGTAAAGTCAGAAAGCCTTCCAATGTCTCTTTCTCCTTGATTTTGGATCCTGAAATTATGGCACACTTCTTTTCTCATGTCTGTGGGAGCTTAAGCACAAAGTGGAAGCAGAAGATTAAAATCAAAGTCCTGTGGAACAATGTACAATTAGCAGTTTGTGAAGCTGTATTGAACCAATTCTTCACCTCTGAGGGAACAGGTCTGGGAAAAAAACAGTTTTGGATTAGGGAAGGGAGGGAACATAGCTGAGGTTTTTCAGTACAGGTGCTAATTCAAGCTTTCTCTGCACAAATGATTTCTGTAGTTTTTCCTTGGAACTGCTTTTTTCTCCACAGACAATCCTAAAGGGGTTACAGTCCACCTTCACCCAGGGAGCATTTTCATAAACACAGATACAATCTGCTGTCCTCTCTGCTGATATGGCAGGATAGCACTGGGCTATCCTCTGGCATTTGATAGAACTTTTTAGGCAGCAGAACCAACCCCCTGATCTAAACAAAAGAGACACTGACAGACTACCACTATATCTGAAAAACAGCTTCACTCTCCCAGTTTCCTATTAGAATGAAGAGGTCCTCTTTAGTGCAGCAAGCAATGCAATGAGAATCCTTTGCCAGCTTCTGCTCCATTATATTTTACTCAGGTGTATTATTCAGTGAAGGTGTGTGCAATGCACAGTGTCTGCAGTATAGAAATATTTGATGTCGTTAATTCAGTCATTCATAGCAGCACAGAGTGATAGAATCATACGATTTCAAGACACAAACAGTACTTAAAGATTTCTTCTAGCACTAGAAAATCTTTGCTTAGCACCCTGTCATACATACCTGTCACTGTGGAGCTTAAAATAGTAAATGACAGCCATGAAGGTGGTAATGCTCAGGAAACAAAGAATGATGGAGACATACAGGATAAAGACGTTGTTCTCTAAACACAAAGAATTAGTCTTAGTTATGTTCTTCTTACTGCTCCGTTTCTTTATTATTTCAGTATAAGATTAAAGCTGCTTTAGCACATACACACATTTTCAGCAAGCTTGTAAAATAAATATAATCCCCTTCAGAAGAAGGGAAAGTCAGTAATGAAACTTGTCTGAGAAACACAAATGGAGTCTGTGTCAGAGACAAAAGAATATCGCACAAATCCCACAGTAGACACTCATTGTATTTTTTTCACGAAGCCATATGTGAGCTCCTCTCAAGACTCGGCATATCTCAGTACTGCAACTCATGAGTAGTTCTCAAAAGCAACAAGAAAAGCAAAAACCAGAAATCAAATGTCACAGAGTGTCAGACATGCGCAACTCAGGATGAAGTTATTTATTTGTTTCTGCTGGCCACACAAGAGTTGATTCTTTTTCTCTCTCTTACCGTGATCTGAGCAACAGACTTTATATTTACATCTAAAAAAATTTTGCTAAGTTCTGCTTCCAAGTGATTATTTTAACACTAAGAGCATGACTGCTTTGTATCTGTTTCCAACATTTCCACTACCAAAAGAATACTACCACATTTATGGATATCCCTCTTAGGGAAGAAAACATTACCAAACCATAGTGTCTAGAACACAAACAAGCTGTTGCTGTTTCTGGGCAAAGGCAGTTGGGGATGGTACTCTTGCCTATATGGGACGTCACTGAAGGTTCCTACAGTTTTTATAGATTTTCCTTCCTATAAGGAACAAGTGTGTGCACTGGAGGCTAACTAGGGTTTTGTACACTGGACACACAAGAAGCGGCTTACTTGAGGGATGGCAAGCTATGGTCTTGCTCTGGTTCCCTGCTGGGTGGGACACAATGCAGGTTGCATTAGTCATGTTGGTGCTGCGTGCTGTCAACTTGCTGAGAACAGTCACTGTCCCGTTGTC
>Ga0065711_1008687_pt1 | contig 12367 bp, 5 predicted proteins | sample Hoacrofraction12_FD_59098 | JGI IMG/M metagenome (GOLD analysis project Ga0065711, IMG submission 59098) | Hoatzin crop microbial communities from Cojedes, Venezuela - Epithelial fraction 12 v2 (version 2) | ecosystem: Host-associated > Birds > Digestive system > Esophagus > Crop | place... | reverse complement strand
GGGGGGGGGGGGGGGAAGGTTTGTTTAAGATTTTGGTTTTATTTCTCAGTATCCTACTCTGATTTGACTGGTAATAAATTAAATAAACTTTTCCCCAAGTCAGGTCTGTTTTGACCATGATGGTAATTGGTGAGTGATCTCTCCTTATGTCAACTCACTAAGCTTTTGTTACATATTCTCTTCCCTGCCCAGTTGAGAGGGGACTGATAGAGAAGCTTGGCGGGTACCTGGCATGCAGCCAGGGTCAACCCACCACATCATGCGTAGCTACTAGTTGCTACCATTGCTTCAGACAAATCTCAGCCTAAATTTTTGGAAGTTGGTGTCAAAGGATGCGCAGACATTTGATTTTACCCTTGAAGTGCATTTCACTTATATCTTGGTTAGGCTTTGAAGTGCATTTCACTTATATCTTGGTTAGGCTTTCTGCATGGTCTTTAGATGAAGGAGCCTCCACGTGCTCCCTCACCTTAGAGTCCACTAAAAAGACAATCTGACTTAAATAGTTGCTGTATGTTACCCGTGAGATTCCTGTCCTGTCGAAGCAAGTGGTCCTGTCTGTTAACACCAATAGGGCCAGGATTTTATCCTAAACCTGTACAATGCAGCACCTTTGCAGGGTTAGCTCCTTCTTGAAACAAAGAGGAGCCATTTGGTTCAGAGCCCATTTCTTTTGTGCCTCAAATAGAAGGGAACATAAACAGCCGTGCTGGACGACTGCAGCAAAAAGCACATGAATACGTTTGAAGGGCATCTTCTTGCTTTGGGTAATCATGTAAAGTATGAGGATCTCCTGTAGTAAGCTAACAATAAAGCCTTTTATTGACATCCATTTTTACCCCAGTAATGGAAGAGGTAATTTATAGACAAAATTCACATTCACCTTACACCTGCATAAGAGCACAATGTTATATGACAAAATAAGACTCAGGCCTGTGTTTTGAAAAAATACTGGGCTTGTTCTTTGCTATTGCTCCCTTCCCCCAAGTATTATAATTGAACAATCTTTATTTTTACTAAAGTGTTGTTTCATACAAGCTCTTAGTGCTTGAGGATCAATGAGAGATGCTGGAAGGTGAAATTTAGGCTGACAGACGAAAAAAGGGCTTTTGCGGCACATTCCATTATTTTTAAATAAATGACCTTAATGCATGCGTTAAGCAGGAGCTAGCCTTGAAGAATGGCAATGGTAAAAGCACTGCCAGCTGGACTGGAACATGGGTCCTTTGTTCCAAATATTACGTATTTATTCCGGATCTAAATGAATATAGGATTTTTTTCCACACTTCTAATAATGAAGTGAATGCCTGCCCTCCCCCAGGGAACTGCCACTGACCAAGAGGCAAGCGGTTGTCAGACACTGCCTGCAGCAAAGCTTACAGCTGCTCCAGATCAAGCCGCACTGAAGAAAAGACTATAAGGTCTCTGGGGACGCAGATAATAGACAAAAATGATAATGTACATGGACAAAAGTAGAGGACAGTAGTGCTTTCTGGGATTAAGAAGCGGGCAAAAAAATGGTTTTGTTATACCTTGCAAAATGATTGCTGGCTCTCATTTTAGGATGACCCCTGACCCGAAGGAAAATAATGGATGGCCCATCTGCTTGATACACAGGAATCCTCAGGCACCATTTTGTCCTATTATGTCAAAACTGGTGCTAGAATTATGAATGTGTTACCATTTCTCTTTCCTTTGTTACATGAAACAAAGGTACCAGATACTTAACAAAACCCTCCCCTCCTGCCCTCCAAGTATCATTCCCCCTGCACAGGGATGAAATAAAAGCAGGTCTTCTTCCTGCAGTCTTACTTCTCACACTGTTTTCATTACAGAGGAAGCCATCCATCTCAGCTCAGAGCACACATTTCTTCAATGAGCTATGGATGGCCTGAGAACTGCTAATAGGATATGGAGACTTTCATTACTGTGCTGGTCATCTGAACCTGGGCCAGCTGGGGAGACACTGAAGGGGATTATTGTTTGTCAGCTGTGTGAAATAGATGAGGGAATCTATTCTGCTGTCCACTTTATAACGCCAACAACAATTCCAGTTCTCTCAGCATCTGAGCAAATGATTTATGAGAATCTGAGCTATTTCCCCCCAGTAACAGCACTGTTCAGGCTAACGTTGAACCATGCTGAACAAGGAGGTTGTGTTGGGGTTCCTATGTTATGACTCTGTTGTCGCAGAAGGAAAAGATGCAATTCCATGGCCATCAACCCCAGAGCTTGCATGAGCTATTGGAACCAAAATTTCAGAACTGGTGCATACATGCAGCATTTCTTTCACAAATTGGAGCAGGGCACCTAGAATTCCCAGTTATTTCACTGGTGCTCAAGAGGATTTTTTGCCTTATTTTTATATAAATGAAAAGAGGAACTAGCAATAAGAAAATGCTACTACTTGTATCATAACATTCACTACAAGCAGGAAGCTGTTCCTGTATCCAGGTGGACTGCAGTGCATTTTGTTATATCTTTTGTCTGTTGTGGAAAAGGTCTTTCTCCTAGGTCTGAGCCAGGACACAAGGAGGTGGCATCGCTCACAGATAATAGCACCGTGATCTGCAGTTGCAGGCATAAGGTCACCACACACATTGCCTGAATCGTTTGTACTCTCCGTACAATCTGTTCCTGTTGGTACTGTTGCTGGGAGCATTTATTCTAATTACCTCTTGCATGCAACCTTCATGCTGTCCTTTACCCTGCAGCAAGGCTGGGCAGATAGAAGTTGGCTCCCAGCTGTAATCCCAAGCCTTGTAAGCCTCCTCCAGGTTGCCTAAATGTACCCTCCAGCATCATCCAGCACCTGCAAGGCGGACGTCAAAGATTGCTGTCTCAGGAGAAGAAGAACAAGCACGGATTCAAAAGGCAGGGCAGCAAGGCATAATCAAATCTGTTGAGTAACACAGAGGATTATTATTTCAATTCTCTTTTTTGTAATTGGGAGCAGATATGTTGCAGAACACCTCTCTGTGATGCACACTGCTAAAATCATCAGCACTGACACAATGTCCCTCACTATTAAGGAGCTGTGTTGGCTGTTGATGGGAAAGGAAAGACAGCGTAGGAACGCAGCTCCTTGGCTGAGCTCAGCTAGCTTCCATGATGCTGCTTCATGCAAAGAAAACAGCACCTCGTGACTGGCTCAGTGATCCTCAAGAACTGTTTGCAGATGACCTGAGACACAGAGAAAAAGAGAAAGAGACAGAAAAACCCCAAACAAATGGAAAACTGCAGGTAACAGTTCATCATAATTCTCACTGTAAACCTGGATAAGTATGCCAAGCTGTATCTGGGATACCAGGTGACAACTCACTAGGAGAATTTCACTTAGATAGAAGTCCCTAGTTATGATGTCACTACATAATTACATTTGTTTGATGTGGGGTGACAGCTAGAGAAATCTGACTTGTTTGTAGGAGCTCCAGAACAGAGCTCAGTAATAACACCTTGTATTTACCTAATATCTTTTCATGTCTGCAACACAGAACACACTTAATGATTTAGCAGCATCTTCATTAGGCAGATCCATTTTGCAGGTGTGGGGAAGCTTAGATGCATAGAAGTTAAATGAATTGCCTGAGTTCACACAGGAGTTCTGACTCAGAGCGAAGAATATAATTTAGAATAACCAAGGCCTCATCTTCTTTTTAACAACTAACCTATAATCTGTTTTAAAATGCTTTTTGCATTTGGATTAAAAGATACAAACTAAATTTAATTTATGATACATAGGTAACTTGATTTTGGTGCAAAATCCTCAGTGCCATTCAGTTGTTCAACAGCCTGAGATAAATAAAGGGCTAAAAATATTCCTGTCTTTCTAGTGATTTTTAGGAGTATGAATCACAAACACTAAGAAGGCGTGACAGGCATGCTGACATTTTAATACAACATTTCCCAGTAAATACCAAATCCCATCCTCCAGATTTGTAAAACCAAGACAAAAGCCACTATGCCATTACAAAGCAGCAGTTCTTCTGTTGTAATGCCTGCCCTTCGACCGCAGCGCTTTTCTCCCTTCTCTATTGGGCCACAGAAGAAGAACTTTTCCCCGAGACCCATCTGGCCCTGGCTTAATACCTCAAAGCACGAGGATTCGTGGTTCTTATCATGTTCTCATCTCCAGCTGAGCTGCAGAAGCTGCTCTTTTCTGGAATTTACTAGACTGCTTCCTTCAGTAGTATCTCATGGCAATGAACCACACAGGTTAATTGTAAGCGGCAGAAAATGGAGTACTTGTGCTGTTTTATAATTGTTGTCTTTCAGTATGGATATTTCTTGTCTTTGTGGTAATGTAAAGGCCAAACCAGGATCAAAGATCTTTTTTTCATGATACTTTTTGTGATTTCTTATACTCTTCACATTGTCTCTTCTAGTTGTACCTAGCTTTTCCTTTTCGAATGCCCCTAGTCCTCCTCATAGCTTTAACTTTTGCATTATCCCACCATAGACCTTGTCCGCATTTGCTATCTGAGACAAAAATGAGCAACAGGCGTTATGGTCTTTACCATAAAGCTCTATTCATGCAATATTGTTCTGAAAACTGCCATTGGCTTTAACAGGGCTTTGACACAGGTAACTATTCATTGAAACTGAATTTCTCTGCTTTCATCTTATCTGGTTATTTATTCTATGTTTCATTTTCTAGGGGTTGCATAATCCTCTGCAACTGTCTTTACTAATTTAAATAACAACTGATATTTGTGAAATTTCTCTTTCTGTGTTTATTGATCTTTGTTTGCCAGGTGTTTAGCAAAATGAACTCACAGAACTAATCTACAGAGCATCACAGATGATCTCTGGATCTAAACTAGTTATTAATTCTTACTCAAATGCTTTTCAACCTTTAAGCAAATATATATGTTGCCTTTCCTAAATGGTGGAACTCTTTGAACTTAGCATGTAGATAACTTACTTAAACATCAGCCAGTATTCAACCAGCTCTGTCCAATAGTACATAAATGTAAAAACAAGGAAAATTGTCAGTGTCTTTATGTGACAGCGTGCATCCATTCTTCAACGTGTTCAAGATGCAGGATTCACTTATGCAAAAGTGAAAACCATTCTCATGTCTTTCAAAATAGGATAATTATGTTAACAGTCTTGGCAGAAGGTACTTCCTTGGGGATTAGTGGTTGACTAGGATAAGTGGCCTTTGCCTGAAGTATATACACTTCCCACTTCTCCATCGTTTCGCTGAACCTGTCCTGCACCTCTCTGTTATTGCTAAGTAGTAATGATTCTTTTAAATGTTAGTATGTATAACTGCTCATTTACAATGTACTAAATTTATGATATGAAGCATGCTCCATTTACTGTTTCTAATAACCTCACTGTAAAAGTGATCTTAATTAATGACTGAATAGCTTCTATAATGAGAGATAAATGTTGGTGTTGTAACATTAAGTAATATGCATCCCTTTCTATTTTAATATATAGAGTCTGCAAATAACCACTTTGAGAAAATGGAACAGAGATGCTCATCTTTGAGGTACCATTCACTCCAGATTTTTGATCAAATCAATCAATCACAAGTGTAAAACTGCAACAGTACAGAAAGGAACCAGCCGGAAGTATGCAGATTCCTCTTTCCTTGTTTGTTTGTCTTTTGTTTGAGTTGGTTTTAATTATTTACATTAACCCAAAAAGCTTGCATAATGAAATCGGTTTGATTTAATGCTGTCAAGAAATCAAGATGTAGTAAGCAGTCTTATCATAGCTAAGAAGAAAACTGATCTCTCTCAACTGAAGTAGATTAATGAATGCAAAGAAAAGTTGTCTTTTAAATGCCACTTCTCTATCCAGTTCTTCTTGTGCCTTTGGTACAAGGCACTGCGACCTAGGAGTTTGTGCTTTGTCCTGTGAAACTCAGTGTTCATAGCAGCCACTCTGAAACCCAGGGAGCAGAGGGAGTTCACTGCTGCTACAAGCAATTAGGCAGTTCTTTGGAGCAGCCTGTGGTAAGCCATGTCATTTCCCAACTGTCCCTGGGCATCAGGCCACCATTAACAACGCACTGTTGAAAACAAGCCCAGCACAACGGTATTTTAGCGTAACATACCAGAATACCTCTTATTGTAGCTGTTGAAAAACTGATACTCCTGTGTGGTTATCATTCACAGTGACTGAGAAGCAGCATTCAGAGTTTTGTAATTTATCTCAGCTTAAATGTGCATATAGTTTTCAGCGTTTCAGCTGATGCTTGGCTTTGCGTGCACTGCTAAGCACATCCATGCTCTGCGCTCTTCTGGGGGTTGTGCAAGGCTACACCGTATCGAACGAGCAGCACCTCTGTGTAACGCATGCAATACTGGCTGGTTATTTGACTATTATGAAATAGTTAAAACTATATAAAGATATAGTCGTGACTATTTCTTATAGTTGTCTTGGTGTTAACCCAAAGTGGTAGCAAGCTGCTCATACTGGAATTTACTGACAATGTTTAACATGGAAGAAAACTGAGAAGAATAGGCCTGGAGGAGTTAGTGGGGCATTATCATGCTTCTATGTTTAACATAAGATATAGAAATTTCTAGTCTGCTTCCTGTCACACTTAACTTTTGAAAGCTGTCAGAACTCATTAATTTAGATTTTACTGTATTTGAGCAGAGGTAGAGACATCCAGAATTTCATAAATGTATTTTATCTATTCATTCAAGCTCTTTGTAGCTAGTATGTATCCCTTATCTTCCTGGCTTCTGCTAAGGTGTATATGCTTGAATACTCTGAATTACACATCAGTTGTTACCTCATGCTCACAGCTAGGTTTGGTCGGCCAGGTATTTGCCAAGAGAGTCGTCTGAAATCCTTTCAACAAAGATGCACTGCAGATACAGGCAGATGCAGCTACTCTTTAGCTGCTGCGAGTAAGGATGTTGGACAGGCCTCAGGTGGGGAATGGCATGCTAGCATGTGGTGTTTTAGGTCTTTAACAAAGCAAAGCCTTTTGTGGCAGATGGGAAGGGAACAAAGTATTTCTTCTTTGTCCAATCCATTTACGGATTGTGCCATAACAATGTCAGGGAAGTGGTGGGATGAAGCACATATTTTGGCAGCAGAGGGAAGCAGTCCCGAGCAGGCTGGTTATCTGACCCTGTTTTTTGTTATGTTCTTGTCCTACAGTTCGTTTGATCAGATGACACTGCACTAAATGGCACTGTAGCGGTTTTTGATGGTATCTCACAGGAGATTTTTGATTTTCTGACCTGAAAGCTTATCACTTAGTTTAATTTCAGAACCTGCTGTTCCCTTTGTGAAGACTCTGTCAGATTCTCCTCATATATTTTTCCATACTCTTAAGAAAAAAGTATACGGAGTTAGGATCATCCAGGAGTAGATCTAGAGGCCATATCAGCCCATCCCTGCTTGCCCCTCTCTGCACTAGATCTTAACAGGCCTTAAAGGGAATGTCTTAATCAAATGGTTCCCCAGACTTGTGACAAGTGCAGGATTTGGCTACTGTTTTTAAAGCGAGCTGTGGTTTTGAATGCCTACATGTGAGGGTGCATTGCTGAGCAGCCCCCTTCTGAAGTCTCACGCTACACCACTCAGACTTCCAAAAAAAGGCAGTGCCTCTAGGGTGACCATCTATTTTTCAAAAACATTACCAGCTCTTAAGGGCCTGTAAAATTCACAGATGATGTCTGATCTCTGCTTTGGAAGTCTTTTTCCTGAACAAGCTGCATTGTTTGTATGAATTCATGATTTATAAGAATCTTGCATTTCTGCCATTTCCAAGTGTGCTGTCAACCTTAAACCACTGCTGACCATTAGTCTGGTTTGAAGATTTCTCAGTTCTATCAAAAAGTGTCCTGGAGTTCAGCAGCTGGGCTGGCAGAAAAAGTAGTCCAACAAGAGCAGCCGAATCAGACCTAATTGTGGGTTACGTTTAGCTGCTGTGCTGGGTGCAATAGCAATAAAGCAACATAATCCTGAGGCAAGATTCCAGCTCTGTTGACAAATTAGCAAAAGGCTTGTTTGATAAATACAGGTAGGATATTCAAATATGCATAAGTGCAAGCAGAATGTTGTCAGTGCAAAGAGACACTGCTAAGCTGAGCTGAGCTGAGTAGCAGCCTTCTGTGATAACCTGCATAGCTTTTCACTAATTTTTCATCTCCTTTCCTATGTAGAATAGCAAGACGTATGTTATTGTTACAGGTATTTTTATTCTTCACAGTACTTTCCTCAAGGCCAGACAGAAAGATCTGATCCATTCAAAGAGATATCTCCTAGAGACATGGACAGGCAATAAAGCATCACACCATAGAACAGAATCATAGAATGGTAAAAGTTGGAAGGGGCCTTAAAGACCATCTGGTTCCAACCCCCCTGCCATGAGCAGGGACACCTTCCACTAGACCAGGTTGCTCAGAGCTCCATCCAACCTGGCCTTGAACACTGTGAGGGAGGAGGCATCCACAGCTTCTCTGGGCAGCCTGTTCCAGTGTTTCACCACTCTCATGGTGAAGAATCATAAGAGGGAGAGTTGTTCTCAGGGTGTAAAGTTTTAATTAAGATGTAGCGTGGCATTAAATCACTGCCCTGAGATACTCAGCACAGGGCCTTTGTCAAACAATGAACCCCTTTTTTTTTTTTCTAGAAAAAAGAGAAACTTCTCTTTTTTTTTGTTTTGTTTATTTACTGTGGTCTTTTAAAAGAAGTAGTTTTCTTTAAAAGATTTTATTAAATATTGCTGTGCATTGCTTCTGTGATCTGTACTGTTCTGCACAGTGTTAATGTTAGGCTAACAAGATTATCGATGCTGAAACCTTCAAACCCCTTTTAAGTATGAGGGTTTCACTGATAAACCTTTCATGTTTGGTAGTGATACATTCTTCTAACTGTTTAACCATCAGTGTGCTCAGGAAGATCCTTGCCCACTTCCTTTTTAAATTACGTTATCTGAGCCTATTTAGCAGATATCTTTATTTGTCACAGACATGTCCTTTATCTGACATATCATATGGGGTGGAAACATGTTCCTGCTTTATTCCAAATGCAGAAGAGAAATAGCTATCCAGTGGTTCCCATCCCTCCAAGTCAGCATTTATGATTCATTGAGTGCAAGAAATAAGGCAGAAACTGAATGTGCTTGCCTGAAAGCCTATATTTGGGAAATCCAGTGATAATATTAGTTGTAACTGTCTATTATGCAAGACTTTTAGCAGTTTCTCACTCCTAGCAACAGTCTGACTGTCATAGTCTGAAGTGCCCAATATGACACTGCGTTTATGCAGTAGCTACTTTTTCTCTCGCCCCTTCCACAGCTGCATCACTTGCTCATTGGTATTAAGTGTGGGTTTGGTATTCCATGCTGCCAGAACCCAGAGTTTAAGAAGGATTGCCACTAACCCCTTAGGGTGGTTTGCCTGATATTCTCCAAAGCAGTGCCCTCTTCCTATGAAAGAGCAGTTCATATGTTTGGTTGCTGACTTGAGGGTCCTTGTCAGGTTCTTCAACTATGTTGATGAGGTTGTACAGCTTCAGCAAAATTCATTTCTGCATCATTAAAATCTGTCACAAAGTTTTTTAGAAAGAAAGTGTCATGGAGGCTTCTACCCAGGGTTTTCACATGAGAAACACTACGGCAACACTTCTACATGTTTCCCTCTATTTTTCCCTTGCTCCACAACTCAGCCGTGGCAGAATGCTGTGAGCCCTCATCACAAGTAAACTCTGCAACTCTCTGACTCCGTTTGACCCCAGAAGAATAAGCAGCGCTGTGTTATTTCTTTTACTTAACACTTAATGCAGCATTTGAGCAAAATACAGCAACAACAAATTAACAAAGTATGTTTCAAGTGTCCTATGACAGAAATACAAGTGACACTTGGCCAATGCAGTCTTTTCACTCACCAAGAGATGTCAATCAAGTTGTCTTGCTCCCTGACAGAGCTCCCATCTACTGGAAATACTTAAGAAGATTTGGATCACTCTTTTCCCTGTGTTAACAGCTTCTACAATGAGCTCTTTATCTAAGGGTCAACAGGTCACTAGCCCGTCAGCTTGGATTACTCACTGTTTCACTCCAGGGTCCCGTTTCTCTGACCAGCAGCACAGCATGCAGGCTAGATTTGTCCTGGGATCTGCTCTGGAGGGGAACAACTGGGTGTCGCTCAAACAAAATCCACGAGTATTTCAATGCTTACATCAAGCAAAGGCAGCTGCAGAAGGTGTTATGGCCAGGGCTATGCCTGTCTCTCTACCCAGCTCAGGTCTCCAGCAGGTACCCAGTATGATGGACCTTTGCATATGTTGTAACCTTGTAGCCTGCTATATGCAGCTTACGCTCTCATCAGTCTGCTGGAAAGGTATAATTGTACTGCAGGTGTCTCATTTTCCAATCATATTTAAAAAGAAACAATAAATCTTTTTTAAAAGGTAAAAAAAAATACCAAAAAAAACCAGCAGTGAAAAGTGTCCAGGATGAAAGAGAGGCTGAGTGAGTGGCTGCATGATAAGAGGTTTGAGGCTCAAACCAGCCCACATAGCTCAAAATGAGAAAGACTAAAAATGAGTTGTGATGAAAGCCAACACAAAGCAGACAAGAAGTGTTGGTGTTTTAGAGAGGCTGTGGGTGACTAGACACAGATCTGTGAGCACAAGTTCCTGTGGGACAGCAATGCAGCCAGGGCACTGTGGGAAAGGGAGTAACAATAGATAGACATGTAAGTGAGCAACTGTGGGACAGTTGACCACGAGAATAAAATCACTCTCTGTAGTTTATATCTTGACATCCTCTTGCTAGGTAGATAAGTGGAGAACAATTTATTAAGACTTCTGACATCATGTTGTACAGCATAATCCTTTGGAAGATGAAGTAGTATGGGCTAGAAGGAAGGGATTGTTGGGTGGACTATTAGGTGGGTTAGAAATTGGCTGGATCTCCAGGCTCCAAGAGTAGTGGGCAAAAGCTCATTGTCAAGGTGAAGATCAAAAAAATAACCAGAGTAACCTAGGGGCTGATACTGAGGCTCATGTGATCATCTACATCAAAGACTTGGATGACGATAGAAATTGTACTCTCAGTCAAGGTGTGGATGACATCAGATTAGGTACAGTGGCTGACATGATTAATAGCAGTGTTCTGTCCCAGGAGACCTGAGATATTTGACTATTGTGCCATCTGCAACCATAAATGACCACACACTGCAGCTTGGGAAGTTGAGGTTAAGAGAAGAAAGTCACTGGAAGGGTAGTGCACTGCTGAAACAAGTTGTGCAGAGACTTATCATTCTTGGAGGTTTGCAAAACTGAGACAGACAAAGCCACAGCAGACCTGACATGATCTCAACAATGGTGCTGCTTCGAACAAGGGACTAGACTAGACTTCTCCAGAAGTTCTTCCCAAACAATGCTTTTGTGAGTCTGTGATACTCTGCTGCATTGCTGTTCTCATGAATCAGTTACAGAGCCTTACATAGTGACATCTGGGATGCTTTGGGATGTGCTTAGACCCATGAAATGTCTTTTAGCCACCTATTCACTATAAAAAGGAATGCGGGTTTATGCTTTCCAGATGTCAGGGAGCAGCAAGGGCAAGCTGCTCCACAAGGGAAATGGAGCTAGGAGGAGAGGGTGACAGCAAGGCAGGCAGGGTCTGTGACCTCCCCAACAAGAAGTCAGGAAGTTTAGACAGCCTGGGTCAGCATCAGATCCAGGGACAGTGATCAGGGTAAGCCTTAGTCCAGTGACAGCCCTGCAAGTCCATCGTGATCAGGCTAGTCCAGGGTCAAGCCAGGAGGTCAAGTCAGTTGGTCAGGATCAGGGTCAGGACTGAGGAGATATTTGGACTAGACACACAGCTCCCAGGGGAAGGCTTGGGGGGCAGGACATTGCTTCTAGCTTTCTTCACAATAGTTCTTCTTAGCGAGGGAGCTGACTTTGGACTCAGTCAGTTAGACTCCTTAACTCAGCCCAGTAGGCTCCTACAAGTCAGGGGGAGTGTGCTCAGGACTCTGACACCAGGAGATACCTCCCAGAGATCCACAGCCCAGAGGCTAAAGCTGAAGAGAAGAGCTTCTCTGGTCTGTACGTCCCCAATCACACCTTGGTTACAAGGCAAACATCTATTGAAGTTAACAGGTGTATGCCTTTTCAATAGACGTTTTAGCGGATTTAATACCTAAAATTCCCTTCCCTTAGACATATCCCTCATTAGAAAAGTGGCAGATCTACCCCATCCAGCCAGACTCTGTCATCTGTGGCTTTGTCATCTTTCTGACAGATCAGCTAGCTTGGGGGCTTGCCTCCCTGGGGCCCGGGTTAGGGATGTTGCGAAGAAACTCCCTGGTCTGGTGCGGCCTTCTGATTACTACCCCCTCTTGGTAATGCAGGTTGGCGGGGACGAGGTAGC
>Ga0065711_1047366_pt1 | contig 12368 bp, 8 predicted proteins | sample Hoacrofraction12_FD_59098 | JGI IMG/M metagenome (GOLD analysis project Ga0065711, IMG submission 59098) | Hoatzin crop microbial communities from Cojedes, Venezuela - Epithelial fraction 12 v2 (version 2) | ecosystem: Host-associated > Birds > Digestive system > Esophagus > Crop | place... | reverse complement strand
ATACTGAACAGCACCGGTCCCAGTACGGACCCCTGAGGGACTCCACTCGTCACTGGTCTCCATCTGGACATTGAGCTGTTGACCACTACCCTTTGGCTGCGACCATCCAACCAATTCCTTATCCACCGAACAGTTCACCCATCAAATCCATGGCTCTCCAATTTAGAGAGAAGGATGTTGTGGGGGGCTGTGTCAGAGCAACAACAGCAAACCTACACAGCGATACCGTTGGGTCGTTCTGCCACAAGGCATGGTGAATAGCCCCACGATTTGCCAGATAGTCGTGGATACAGCACTAAAAGAAGTGCGGCAATCTTTTAAACAGATTTGCTTCTATCACTGTATGGACGACATCCTCCTTGCTGCTGAAACACAAAATGTGCTGCTCACTGCTTTCACTAAATTAGAATCATCATTAAAGAACTTCAGGTTACAGATAGCCCCGGAAAAGGTGCCCTGGAAGTATCTAGGATGGAAACTTTTTACTTCACGAGTGTTCCCACAAGTATTGCGCATTGTTGACTAGGCCACCGCTCTTCATGATCTACAAAAATTATTAGGAACAATTAATTGGGTACAACCCCTTTTAGGTATTACGACTGAAGAGTTATCCCCTCTATTTACCTTGTTGAAAGGGGACTCAGATTTGTTATCTTCCAGGAGATTGACAACAGAAGTGAAAACTGTCTTGCAGAAAGTTTCGGATAAAATCGCAACTTCCTTTGCCTCCAGAATCAATATTAAGTTACCAATAGATTTGTATATAACTTATGCTTTTTTCCAGCCTTATGCTCTTTTAGGTCAGTGGCGTGTTAACTTGCAAGAGTTGAAGCCTCTGGAATGGATCTTTTTGTCTCATATGTCTATGAAAACATTAACCACAAAGGTAGACATGATAGTGTCCTTAATAGCACAAGGTCGGAATTGTTGTCAGCAATTGACAGGACATGATCCTGATACCATTTACCTGCTGCTGGCTAAAGATGACTTTGTGGTATTAAACAGGGAATCCTTATCGCTGCAAGCCGCTCTAGCTGGTTATTTAAATGACATACGTTATACCCTTCCACAACATAAACTGTTACATTCCCTCTCTCAAATTCCATTGCAGCCAAAAAACTGATGTGTTCCTGTTCCTATTAAAGGAGCACGAACAGTGTTTCCAGACGGATCAGGGAAAACACACAAAGCTGTAGTTGTGTGGAAACAAACAGATTTGTCAGATTGGCAATCATCTATTTTAATCGTTGAAAGATCCACACAAATTTTTGAACTATCAGCAGCCTTGCATGCCTTTGAATTGTTTTTGACTGAACCACTCAATGTTGTTGCAGATTCTGCATATGTTGTGGGTATTGTTCAATGCATTGAGGATGCAATGATAAAAGAGGTCAATAACAAACAACTTTTTTCCTTGCTATTGAAATTAGCTACACTACTTAAAAATCGTGCACATTTATATTTTATAATGCATATACAGTCACATACTACTCTACCAGGACCAATAACTGAAGGAAATGCTGTAGCAGACCAATTGACAATGACGGCAGTACTGCTGCGCAGTTTTGAGCAAGCCCGACTATCTCACGACTTCTTTCATCAAAATGCCTCTTCCTTGCGTAAACAATTTGCTTCGCCCCGAGGGCAAGCCACAGAAATTGTTCGTGCATGCCCTGATTGTCAATGTATTACACCCGTATCATCATATACAGGAGTGAACCATCGTGGTTTACAAGCTAATGAATTGTGGCAAAGTGATGTTACACATATATCAACATTTGATCAAATGCGTTATGTACATGTTAGTGCGGATACCTTCTCAGGATTTCTGGTAGCCACTGCACATATGGGAGAAAAGGCACATGATGTGAAATGCTGTTTTGCCACTATGGGCATTCCAAAAACAATGAAAACTGATAACGGTCCTGCTTACGTTTCACAGACAATTTTTATCTTCCCACAAGACTGGGGTATACAACATGTTACAGGTATACTGCATTCTCCCACTGGACAAGCCATTGTTGAACGTGTCCATGGGACCCTCAAAGCTATGCTAAATAAACAAAAAAGGGGGAATCCTATGGGCAGTATTACCCCACAGGAACAGCTACACAAAGCATTAGATGTACTTAATTTTTTAAATTGTTCTGATCAACAGTTATTTACAACAGCAGCTGACTGCCAGTTCGGATGGTCCCCCCATTTGTGGCTTGACCAAAAGTATGGTATAAAGAATTTGGGGGATCATAATGGACAGGTCCTGTAGCACTAATAACGTGGGGAAGAGGGTATGCATGTGTTCTTCTTTCAACAGGCCCTCAACGGTTACCAGCAAAATATGTGAAACCATATCATGAGCTGAAAGAATGCAACACAGAATCCAATACCAGAGATGACCATGCTCACTCTCAAGGAGCAATCTCTGACACGGAAGCAGAAGAGATCCACTCTGGATGATCCTATTACGCAGGGAAAACTTAAAAAACTACAGCAAATGCAAGTACTCTGATGGCTGCAGTGGGTGCACCACCCACTCTGATTAATACATTTCTTGCATATTTGGCAATTATCTCCCACAACAGCTTTTGTATAATGAAGCAATCTTGGAGGACACAGTATACGTGATTTTAGAACTGAGTTTGCACAGAAGCAAAAGTCAACTAGCAGACACCGTGAGGAAAAGTATGAACCTTCATCTGAGAGCTCCCAACAACTGCTCAGAGGTGCCAACAGACATGAACAAAGGATATCAATACGTATAAAAAAAGGGAGGGAAATGATAAGCGCTTCTCAGAAATGTAATGATTATGTATGTTAACATGGCATAACTATCTAGTAGTTGTGTCTTTTCGGTGTGCACATTTGCGTGGTGCTATCCCCTGTGCGTCCAGCACTGCAGTAAAGAATGCCTGTTGTCTAGAATTCCAAAATTAAGTTCTAGAGAGTGAATTATTTTGCCACTTTTCGGTAACAGATTTTGGCAACCTAGATGGGACCCTGCTCCTGAACCTCAACGATCCTTGGACCAAGCAGTTCTGAGCAAGGACCATCAACAAGGTAAAGGCATTCTTCTAGTATTATTTCTTGTTGCCTGCCTGTTAGTCACAGTGAAAGCTTCACAGCATTGGGCTATATCCCTGGGGAGAAGGGAAAGCACCCTTCCTAAAACAGATTTGAAAAGAAAGTACTCTTCCTGAAACCGAGCCTTGGGAATTTGTCTGTTAAATGTTTAATATTATTGTAAGTCTCTGTCTATTTGTAATATTTGGATTTATGTTGAAAACTTGGTGTGCTTATGCGGTTTTATGTGTTTGTTGTCACAATGTTTATATTTCTGTGATCTGATGGATTTATCTGGTTTGTGTGATCTAACGGATTTGTCTGGACTAAGTAACTGCCTCTGCGTCTTCAGTTTGGCGAGATCTGCAGGTATTGATTATTTCTGGTGTTTGACTTTAGATTGTTGTATCTGGATTCTGATTTCTCGGGGCTGCAGAAGCATTTGATGCAGCAGGGAATAGATGGGGTGAAGTTTGCAGATTTATGCTTTATGTACATTGATTTTAGCTTATCTAGTTAATGAGTCATACCATTAGATACATTGATCTTAGCCTAGGTGATTAATATGAATATCCAATACTAACTGTTATGGATGTTTGTATGTGTGATGAGTATACCTATAAGCCAAGTGCAAGTCTACTGAGCTTATATCATTGATCCACCATTATTTCAACTCCTGACATGGGGCAATGCATCCCCTCCAATTGGCAATAATGATATGATGTGGTCAGGCGGTGCTTGGATCCTACCATCCACACAGAAAAAAAATTGGATGCAAGTAAATCAATCTACACCCATATGTTAGGTAACAGATTTGCCATCAATATGTATCATTCTCAGGCTAATTTGATCTTTCTTTACACCCAGCAGCTTATGGTATGCACTTCACATCTCTTTTTATTAGCATTTGTGTTCTTATGTCTGTTTTTAGTACTGTAGTTTGTGTGGGCCTCTTAGAAGGTTGTAGAAAGCTGAAGGTCTAATTATGTCAGCTCTTATCATCAACAGTGCCTGGCTAAACAAAAAAGGGGGAGATGTGGGAAACCATATAACTTGAAACAGAACAGCACTGTCTCATGACCCTGAAGGATCAGCACATCCTGTGCCTCCCTTCTCTGTTCTCATGAGATAAGCTGTTTTCACACATCCAGCTGCAAAAGATCCTGGAGAACAGCAACTGTAAACTGGCATTCGCAAAGCCACGAATCCAAAGCTGATTGGCTCTAGTAACTATTGTATTAGCATATAAGGTATTCACTTGAGCAATAAAATGATTCTGATTGAGCACAAGATTGGGTTCCATGAAGTCATTCACCACAATGATGGTTATCGTTACATGATTGCTAGCTTCTGTTGTTGATTGACTCTTGATGGGCTGATTGCTAATGATGCTTCGTAAAAGTCCGAAAGACAGGCGAAGAAGGGTGAACTGCGGTGGGTATAGTAACTCTCTAACATCATGTCCATTTTTAACCTTGGAGGGAAGAGGTGACTGCATCATGACTCCAAAAAAACCAGTTGGATCATGACTGTGGTCATGGAGTGTCGCAGGTGCACCCGCCATGGCAAGAACCAGGGCTTTTCAACATGGCAACCACCAGCTTTTTCATGCCCTTATTTTTGCCTGTGGCACTCTGCCACGGCAGTGGTCACACACTCTCTTTGTCCGGCACCAACCACTGCACCCTGGCGGGCATGCCTTGACCTTGGCCACATACTCCTCCCCTGTGGTGGGAAAGAGAAAGGCGGAACCCCTCAGTTGACAGACAAGGTCCTAGCCAATGACGGGCCTCGACTGAGAGAAGTTTCTAGACCACTGACCATAAATGACCACACATGAGATCCAACCAGGCTATAAAAGGGACGCCACCAGAAACACCCGGAGGCAGCTCTCAGGAGCAGTGAGCCTGTGACTGGGGACTCTCCCTGTGGGTTGAGACGTCTCCCACAGAAACTTCCCAGGTTTGATTGCCCACACCCTTTTGGTGAGTGACTTCTTCTGGATATCCTTGAGTGAGCCCTCGCCCCCTCCTGTCTTCTGGATATCCTGCAGTAAGAGTTTCCCTGTTGTGAGCAAATCTGTGCACACCTTGGACCACCATTCTTGCATGTTGTTGTGCAGTGATAGCATTCCCAGCTGTTACACCGGACCTGTAATTTATTAAATATTTTTGGAGTTAGCCCCCTGCCTTGTTTTGTTAGTTTTGGTTGTTTAATTTCAGTCACACACTAAAGTTTGAATAGATCTAACTACACACTGTGTAGTATTAGCTCTCAGCTGACATCCTGAAGCTGTAAATAAGCTCTGTCCACTGAAGTGTTTGTAATGTAAGATCCCAGTTCAATTCGACCATTCTATTTTTGATACCATTAAAACTGATTTTTGGAACATAGTTTTGTCAGTCTCACACTTCCATGACAAATACCTCTTGTTAAGTGGAATAACTCATTCATTTATACTGAACAATATTTCCCCTTTTTGCAACAGCACAATATTGGGAGCCACTATGCCTCTGCCATCATCCATTCCCTAACCAGCTCTTTCCTCATCTTGTATTTGTGCAAACCGTTGTTTCTTCCTTAGTGTAAAACCTTGCACTAGTTCTTGTTAAATTCCACTTTATCCTATTTTATTAGTGTATTTTTTATTCCAATACTGTACAAGTCTTACATATCTTAATAGTTTAATACCATTCACATCTGTATCTTATATAGAGTACATCCATCCTCTCTATTCCATCATCCAGACCATCAGTGAAATCACTGAATAGCACTCAATCCACAGCTACCTGCAAAACTTAACTGAAACATCCTTCTCTTGTGACAGTTTCTCTCCAGTCTTGCATTATGACAACCTTTTCCAGAACTACAATGAAGAACAGCTCTTAAATAATGGTATCACAGAGCCAACACGCTACCTAAGATTCATAAATGACATCTTTATTATCTGGATTGGAAATTTGGACTCCTTTATTGATTTTTACCACAAATTCAATAATCACCACTCTCCATCAAACTGCCACGGCAACACTCATACACTGGCACCAGTTTCCTGCAGAAACAGCAGCAGTGGTAACCTGTGTGATAAATAGAAAACTAAAGGCCAACACATCTGCAGGCATCAAAAATAGCTCCCTAAAAGCCTTTATATACAGTTGAGACTTGTGCCTCAACTACTAGAAGAGCACTCGTGGTGCTTCTTTTAGCAATAAAGAAGATTTTTATCCATCAGCAATACCCGTGTAGAAAAGAGTTTTTGAAAGAGATGTGAAACACTATGTAAAGAAATGTTTAAGCACAAGATGACACTTCCACCCGTTGCCGAATGTACATCTATTGTCTCATCCCATCCTACCCCAGAACCTATACAAAGTATTATTCAATAATTACTACTTGTAATACAAGAAACATCTTGCTCTTTAAACAGCCCTGCAGCCTCACTAAATTCACTTTGAAAGGCAACTCCTTGTACTCTCAAGCACACTAAATGAATAAAGGTTTTTCTTGAGTAAAGAATAGAAAATGTACCAACATATCTGTACTGTACTGCAATAAATATTCTCAACTGCAGAACAATTAGTAACCAACAAATCTTACAGCTGCACACTTCATCCAGTACACCATACTCTCATAGTAAAATTAAGCAACTTTTCCATATAAGAATAATAATTCACACAGAAAATCTGCATAGAAGCACACACTTCTAATGGAGGAACAAGTCCTACAAAATTCACATTCAATATGCCTTTAGGCTTGAATGCAAAGAAGAACCTGCAAAACTTCTGAAAAAGATACTGCAAATTAAAATTCATAATTAATTTCTGTGTTTTTTTCATAACTAGAAAAATGAGAATTCAGGCTTTTTGTACATTCTAGTCTTCCTATCCTCTTCTACTCTTCCCATTTTGCATGCTATAAGCTGTTGTCTACTTTCCCTTACATAATTTATTAACAATTTCTTACCCCTCTCCCCACTCTTGTTCTGATCCCTACACACCGGTCATCTTTATTCAATACTTACTCTTACATTTGGGTAAAAAATGAACCATTATCCTCAGTTTACACTGAAGTTTGAAATCTATTTCTTCTCTTTTAGACTGCAAGAATGTATGTCTTCCTAAAAGGTTGTCTAATTATTCTAAGTATATCAATGGAACTAAAAAGAGTTACCAACTCTACTTTCAAACTTTGTCTGTCTGTTGTTAGACGCCCATACTTTCAAAAAAACACCATTTCTCTTCAGGAAGCTGGCATCTAAACAGTGTTAATTTCATAAAGAACATATTTCCCCTCCCTGGGTTAGTTTTGAGACTGTTCTGAGACAGTTTCAACATAGAAGAAAAGACGACTTGCTTGACAAGATTTGCTCAAGTCACATCCTTGCTATCCGTCACCTATGACCTTGCTATCGTCCAGATGCTTACAGTTTGCTTAATTATTCATTCCCAAATTACCTGGAAATTGAAAGTCACATAACACATATAATGTATTCTTGGTAAAGACAGAGGGTAAAATGTTGCCATGAAAGCCTAGCTAGCAATAAAACTGCAGGAATTCATCACTAGTTGTGTTAAAGGGTCAAGAGAAACCAAAAAACATAATCATTGTAATACAGTCTGAATTCATTACTATGAAAAACATTTTCAGGATTAAGGCGGCATTCTCTAGACCATTCATTGTTGGAAGCTTTATTCTACAAAGCATTTGTTGTAATAATAGATTGCTGAGTATTTGCTTCCTTCCATTTCAGTAAGTTTCCTTCTCATTTTTTGGAAGGTGAATTTTGCATCTGGGTTTTGACCTGAGGAAACAGTGTTTTTCCCAGAACTTCACAGATTTACTGTTTCTTAACAAAAAATCACCTCACTCAAAAACTACATCTGATTCTTATTCCATTTCTACAGCGAACAAAACTACTAGCTATGGAGACAGAATGAGATGCATCATAAAACAATCTATCAGCTAAACTCTGCAAAACATGCAGCTTCTTTTCGAATCTCATCTTATTCTTTCATGTCTCAAATTTCAATGACATTTTGTAGAGTTTGAAATGCAACTAATTTCTTTTTGGAATTATTATAATTTAAAAAACTTAAATTATTCCAGATCATTGTAATGTTAAGCTTAGCACCTTATTTTTGCTAAAAATGTTTGTGATTACGTTGTTTTGATAAGCAATAACATTATTATAACACCACTGTCACATAAAGCATATATTTCTCAAAACAGTGAAAAAAATAGATCCAGAAAAACTCCTTTGCTATTTTCTTTATATTTTAGTCTAAGATATTTGATACAGATGAATGGAATAGGGGTTGAGAGCATTCAGTATCTGGGAGAAAGTGCTTAGAGTCACATAGGATGTTTTCTAGATTTTCTTGTCTCTTTCTGTACTGCACACATATACCAATATGGCAGGGCATCTCTACAGACAAAGCTGTGATTAGGTAGTAGTTTACAACAGCATTCTCTAGAGCTCTTCTGCATGAGGTAAAAGTCAAATTGCAGTAAAAACTGTTCAGGGGATGAGGGGGGTAACTGAACCCATCAGCTAGCTTGTGGACGGAAACACAGCTCCTGCACTTAGAATTTGAGTGGTGTGTGGAAGGAAGAACAGCTTTACACATACACTTATTTCAGAGGAAATCTGCTTTGAGCTAAAGGCTGCAGAAAAAGTGCTTGGCATAGATGAAATAATTCTGGAGATCCAGACCAACTGAGCAGAGATGACAACGAGGATCAATGACTTCGCAAATATCTGGTTTTTACTCTGCAGAAGAGAGAAACGTCAGGCACTTTTCAGATTCTATCAGGTGGAGAGCTGTAACTATTTCTGGAAATAAGGCATATGTACATTTCTCTTCTTGATATCATTCCTTGCCTTCACTAAATTGCTTTATTCTTGAAATGAAGTATTTCATTCTCTTTTCCTTGTTCTCAGAGAAAGATGTTAGTGGCCAGTGCAAGGAAGGTTGCCTCAGATGTGAGCAATAACCTACACTTCACCGATTATACTTGGAATTCCCCTTGTGAAGCTTTAAATTAAGCTCTGCATCTTCTGGGGCTCATGTATTGCACTTAATCCTATCCACTTCTCATATACTCACTAGCTGCAAGTATGCAGCATCTGGATGTCAGCAATATTTTCAGTAGTCCTCTGGATTTTGTGGGTCAGATTCAATTTGTTTCACACAAATAGACTCCTGCTTTCTTTCTGGCCAGCCTTTATATATCATTCTTTTGGATTCCCTGTCCTGGGAATCTGTCTGACAGAGGCTTGCATATTATGCAAATTTGCTGCTGAAGCAACAAAAATGTTACTGCATCTTTAGACTGAGTTTAACCTTTGTTCCATTATAATCTTCTTTCATACAACACCAGAATCTTAACGCAAAATTTACCCACAAAATCTTATGTTTTCATAAATTAAGCTTTTGAGACATGCTGCCCCTCATTTGAACAGTGTTTGTGTTCTAGCTAAACAGAATATGGAAATGACACCTTCAGAAGAGACCCTCCATCTTGACTTTCACCTCTTCTATCATTCCAAATAATTCCATCTTCTTTCTGGTATTATTTCAAGGTTTTCTTGACAAGTGAGTACAGAAACAAAGAGATAAAACCTGACTGACTCAATTTGTCTCAGGCCCTTAGCCTACCGTCACAGTGATGAGATTAATGCACTACAGTAAACCACCTCCTCGGCATCCAAATCCAACTTGGGGGCATCTTTTCAAATTATTTTTTTTTATTTTTGAACAAACATGAAGACAAAATGAAAATATACAGTCAATGCCTTTTCTCCCTTGCTCTTCTCAAACTGCATCCATGCTTTGATATTCAAGGTAATATGAGTTGCAAAAGAGTGAGCTTCCTAGAAGTGGTATCTTCACAGTCCATCATGAAACAGATGCTCCTCAGACATGAAGGTATTTTAATCAACATTTTAATAGTGCATCTCTATTCTGAATAACATTGGGGCCAGTTTCTAAGAGTAATCTGCACAGACTTTTGTGTCATTTGAACTGTGGAAGTCTACAGTACATTAAATTTATAATACATAAGACATATGCCAGACGCTTAGGTTGTTTGCTGTTGGGCTTCTAAAAATAGTAGATATAATTTTGCATGATAACAAGATGTTGTTCAGGAGTCAAAAGCTGCAGGTTAGCAAAATCTTCTCGTTAATATATTCAACAGCATACTGAGAATGAAAAGTGTCAAAGAATTTGTTTCCAAAATGCAAGCACAGGCTCAGTTCCTTAGGCTATAAACTGCATTCCTGTGAGTTTCCACTGAATTTTCCCCTACGAGCTTCTAGTTTCTTGTTATACATATTATGTATACACTACAGAAGCCATTTTAAGTGCTGCCCCACACAATCTAAGACAGACAGTCTTCTAACTTGAAAAACCAGTGAAACACCGAGACAGATATTTCCTAGTAAGTGACTCAATAAGATATGGTAATAGACATCAAACCAAGGGTTTTTAAATTAGATGGCAGAGGTGCTGTTCAAAGTGCTGCATCCTGGCATTTGTCTCATTTTACCAAAGCATCTTTCCTGAAGGGCAGCATGTACTGCCCTTCTGCTCTGTACCCTCATGTTTATGTAATCCTTTTTAACCCCAAGGAGTTTCATAAACTACCTGTATGCAGCAAACAGTGTATTGCTGCATCAGAAAGAAAAGAAAATTCTGTTTCTCTGAAACTCACAAGATACTAAGTTGCCGTAGCACATGCATTCTACTGCCTGGTTCCAACACATGCATTAAAATCCAGTTTCACTAACTTTTCCACCAACGTATACAAGTAATCACTCTGACAAAGTCAAAGCATCCATTCGAAGACAAGGGTCTTTACCCCTAGGCTCAGAGACTTCTTCAAACGCAGTAAAGACAACCCTTGAAAGAGTCAAAACTACATAAAATAACTTATGCAATCTACTTGTGGGTGAATTTAAACTCAAGTAAAGCACTCTTTGGGGACAGAATGACTTCAAGGTTAATATGAAACAGTTTTACAACGGAAGAGGAGACTGAAGAGGAAATTATAAAGTGGTAAAGACCTACTGACAGAAAAAGTAAAGGATAACTCCTTCAAGCTATATGAAAGAAGAAAGAGACAGCTGCACAGTAAACATTAATAATGTGGTTCAAAGTGGTTTTAGTATCTTCACTCTGTCTTCACTATTGATTTTAGAACCTCATCCTCACCCTTCCCCATAAACCTCCAACATGTACATTCAGTTCTACAAGCAGAGGTAATAGCAGAGGGAAAAAGCAAGGAAAGAGGGTAGCCTGTAGTGATGGCAGCGCATTTGGCAACATGCAGTGTCAGAGCGCATGGCCGTGCTGAGAAATAACTAACTCCCAAGGGGAGCATGCAAAGGCTCTAGGCTAGGTGCCCCTCCAGAGGAGTCTGAAAGGCTCATCAGGGGAACATCAAACCACAGGGATGTAGCACGGTCAGTGCAGCTCCTTCTCCAGCTCTCCAGTCCAACCCTGGCGCTGCAGAAAAGCCCTTTCCACTAGGCACAACAGTCATGCCATACTCTCAGAACAGACTGGAAGCCCATTCTGTCCTGATTTCTTCCGAGAAGTAATCTGCAGAGGAATGTAACGTCTTCTACTATTGTTGCAGGTTTCAGCTGGCAATGCAGAGGTTTGTAACGGATGGGTATTGAGAGCACTGTACTGCACCATGCGTGCCCTATGCAAGAGTGGCTCACTCTTTCTGCAGAAAACAACAACACTGTCTGGAAAAGGCAGGGGAGATGTTTTTCATGAAACCTAACAACAGCAGCATTAATAGCAGGGCTTTCAAATATTTGAGATCTCAAGGTTAAATAAGAGCTATCAGCACTGAGCACTCTGACACTGTTGCTCTGGGGGAAGCATGTATTAGGGTCCCTCACAGTGACTACAAAAATGCTGACACATTCTGTGAGGCAGAAAAGAAAGGAGCCTCTGATGCTGGTATGACATTTGAGCACAAAAAAGCCTATGGATATATTCCTTGTCAGGCATCATTCCAGCTAGCTCATGCTTGAGACATAACTGCCTTGTTTTGAAGGCTACTGCATTTACCAGCACAGGTGCAGGTCCATTACACGCCAGATCATTTATATACCATGACACCTCCTAGATGCCTAATTTACTAGTGTATACTCAGACTTCTAATTTTACCATAAGTTCACAGAATCACAGAATAGTAGGGGTTGGAAGGGACCTCTGTGGGTCATCTAGTCCAACCCCCCTGCCGAAGCAGGGTCACCTACAGTAGGCTGCACAGGATCTTGTCCAGGC
>Ga0065711_1047364_pt1 | contig 12368 bp, 5 predicted proteins | sample Hoacrofraction12_FD_59098 | JGI IMG/M metagenome (GOLD analysis project Ga0065711, IMG submission 59098) | Hoatzin crop microbial communities from Cojedes, Venezuela - Epithelial fraction 12 v2 (version 2) | ecosystem: Host-associated > Birds > Digestive system > Esophagus > Crop | place... | reverse complement strand
CCGGCCGGCCCTCACACCTCGCGGCTGGGGCGGCCGGGCGAGCCGTCGGGTGGAAGCGGTCGCCGGCGCTGTGCTGAGGCGAGGGGTCGCGTTCTGAGGCGTGTTCTTTGTCTCTGCAGTTCTTGAAGAACAAGATGGGAAAGGCCGAGAAGGCTGCCGTCCCCTACGGGCAGCCTGTTCACGGTCTGCACCTGTGTGAGCAACCAAAGATGAGCAGACAGAAGAGTAGATGTAACATGCCGCTGACAAAGATCGCCTCGGCGAGAAAGGTAGAGAGCTTCTGGCAAGATTCGGTATCGCCAGAAGTAATTCAGAAGCAGGAGAAAAAGCCACTTAAAAACACAGAGAACTTCAGAAATGCCAAGTCCAAGAAACCCATCACCCTGACTGAAGCGAACCAAAAAGAAAATTACGCTGGGGCAAAATTCAGTGACCCACCGTCTCCTAGTGTCCTTCCGAAGCCGCCCAGCCACTGGGTGGGCGGCACAGCTGAACCGTCTGACCAAAACAGGGAGTTAATGGCAGTCCATTTGAAAACTCTCCTAAAAGTCCAAGCGTAGCTTCCAGTATCTCTTGAGCAATTTTCCAAGCAACTCCATCCAGGAAACTCAAACATGCCTTGTTGCAACAAAAATTGCAAAAGACTGTCAAGTCTTATAATCACATTAAAAAAAAAAAATCCTTGTATTATATTTTTTATGGTTGTGTAAATAGTGTACATCATGTATTATGTGTATATTCTTGTTCATACTTTGAGAGGTACATTTTAGTTTTGTTATGAAAGGATGTATTTTGCACTGCCTGAATGGTAGATGTCTTGTATATAAAACATGGACAGTTCTTAAGTGTGTGCTTGACACATGAAGACTTGACTTGATTTGCACAAGGTAATGAAAATTTTGAAAGGAGAGTACAGCTTTCTGGTTTTAAGGTTCCAAATCAAATGTGAATGTTCTATTCATGCACTACTGACAACAGTTTTACATTCTGTGTCCCACAGAGGTCCCTTCCAACCCCGAACATTCTGTGATAAACTTAGAATTTTCATACAAATGTGAAGTGTTGCTCTCTGCTCTGGAAACAGTATCTGGAATTCCTGTTTTGTCTGTTTGTTTTAAAATTAACTGGAATTTGAGTAAAATTCCAACCCATCAACTTGAGCACTGCTGATTTCTTTAAAGAGAAAAAAAAAAAAAAGAGAGCAGAGCTTTCTGCCAAAAATCCAATTGGTCACTAAAAAATTAAATAAAACAATTTGGCCTCCCCTTAAGCATGTCTCCGTTTTTCTTTTCTCTGTGTGGGTGTCTGTTAAGTAAATGAACTTAAATTTCTTGACTGCCTGCTAGTGCCTCAGTAGGAATATTTTGTCCTTCTCAGCCTTTAACTGTCCAAGTAATATTTGATAGCTTGTTAAGAATTTCATGTGTTTTTAAAAAATATTTGCTTTCTGATACACCATTTTTGGTTCCTTACCCTTTCGTTTCCTGAAAATTCAAGATTTCAAGAAAGTTGGACAACTGCACATTCAAGTGTACATTGCAATGCTCCTTAACTGTTTTCATAGTGAGTGGTTATTAAACCAGTTGATACTGAAAAGTAGCGATGACAGAAGAGTGTGGGTGGGGCTAGTTAAACTTTGTGTTGCTCACCAAATTTGTCTCTTGCTGATGGCTGCGCTGAAAATCACATTCCTCTGGTCTAAAATTCTTATGGAAGTGGAGTGCAGATTAGTCCGAGAGGCATGTCGAGGAGGTAACAGATTTGTGATTATTTCACTAATCTGGTATATGAGATTAATAAAGCAGGAAATAGTAAAATTTATGTAAGATAGAAAAGCATTTTTAAGATTCTGGATCTACTGGAAAAAATAAATACTTTCTGGGCACTAGTGTACTCGGAAGGATATGTGGGAAGCAAAGGCTGGCAGCAGGGTCCCAGATGCGGCGGTTCCCTAGCGTGGGTGGTTCCAGAGATTTGGAGTGAGCAGTGTTAGCTGTACTCATGCCACGTGCGCTGCTGCTCCCCTGTGTTGCATCGCTTTGTTCCGCCCGTCTGGACTGGCAGTATTCATTAACACAGCCCTGGAGTGAGATTGGTTAAAAACTACAGGAGAATTTCTTTGCTTTGTTTATAGAAATTGACTGAAATTTTTGGTTCGCCCCAAAGACTTCCAGGTTCCCTGCCTGGCGAAATAGACCTGTATTACTTGATTAATAACGGGACATAGTCGAGGTAATAGTGTGGCTTCAGCAGCCTGGTTTGCTGCCTGATCTAAATACTCCACAATTTAGTGTGTCCTAGCTTGTCTTCTAGAAATGAACAAAATTCCTCCTTTTTTTAATTTCTTAATAAACGGTATTAGGTCAAAGAAAAATTTTAGTAGAGTCTCGCTAAGGATGACTCAAGCAGACCGTAAGTCCCAGTTTACTACATTAGGTACATGTTGTATTGATCTGCTGTGGAGCTTTTAATTTTTTCTTTCACCTGAACATCATCAAGCGCAAAGGAAAATGCCTTTAGCAATTCCCCGTAGCTTTAGGCAATGGTTAATTTTGTCGGTTGAACTTGTGATTGTCTTTAATCTTGATAAGTACCTTGACAAGAGCGAGTTTCCATCAGCCATGTAGGTTGGCATTATTTAACAGGAGATACCCTTTTTTCCCCTGATCGTTATCTCTGTCACTGTCAGCCTCTTTTCTTCTCTGCCCCTTGGAGCTGATGTTAAATTGCATAGTTTGAATGCTAACTCTGATCCTACATAAAATACACCAATGTAACGTACCTCTGTTTCTACCCTGATTCGCTGTCACGTCCCTGGGGATTACAGAATTCATTAGATGTAAGTGCCGATAGTTCTCGGCTCCTGAGCCAATTCTTTTAAAGCTGTTGGGTGAGACTTTGGAAGTCTTGAAAATTTAAAACTTCCCGTACCTTGTTGGACCGTAAAGGTTATCAGGGTAAAAGAACAACGTTTCATCTGATCTTTCCAAACAGTGCCCCCCCCCCAAAAAAGCTTATTTAGCTTACTTCTGCATCAGTATCGCTGGTCCTGTTGGGATCTGGCTGAAGTGTTGAGGCGTCTCATGTTTGTGTCTTCTTAATATCTTTGGGTTGAGTCCCTTCCTGGCCAATGGACTGCGTTATAAAACTTGGCCTGCGTGCATTACACACTTCAACAAGATCGTCGAAAAATCAGGACATCGTCACCTCTTAGGACCATATTCTGCACTTAAATTGTCACTTTCCCACGTTTTTTTCTTTTATCCTTCTACAGTGTTTTCTTACAGGGATTTTCACTTGCAAGGTTTCCTTCACATTGACAGATTTCTCATCCCAGTGCCCTGAAGGCAAGGCATGGTATTACATGAACATACAATTGTTTTGAGTTTAGAGCCAGTAAATTAAAGAAAAACATGAGTGTCATGTTTGGAGGACTTCTTTGCAGTAACATGGCAGAAAGTCTTTTGAAGTGAACAGCCTTTAAGGAAGAAAATGAACAAACTGAGTGGGCATGTTATCATCACCTGGTCATGTGTCTGCTGCACAGGAATTCAACAAATTGCTCATTACATCTTCTGAGTTCAGTCAGAGTAAGGAAACCGAACAGACTGCATTTTGGCGAGATAATGACAGTCTGTTCTGTTTAAAATCATCTTCAGTGCAATGCTGTGCAGAACTGCAGGGGAATCAACTGGGCGAGTTAACTACCAGCTTGCTTTTAAACAGTTAAATGTCACGTGGTGATGGTCCTGCAAAATTGGCTTTCATGGAGCCCAGAAGTGTCTGTTGTTGGGTTTTCATGCGTGGCTGAGTTTCAGCCCATCAGACAGCTTCGTTAATAACGGCTGGCTTGGTGCTCTGCTAAAGCAAAGATGCCTCTGTCCCCTCACGCAACAGGAGCTGGGAATCCCGTGTGCATTCGAATGCCTTAACACCAGGATCCCTGCAGAGATGCTGCTAAAGTAGTCTGCGTATGAGGCTGCAACTTCTTCCATAAATTGAATTTTATTTCAGCTGATTAATATTTTATCCAGGTAGTGTCATTTTAAGCAGATCTTGTAATTATTTTCAGAGGGTATTTTTTCAGCTTTTGCATTATAAAGCATTTGATATCTGCCACGCTTCAGGATTTTCTTCTGCTTTACCCAGTTTTGAGATCAAATATGAAGCCTATAAATTGTATGAAGCCTGAAGATTACAGATTGGTTTTCATTGTAATTTTGGAAATAAGTTTGCCTTTATTTCTGCATAGAAAGTCTTGATACTTCCATCATGCAGCTGAAACACATTCCTTATTTTCTTCTACAACCTCTTGCACTCTTTGAATTTTTTTTTGCAACGTGTTAATTTTTTTTTTTTTTCAAAATGTGTGCCTGCCTTCCTGAACTATTTAAGGGGAATTATTTTCTGCTGTAATTTCTAAGAAGGTTTTATGTTATGAATAGGCTGGTCCTTACCCTAAAGAGGCTACGAGGTAAGCAGGTAAGAGAGAAAGGTTGTAAAATGTTAACATTTACTGTGGAAAAACTGATGCTACCTTGTTGAACAGGAACCACTGTTAAAAATTTTTGATAGCAGGAAATGTTTAGTTGCTGATTCTGTCGAAAAGATTAATGAAGGCAACATCCATCAATTAAGGAGAAATACATTATCCAGTAAAAGGACCTAACTGCTGAAGTTGAGCAGCAGAATGTTACCAGCAACGTAGAAAGCTGTGAACTTTTTGTTTTGCATTCGGAGTGGAGCAGAATGTTATTAGAGCTACGACAGGAGGGTCAAGAATTCAGCTGAGTATGAAAAAACAATCCTCGGGAATTAATCTGGACAGCAAACACATCCTCGCAGAGGTACTTCTTCCCCTGTGCTGAAGTCAGCATTCCTCTCTTTTCCCATGAGGTGATAAAATCTCACTTACTCAGCTCCCAGAACGCAGGACCACCCTTAGATTTTTACAAAGCCCTGACTCTGTTGGAAGCGCTGCATCGGTACTGGAGTTTAACATTAGTCTAGTGATGTTACTACAAGTAGCACGTATTCAGGTGCGTGTGTGGCAGATGCGGTCACTTAGTCCGAGGGGTTCATAAACCCTTGTCTTTAGTCTGAGAATTGCCCTGGGGTTGTGTGTACTGAACGCGGTAGGGTGCCGCTGGTGAGCAAACTGGGGTGGCTGCTGAAATCTATACCAGAAGGAGGAAGTATTTTGGGATCAAGGACTTTTCTTGTGTTTATAGGACTTCCCTAAGTATTTTGTTGTAGTTCAGATTATGACTGACTGTATTTCAAGAAGTGGTGTAATCATCATTGCCATTTTGCCATTCTTAAGGTCATGAAGCATAAAGTTTTGAGGAGATGCTATTTCTTTGAAAGATGTCATTTTCTCCTTTAATGAAGCAGTGTGCTTTCATCAGGTAAGCCTATGAACATTAATTTGCAAAAGTCCTTGTAAGCGGTGACGGCAATGGCCATCAAAATGCAATTTACTTTGGTTTTTATTCCCTGAAACAAGGCCTAGACCTACATTCATTAAAGGGCTTAGTATATAGAGTCAGGCCTTTCTCCTGTTTGCTCTCATCACCCGAATCTTGCGTTCTCTATTGCCTGGTGACATAGCTGCATGAGAAAGAATAAGGTGCACGCTTACTTAAAATAATGTATAGCTTGAGATCTGTAATTTGCCTATATGTATATATATAGCATGAAGCCTTTGTTAGTTGCATTTTGTAGCATCAGAATATTCAGAAATTGCATGTTGTCATGTTTAGAATATCAATAGGTCATTGTAGGAATTAATACAGTAGTCAATTGATAGACCTTGTCCAAATTTTAGACATTGTTTGTAGGCAAGAACCAAAGAAAGTGCTGATAGATTTTTGTACTAGGAGTGATAAAAAATAATTGACAGGTACAAAAAAACCTTGAAAACCAAGGTCAACTAAGAGGTAAGGGAAGCAGCATAGATGTCACCATTGAATTGTGTGGGAAGGAAAGATACTGCAAGAAAAAAATTATCTCCCAAAGTGTCTGACGTTACTGCAAATTTAGGGAATTTTACTGACCAGATGAAATGCAATTTGCCACCAATTCTTGACTGGGACCGTCTGGGGAAAGACAGTATGGGCTGGCAGGTCTTGTGACTGACTTTTGCTCTGTCTGCTCAGTACCTGTTGTTCATGACTAGAAATTGCACCTTGGCACAGCATTCTGAGTGGCTAGCACTGCTTTGCGTATCACAAAATGCTGTACAAGTACTTAACTGCTCGCAGGTTTCCACAGGTTTTTGGAAGTGGTCAGATAAAGTATGTAGGTGCGTGAGAGCAGCCCTCATGTTGTACAGCTGGAAAAACAGGCACACAGAAGTTAACCAGCTTGCTGAAGTTCCCTCAGCAGGCTGTTCACTAACCCAGAAGAGAACCACAGTTTCTGGAGCTCCAGCCAGGTTTTCTCTTTGCTAGTACACACGGTTGCTTTGTGATCTGCAAGTCAGTCTCACCCCACTGTGTAGTGTCTAAAATGCAATGAATACAATGTTCGGCTTTGAAATGTAGGCATTGATAGGGCTGGTGAGATAAATCAGGCTGCATTTAGGTTTTGTGTTGTGTACAGTTGTATTACATGATAGTTTTAAGAATTCACGCATGAAAGATGACGATTATACTTCTGTCCATCCCTGCTTTTGATCCTTTAACGCAATACGTGATCTATACACCCCACTGTCATTTTCAGCTCATCCTCTCTGTCCTCTCCCCACAGCCAGCAGTGGGAAGGCTGAGAAGTCGAAAGTTTCTGCTTGTTGGCTGCTGCTCTCCACTGCTGTGCAAATGTGCTGCAGCCAGCAGCTGGCTGAGAGGGCCATGGGCGTGCACAGTATCCTCATAGTTTCTTGAGTTTATATTTGCTTTATCTTCAGGCTCTCATTAAATCCTGGAAGACAGAAAGAGGCCCAGTCTTTCCCAAGAGAGAGGATCTTCCTACAGGGGGACAGAGGTGAAGCTTTTGAGCAACCCAGTCTCTCTCTACCACCAGCCAGTCCTTCTGAAGACCTCGAGCCTTCCCATCACCTTCCCTATCTCTTTTCTCCACTTTTCACTGCAGCTGTGAGTTTCTCTTTTCTTGTATTTCCCCCTAAATGCATTTCATCATTCAGTTTCCTTCACTTCCCTGCAAATGTTCAGGTATGTAATTTTTTTTACCTGAAAAATCAATTTGAGTATGCCACATTTATCTGTTGTGTTCAGAGTACACTTCCTCCAAGAGAGAATGTATTTTTTTCGGAAGGACAGCTAGATTTTTACAAGATACCATAATTCTCTTGAGCTTTCTCCTGTCGACGTGGTATGAATTGACCTGGCAAGCGTGTAGCACAGCCTCAATAACCATAACATACCCACCCAGATATGCTGGAGGACTAGAAATGACTCTGATGAGCTGGTCCATGCAGATACCATGGAATTCATCTGCCAAACATAACTCTAAAACCCCAAACAGAGTTTAAGGATCGTTTCCTCTGAGATCAGAAAGCCTGAGAGGTCTGGGCTGGGCTGGCTGCTGGCAGGAGGACATGCCAGGAAGATAAAAATGCAGTCTGAGACTCATGAACCGAGGCTTTTTATCTAATTTGCCGGTCCGCATCTGGTGTTTGACAGCCTGTCACAAGTACAGCCTCCTTGCTGCATGTGTCCAAAACTCCTCAGCCTCCCGCTTGCAGGACGGTGCCTTCCTGGGTGTTCAGTGGTAGTTCAGTGCTTAGCTATACGTTTCCGACCTGGCTGTGACTTAGGCAATTTAAGGTGAGTGTTTACACCGCTCCTTTGAGAGGTTCTTATGGTTTATAATTCATTTTTTAGTTCATTACCAGCTACCAGATTGGTTCAGTACCTGCAAGGCCTGCTTCTCCTGAGGTACCGTGGCAGAGTCAATGAGTGCCTTCCCCAAAGCACTGACTCGTGCGTTTTAGGACAGAAAGAACAAAAGTATGATACAGGCCACATGTGCACCAAGCATACCTTTTACGCTCTTCAGCAGCTACAGATCCCGAAGCCTGCAAGGTCTGTTCACATCTGCAGGGGGACGGTCTGTATCATTTGTGTCATTTTGCTTTCTTCATTTCTCAGTCTCCTTCACCAATTTAATGGCAAAGGTCTTCCCTTTTCAGGGACAGGTTCCCTAAATTTACCTACCCATATGGCAGCTTAGTTAATTACCCATCCACTTTCCCATAAAGTAGATCACAGATAAGATACTGTTTGCTTTTATATATATCTATATCTTCTCTCATAAGTTGGTAAAACAATCTTGTGGTCCCCAAGACAGCTATCATCACTGACTTCCAAGGGGAAAGGTTCAGACCCTTTGAAGAGAGACTCCAATATATGTGCAGGGTGGGGGAGATGGATGCATCTAAAAGCCAGACACGTGTGAGAGAAAAGAGTCAGTCCATTTGCTCTCCATACCCCAGGCTCTAAAGTTGCTGCTTCCAGTGCCCCATCCCTTTGTTGTATTCCTCCTGACCTGTGCCAGCTATTTCTCTGGCCTTCCCACATAGTCCCCATCCACAGTCCTCATTCATGCCAAATTATAGCCCTTCTTCCCTCACGGAAGGAAATCATTCTCTTGCAATGCCTTATTATTCTGCTGCTCTTCTACCACATGTCTATCTGCATGCATTTTATTAATTTAAAAATTATTCTCAATGTCCTTTGACCTCTTGTGCTGAAACTACATTTTCTCTGCATAAATGAAAACAGATGTCCCAAAGGCTTTGACACAGAACCTGAAGAGTTTTTTCCCGTTTTCACCAAGGGTAGAATTTCACACTGATAATAATAGAAATCAAATTCAACAGCAGCCATATGACTTCTTGCTGCATGTTAGTTAACTTCACTAAAGAGAAAATGGCAACACAGGTGCCATTACTTTGTCCACAGAGGTAACTGTGATCAACTAGCTACGCCTGTGCAGAATTAAACTCCTATTTTCATGACTTCATTTTCACTCTTTATTTTTCGATAAAGAAATTCTATGTCTTTTGTTTATTTTTCTGACTACCATGCTGTCTGGAATAAATTTCAAAGCTCTGGAGAGCCATAGCTGGGTACACAAGAATGGATAAGTAGCACATTCATTGAAATTTCTGCCTTTAGGAAGTGTTGGGGTGAAGGGAGAGGTCAGGTGAGAACCCCCGGTTCTGGTGACCCCCCCATCTGGATCACATAGCCACCTTCCTCTGTACTCCTGTGAAAGGTGCCAGGTTTGATGGCAACGTCAGCGTACTTCAGAGCCTTCAGAGAAGGCAGCCTTCCAGCATAAAGGGGGTTTCCCTTCACTGCCCCTGAGGTGGCACCCAGTGAGAGGGCAACTTCCACACCTAAATATCCCTGAGGGTGAAACGGACACTTCTGTACAGGCAAGACCACCTGTTTTTATTGCTTCTCCCTGTGGCAACCCTGAAGATTTTAACCTGTATCGCTGTTATAACTGCTTACTTGCACTCTTCCCAGCTGCTGCATTTTTATATCGTTTTTAACACAAACATGCCCTACATTTCAAATACTGTAGGGACACCATGTGAAGATGTGGGGGGAAGGGTAAAAGTCATTTGGATCCAGTCTTGCAGTCTTGATCCAAATGCCAGCTTAGTCACAATTTTCTCAGGAAGGGCTTTGCTTACTTTTAGCATTACTGAGATGGTTGTGTGGGCTGAGCCCTAAGGAGGGTGAAGGACGGTGCTTTCCCTCTGGGCTGACGAAAGATGCTAAAGAAGGCAGAAAGCTGATACTTGATGACCAAAGGAAGGAGCTCTTTGGTCACTTAGAAACCTTTCTCCATATTGTCTTCCTCAGTTACAGCCAGTCCCCCTGACCTCACCTTTTAAGGCCCTCTAGCAAGTCTCCACCCTTCCTTAATTTCCTACTCCCAAGTCCCTTTCTTGCCAGAAATACACAGAGCATGTTTTACACACCCGCTATTAATCAGGAGCACATTCCGTAAGTTTTTGGTACACTTCCAGAGAGCGTTGACACCACTTAGACAAAGAAATAATGAGGAAAGAAAAGAATTAAGGGAGGAAAAAGTTAAAAAAAACTACATTACTACTGAAATAAAAGATGAAACGCACCATGTGCAATACAGAAGAAACTGGTACGTTTTAACACATGGAGTAACAGCAGCAGGTGTCTTTAAAGCGTATGCATATAGCTTTAAGTACATGTACATATATAGCTAGAAGTAAAGGTCCCAGTGGGTGAGCAGCAGGGCAAGGCCAGTGCCAAGGCGAGGAGGGAGCAGGCTGAGCTCCCTGCAGTGGCTCCCTCGGGCGTTTCACAGGGCTGGTCCTGAAAGGACCCGTTGCAGGAGCAGAAGCCCATCACTCCTCGTCACAGCCTCGTCCAGAACCCACCCCTGTATCAGGTAGCTGGAGGGTATAATCACAGAGTAATTACCAGTGAGGGCCTAATTGCAAGTTAATTCTAAGGGAGTTATGTAAACAGATTAAATCAATCCTTCCCTGTATTTATTTTTCATTAGTTCACATGCAGACGCAACCACCCTTAGAAATTCCCCATCTGCTTTACTCTGCTGCTTCACTGAGGTGATGCCCACTGCTGCTACCTGCTGTTGCTGATACCTGCGTCCGGCAGAGGCTTTGGAGAGCCCAGTGAGTCGGAATAATCTACAGGATGTCGTCAGGCAGCTTTGGGGAAAGGCTCCGCAGATGGAAAACACAGGCAGCAGCAGCTGAATCTGTATTTGTGGCTCAGTATAATATGTTTATTTTAAGTGAACCTCAGGCAGTAATTTATTAGGCTAAAATATTGTTGAATTATGGTTGTACTGTTGAGTTAGAACACTGAAAAGATAGCAAGCAAGAAAGAATAGAGGCAAACAAAAAAAGTCAATGTTTGGGGTTGTTTTCAGCTTGTGTTTTACCAAAAAGGCAGCTGGAAGACTACAACAAAATAGATGAGGCAAGAAGCCTCCGTTTCTAAAAGAAAACATCCGGAGTGTATTTTGTAAAACACAAACTTATGACCTATTAATTACTGTGTCCCTGGGGTTTTAAAGATATAGAAGAACATTATTTCCTACTGTGAACTTATGAACTTAGGAGGAAATTGCAACAACTAGGAGTAAAACTGTATGTTGTCGCTCTGTATCCTGTGTTTTTATCAGAGGATACACAGTGTAGAATACGCCATAAATTGAGGGCCTAGCAGTTAGACGCCCACGTCTAACCTCAGCCTCAACTTAACAGTCAGCAAACAGAAAAGGGCACGTTCATGTCTTGCAACTATTTGTACAGGTTTGGAGGAGGTTATGAAGACCTCTTGTTTCTCAGAATTTCACTCGTTTGTCTAGGCTGGTACCTGTCGTTGTCAGTACTAACCTCGTCACAGCATAGAGAAGATAGGTGCCGGGTCCTTCACCTCCAAAGAAATCTCCTCTAAGCTCTGAGAGAGTGGTGTAAAACCTGATGCTTTTTCATGTCTCCTTCAAACTCTTCTTTTTTGTATATTTGTAATAAAATTGGTTAACTCTGGTATTCATAAAAATGGAACATAAATAAATTGCAATGCTTTTCAGGCATGCTGGATTTTAGCTTTGGTGATATTTTGCAGCAGCACATTCCGTAGACTATATGCCCATTAAGTGACAAATTCATTTTAAAAAGGATTAACTGCTACCTGAATGTACAGCCAACCTATACGGCATAAAGACAGACATGACTCAATTGGCAAAAATATTTAGGAAAACAGAACAAGTCCTTTCAAAGTCTCTTTTGTATCCTAATTGTTGAAATCAAGTTATTTTTAACATACCATCTCATTCTACATGAAGTTAAACTAATCAAATTGTATTCCTGGACTGTGCCCATACTGTATGGTTAGTGTGTTGTTAGTGTGGCCAGCAGGTCAAGGGAGGTTCTCCTTCCCCTCTACACTGCCCTAGTGAGGCCTCATCTGGAGTACTCTGTCCAGTTCTGGGTTCCCCAGTTCAGGAAAGATGAGGAGCTACTGGAGAGAGTCCAGCGGAGGGCTACAAGGATGGTGAGGGGACTGGAGCATCTGTCCTATGAGGAGAGGCTGAGAGAGCTGGGTTTGTTCAGCCTGAAGAAGAGAAGGCTGCGAGGGGATCTAATAAATGTTTATAAATATCTGAAGGGTGGGTGTCAGGAGGATGGGGCCAAGCTCTTTTCAGTGGTGCCCAGCCACAGGACAAGGGGCAATGGGCACAAACCGAAGCACAGGAAGTTCCGTCTGAACATGAGGAAGAACTTCTTCCCTCTGAGGGTGACGGAGCACTGGAACAGGCTGCCCAGGGAGGTTGTGGAATCTCCTTCTCTGGAGATATTCAAGACCTGCCTGGACAAG
>Ga0065711_1009001_pt1 | contig 12368 bp, 8 predicted proteins | sample Hoacrofraction12_FD_59098 | JGI IMG/M metagenome (GOLD analysis project Ga0065711, IMG submission 59098) | Hoatzin crop microbial communities from Cojedes, Venezuela - Epithelial fraction 12 v2 (version 2) | ecosystem: Host-associated > Birds > Digestive system > Esophagus > Crop | place... | reverse complement strand
GGTGTAACAGTCTTCCTCGTAAGCTTTTGAACTACAGGACACCGGATGAAATCTTTGAGGAAGAGTTAGATAAAATCTATCAGTTAGATGCAGCTTGATGGGGTGTCCAACTTATTATTGCAATTTACGTTTTCTAATTCATATCCCTTGAACACTTTATACAAAAGCCATCACCTGCATCATTCATATGATTGATAGCACACCCACATACGGGACACGTCATATAATAATCAACGATATACCTCTCGTTATAATCTATAGTATCAGTTTCTGTTACAGATGCATCTATTACATCATAATCCTCGAAATTAAAGTCCTGCTCAAATATAGGAATATCGGAAACGTCCCGTGTAACCTCCAACTTAATTATACTAAGATAATTATGCTGGATGGACGGAGAAAATACAGTTTCCCTTGTATCATCGTCCCTTCCCCAGTAATCATGCGAGTAACCTGAGAACTCAACCGCATATATAAGTTCATATACCGCCTCTCCCGTCTCATCATCAAACTCCTTTAAAGAAGCCTTGCGTAGTTCAAATGAATCCGGCGATTCAATCTCATACAAATCATCAAAGACCGAATCAATTTCACTACGCGTGATTTTATCTACATCCTCATAAATCTGTTCCCAGTGACTATCAAATAACTCATCCTTCACAAATGATGCATACTCTATAACTGAGTATCTAAGTGCATACTCTCTTGCAGAAGGGTAATCTATTCCGTAGGTTTTAGTAACAGCCTCATATAATCCGGTGCTTGTAATACCCTCAACCATTAGAGCGGTTTCCTTATTAAACTCCTCTTTCAACTTTTCCCTAAACTCGAGTTTTCCATTTTCTGTGCTATACCAATCTTCTTTTACATCATCAGTAACAAAGAGGACATTCTTTTGGTTAGCTTTGGCACACTCCATTACTTCAAACCAGATTATCAGATCACTATACCGCCTTATACCGCCCTTCTTACCGTCATCCATATACCCCGGTGGAATTTTCCTTTTAAATCTCCTGTCAGCGTTATCACATACATTCATCAGCAATTCTGTTGACGGTATAACCATGTTGGTAAATGTTTTAGCAATATCATCAACCTTATCCGTATCCCACAAATCCAACAAAACCTCTATGTCGCTGTTATCATCAAAATACTTGCAAATGGATTTCTTTATAGCATCCATACCTCTCGTAATATCAGACATCAATTTACAAGTATTCGGAAATTTGAGTTTCTTCAGTTCTTCTATCCGGTTAACAAAAGCCTCCTGTTCTTTATCACACAATAGCTCGATATTTTTACGCCGTTCTCTGACAACATCCTTCCTTTTCCGGAATTCCTGATTCTTATGTCTGTCATACTCACATCGGACCATATATGGAACATAAACCTTATCGCTAATTTTCTTTAGACAATTTAATGCATATTCCGCATACTCAGGAGAGAATGCATATATGTGAAGATACACATTTGTATCGAGGACTATAATGCTGTCATCTCTTGTAATAAATTCATTTATATCCATATTACAACCTCGCATATCCTGTTAATGTTGACACCAAGCTTGAACGGCTATAGATAGTTCAGATTATCTGTACGGTATTTAGCCTAAACCTCTCATTGTCAAGAACTAAATTACTATCTTCGTTACAGGTACCTCTTTCTCTTCCAGAACATAAGTGTATTGATACTTTGTTCAAAAAGCTTATCCATCAAGGATATAAATTCAGATTTATCATAACAAAATGGCATCCACTTAACTGATATTGTATACTCTGCCCCATCTTTAAAATCAACCTGAATCTCATACGGTCTATCATGTGATACAGATATCTGATTATTGCTATTTATTACCGTCTCGCCCTTGTCATTAACAATCTTAATTGATGTATAGTCAATCTTTATAGGAAGGACTTTACCATCGGAGTATCTTAAGAACGGTCCCTTAAATGCAATACGAAGCTTTCCCTCACCTGCACATCTGATGCGAGTACTCAAATCACCCTGTATGGACTGAAGAATCACTCCTTGTGTTCCAGCGTTTCCTGTCTTTTCAATATACATGTTTGCATCACTACTATCTATCAGAGTGACGCCTGTATTTTTACTGACGCACTTTACATCTATTCTTCCACTCTTAAGGAAGTCCATCATTTCTGTAACAAAACCATTATTAAAGTAGTTAATGTTACGAATATCCTTTAAGTCGCTTCCCTCTATATTTAAATCCAACTTCGAGTAATTATTTCTATCAACACTATCCTCACATGCCTTATATGCGATATATATTTGAATAAGTGCTGCCATGTCCATGTCTGCATGATAACCATTACTCTTATATGTAGTATACGCCTTATCATAAACGTTTTCACCAAACAGACTGATTATGCATTCCTTCAGCTCATCATCCAGGAAGGCATTCGTCATTAGCTGTTTAGGGCTATTATTTGACAGACTTCTGGGTGGTTTAACTCGCGGATACTCCAGTACTTCAAATGTCTCATACACATTATCATATGCAACAGCAGAACGCGGATACTTTTCGTTTAGTTCTCTTGCAACATCTATCGTTTCCGGTTTTATCGTACGTCCACTATCGAACTTAAGATTTATAACCTCAGGCATGTATCTGCAGAAAACGGAAGTATATAGTAAATCGCTATCATTTTCCCTACCAATAAACTGATTTAGCTTTGTCAATGCAGGATCCATAATCGGATCTAAAAATATCCTATTAGCCAGGAAAAGCTCCACATGTGCTCTACCCAAATGATACCTAGATCTAATATATCGATAGAACCAATCGCTACGATACGTTTCATCTGCATGATCACATTCCATTTGTTCCTTGCTACGAATTAGCATATTTTTATGCGCAGTATTACCATCAAATCCATTATAAATCGGATATGTCGACTCCTTATGAATAAAATCATCAAAAGGAACGGACCAATATTGTCTAAGTGATGCATCAACATTTCCCGTTATTCTAAATTCAACCTTTTCACTATACTGTCCCGTGTACAGCATCTCCTTATGACATCCAAACCGCGTCATCAGAGTGCTGTTCATGTTGGTATAGGGGTCTATGTTGTAGCGTTTTAGTGCTACCCCCCCCTCATTCAGCTTAAAACCATAGGTTTTAGCAAGCTGTACTGCTATTTCGTGATCCTCTCCATGCGTGTACTTATCATCAAGTACTGACAATACATATACCTTACTCATATCTACACTCGGCGACAGCAGAGTACTCAGAGCCATTCTGCTATCCTTACCACCAGAAATACCAAATTGTAGGTATGAACCATGTCTGATAACAGCCGCATATAGTTTATTCCATCTATCCACCCATCTATCTATGATTTCAAATGCTTCCTTCGAGTCCATGCTTACGCATCGTTCATTCAGATTATATCTCTCTACCTTTACGGTTCTATCTGTTTTATCGATACTCACATATGTATCTCTGGGTAAACACTCTATTTCCTTTATGATGGTGTCCTTATACACAAGTGATGAGGTATTCTGTATGATAAACGCCTTTGCAAACTCATGATCAAATGTCATCTCATGTCTTGTCTTCAAGTAATTGATAATGTAAAGAAGCGAGTTCGATATAGCAAAGTATCCATCCTTTTGATATAAATACAGTCCATAGCTTCCATAGAAATCCTGGTAGATAGTAATATGGTTGTCCTTATCTACCACATTAACCCAGGATCCGTATGAGTCATATGGGAAAGGATAATTGCACTCATTGCTATTTATAAGCAACTTATCCTCTATAAGAACATATCCATACATTCTGACCTTTATATCAGTCATACTCGAATCAATAACGAAAAAATTATCATCGAAGAATTCTTCAGATTCTCTCAACTGTTTCATAGTATCTTCCCTTCTGTATATTATTAGCTGTTAATCTTATCTCGTGTCCACCGAACCGGAGCAGCCACAGCTTCTCCAAGTCTATACGCCTTCGATTCCTTGATTTTATCTATCTGGTTCTGCAGCTCATCTCGTTCTGTAACAAGCTCTTCCATTTCCGACAGAAGCTTTTCCTGATTTTCTTCAAGTAAACTTATATTTGCACATAATTCATCCCGCTTTGTCTCTAACTCATTCTTGTCCTTACGTAGCTCATCGGAAACCTTAACCTCATTATCTATTTCCTGCCTTAACGCACTTGCTTCTCTTCGAACAGCATCACGCTCTGATAAACATCTGGCCAGTTCTTCACCCTTAATCTTCAGTTGATCCCTCTGCTCTGTACATTCGGTAATCAGCCTTTCTTTTTCCCTAAGGTTTCGAGCACTTTCAGCTTTTAGAGCTTTAACCTCGCATCTTGCCATGTCGCGCTCCGTCAGACATTCTGATAGTTCGCACTTTGCATGATTCAGGTTCTGTCTATATTCATTATCTTCGTTTCGAAGTCTATCGCACTCTCTCTGTAATCTGACGGCTTTACTAGTATACCTATCAAGTACCAGAGTATCATGCTCTTCTCTTTTATATGCTTCTCTCTTCTGTCTCAGCAGCTTGTCATAATCCACCTCCGGCATCACACCTGTTTCAATCAAACAATTCACTATATCCCACTGCTCAAGGGAGAATCTTTCCTTCTTAAGTTTTCCCTCTTTGTCCTGCCTTCTGTATATCTCTGAGATGATACGTTCAAACTCCGGTCTCTCATCCTCAGACATATATGACAGTGTCTGCATGAAGCCGTCGAACTGAGTCAGGAGCTGCTGTGTCTTCATCTTCTCCCGGTCCAATATACCGAAATCCGGCACATACTTCTCCGGAAGTGTTATATAGCTTCCAAGCTCTATATCAAAGGAATTTGGAGTTATATTTTCGATGCCACTGCCACTGGTAAATGTCATCTCTCCAAAGTATATCCTGCCTCGTACATCATAGAGATCCACTCTGACATGCGGAAATTCCTCACATAGTCTCTCAGCTATAGATACCATTTCCTGTAGATTATCCGGAAGCTCCGGTGGCACGTCTGAGTTATAATAACTGTCATTTATTTGCACATCAATCCACTCACCACTTGGAGTATACACATCCCTTCGATGATTAGTGAAGCGGTTACTATCAATCCATAGATACTTGACCTCACCATTAAAGCATAAAAACTTATAGTCTCTTAAATCATCTATGCCTTTTATAAACTTTTCGGCAATTATACATGGCTCTATATTCCAGTAGTGAAGCTCCTGCCCCACCTTAAATGAATAGTTGGAGTGCAGCCATAGATTCAGCTTATCTCTGACATCATCCCAATTCATCTCACTCTTGTCAGTCACGATTATGTTCCATGCACTGCCATGGTTTGCCTTAAGCACAAACTGATCAGGAAGTTTTTCGAAGTCTATATCCTCAACCCTACGCCACATACCAAGAAGAGGAATCAGATACTCCTCTCCTATCTTCTCCCTTACCCAATCTCTCACCAGATACTTATCGGTGAGACGTGTCTTAATAGGTGTATTGTCATACAGCTTCATCCACTGCAGCTTTTCACCCCATGTACGAGGTTCCTTTATATTTAGTTCTTTGCCCGTTCTATTTTTATACCAGTAGCAAAGCTCCATCTCCTGGATGTCATCCGGATAGTTTACAAGTTCACGATAGAAATCTTCGTTTCTATACTCATCAGGCACGATACCCGCTCCATATGTACGATACATATTGATAAACTCATCATTAAGTATCTTCTCTGCCTCCGGATAGTTCTTTAACAGTTCCATAAAATCTCTCCAAAATCTATGAGGACCCAAATCATTCACACGTCCAAGCGCACAGTCCTGAGTTCCCTCGATATTTCTGATCATAGGCATCGCTCCGGGCACAATCCTTATACGATATCCATTTAGTATAGCCATAAACCAGAACCACTGATCATCATTTGTGGGTGCTATACTCATAGCCTTATATCCATCAGTCACATCAGCATACAAACTGTGCGGTGGATACAGTGCCCCTGCTCCACCACATAGCTTGTGTAAATATGAGGGTTCAGGATATACAGACCTGCCCGCAGGTATCGTATACCATCTACCCCCCCCTTAAAAAATCTGGTAATTCTATGACAGTAGATATAGTTACCCTTATCATGGTTCTCTATGTAATCATTATATAGAAGTTCAAGTCTGGTAGGTTCAAAGTATATATCATCGTCAAAAGTAACTATAATCGCATCCGGATACTCTATAAGTGCAGGTATTAGCTTCTTATGACTCTTAAAGTCCTCACACCACGATATAGTAAGTCCTCGTTCCACACACTTCAAAAGCTCAGTCGGCAGATCTGCCTCCCTACCGGGAAACTGATCATCGGCTAAGTATAGTACGATTCTGTCAGGTTTAAGTGTCTGCTTTAGTAAAGAATCTATGGCGATATGTACCTTCCCGATTCGTGCAGGATATGATGTTAGTGAAACTATTAACTCCGGACTCATTTAGATATTATTCCCTATTAAAAGTGCTCCCACGTTATCTCAACACTAAACTCTTCACCATCTACAGCATTCCGTCTGATGCTATATGGTTCATCATGCCATATAATCTGGTCACCCTTCAACATCTCGGTACCATTCCATATCACACTCTTAAGTCTGAGCAGGCACGGCAGCCTATCCCCATCTAATCTGTAATCGCGACCTCTGATGATTATAGATAGCTCACCATCCTCGACACATCTGCCTGAAACCTTCACAACGGGGCACTCCGCATTGATATAAAAGCCTGATGCTGTACCGTTAAGTATAGTCTTCGCCTCAACCCTTACATCACTTTGCTTTATCGTGTCTTCTGAAAGCTTTATGTTGTTACTCTTTTCCTTTTTATTAAATACATCTATTCGCACCGGAGATTTTAGTGAGAATATCTCCAGTGACCTTATAAAAGGATTTCCAAACCTTTATATAATCGGGAGCCTTGCTGTCTACGTTATCACGTATATACTTTTCAGCAAGGTCGAGTTTCTCCCTTGTCCTCTTTATTTCCTCTGATAGCCTCTCATTTTCTGCCATCAGTTCTTGGATTTCATCATTCATAATTTGTCTTATATCCTCATCTAAAATTTCTTATTACCACGCTCTGTCACTTCGCATCATATAGAGTAGCTTATCTGCATCTCCAAAGTGCTTATCACAGTACTGCATGATACTTTGCATTGCAACATCATTTCTGTTCTGAGTTACATTCATCCTATGTAGAGCTGAAACGCTCGTTCCCTCAAGCTCAACCGGTGCATCACATCTGTCATCAGGCAACACCGTACGGTATCCGTTTCTGAGTGTCATGATCTTAAGCCACAAATCATCACAGAACAGACATGTTTCCTTTATAGCATCCATATCAAATGCTTCGTCCGGAAGACTGTGAGGCGGATAGAGAACTCCGCCCATACCTGTCGGAAGGAGCTGACATGACGGTATATCTCGAAGCATAGTCCACTCCATCTTCCATCCATAGTATGTACGTAGGTTTCCGTCATCCTTAAACTTGATAAGATTTGTACGCATAGCTGATACATCATGCGGGAACCTCTGATAGCTTGCCATAAGCTTGGTAACAAGCAGGTCACTATATACAACATCATCATCAACTATGATAATAGGATACTCAGGATACTCCTTAAATGCATACAGGTACTTCTTATGAGGCTTCATATCATCCGGTACAAATCGTATCTCAAACACCTCATTATCGGTAAGCTCCACGAGCTCATCCGGAAGATCACTCTCCCCACCGGGGAACTGCTCATCTGACAGCCACAGCACTATACGATACGGCTGGGTTCTCTGTTCTATCAGTGATGTAATACACGCGGCAACTGTCGGTATTCTGGCAGGATGAGATGTAAGTGATACTACGACATCCGCACTTGCCGGTATACTCTCCTCGTACTCTCTTTCCGACCTCTCGAAGTACTCCTCTATAATCTTGCCGTCATATACTCTCTCAGATAATGCTATGCTTTCCTTAGCTTCCTCAGTCAGCTCATCAGCCACACTATACAGCTTCTTCATATCCTGCGTATACGAGTCCATTCCCGCATACTTCTCATACTGTACACGAGCATTCTTTCCATACTCCTCGAGATTAGCCTTATGGTCTACCATATACATCATGGCATCCTTCAGTGCATCAGGATCATCATTGGGAACTACTATACCGTTATAGACATCGTTTCCTCTCTCTACCATATACTTTGCCCCGACGTTCTCAGTCACTATGATAGGCTTTGATAACATACAGCCTTCGAGTGCTACGAGCGAGCATGACTCATCTCGTGACGCAACGACCACAACATCCATCGACGAGAGTGTTTCTATCTTAGCCGGTTCTCCCTTTACAAGCCCCAGGAAGTGGAGATTCTCATAGTCCTTCATCCTTGCAAGAACATATGATGCATACACAGCCGCGCTTCTTATCATACCTCCGGCAAAGTATAGCTCTACCTTCTCTCGATACTCTTCAGGCATCCTAAACCATGCCTCAAGCAGGATATCATAGCCCTTACGATACTCTATCGTACCGAACTGTACAAACTTTATCTTGTCCCCGGTTCCCGGTTTATAGTCCGTGGCAAGATCAACCTCATCCTCCACGCAGTTATGTATGACATGTATAGGATTATCAGTAAATTTGCTGATTGCCTCTTTTGCATAGTCACTTACACAGTATATATTGCGGCTATTCTCAAGAGCATACTTCATGCGCTTGTTGTTATTTATAAAATCAGGTATATTTGTTGCTTCTCTTATATACCATACCGTAGGTATATACCTTGCGCATGTCATCTCATACCTGTATGTTACTATAGTGTTACATATTGCCATACCATATGACTTTATCTTCTCTACGGTTGACGGTCTGTCGAGGATATTTTCCGGAACTATTTCAACTGATATGCCGTATGCCTGGTACTCTACAGCGAAGGGACCATCCTTGATACTCCATACTACCGGCTCGTATCCAAGCTGCTGTGCAACCTTGCACATCCTGAGCAGGCTTCTGGGTGCACCGGCATATATAAGCTCCGGTGTTACGAAGAGTATCTTTGTTTTATCTACCTTCACCTCATCATCGGTTATGCTATCAGTGTCTTCATCCTCTGATACTGACTCAGTATCCTCGATACCCATAGTTTTAAGTCTCGATATCTCATCCTTTTCAAGTGTCTTAGTTGCATCCTCGACCTCTCGTAGTCCGTACAGTGATGAAAATCTCGGACGCTCATTTGGATCATTAACTGCTGTCATGGCATCATATAGGAAGTCCTTATATACAGCAATTATATATTTAGTTATTCTGATAGCTGTAACGAAGGGTGCAAACGCAAGATTTGCATTTATCTTTATATGATTTTCAAATCCCTTTATGTGTTCAATCCATCTGTCTGCAAAGTACTCTATACCACTCTGCATAGACACTATCTGTTCCGGATTAACCGGCGCATAGTCTGAGTACACAAATCCATACGAACCATCTTCGTTAAGTGCGTACCTGATAAGTGAGGGTTCCGTGGATGTGTACATATACTCGAGCGGCATATGCTTTCTTTCGAGTTCTCTAGTATCTTTGCCGGACATCATATACCTTATCAGATCCATATTTTTTGTAGGCGTACACGCATATCCATCAAGCGTTCCATCCTCTATACCTGCCTTCAGTGCATCACCTCTGCTTGTGCACATGAGTACACCGGTGATTTCGCACTTCTTCTCGGGAAGGTACTGCTCTACAAAGTATCTGAATGCATCTATACAGGTTCCGGACCATCCGATATCTACAACTATCAGTCGCTTAGCATCACCTATTATGTCGCTGAAGTATAGCTTCGCTGCCTCGATAGACTCTCTATATCTCTCTATTATCTTATCCTTATGGTCAAAGAAGAATCTCTCAATCTCGTCCATCCTGACATCTACCGGATAGGCAAACCTGTCTATATCGTAGCTGTCAAGATACGGTACAAGGAAATCAAAACCAGCGTCACTAAATATCTGACCTACAGTCTTCGAGTTCTTATACATATTTAGATATCTCTCGAGGAATCTTCCGTATATATCATACGTATATCTCTCACAGCCAGCTGTTTCTATGGCATGACGCGACACCTTCAGATACTCTGCCGCGCCCTCATAGTACTTGGTGTATATTTTGTAGAGTATCTCGCAGTCACGGGCACAGAAGATGACCTTATCAGCATCTGTTTCACGTCTTCTGGCATCTATGTAGTCGAGATATCCCATGGTCAGGATACCTCCTACCCTGAAGCCATGTTCAAAGTATATATCTCTGCTGCGTATACCGTCGCAGTTAAGGGTGTTGCTGATTATAGCTCTGTAAAATCCACCGGTTATACTGTCAGTAACATTAGGGTTATACTCCATCCTTGATGCAGGGTTATAGAAGGCATCAAGCCCTACACTCTGACTCTTCAGTACATCAGACTTTTCGTTATCTCCTACGTGGATAATCGAACTGCCCTCATACTTTTCCATGAGGACCTTCTGTAGTGCACCCTCTCCCTTGTTTAGCTTATACTCATTGGACAGTATAATCTCCTCGTAGCCTGTATATCCGCACTTCTCTATCATGCGCTTTATCTGGTCAAGAGGCAGATACATATCTGTCATAAATACAAGCTTCTTGCCGCGTTCCTTGAGTAGGTTGTACACCTGCAGTATGTACGGGTTGGCCTCACATATGAGATACTCCAGCTCCATCTCGCGCTGCATCCATGACTTATCTATACCATAGTACCTATCAAGCAGATTATATATATCTTCTATTCGGATTTCTCTCGTACCCTCGGCCTTTTCCTTTATCTTTCTGGCCATGCCTTCTGCTTTTCGTCTGATTCGCAGATATTCATGATGTCCTGTTTCCGCGGCAAGCATGCGGAAAACATCTGCAGGCTCATGCACCTTACGGTATATAGCGGTATCAAATATATCAAAGGATATAACATCATACTCTGAAAGCTTCTCGGCAAAAACCTCAGCCGGAAGCCTGGGGCTCCAGTCATTCAGGTAGTAGTATATGTCCTTATCGGGAGCATTAAAATAACTGAGGATGTCTGTATAACCCTCATCAGGATACATTATAGTTACAGGTTCATCTGATACGCTGTTGTCTGCCTTTTTGTCAGGTACCTTAGGACCACTAAGCTTCCCTGCTATATGCTTTACCTTTCTCTTAACCCTCTTGGTAAAGTGAAGAGCCTTACCATCAAGCTGCTTCTCAAGCTCCTGTATCCTTATACCACGCTCTCTCTTCTCGTCATATGTCTTCTGCAGCTTTGCATTTATCTCATTCTTTTCCTTACGCACAGCACTAAGCTTCTTATCCCTGTCAGCGGTTTCCGACTGAGACCTTCTGTATCTTCTATACAGATGCTGGGCATCGGAGTAAAGCTTGAGGAAATCCACGTCTCCACATGATTCACCCAAGTAATCCAGGCGCTCATCTCTCTCTGTTTCAGAACTATTCTTACCATCCTTCATATCCTGATATATCATCTGTCACTCCTCGTACCTTTCAAATAATTTTCCAGCTTTTTCATAACTCCTGTCAAACGTTCATTCCCTATGCACGCAAAAAGGGGAGGCTCTGACAAATACGTCAAAGTCTCCCCTAACCTTCATAAGGCAGATTTTAGACATACAAATAAAGCTATGTCTGTCTGTCTGTCTGTCTGTCTGTCTGTCTGTCTGTCTGTCTGTCTGTCTGTCTGTCTGTCTGTCTGTCTGTCTGTCTGTCTGTCTGTCTGTCTGTCTGTCTGTAAAGCATTGCCTTTAACTCCTCCACTGTCAATCAAAATTTACGACATTATTTTATTTTACACCACATCTATCTCTATCTCACAAAATAGCACATATCTTAATTATCTCTACATCGTAAATTGCAATAATAAGTTGGTCACCCCATCAAGCTGCATCTAACTGATAGATTTTATCTAACTCTTCCTCAAAGATTTCATCCGAGCGTTCCTCAATACTCCTGCCAAGCTTACGATTGTTTGTCCTATTAGTTCTCTTCTTAGGAGCACGGCGCAACTTCTCAGGAAATCACCTGATATCAATGCCCTTCCAACACAGGCATCCATAGACCATCCGTTTTCGAAGAAATGTGTTGAAACGTAACTCATAAACCGCGACTTCGAAATGAAGTCATAGTGCCGACCATTTAAGCTTTTGTGAGTCTCATATGCCTCCTGTCCGGCCTTAGCTTTATAACGACGTACAGAGCCGTTATACATGGGTACCGTACCTCGTTTGATTTCATTCGATACAGTTGTCGGAGAACAGCCGATTTCTCTGGCAATAGAACGAATGGAATGAC
>Ga0065711_1008684_pt1 | contig 12368 bp, 14 predicted proteins | sample Hoacrofraction12_FD_59098 | JGI IMG/M metagenome (GOLD analysis project Ga0065711, IMG submission 59098) | Hoatzin crop microbial communities from Cojedes, Venezuela - Epithelial fraction 12 v2 (version 2) | ecosystem: Host-associated > Birds > Digestive system > Esophagus > Crop | place... | reverse complement strand
GATCAGTCCCAAAGGAGCCAAGGGACAAGCCACGAGCAGCCAGGGGATGGGGCAGCGCGGTCGAGCACCCCCCAGGTACGCAGCCACTAAATCACCCCCCGCCCACCATTGCACATCCTCCTCCCCGCGCTCCGGCGTGGGAGCCCCTGCAAAGCCGCGCAGCGCAGAGGGCTTTGATCTCAGCCTGTAAGTGCCGGCGTGACACAAATAGCAATAAACAGGCCACGAGATGAGAAGGCATCCCGTCAGGGAAGGCGTTCTCAGCGTCAGCGTGGCCGCAGGGGAGCGAACGGCGTGGCTGGGATGCGGGCAGCAGGCCGGCCCCGGGGTACTCTCCCTTCCCACGCTCATGGGAATGGGGCAGCCGGGGTAGAATCACAAAAATCACAAATACCCCAAACCGATCAGAGGATGGATGGCACTGCACACCCAGCTGCTGTCCCGAGCGCGGGAGCCGAGAAGTGGGGCGGGGAAGGGATGGAGGCACGCGCGGAGCTGCTGCCAGCTCTGCGAGTGCCCCAAGATATTTATGCTGGGGCATCCGGAAAGAGTTCAGCCAAAGTGTGGTGGGGAAAAATAAAGGAATAAACTGCTGCAGGCGTGTTTCGCAGTCGCCTGCCCACGGGAGCCCCCCGCAAGGCTGCAGTCCATGTTCCGACGCGAGGCTCACCTTGCTCCTTAGACAACACTTGGCATGGTCTGCACCTCCTGCCGTCAGCCCCGCACGGCGCTAATTAGCATGGATAATTGCACTGATAGTGACCATAATTTTCCTGCCCTCTTTCCCCTACCTTCACGAAAGGGTTCAATTGCCTAATGAGACCCCTGGGGATAATCATCGAGAGAGGAGCAGGTTCACCCCCACCGTGGCGTCAGCTCCTGGGCAATGTGTGGGGATGGGAGAGCAGAGAAGGGAAAGCCACAGCCCGGGCCGGCAGACGGGGAAAGCTGCCGAGTCTTGTTTACTTGGCGACATGGAGAAAAGTTCACTCCAATTAATTTTTTTAAGTGGATAGGCGTTAATCCCCCTACACTTATCTAGAATTAGCGCAGCCTTAAGTAGATTTTTGCCTAATCCAATTCCACGTCCGCCCCGAAAGGGCGCGTCTGTTTTGGGAACGAGTGGAGTTCAGCTAATCCACTTAAAATTCACGCAGCCGGGTTTGTTCAGATTAACCTCCTCCAGCACTTCCCTCCAGAGATGGGCCAGGAGACCTCAGTGCCATCCCGCCTCTGCCACCGGCGGGGCCACCCTGTCCATGGTCACCTCACCTAGCGATGGCGCTCGTTTCTCCTCCACTTGCTGTCCATGTGTTAGGGAGTGCTTGGACCCAGCAAATGTCCCTAAAACAGCCTCTACAGCAGAGCCACGCAGCGGGGGACGGACAGCCAAGGGCGTTTTGAAACGCTGATGGCCAGAGAGAAGAAGGAGAGCAGAAGCAGCGGAGACGCTCAGACACAGACAGAGAGGGAGCGGGCAGCTCTGCCCAGGCTGGAGGGCCGCTCGTGATGCTGCACCGCAGAGGACGGCCAGCCAAAGCCCTGTGGCACAGGTGGCCCTGGGACACCATCCCCAGAGTGCCAGCAGCTCGGACAACACAGAAAGACCCAGGTGAAGGTCAGATGCATTCCCCTCCCCAGCACTGATGTGCTTCTCTGATGTGAACCAAGAGACCAGATTCAACGCCACAGATGCTTACAGTCCCCAGCGACACGTGCCCGGTTCTCCTTTCACACCTCCTCCTCTCCTGACTGGAGCAGCCACATCTGCTCCTCTTTCCGTGTCATGCCCCGGGATGGCAAAGCAGCCCATCAGGGTCCAACAGCAGGCAGGCATGAGCCAGCAGACCTCCCCTCCCCCGAGATGTGGATGCAGAGCCGAAACCCGAAGGCATCGAAAATAGGAGAGCACAAGACAGCAGCTCTCCCACCTCCCCGAGACAGGGTTTGGAGGAGGCTGAGCCCAGCTGGGACAGGCGCAGCCTGTGGCAGGGGGGTTGGACTCCCCCCGGATCTTTAAAGGTCCCTTCCAACACAAACCAGTTCTATGAAAAACATAACCCGAAATGGGAGCAGCGGGGAAACAGCTGATGGGGTGAAACCCCTCGCCACGGGTGTCCCGTCAGTGTGGACTTCGCCTCCCCTCCACCACCGCTCGGGAAGTTTACTGGCTCTTCCAAAATCGAGAGGAACCTCGCTGGGATGGGAGCCTGAGCTGGATGTGAAGCCCCAGCCCCAACCGCCTGCCTTTCCAGATGCAGTTTAATGAAGACAGGTGGCCTTGGAGCTACAGTACGTCTCCAAGAGCTTGAAAATCCGCTGCAGGGTCCATAAATCCATTCCTCATCTAAGAAACCCATTGATCCTTTCTTTTTTTGAAAGTCATATTCAATGTTTAAGAGTAACGATTTCCAAGCGAACACAGAGCGGCTCAAATGTATCAGCAGCTTTTATGGACCAGAGGCAAAAGCCTTGATTCAGATCCTGATGTATGCAAACGTGTCTGTCCCCGTCGCAAAACAACGGCAAAAAAACCCTTCACAGGTGATGCCCCATGATGCTTCCCAGGCCACGGGCCAGCTGCGATGTTCCCCGGCTCCCACAGGGATGTCCTCAGCCTGCAGCCAGCTTTATGGACGAGATCTCTGCAAACCAGCCCCGAAACAACCCTTCCCTCCCTCCGAATCCAACACCCCAGAGCAGCATGCTCCACGTCGGCTCGTTGGGAAGATGCTATCGCCCCGCAGAGGAGCGGAAAGCAGAACAGGAGATCCGGCGGGGCTCGGGCCGGCGCGTGGGGACCTCCTGGAGCAGAGACTGAGGAGAGGGAAGGAGGGACTGGGGGAACGACAGCCCTGTTTTCTCCTAGGGAAAGGAGCACAACGGGCACCAAACGCTGACAGGCTCAGAAATAACGGTCTCAGCTCACTCTTATTTAAAAACCGGCTGCCTGCTGTTTTCATCGCAAGCCCTGCTCTGACTTGCAGCAACATTTAAAATTAAATATACATAAGTGCTTTCAAAGAACGGTTAATTTGAAGGTCATTAAATGGCAAAAATACATTCCTCTTTTTTCCAGAAAAGGCACGTAATAACGGTATTAATACATGCTCCTCTTCCACGTTCAAAAGCTCCCTCCCGCCTTGGATGCGCGAGTGGCTGAGTTCACCTTCGCTGGCAGCGGCACGACACCTCATTTTAATTACTGCTATTGAGAGAACGCTGCTGCCTCCTTCATCGCGTGCGGCGCAACGCCCCAGGGACGGGGCTGCGTGAAAGACACAGCAAAGCCCGGGGGGAAACGACGCAGCCGAAGGGGGATTTTTTTGCGGGGGGGATGAGGGGAGCCACACAGAGGGGCTGGCAGCGGAGGCTGCAGAAGGGAGGGTGCAGCGTGAAGCCAGTTGGCAACACCCAGTCCAGACACGACCACTGTGCCCACCAATTCTCACGCCGAGACCTTGGGCCATGCTCAGTTTTTGTAGCAAAAAGTCCCGTTTTTGATGTAATGCTACACACAAAGAAAAGACAAAGCCAACACAGACACAAAAAAAAACACCCTAAAGAAGACACAAAAGGGCTGAGGGTTTTGCAGTTGCCATAGAAATGTAGAGAAGGAGCTGACAACTGCAAAGCGTTTCCGTGAAAGGACGGGATCAGGGGCGAGCGCGAGGTGGGCTCACTCGAAGGCGCCCGGGCGAGCGGCCGCATCCGTGTGCCGCTGCTCAGCGCGGAGCCGGGATGCAGCCGGAGGGAAGGCACCACGGCCGAGCTCCAGCTACGAGCGGTGGCCGGGGGCCAGGATCCGCCCCGGTGGGGTCCACCAGTGAAGGGCACCTCCCAGCACCAGCACCTGGCAGAGGAACCCAGCAGGACCCTGTGTGATGGATGAATCCCAGCCTAGAGGAAAGGTCCGTGGGGTTGGTCCACTTTGATCAGAAAGGCCATTTTCTTCCTTTTATTTCTGTGCAAACCCAAACTTGGGGGAGGGCGGAATAATTTTTGAGCCATCTCTTCCCCTTTGAGATCAAAGAAAGGAACTCCAGCGCTGACCACAGCATGGATCAGAAGAAGGCATGAAATCAGAGCTTTCATTTTTAGACCACACTTGGTGGCTTCAATTTTCTTCTTTTTTTTTTTTCACTGGTTCTTTCCCCACATTTGGCAGAGCCCCTCCACGTTGGCAAAGCATCCAACAGACCCAAATCTGCATCGCTCCTCGGCCCACAAAAAGAGCAGGAGCTGCAAGGCAGAGCCTCCTGCCCCAGGTCCCACCGCTGCCTGCAGCTCCCGCCCCATCTTTGCACAAGGCAAAGCCAGAGCACCTCGATCGCTTCTCCGTGACATCGCTGATGGAGGAGACTTCTTAAATGACCTGGACAGTGCAGCCATGTGCCTACGGCCAAGCACCCGCGAGTCTCCTGTTGACGCAGAAAAGTGAATGTTGGCAGCAAGCCTTGACTTAGGAGGCATCTCTTTGATGGTGCCCTGCAAGAGCCTCCTCCTTGGCATCTGACAAAGCAAAAGAGGGGCCAGGCCAAAGCCACACAACCCTGCTGTCACAGCCAGGCAGAGGTAACGCTGTCACGCCTGTACAGAAAGGCTTCACGGTTTGGAAAACTTAATTTTCTTGAAAGAAAGAGCTCTAAAGAAACAAAATGGTCTGACAGAAGTCTTCTGAATTTTTGTTATTTTCTTTGATAAGAAGCAAAAATCAGGCATGGCTATTTTTCACTTTCCCCCTTGTTTTCCATTATCAGATCAGAAAACTGACAGCTTGTGGTGAAATCCTCCATTTTGGATGTAAAGCCTTTTACTGAAAGGCAGGAGAGCAGGTGGCCCGTGGTGTCCCCCCCTTCGGGTATCATCTTGACAGCAACCCCCTTGGCCAACTACGCCTGTCTCCCCGCTCAACCCTGAGCACCATCAACCTGCTGCTGGGCTCTGGCGTGACCCTGGAGGGGACAGCCCCAGGCCCCTGAGCCACCACTGGTGGACTCACTCTGCCGACCCAGCACAAGGCAGAGATACCACCCTCATGGTGAGGGCTGGTTAGAAGAGGTGGGATATGGGAATCACCTGCCCCGACACAGCCCAGGAGATGTCGGATGTCGGCCAGCTGGGGAAGAGCAGCAGGGTGGAACGCCCAAGAGCCCTGGCATCTCCAGCGGGCACTGCTGTGGCCATGTGTCACCCCTCGAGGGGACTTGCCACCCTGACCTTCTGCTGTTCTCCCTACAGGTGAGTTTAGGATGGTGCACGAAGTTTCTCTGGGGCTGAGACTGGTCTGGAAGGCATCACCTCCAGCAATGATGCTGTCAGCGTCCTCACCCAGCCCGCAGAGTACCAGGACGGCCTTTGACTCGCAGCGCAGCTCCGTTTTCCTTGCTTTCCAGACAAAAAGAAAAGTGGGCGAGCGGTGGGCTGAGTTAGCCATCAGCAGGGTGTAACGAGGATTTGGAAGGCATCCTGCAAACTTTAAGCAGTCAGGATGGAGCCTCCTGTTCCCTGCGCTACGCAAACGCCACGCTGCTCTCAGCCAGAAGCCTCACACCCCTCCATGGGCGGCAGTCCTGGGGCCCAGATGTGTTTCCTTCCCACACTGGTGACCACTGTGCTCGTTTCTCCACGGCCAGAAACCCACCTGCAGCCACCCTCCTGCATGCAGGGAGAGCGGTGGCACTTTGTCCTCGGGTGTTTGGCAGCACGGGCAAGTCGAGGGCTCGGGATGGCGAGGAACATCGTCCGCCCTGGGAAATCGAACCAAGCTGTAAAGCAGGACTCAGCATCTCCGAGAGCACCCAAGCACCTGGACGGGCCAGTTTACCCACTCGTGGGTACCAAGTCTGCTGGGCTGAACGCTTTATATGAAAGGTTTGATATTAAAAAAGGGCTGCGGTGCCGCCGCATCGTCCCTCCAGCCCCAGGCGAAGAGCGGGGCTGCAGGACCAGCTGCCTCGCAGGTGCTTGCGCGGCCGGGCGACACGCAGCAGGGGAGTCGTAAAGGTGGAGTTTTGATATTTAGCCTGTGTCGCTGTCATTCGTTTCTTTAAATGCCTTTAGCTTCCTTCTAATAAAAGAGAAATCATAAAAAAACCCACAAAGGATCCTTCACCGCCGGCGAATATCAATGCGGTGAGAGGGCGGATTAGTATGCACGGTGCCCGCTCCATCTGCATGTTGTATTCGGTGTGACAACATCCTGGAATACAGATTTGGGCCGTGAGTATCCCAAGAGGTATTAACGATCGTCTATCAGACAGGACGAGGAGCAGTCCCTGCTGTTGTAAACAAGGGGTGTTTTTCTCTGCCTCTTTCTCTGGGGGCAGTTCAGTGATTTGAAACAAGCTCATTCCTGCATCTTGTTAGTTCCTGCTCTTCAGCAGAGTGGCGGGTCATCTCCCTTAGATGAATAAAGACGTAAAACTGGAGGTGTAAAGAGCACCCCATCATCAGCACCCTTCATCTGTTGATGGTGTCAGCTGCCATCCCCCTGAACCGAGGATGTGCTTCCACGGGACACACGGGGTTCCCCCCTGACAGAGAGCACCCCAGAGACCCCAGCATGGGGACAATGCTCCCACCCAGGACATGCAGACAGGCACTGGCAGCAGGCAGAGGAAGGGCTTGTTCCCTTGCGTTCGGTGGCAGCAAGCAAACCTGGCGAGGCATCTCCATAGGGTAGATGGACCTTGGGCAATCCCATGGTGCAGACGGACATGGAGCAACTCCATGGTGTGGATGGATTTGGGGCATCCCCACGGCAAGGATGGGCAAGGGGAAAACCCACAGCATTGATGGACACAGGGTACCCCCATGGCACAGACAGACACAAGGCAACCCCACAGCACAGCTGGATGTTGGGTCACTCCATGGCACAGCTGGATGTGGGGTCACTCCATGGCACAGCTGGATGCGGGGCATCCCCACGACATGGACAGGGATGGATGCAGGGCATCCCCATGGCAGGGATGGATGGATGGATGGATGCGGGGCATCCCCACGACATGGACAGGGATGGATGCAGGGCATCCCCATGGCAGGGATGGATGAGGCGGACGGAGGCTTTCTCGCACACGTATGAGCCACCGCGCCTCCGAATGATGGCAGGGACCGGGAGCCCTTGAGGCACGGCTGGGCAGCCTGCCCGCACCGCCGCTCCCCCTGCCACACGGGTGCCGCTTGCTGCCAGCCCCGCGCCTGCAAGAAGGCGGTGATGGATCGTTACGACTCGCACACAGCCATCTAAGTAAAAGCCTTATTAAGAGTTCATTTTATAAACTCTCAGTGCGATCCGCAGAGGGAAGTTAGATTGCCCGGTCTTACAATATTCTGTGTAAACACTGACACACATCTAGTAATTTTAACTAGATCAATTTGCAAAGGAGATCAACGGTGGAACAAAAAAGAAAAACCAATCAAATTAAACATGGGGAAACATTCACTGGGAGAAGCTTTAAGAAAACCAGTCGAAAAATACAGAGAAGGACAGATGGATGGACAGAGAGGCACACGAGACAAATGAACCTACCTCTGAAGCCATGAAACCCAAGTCTGTAAATCAATATCAAAATCCTTAGGTCCGCAAGATGGGGGAAAAAAGTCCTCCATAGCCATCTTCCGCACATCGCCGAGGCTCTGGAGGCCCTAGCAGTCTGTTTCCCAGAGCACCTCTCCTCCTTCTCCAGCAGTCACCAACCCAGTCGCGACCACGCGGCAGCTCCTCCGGCCCCGGCCCTTGGCGTCCTCCTCCCAGCTTGCAGGATGCTGAGTGCTTGCCTCGCCGTCGGGCACTTCCCTGCCACCTCCCGCTCCCGGGGGGCTGCGGGCACGACCCCGGCCCCCTGTGCCCCCCGGCTGGGAACCGGCCGGCCGCCGCGTCAGCGGTGATCTTCAGTTACGGACAAGCAGTGAGTCCACGGTAGGTTGACAACACACACACGCGCACGAGCGCACATACACACGGGAACACCTCTTTCCGTTTCCAGGATGGATTATTATTATTTTTTTTTTAATCCTTTTTTTTCCTTTTTGCAAAAAAAATGCAAGCAAAAGAGAAAAAAAAAAACAACCAAAAACCCAAGGTTTTCTATTGAAGGTACATCTCTTCTTCAATATGAAGACATTAACTGGATTGAGTCGGATCCCCCATGCAGTGGTCAGCGAAGTCCTTTGGTAGTTGCCGGAGTGGCACCTGGGTAGGACAGCAGGGAGCTGCGGAGACATCCGAGGACACTTCCACCTGGTCCAGGAGCAGAGAGGGGAGCAGGGTGAGCAGGGAGGGCCGAGGCAGGGAGGAAGAGTGAAACGAGAAGAAAAGGAAGGTGGTTTCTCCGGACAGGATGCTCCGTCTCGTGCCTCTCCCTTCCCCAACAGCCCCTTCCTCCTTCTCAGTTTTGACCACTGCTCACTGGTGGTGGGATTGGAGTCTAGTCTCTAGGGTTTGGGTTTGCTTCCCCAACGCACATTGGTTTGTCTTCACTGTTTTTCATGTTTGTTTTGTTTTTTAAATATACGATTTGTACATATTTATATGTATTTATACGCTGTTCCCCATGACATTGGTAAGTGTGCTTCTGTTGGTGAGGAACGGAAGTCACCAGTCGGAGATGAGTCCCAGGAGCATCCTTCGCCTGCGGTCGCAGTCCCCAGGCAGCGGCGGCACCTTTCCAAACGCTGCCCCGCGGCGCCCGTCAGTTCCTCCCCTCCCACCTCTGCCCCTCCGCTGCGTGCCCTCCCCGTCCCCTCCCCGTCGAACAAGGGTCGTCATGCCATCGAGGTCGGAGACTGACTCATCTGTACTCGCATGGACTGGACACTGTTCAGGATCTTCTTCTGGTGCCCAGCCAAAGTCACCCCTATTCTCAGGAGGTCTCTGGAAGACAGACAGACAGACAGACAGAGGAGTATCAATGGGCAGCTGAGGGTTGGTGTATCTGTTTTGCTGTCATGAAGTGAGGTGAGAGATGCAAGCTCAGCTGGTCCATGCTTTTCAGAAGAACAGCAGCCACAGAGCCCAAGCACAGCCCCATGAGGATCACTGGGGGTGAGGTGGGACCACGAGCGGAGAGACACCCGCATGCTGAGCCCCACATGGTGAACGCAGGATCACTGGGGGTGAGGTGGGACCGAGAGCGGAGAGACACCCGCATGCTGACCCCCACATGGTGAACGCGGCCACCTCCAGATTCGGGGTGCTTCTGCTGACCAATGTGATGTATGCTCACACCCTTCCTTTGCAGGTGCCTTGAACTGACCTTCCCATCTCCCCGCAACCCCAACCCGCCCCGGGCAGCGCCCAACTTTCGGGCACCCAACTCACTCGGACGTCATCTGGGCAACAAGCTGCAGGGAGGTGAAGCCAGCGGTCAGGAAGCTGTCCCGATACTGGCTCATCTTCACGGCGCTCAGCCAGTCGTCTACTGAGGTAAAGGCAGTGAAGTCGGGGATGGAGCGGTCGAGGAGGGGCTGAGAAGGCCTGCAAGAGGACACACCGCTGGGGACAAGCCTGGCCGGCGCCGAGGGGCTGCCGCACGTGAGCCCAGCCAGTGCACAGACGTGCTCCCCAATCCACCCCGCCGCGCCCTCCGGCACTGCCCTGCTCCCGGCACACGCCTGAGACACGGAAGGCCATGAGCAAGGCCCGTCCCATGGGAATACCGCTCTGCCAAGCAGCGCTTTGCAACCCTGCACGTTGTAATCCAGCTGTGGGAGCCACGGGGACGGAGGCGCCGGCAGAGCAGACACCGCGCCCGTATGGTCCCACGCCATAAAGAATCAATAGCAAAGAATTACTGCTGTTGCTCGACTGTAAACTACGTGTTCTTTGTCTGACTCTCAGGCAGAGCAGAGACAGAAACCCCCCGCGCCTGGCAAACGATTTATGAATTCCTGTCCTTCACCCCAGCAGCACGAGCCGCTCAGGCAGCCTCTCGCCGCAGCTTGGGATGCTGACACGAGAGCATCCCCCGGGAGACTCACACAGCGGTGATGGTAGCCACAGTTTTGAGGCTTGCCGGGTTGCGGATCATTTTATCGAGGGTGTTGACTATCTCGGTGAAGCGCGGGCGGGTGTTGCGGTCCTTCTGCCAGCAGTCCAGCATCAGCTGGTGCAGGGCGGCGGGGCAGTCCATGGGCGGCGGGAGCCGGTAATCCTGCTCGATGGCGTTGATGACCTGCACGGCAGCGGGGGAGAAAGCAGCACATGAGGAGGAGGGGCTCGGAGGTCTCACGCAGGGGCAGCCACAGCGGAGGGCGAAGCCACCTGGCCGCTCCTCTCTCCGAGCCGAGCTGCGTGTGCGGGCGGAGGTGCTGCAGGCAGCGCTGCCGCAGGCTGGGAAGGCGGCTGCCAGCCCATTTGATCATCAGCAAAGGGAGCAGGAGGAGACGCTCCCGGCTCCGACAGAGCCAGGGCTCTCNGAGGTTAATCTCCGCTCTGATGCTCCGCGCACTGCAGTTCCTCCCGACGGAGAGCTGCCACTCATTATCTCGGCGGATCGCATCGGAGTACAGCAGTCCAACTACCAAAGCTCTTTCTCCGCTCGTAAACTCTCTGAACATTTTCAAAGACCCTGCAGCTTCCTGAAGTCCAATTACCAGCCCACTGGCTTTTCTTCCCCATTTCCCTCCTTCCATCCTCTTGCTCACCAGCCTGTTTCATCTCCAAAACCAAGTGCTGCCGAGGCTCTGGGAAGGAGCAGACAGGCATTCAGCCAGGGCTTTCTTTTGGGAACGAGCCCACCCCCCAGATCTGCGTGGATGACCCCCAGTGCTTACGTCTTGGTTGGACATGTCCCAGTAGGGNCTCTCCCCGAACGACATCACCTCCCACATGACGATGCCGTAGCTCCAGACGTCGCTGGCTGAGGTGAATTTGCGGTAGGCGATGGCCTCCGGCGCCGTCCACCTGACGGGGATCTTCCCCCCCTACGGAATAAGGGAGAGCAGCTGAGAAATGGCAACCTCAGCAGAGGAGCCCCGACACCCACAGGCCAGGGTTGGAGCCATCCCGCACGCCCCTGGGCACCAGTCGCCCGGGACCCCGCTGAGGAGCGGGCAGGCGGTGCCCGATGGGACGGGGAGGAGGGAGCCGAAAACACCTCCACGAATTCATCTCGTAGCTGCACAAAAGGGCTTCGCTAAATGAAAGGATTTATCCCACTCGGGTGTCACCCCCAAGTGACACCTCCCCACTCCAGCTGCCCTGCAGGACCCAGCGCATCGGTGGCACCTCCCCAGGTCTCTTCTCAGGGAGACATCAGGTAACCACAAGGGCTATGCAGGACTGGACTAGCACTCAGATAAGGAGCTGCAGGTATCCCCATCCCTCAGCCTTCACTGGAAACAAAGAGCATCCTCTACAGCATCAGCTGAGCTCCAACAGCTGCTGGAAGGTCTTTCCAGCCCCACTTTTGGGGTGGGAGGCAAAAAGCAAAACACCTTTAAGCCCCAAAAACTTGGAAAGCACTGGAATAGGAAAGGGCCTTTGGCAGAGAGTCCCTCATTTCTCCTAAAGCTCAGAATCAGGCTCAGCATCTCAAGCCACCCCATCGAGCCCAGGCAGGTCCCAGCTCCTGGCAGGACAGGAAAGGCTGGAGGCCATGCCGAGAGGGCAGGGATGCTGCGGAGGGGCAGCTCGTACAGAGGGACTGCTCCCTTGGTAAGCACCGCTAAAATAACAGCAAAAAAAGCCAGGGGATGAAGGAAAACCACAGACATGCATGGTATTTACTGCGGGCAGAACTGCATTGTAAATCGTTTAGCACAATTGTTTTCCCTAGCCTTTCCGACGAAGCGTCAGCTGCTCTTCAAGGATGAATGGCAAAAAATTTTATTTGAATAACTACAAATGGAGAAATTAACTGCTAGGTTGTTTTTCCTGCCTTTTCCCCAGAGCTAAAAACCTGCTGTGGGAGGCAGAGTGATGTAATCGCAGGCACAGCATCACTTCCCAGCTGCCGGGGAGATCTATTATGACCCAAATTAAATAAAAACACAGATGAGATAATCTCTTTTATCTCTAAAGGTGGGGAAAGGCTACTTTATGCCTCGTGCCAGCACCGAGTGCCCAGGTATTTGACGAAAAAAATAACAGATGGATGTCTGCTCAAAGGCTGCTGCCTGCAGCACAGGCGTGGGGACAGAGCAGGGCAGGTCTGGGACGAGGGGGAAACATCCCACGAGCTGGGAAGAGCAAGGGGCTGCAGCCGGGCCACGACACGAAGCCAGCCTCAAAGGCACGTCCACGGGTTTCCTGTTTCGCAGGCTGGAGCCGGCCCCGGCCCCTGGGCACAGTTCAGCAGCCCAAGAAACTGTTCTGCAGGAGGTGCAGCCTTGTGCTTGCACCCAGCACAAGCTCTTTTCATTAG
>Ga0065711_1047365_pt1 | contig 12369 bp, 11 predicted proteins | sample Hoacrofraction12_FD_59098 | JGI IMG/M metagenome (GOLD analysis project Ga0065711, IMG submission 59098) | Hoatzin crop microbial communities from Cojedes, Venezuela - Epithelial fraction 12 v2 (version 2) | ecosystem: Host-associated > Birds > Digestive system > Esophagus > Crop | place... | reverse complement strand
GCATTGTGACTGGCCTCGAGGCTCCATGCATCCTCGGCACAGACTGCCTCAGGAGAGGATATCTGCAGGACCCAAAAGGGTACCAGTTGGCTTATGGTACAGCTGCCTTGGAGATGAAGAAAATTAAACAGCTGTCTACCTTGCCTGGTGTCTCAGAGGCCCCTTCTGTTGTGGGGTTGCTGAGGGTCTAAGAAGAACAGGTGCCAATCGCTACCACAATGGTGCATCGGCGGCAATGTTGCACCAACCGAGACTCCCTGATCCCCGTCCATAAGCTGATCCTTGGCTGGAAAGCCAAGGAGTGATCAGCAGGACTCACTCTCCCTTGAACAGTCGCATACGGCCAGTGTGAAAGTCTAATGGAGAGTGGAGACTAGCGGTAGACTATTGTGGCTTGAATCAAGTCACGCTGCTGCTGAGTGCTGCTGTGCTGGACATGCTAGAGTTTCCATATGAACGGGAGTCAAAGGCAGCCAGGTGTTATGCCACCACCGATATCGCTCATGCGTTCCTCTCAGTCCCGTTGGTGGCAGAGTGCAGGCCACAGTTTGCTTTCACATGGAGGGTTGTCCAGCACACCTGGAATCAACCGCCCCAGGGGTGGAAACACAGTCCCACCATTTGCCATGGAGTGATTCAGACTGCACTGGAACAGGGTGAAGCTCTGAACACCTGCAACACATTGTCGACTTCATTGTATGAGGCAACACAGCAGAAGAAGTTTTTGAGAAAGGGAAGAAAATAGTCCAAATCCTTCTGAAAGCCACTTTTGCCATGAAAATGAAGTAATGTCAGGGGACCTGCACAGGAGATCCAGTGTTTAGGAATAAAATGGCAAGATGGGTGTCATCAGATCCCAATGAATGTGATCAACAAAACAACATTTATGTCTTTCCACTGACTAGCAAAAAGGAAGCACAAGCTTTTTTGGCGCTGTAGGTTTCTGGAGGATGCATATTCCAAATTACAGTCTAATTGTAAGCCCTCTTTACCAAGTGACCTGGAAGAAGAACAATTTTAAATGCGGCCCTGAGGAACCACAAGCCTTTGAACAAGTGAAACAGGAAACAGTTCATGCAGAAGCACTTGGGTTATTCTGAGCAGGACAAGATGTTAAACATGTGCCCTACACCACAGCCAGGGAAAGTGGCGCAACCTGGAGTCTCTGTCAGAAAGCACCAGGGGAGACTCGAGGTTGACCCCTGGGGTTTTGGGGTTGGGGATACAGAGGATGCAAGGCCCGCTATGTACTCCAACTGAAAAAGAGATATTGGCAGCATACGAAGGAGTTTGAGATGCTTTGGAAGTGCTTGGTACTGAAGCACAGTACCTCTTAGCTCCCCAGCTGCCAGTGGTGGGCTGGATGTCCAAAGGCAAGGTTCCCTCTACACATCATGCAGCTGATGCTATGTGGAGGAAGTGGGTCACACTGATCACACAGCAGGCCCAAATGGGAAACCCCAGTTGCCCAGGAATTCTGAAAGTGATCATGGACTGTCCAGAAGGCAAAGATTTTTGAAATGTCACCAGAGAGGAGGTGATATGTGCTGAAGAGGTGCCACTGTATAATAAACTGCCAGAAAATGGGTAGCAATATTGCCCTGGTCACTGATGGGTCCTGTCGCATTGTGGGAAAGTGTTGGAGGTGGAAGGCTGCTGTATGGAGTCCTACACAACAAGTTGCAGAGACTGCTGGAGGAGAAGGCGAGTCAGGCCAGTTTAGAGGTGAAAGCCATCTGGCTGGCTTTAGATGTTGCTGAACTAAAGAAGTGGCCAGTGCTCTATTTCTACACTGACTCATGGATGGTGGCAAATGCCTTGTGGGGGTGGCTGCAGCAATAGAAACAGAGCAACTGGCAGTGCAGGGGCAAATCCCTCTGGGCTGGTCCTTCAAGGCAAGATACTACTGCCAGGTTAGAGAAGCCGATTGTAAAAGTACAGCACGTAGATGCCCACGTAGCCAAGAATCAGGCCACTGAGGAACCTCAAAACAATGAGCAGGTGGATCAGGCTGCTAAGATTGAAGTGGCTCAGGTGGATCTGGACTGGCAACATAAGGGTCATTTATTTGTAGTTTGGTGACCCCATGACACCTCAGGCCATCAAGGAAGAGATGCAACATACAGATGGGCTCATGGCTGAGGGGTGGAGTTGACCATGGATGCTATTGCATAGGTTATCCATGAATGTGAAACGTGCTGCAATCAATCAAGCCAAGCAGATATAACCTCTGTGGTACGGAGGACGATGGCTGAAATATAGATATGGGGAGGCCTGGCAGCTTGGTTATATCACAGTCCCACAAACCTGCTGAGGCAAGTGTCATGTGCTTACAATGGTAGAAGCAACCACTGGATCACTGGAAACATATCCCGTAGCCCATGCCACCGCCTAGAACACTATCCTCGGTCTTGAAAAGCAAGTGCTATGGCAAGATGACACTTCAGAAAGAGCTGAGTCAGACAACAGGACTCATCTCTGAAACAACCTCACAGACACCTGGGCCAAAGAGCATGGTATTGAGTGGGTGTATCACATCCCCTACCATGCACCAGTCTCTGGGGAAAATCAAATGATACAATGGACTGTCAAAGACTACACCAAGAGCAGTGGGTGGTGGGACCTCCAAACACTGGGGTGCTCATTTAGTAAAATCCACTTGGTTAGTTAACACCAGGGGATCTACCAATCAAGCTGGCTCTGCCCAATCAAAACTTCCATGTACTGTAGAAGGGGATAAAGTCCCTGTAGTGCATGTGAAGAATATGCTATGGAAGACAGTCTGGGTTATTCACGCCTCAGGCAAAGGCAAGCCCATCCGTGGGAACGCTTTTGCTTGAGGACCTGGGTGTGCTTGGTTGGTGATGCAGAAGGATGGGGAAGCCTGATGTGTACCTTGGTGATTTGATTGTGGGTGAGAATAGCCGGTAAATTAAATTGCTAAATAACCCTTCAGCTGCACCTCATCACTGCTATAGTATAGTTGTTATATGCCATATCGATGGTATTACAGTAAGAATCACCCAAACTAATGAAGGGTGAACTTTGATGAAACCAAGCAAAGTGTGGTGATGATGGGACTAGACCTGGCATTAGCAGCTGGTGCCCAGCAACGTCGTGGAGATCAACATCTTCAGCCTGCAGACTGTGGGCACAGACTGTGCCAGATACACAGCCGTAAGCTCCAGATAACAGCATGCAGTTGTCCAACACCACGCATCATCTCTCCTGCCCTGAAAGAAAGACTGTTATGACAGGTGGAGCCCAAAGTCATGGATTAAATGAACTCAAAGGACGTTTTAGAGGGATGGCCTGTAGACTAGTGGAATGATATCTCCATGTATGTATAATCTCAAAGACAGGAAAAGTAATGGTGGTTAATTGGGAAGTGTAGGATCTGGGCGTGATGTAGTTGGTATAGAATAAGGAGTAGATAATGTCATGGTTTTGGCTGGGATAGTGTTACTTTTCACAGGAAGCTGAGAGGGGATGCAGCCAGGACAGCTGACCCAAACTAGGCAAAGGGATATTTGATACCACATGACCTCATGCTCAGTATATAAACTGGGAGAGCTGGCTGGTGGAGGGGATCGCCGCTCAGGAGCGGGCTGGGCAGCAGGCAGTGAGAATTGCATTGTGTATCCCTTGCTTTGTATTTTCTTTTTATCAGTGTTATTGTTGTGTTTTTTCCTTTTCCTCTGCTGTTCTGTTGAACTGTCTTTATCCCAACCCACGAGTTTTGCCTTTTTCCTTCTGGTTCTCCTCCCTGTCCCACTGGGGAGGGAGGAGTGAGTGAGCAGCTGCGTGGTTGTTGCCGCCTGGGGCTAAACCACAACAATAGTCTTGTCTAGTTACTGGTGTTAGCTTTTAAACATTCAGTAGAACTGCAGCAGTTTTTCCCGGCACTTGTAAAGCAAGTCTTTAAACATCTTAATCTGTGTTTGAACGAATCTGAGAATTCATCTTTTTCCCATTAAAAACAGAATTGTCTCTCTTTTAAGAGTCAGACCTGTGTTTGAAGCAATGAGTTAAATATTGCTGCAGTATCTCTGAAGGCAAACAGAGCTGCCGTTGTTTGTTCCATAGTAGCACTTGCTCAGCCTTGGACACTAGCATTTTTTACAAGATGGGGAATGTTGGCTGGGATCCTGGACAACGGGTTTTTCTTGCTGAAGTGCTTAGGAGCTCTTAGTTTATCAAAGGACAGCACCCTTCAGATAAGTAATATCTTCAAAGTGCCACTGTTGGTTTAGCCCTTAACCTGTGAATTCATCAGTATCCTAGCATCAGTTTCTCTGTAGCAGCATAAGGGAAGTTTCTTCCACCAAAAGCTGTTCATCCCTACAAGTTATCTGATGATTTTGATCACCCCTATTCTAGAGCAAAAATCGTTTACAGAACTACTATTAATCCTTTCAACACTCAGATTTCTTTTTCTTGACTGTTATTACTTAGTAGCTTGAAGTAGCTGTGATACAGGGTTTCGGATGTTCCAAAGTGTGCATTAGACAATTTTATGTTGATAGACATTATCTGTCTGTGTGTTTGAAGAGGTAGCTGTAAACAAGCCATTGGATAACTGGTGAAAATACGTATTGCTGGTTAATAGCTACAATTCAGCTATTGCAAACATGCAGCAAGTTGCACTCTAAAACTAGATAAAATGACTGCTGACACTTAAATATCAGCATTAAAATACCACATTTGCTTTTGCTATGCTGTCTTGCAAGGTAGGTATTTTTTCTGGATCTGCTCCAGCTTGTTATGTGTTAGAGGTCAAACTAGATTTCTGCTGGGAACTAAATCTATTTCTTAACTCTTCTTTTAAAAACCACAATTATGATGTAGTTCCTCAGTAATTTGCTGCCATAAAGAACTCTGTAAGATAACACAGGTAATATATTACATTATACCTATGAGAAGTCCCTTCTGAACTTGAAATTAGGAGATGCTATGCTAACTGGCATGTGGAGATACATTCTCAGAGAAGGCAGGGAAAGGTAGGTGAAGAATGGGGACACTCTTTCCCATTCCTGCAGCTGAGATTGCCCTACTGGACAGAAAGGTTAAACATAGGGTGTCGATTTCAGACTTTGTTCCTTCACACCTAGATTCCATACATGATTTTTACCCTTAATTCATATTTGATGCTTCTAGGCAATTTGTTCACAATCCCAGTGTTTATTGCTGTAACGTTGGCAACAATGTATACTTCTGAAAACATCACCAATTCTGTTTCCCAGCTGGAATCTTCTAGAGGTATGGAAGTAGAAGGCAAACTTACTGTGGAAAATGGCTATGAATTAAGTCTACCAGAGGCTAGTTGTCAGAGAACAGAGTAAAGGGAAGTGGTGTTGAGAATTTCTCAAAGGAAATGCTTCTGTCAATACTATTTTTTTTTTTAAAAAAAAAAAAAAAAAGCTTGCAAACATATAGGTGTTGCTGCCTCTCGAATGTGAATGTGAGTATGTACGTTCATGTGTTCTGGTTTTTTTTTTATTTTTTTTTTAACTGAACCCTTTTCATCACTGTACTTAATCATAGCTTTGGATCTGGATGTTTGGTACGTCTGGTATTCCGTAAGAGTTTCTGTAAGAGTTTCAGGAGAGTAACTTAATTATTTTTTATCTGATACCAACCTCATACTCAAAGGAGTATGGTCAGAAATAACTGAGGTGGGAAATTTTCTGATTTATTCTGGCTTCTAGTTTTCTTTACATTGTATGATTGTAAATATTCTCAGATTTTTCAGTTGGCTAAAAAGCTGGACCATAGCAACACAGATTTTTCCACTGACAGTATAACTCTTTTCACTGTTTGGCTTTTCAGAAACAGATGTTGGACTGTAGCCCCTGTATTGGGTGTTGTAGCAAGGTTCCTGTGTTTGCATAGCCAAAGGCTGCCTCTGCCAAGTGAACAGGTTTGCAGACTGAGGATACAACATTGGCAGAAGTAGTATTAAGCCTTCCTTTGAGGAAGGGCAAGTGAACAGACAGTGTTAAAGTACTAGTATAGAGTCTTAAGGGATAAAAAATATTAATGATGGCTAGGCAGGTAAATTAGTAACAAGATTATGTAGGAACCATAACAAAACTTGAATTTTGGTCACAAAACTGGTATGGTAATGATTGCATGAGTTTTCGCTCTTTGAGGGAATGAAAGTCTTACCCTGTATGTGGGAGCAAGCATGGAGGTTCTTAGGAGGAGATGGAGTTGAATGGTGTATGTAAAGACTAGGAAAATAAAAGTTATGCGAAGGACGTACTTGAATAGCGAGAGCATTAATTGTGACTTCCAGAGCCACAGTGAAGAAAATAGACCTGTATCTTACAATGAACAGGAAATTATTACTCACAAGCATGCTGTATCTTGCTCTTCATGCTTTACTACAGGAGGTATGCTTTGAAATTTGCATTAAAGTCTCTTAAGTATGTGGTGAAAGTGGTTTAATGCAAGTAGCCTTTTCCTTCCATCCACCTCTTTCAATCTCCTCAGACTTCAAAAAAGCAATTTGGGATGATGTACTGTGGCCAGTGGAAGTAGTAGTGTTTGTTGTGTTCTAAACTTGCTGCTGTGTCCTATTATCAGTTTTTAGATGCTTCACTAATAAGTGCAGGAGCTACCCTTGTCAAAGAAGGGAGTCTAAATAGGATTTGGAGTCTTGGACCAAAAGTAAGACTTTGTACCCAGACTCCAAAAACTGGGGATTGTGCAGGTGATAACTCATTTCTGGCAAGTAATCATTTAGAGCTTGTTCAGAGACTTCAGCATGATATGAGAACATGAAAAGCACAGCCAATTGCTTTAATGTGACAGGTGCCTGAGATGTAGACAAGCATTCAAAAAATATTTACTTACTTTTCAGGCAAAAAGCGCGAATTAAGACTGTAGTTGCTCACTCCTAATATACAACATCTTGTGTATTGCCTGGTGAGTTCATGCTTGCGGTAGCCTGCTGTTTCAAAAGAACTAAGCATATTTACAAGTTGCATTCCTTTTATTCTTGGTGGGTGGTAGGTGAAGAAAGGGTCTCATCCTGCTTAGGATGTTGTAATTCTTACTTGCTTAAGAAACACTCCATCTGTTTTTAAGGAGACTTTTTGTTGTGTTTTTTTAGTATAATGGATTTATGGAATCTGTCTCTTTTTGGTAGTGTTTTTGTCATAATGGTCTGTTTGTGTATCTGTTATAGGAGACTATAACTGGACTTTCACTACACCAGCTTACTATTTTTATAAGTCTCTAATTAGAAAGATTGGTAAAACATAGTGGAAATGTAGCCACATGCTATAGTCTTCTACAGTAAAAGCAAGCTGTTTAAGGGTTAAAGTAAATATGTTGGTATATTGGACTTAACAGAATGGCTTGAAGTTATCCTGAGGCACGGGTTCTAAAGGTCATAAAGGTCATAGTCCAAAGACCACATTAGTGTGAGAGATTGCAGTATATTTGCCCTTAAAAAGTTTCAATTTCCATTATCTCGAACTAGACATGATTTCAAAGTGGTTGATTAAGGGAGAGGAAATAAATAGTAATTTTCATAGTTAACTTCATATCTGAAGCAAAACCTGCAGTGCTTTAGAGCTTTGTTCTGGATTTAAGTAACAATCACTTACCCTTCATTTTACTGGGAGGTGTATTTGTGGCTAACTGAAATTATTAGTTTGTGTGAGAATTCTAATTGCTTATTTGGGAGGGGAAAAAACCCAACAAACTTAATAGATGGAAAGGCTGGAAGCCTGTATCATCTGTAGAACTGTATGTTGTTTTGCAATAGATATAAAACCAGCAGATCTCGTACCAAGAAACTAACTATACCTTCTCTCTGGCTTAGCATAATTTGTAGGAAGGCTAAGCCTAATGCAGACAGGGGACTTTGCTGACACAGGCAAAATACCAGGGCCAGCAATTGGCAGATGCCTGGCTCCCTGTCTTCTGTCAAAGTATTTGAAGTGTCTACTTGTCATTATATTTAAATGACACGACCTTTAGTTTACATGGAACAGCCACTCAAAGTGGTAAAGGACCATGCACATAAAGGTAAAAATAGACTGAGGTTGAACTATTTTCCTAGACTGAGAGGGAGTCTTAATTCCTTAAGACACTATATTAACAGGGCCAGTTTACAAGAAGATCTGGGATGGCTAGTGGCCCTGTGGGATTATTCTGGAATGTGGTGAAATAAATCGTCTTTAAGTACTGGTGGTAGGTGAAAAACGGCTGTTAAGCATTTTTTTCAGGCATGAGATTGAATGTTTGAATCTGTGCCATTTCCATATATCTTCTGCAAATGTGAACTCCTAGAAGTTCTTTAATATACTTCTATTTTTAACTTCTGTTAAGGTCATAATGGTTTCCATCCCTGAATACTATGAAGGAAAGAACATCCTCCTGACAGGAGCTACAGGCTTCATGGGAAAAGTGCTTCTGGAAAAGCTGCTCAGATCTTGTCCTAAAGTGAAAGCAGTGTATGTATTGGTAAGACACAAAGCAGGGCAGACACCTGAAGCACGAATAGAAGAGATTACCAGCTGTAAGGTATGTGTCATATGTTCGCAAAGTACATTTGTGTCCTTCTTTATAACATTCCCATTTCATTTTGAGAACAGCTTTGATTTGTCTAAAGCAAAAACATTGTTATTAAATGTTTGTTTCATTCTAACAGAAATATAAAACCTAAGACCTGGTAGTGTTTTTTATGGTTTTTGAGCTGTTAGTCTCTAGCAAAGCCAGTAGTGGAAAATTATCCTGTATTTAATTCAGGAGTAGGTTGTTTAGCTGTAATACAGAATTAAGAAGTAGAACATCCAAGTTAATTACATATTCTTTTAACAAGTTTTAAGTGCAAGAGGCAGTGTCGACTGGGATTTGTAAGATGAGATTGAGACCCTTCTTTAGATCTCAAGCAAGAATATGTGATCTGAACAGGTTGTTTGAATAGCTTATGTTTGTAAACAGAAGTGTTTGTCATAATAGATTCTATTACAGATTTCTGTTAGTCATGGAGATTAGTATAAATCTGTGACAATAAAGGAAAGGCACTGAAATTCTGTGCCATGGAATTATCAAAAATGGTTATCTAAATGATTTTCTGTGCATGCTAGGTTGGCTACTTTCTTCCAGAAATGACTCGTTACCTTAATATTCTGGTGAACTAGGCTGGGCATTCTTACTACATGCAGAGCCATCCGTTAGTGTTGCCCATCTCTCTACTACAAAGTATCTGCTCTATGATGAGAAGGATGAACAGGAAGGGGAGAGATTTCTAGTGCAAACTTTGCCAAAGCAGAGTTTATTTCTGTCCAGGTCTTTCTCTTATGGGATGTGGGAGTTGGCAGTTTAATTTTTCGAGCTTAGGAAATATGTTGAGATACAGTGTGGTCTCTACAAAGTGTGTGCTTAGAAGTTGTTTAAAGGGAATCACGAAGACAGTATGAATGCATGTAGGCTAGGAGGGGTAAGCTGTTTAAAGCAATGAATTTCTATGACTCTGACTAGTTAAGATTACAGCGGACCTGAGGATGGCTGTGTCCCTAGTAAACTATTTTCTGTAACCATGTCAAAACTGTAGCTTATAGCTCAAAAGCATATGCTTGCAGTCCTGTGCAATGTCAGCGTGCAACAGAATAAGTTACAGTAGAGTTCTGTCTTAAATCTAGTCGCAAATTCTCCCTACATAAAACCCTCAGTTTGTCACTCTCTGAAACAAGTAAAATGTCTCCAGACTAAACTCTGAGATGAGAAAGGAAAAGCTTCTCGGTCCCCTTGTTGTATATATTATTACCCAAATAAACAGTGTGGAATATTCAGGCAAGGAGGAGAGTAACAGGTAGTGTGGGCTGACTTAAATTTCAGTAAGACTGAAGCCGCAGTGTAGCTTTTGGGGAAACTCCTGTGTTGTGAAAGGCTTTTTAAATTTGAGTCCAAATCTTTTGCTTATAGTCTATACCAGCTCCTGCTGAGATAATAATCTGATGTGTTTTATGAGTCTTGGTGAGCACTTACTGCTGGAATGGGTTCACTACCAGTCCTAGTAAGCAGGACTGCTGCTTGAGGTAGTCCTGCATCTTAGTCCCTAGAGTAAGAACATAAAGGGATGGTGTTGCAGAGATGTAGATAGGGCCAGATGTTTGTTCTGTCAGACAATACACTTTCGATCTAATTTGTCTAACTGGTATTAACATAATCAAGATTCTTCCAAAAGACTATGAGAATTTTTAATAGGATCTGTTGTCTTAAGCCGTCCAGTTGTAAGGGCCCTGCCAGTAACTTTTCGCAATTTTGATGGACTCATTAAATGTTCTTCAGATGCTTGGACATTCTGTTTCTTGAAGGGTTTAAAATATAAATGGGTGAATGTGGTAATCAAAATAAACTGAGTCGCAAATAGCCAAAAAATGTTGAGGTTTCTACTTCTTTGGACTTCAGATATCTAATTCCTTTGTTAATTTGCGCTATGTACTGAATGTGGTCTAGGTGTTTGTTTTTGTTCCCCTTTGTGCTGGTTAGTGGTAGTATAAGGTATATAGGAATAATGTATGGCTATGGATGTGAAAAGGGGCAGGACAGATAGAAAGTACAAAACTACAATGGTGTGACTTGTACAAGTCTGTAAGGAATTGAGTAGTTATTGTCAAGCTTAGGAAGTGGGCAGAGTTTTCCTTTCCTTCTGCTGAAAGAAAAGAGATTACAGTATTTAGACTGCTACTTAAAATTTCTTGGAGTCCTGCTGTCTAATAGAGACCATTCCTTCTTTCTTCTGATGATGATAGAGATCAGGTTTTAAGGATAGGTATGAGTATTAAAAAAAATTTAAGTGCAAATTGAAGTCTTTGTACCTTCTATATAACACATGCAATACTGCTTTCGCTGTGTGGGATAAAGTGTGCACAGCTTCATTGCTGAGTATGTCCATGGGAAGTCAGTAACATGGTGTAATTTTCTTAAAACATTTTTCTAACTTACTGATGATTTTGAAAAGTAAGGAGGTATAACTCTATATAGGCAGAAAATGTGGGTGTTTTCTTCAATTAAATGAAAAATGTATCTCATCTTCACTGGCTATTGGTTTGAATTTTAAGTCCTGTTTTTTTGACAGCTCTTCGACAGGTTGAGAGATGAGCAACCAGACTTCAAAGCAAAAATAATAGTAATTACGAGTGAACTTACGCAGCCTGAACTGGACCTTAGTGAACCAATCAAGGAAAAACTTATGGAATGCATTAATATTATATTTCATTGTGCTGCCACAGTCAGATTCAATGAAACACTAAGGTGAGTCTAAAATTCTGTATACTCTGGTCTGGTGGCCCTCAACGGGAAGGGGGTAAATCAGATGTCTGCCCAAAAATATTCAGCCTGCCAGGCTGCCTCATGTGCTCTGGTGTTTGTGTGTTTGATCAGTTTCATGATGCCCCTTAAAGTAATAATCTTTTCCTCTGAACTTACCTTAAGCTATTTGGTTTTCATTTGCTCTTCTTAGGAAGATGGAGGCATATTATTTAGACCTGCTTTGCCAGAGTTTAGAATTACACTATTCGACATGGAAATGTTCATATCTTTTTAAAGCTTTAGGCAAAAAGACAAATTCATTATTAACACTTACAAACTAAATAAATTATACTTGTAGTTTTGCTATAGGACCCTCAGGTTTTGTGTGTTCGGTTGGTGTTTGGGTTTTTTGGTTGGTTGTGGGTTTTTTGTTTGTTTTGTTTGGTTGCGTTTTTTTTGTAACTACATCCCTGTGCCAGCATTTCAAAGCCTTTTTGAAGGGAAGCTGTTGAAAAGGCTGGGGAACATGTTGCTATTATGAGTCTTCCTGACATCATGTGTTGCTCTGATCCCTGGGATGAGTAGAAGGGATATGAAGAAGCTGTAGCTATACGTACCGTGCTCACTAGTAACATTAGAGCTTTTTTCCTAGTGTGTGAAGGGGAACACAAACTATTCCTTTAGCATTCCTTGTTAGAAGCGGAATGCATGTTTTCAGGGGATCTTTTTGGCAGAATTGTAATTGGGGGAAGTGCTAGCACTTGCTGTCTACCTGGTGAACAAATGGGAGATTAAATACTGCTGAGCTTTCTCTGCATCTTCATAAAGTCTAACACTAAGAAGGACAGAGGTTTGCATTGGAGGCAGTAGGGAAAAGCAGATGCTCAAGAAAGATGAAAACTAAAAGTTGAAAACTTCTCTGTTGTACAGAAAATCTATTAAGGAAATACTAGAGAAAGGAATACGAGAGGTAAGAGAAAATTATATTTGCTTTTTGGCAAAAGCAGTGACTTGATTTAGTGTTGAAACATGGGAATAAATATCCGGTTTAGGTAGATGGCTTTGCAAGGGATAGCTCCAGTTTTTTTGGGGGGGGGG
>Ga0065711_1047363_pt1 | contig 12370 bp, 4 predicted proteins | sample Hoacrofraction12_FD_59098 | JGI IMG/M metagenome (GOLD analysis project Ga0065711, IMG submission 59098) | Hoatzin crop microbial communities from Cojedes, Venezuela - Epithelial fraction 12 v2 (version 2) | ecosystem: Host-associated > Birds > Digestive system > Esophagus > Crop | place... | reverse complement strand
TAGGTGACCCTGCTTCGGCAGGGGGGTTGGACTAGATGACCTACAGAGGTCCCTTCCAACCCCTACTATTCTGTGATTCTGTGATTCTGTGAAGAGAAGGTGGGGCAACCCAGTGTTCACACTGGTGGAGTTCTGGTATGGATTTAAATTCTCCCATTAGATATGCTCATCTCCTTTTTCAGATCACTTTGCTAAGTGTGTAAGTACTGAGATCACTACTTCAGCACTACTAAAAACAGCAACTTCCTTATCCGTATTCATGTTATAACATATCCACTAGTTGCGTAAATCTTGCTACTGCATACTTCAGCACAAAAGCCATTGCAACACACAGGTTTGTCAGCCATTGTATTAGTTAGCTTATTGGCATATTGCCTAAGTATCTGGTATGTCTGATGCCTGTAACATTAAATTAACCAGAACACTTCGTCCAGTCTGAAATCCCTTGTTTATTTGTCTTTACATTTCATGGATGTGTTCTTCCTTCCTTTCGGTTTCCGCACATGGTCGTTTTCCCCAGCACACTTACATTTAATTGAAAGTGAACAAAGTCCCATGCTCACATTTTAAAAGGCAGTTTTAAGCTACTCCTAGGAAACCTTCAACTTTTTGAGCTACACCCACTCACCTAAAGATTGGGCAGCTGCATTGTCCAGAAGAGGCAGAATCAAGGCAGGAGGGTTGCTGGGGCATTTCCTAGCCCGTCTTTATCACCATCTGTATTCCTGCAGCTGAAAAACCATCCTTTTCAATCACTACTAACAGATGACTTCACCTATAGCTGTGTGTGCTGTGTCAGCTTTCACAGAATTCACCCAATAAAACATCACAGCTGAAGTCATCAAGATGATTACCTTAGATTATATTTCACTATTATCTTACGTCTGATGTCTGTTGCATTTTTGTGTCAGACTTGCTAGTAAGCTCACTTAAGCTGTGGAATTTAACTTTAATCCTTGTCATTTGAGAAACAGCAACCTAGAGCTCAGTAACCTATTAAAGACGGTAGCAAGTGCCCCTGCAAAGACAGTTGCTTCTTCTCTCATCACTCTTGTATGCCACTCCAATAGGCTGTGCCAAGTCTCCACAAGTGATCCCTTTGCCCTCGTCCACCCTTGGATGTTTTCAGGACTCAATCACACAAATCCACAGCTGACCTGACTTGTGCTTCAACAAGAAGTTTGGACTGAGTGACCTCCAGACATACTTCTATGTACTAGCTTCTAGAGGAAAACTGCCAGAACACAACATTTGTGGATGGAGTTTTTCTGTTTGTTAGTTATTGCTTCTCAGAACAGACAGCACTGATTTTTTAGGTTTTCTATTTCATGGAGTACAAAAAGTCTGCCTGCTCTGGCCTTGTGCTATGAAATTAGGCCCGTGAGCAGAAGTAGCACACAGCTGCAGTACGTTGGAGACGTGTTTGAGCGTGTTCTGCCTCAAAACATGAGGAAAGTTATGTACATTGTGATCGCGAAGACACAGACAAAAAATTTAATAGACTTTTCAGGAAGAACCTGAGCAAACCACTGTAATGGGAACTGCATCAAACAAAAGATGACAAATAAGGATTAAAGTAAGCCATTCTGTGTAATTATCTGTTCATTATCTGGAGGTTGCATTCAGCTCAGTACTCCACAGAAGTGCAGAACCACTGGTGAGAGGAAGAAAAAAACCAAATACCTGTGCAGAAAAAGGTGTGTTCTACAAAACTAATTCAGACAATCTTTAAAAATGAATGTTTGAGACTACAGAGAAAGAAGCAGTCAGTGATAACTGTATAGCACGTGAGGGAGAGGAATGCCTTTCAGACCAGCACTAATGCAAACAAAGGTCATGTAGATTAGGTCAGATTAGAGTGCCTTGACTTACATTTCGTAATACAAGGACTCAGAGGACAGCACGTAAGAAGTCCTATCAACTTCATTTTGAAAGAAAAATCATCAACAGTAGTAAAAAAGGGAAGTTTTCTTCAGAGCAACCAACATACTTTAATAAAGTGTGGAAAGCAAGCTACGTGTTAGTTTTAAATTAACCTTTATTTTGAGAGTCCTTAAGGCCAAATTCCTGTTGCTTAGCAGTAGTGTGTCCGTTTGAAAGATAATTTGGTAAAGGCAGGAGACAGTCTCCAATGTCCTGTTCACTGTAGCTTTACTGAAGTGACCACACACTTTACTTGTTTGATAGGTATCCTGTGGGTGCTATTGCTAAGCACTGAAACGTTTCCCAGATGTCTTGGTCATGTCCCTCTGTCAGCAAAGCCTATGTACTGCAACTTCTCTGAAAGTTATCAGGTCCAGGTTGATTACGTTTCATTGATTGACATATCCTGGAATATTTTCTCTTCCTATCAAATCTTTATGTTTCTGCAGAGTATGTTGTACATTAACCTTTCTGGAGGTAGTGACGAAGTTACTACACATTCAAGTCTGTATTGTCAATAGCTTGCAAAACAAATGACTGATTGCAGTTTAGTAGCAAATTAGTGCAAGACTGTATTCTTTGCTGCATGTTTGGTATCTTGCTATCTGCAATTGGACAGAGCTGGGCAGCAATGGAAGACCTTTCACATGGATAAATGCAGGTCAAATTTTTCCATAGAATAATCCTTGAAATAATTTTGGCAATGTAAAAAGAGGATTATCTACCCCAGCAACCTCCTTTCATGTTTTTGCATAGAAATCGTAGGCCCTGGACTTGTTTCTAGGGCTCCCTAAATAATATGAAATACAATGTTAACTTGCAGAGTTATTTAATACTCCAAAGATACTTAAACTCAGTTTAATTTAATCCTAAAACATAATTATACTTTTGATCTTTTCAGTTTTATCCCACAGAACGGTCCAGTCTTGACATTTTGTATAAAACTGTATTCATCTTCACAATAAAATTTATATAGATGGTTTCTCTGCTCTGTGAAAAAATCCTGAGAATAAAGCACTAGGCTAGCATGGGAAAAACATATTCTGGTCAAGTTCTTAAATAGAAACAAACAGTAAGTCCACCCATAAAAAATATTTTGGTGGTTCTTAGTACTGCCAGTCACACATGTCTCTCACTATGGGTCTGGGTCCCATTTTGAAGAAGTCTTCAGCTCTGCAGGGAGAATTTGCAACCTCTAAACATGGCCATAGATCTTGATCTTCTTACTGAAAGATAGGTATCTCCAGGAGGCATTCAAATGATCTGAATAAATGCTTAGAGTGGTAAACCATGGAATCAGCCAAAGAATCCTAGAAGCATGGGTTGGAAAAGACCTCTAAGATCATTAAGTCCAACCATCAACCCAACACCACCATGCACAGAAACTGCTGAACATTATAGACAACTTACACCTGATGAATTCAATGACGATTATAGGACTTTAAAAATTTATTAGTTAATGGCAGCAGAAAACATATTTCTACACCATATCCAAGAAGCAGCAGAACAGTGGCTTTATAAGCTGTTAAAACATACTTCTTCTAAGTAATATTGAGAAACAAAGCCACACAAACCAGAAGGTACACCCAAAGGTCTTGAGAGACCTTTCTCATGGCAGCTTCCCCTCCAAAGGCACCGTGGCTGCATGCGCAGACCTTGACATATTCAAGCCCTCCTGCAGCTTCTGCAGCATACTGACCTTATGACTGTGCTTCTCTGTACTCTGCAGTGCCCCCACTACTTAAGTGAATAAGAATGGGATTTTAGAGATGGCTTTATATGGAATGCTGGTGCTTATTTCACTAGCACAGACTTTGTTTACCATGTACTGATTTCTTTCTGCCAGAAGAAGAGAGAACATGATATTCTGGTCCTCTTTGTGTATGAACCCTAAATATTTGACTTGGCAGCATGTGTGAGATGTACATTGCATGTTACTCTCTGGTAAAGGTACATCCATTCCCTTATTGCCATAGTCTCCAGCTCTAGAGATCAAGTGTAGCCACTCTGCTGTAACCTTACTATCTTCAGTAAATATTTCTTCCATCTCCTCTAATCCATCCCATACAACACTGTGGTCTGGGCATCCATTTAAGTCAGATACACAGTGTATGTCCTCCATCACTCACCTAATGACTAGAGTCATAGATAGAATACTTTCTTATTTTATCATTATTTTTAGAGATTGAGAGGAATAGTGAAAAATCTGGTAATGACCATTGATTCCCTCCTGTGAGAAGGCCAAATTGTCTTCCATGTTAATGTTCATCTTTAAAATGTATAATATAGTCCTGCTTGAGATCAGTAGCTGAATAAATCAGCCGAATAAAATAGCATGAAGAGAAGAGCAGTTCCTTCTAGATTAATTTTACCAGGTTTTGTTCTGTAGAGGAGGCAAAATTTTTGTTGCTCTGACTGTATTGCATTGTATTTCCAGCCAAAGATTCATGAAGTTAAAAACCCAAAAACTTAGCATCTGTTGCCTGCATACATCAACATCTGTATTCATATATTTAAGCAAGGATACTCAGTGGGGATTTATAACCCACCAACAACTAACCACAACGACTTAATCCTACAAAGGGGGAAAAGGGAAGAAGGGACATAAAGGAGGACTCATGGATAGGATAAGGGATTCAAAGACCTTGATTCATTGGTTTGTATACTGTGTTGTAGATAAAGTCTGCTGCCAAGTGTTAGTCAACAGCCATTAAAACAGTGTTCCAGAGTGCTCCCTTGTTAAACAATCAGCATGTTTAAGTCAAAGCTCTTAGATCCAAGTAGGTAACCAAGGAGGTTACCAGGAAGAAAGGAAGTACTGCATCGTGCAGTCATGGGGCTGGGATGCAAGACTACTGGGTCCCTTTCCTTGATCTCATCTAGATGCACTGGAAGCCACTTGCCGCTCAGCTCGGTTTCTAGTTCAGTTCTTCACTGCTGAGTGTCCTGTGTGTGATTTTTAAAGATCAGGAAGAAAAGAAACAAGCAACAAATAAGTAGAGGTTTGGTCCCAGTAAGCCAGCTACTTAAGAGAAGGGAATGTAGACCAGCAAGTAGTTACAGAGATTACACCACAGGAGATCACCTGCAGAGTGCTGCATAAAGGCTTTGGCCAGAACAAGGCAGACTTCTACTCACCAGTATAGAGTCACAGAGCAATAAATAAAAGCCACACAACATAGACATGCGGCTTGGGACATTTGTGTTTTTCAGGAGTTTTAAATTATGCTGTTTTTTTCTAAACACTGTCAGAAATGGCTGATGCCCTAAGCTAGTCTAAGTTTATATGTGTTTCATCTCTTCACGTGCATGGAGACAACTCTTTCTCTATTTCATAATGCAGCCAGCAGCTAGATATTTTTGACTAAAAATAGCTGAGTTTCTATAGGGTAAAATTTCTGACTCAGTCATTATTTCCATCTAGTAATCTAAGTCTCAAACTGAATCTGTTTAATTCGAACCCTTCCCTTCTTCTGGGGGTAAAAAAAAAGAAACAAACCCACAATTCCCACACAACCAACACTTCTCCTAGTAGAGGGAATTTGCTAGGCAGACTCCGCCTGTTGACTTCCTACCAACTCAGCCTCCAAAATGGAAATATTTGCAGCCTTAAGAGACAGAGTGAGAGGGAGGAAGCATCTGTAAGCCAATGAGCTGCCCCAAGCACTGTCGCTAAATTAATTTTCATCCTTGCATATACTAAAGCGATGTAGTGCAGAGTCAATCCATCCCTGGCATCAGGCTTCTTCCCTTCTGTAAGGATGTTCCTGTTAAGGCTTCAGTAGGCTTGAGTGAAAGACCAGGACTTGGACATTACCTCTGTGCTCACCGAGTGATACTGATGAGTGCACGTTTTTCTGCCCACCTTGTGCCACCTCTTCCACATGAATGTCATGGCCTGATCCTAAGCAGGGAAAAAAAGGAATTTGAAACTCTTGTAAGATTTCAGTAGAACAGCAATCAATGGTAAGTTGTTAAGTATAACTCTAAGTATGCTCTAGGTGACCCTGCTTTGGCAGGGGGGTTGGACTGGATGAGCCACACAAGTCCCTTCCAACCCCGAACATTCTGTGATTCTGTGATAGCAATTCCTCCAATGTTTCATTTATAATAAGGAACAGAAAGCAAACAGAGGGAGAGATAAGCAGGACAATGGAAGATTTTAGCTTCCAGCAAGTATTTCATGTTTAATTTCCAAGCATCTATCAACTATATTAAGAAAAAAAAAAGACTCCTTTTTTCTCCTGTCTTGCATCATCTATCCTCTGTTAGTGCTTTTTCAAACTTTATGAACTCATTGGATTGTTAGCATGCATCAGTGCGTTAGCGTGGCATTTTCAGCAAAACATCCTAGTCATCTAAATAGCTTGCTGGGACTTCAGGCTCTGTGTTAAGGTACGAGATGCTTTTCTTATCTGCATCATCAGCAGGAGATGCTATTCAACATGGGCCCCCTCTAACAGAGGAAAAAAAAAGCCCCCCCCCCAAATTCTTGCAGATAGAACAAGATACATTCAAGTTGCTGCTGACGTCAATGAGCCAGAGTGAATGTGTTGCAATTAATTTTTCCTTTGCAATCTAGATATTAGCATATGTGCCACACACTTCAACTTCATGCACCGTGGTCAAATCTATGAAGCAGATATAACAGGTCAAATCGAGGATAGTAAATTCCAAGACTGGCTGAATTCACCTGGATTTGTCCACAGGTATTTTTCCACAACTCTTAAGGTTTTAGGCGACAGTGTAGCATTTCCTGTGTCTAAAGCGTGGCACAGGCTAAGCAGAACACATCCCGACAAGTAAGACTGAGCTGCCTTTTCCTTCCACTGTATGACACCCTGAAAGCACAGGCTGCACTGTTGACTGGAGACACAGCCAGTATATTCTCAGGGAAACACTGACTTCAGCCAAAATATGTAGGCTTTGACAGGCAGATTTTGATGAAGCTTCTTCACTGAGCTAGCTATTGTCCTCAAATATTTAGCAAAACACAAGTTTACTGAAGGTGCTTGAAAGGATTTGTGTTAGTTCAAGTCACAGGTGAATCAGAAAATCAGTGTGAACCAGACTTCACATCTGCCGAAGGCATAAAGACTAGTCAATTGCAATGGGCACCATTCTCGGAGGAGAGCTAATTGCTTGGTGTTAAAAGGATTTCTCTCCTTCTTCAGAGAGAATCAGCTCCAATCTGTGATTTAGCGTTATGGACAGGCTTTGGCCTTCCTTCTGCATCAGACTTTTCCAGCTTCTGAAGATGGGGCAGTTGTCCCTTCGTCCTTGCTGGGAACAAAGAAGTGGCAAGCTTATCCATGCTTTAGCACCCTGTGCCAAGAGCTGGAAATTCCTTGGCTGTAGAATTCATTGGCACAAAGGCAAATCAGAATCCTACACAACAAAGCCGCAACAAATTGGCAAGCTGTGTTTTCTCTTCCTCCTCTACTCATTATGCAGATAAAACTGTTCTCAGGTGTGGGTCTAGCAAGGCTCACACAGAAACTATGCCCAGTCACTACTATCAACTCAGCTTCCACCAACAACCAGAGAAGTTGGGGCTTCTCTGTTTGGAACTGGACACATACCAAACTACACACCCAACAAGCAGTACCCTAATACCATGGAGTGGTGGGCTTGTGTCAATGGTGAACTGGATGCTGAAGTCTGAGTGGACATTTCTAAGGGCCTAACTCCGAACATCCCCTTCAGCCTTTGTCATAAGGAGAAAAAAGATGACAGAAAAGCATATACTTTGCATACAAAGTAAGTGCATACCTGACCTTTGTTGAAGTAATGGTTAAATTGTAGATTTGTACATCCCAAAAACTCTTGTTTCCTTCAAACTGCAAGAGATGCAAGAACAGCACATGGGGCTCATTGCAGCACAGTTGCATTTTCAAGTTATGTTCTTTCTGAGCAAATCCCAATTTTTAGACTGATCAGACAAGTTCATCGTGAAGACTCACTGAGATCATTCCCTGAAAAAATAGCCCTCTCCAGTTCTCAGAGGCACCTTCCCCACGGTGCTGGAGCAAAGGTGATTTGGTGTGGGAAACTGAGCTGTACTTCAGCTGCCTTTTGAGCTGCTGGCCCAGGGGCAGTAGGGTCCCTCCCGCACTCTGCTGAGGCCTTTCATCACGCTTCACTTCAGTGTTGCAGTTGTAGGTGAAATGCTTTACACAAGACAATATCAATTTACAGGACAATTTGTGATAGGGCCCTTTTGAATGGCAGTGTCTCCAGTCCACCTTACAGGGCTGTGACAGTGCTCCTCTTTTGCAAATTGTCTACGGAAACCGGTCGTTCATTCCAGCCACAGGTAGCACGTCCCTGTCCTCCAGGCACATTGCTAGCTTCACGCCTTGTTCCAGACTGCTGCAACAGTCACATCTCATCAAGAGTAATGAAGCAGAACCAAGTGGTAGCCTCTAAAAGAGATTAGGCCATATGAAAATATTAAATTAAACAGACCTAATACTTATAGGGAAAATGATAAACATGCACCCAGTTCTCTCTGTGCAATAACAGCGTGGAGTGGATTTACTGCATGGCAGACTTGTTATTTGTTTTCCCCCTCTTCCCACCGTGTGGGATTTTAAGTTAAACAGTTTTATTCATACCCAGATTCACTTGTGTATCCAGAGCTGGCTGCTTGACAACTTTGCTGACATTTCGGATTATAACATCTTAATCCAGAGGCATTACAGAAACTAGGAGAGAGCCTGAACATAGGAACAGACTCTTTCCTGCAGAGTTGTCTTTGGGATTTTAATGTAAAAAAGGCACTGATATTAATTGAAAGCTTACCTGGAATGGCAATATCGGTGCAAGTGCTAGCGTTGTTTACGTGAGTCATTAAGAATGCACAGGAGCATGTAGTATTTGCACTCAGCCTCAGAGCAACGCTCAGCCCAGGAAGCCTCAGTTTCTGGATCATTTGCCCAAAGATGCTAATGATATTATACATAATGTTCCTGAAAATTTGGCTCATTTTCTAGACAGCAGTGAGACAAAGATTTATAGACAAAGCACGGCACTGTAGATGAGTCAATACTGCACAGGAAGTTTTGGCAACTTAGACTAGAAGGAATCATCTGTCTGATGCTGTAAGAAAGGTCTGAGAACAAAGGCTCTCATTTCCTGACTTTCCAACTTCTTAACATGGAGATGACATATTTTTTGTCCTGGAAACGCACACACATGCAGACAGTCTGGTTAAACAAAAATTCTTTATGGAATAGGAAAATATTGTGAGTTAATCCATGACCTCAGTGAACATCTTCCAACAGATATGACAGAGCTGTTAATGTTTGTAGAGAGTGACATGACTTTCCATACTCAGCCCTCTCTCTTTAGCCTCACATGGATCTACAGGCCAACATTAGTTATTCAACACCCTCTGCTTTTGGTTTCAAGCCAAGATGGAGGGTCTTGAGGAATCCTACCTCTTCTTAACAAAACTTCATGTCTTTTCAAAGCTTAGTGTTCTGAGGGGGTATACATGATGAATAGTCATTTAGTCAGCTCAGCAAAAACCAGTCTAATGGAGAACTGTAGACACCCATGTCCTTATTTTGAAGCATCTCTTTGTGGTTATGAGGTTAAGCTGGCAAAGGGGCCTGCCTAGCCATGGCAACCTGCAGGCAGAAAGCAGAGGAGGTATACACAGCAAAAAGACAGATATGAGGCAGTTGCAATATAAACCTACTCCTTGATTTCTGTCTGAGACAAGAATTTTTATATAGTGGCAGCGAGGGGTACATATCCAGCATTTATGTCAAAACATTGTTTCCCCCAATGACGGGCAACTGTCTTTCGAACTGGCAAGAGTAAAGACAGCAGAAAAGCAGAAAAGTTACAGAGGGTAGTTTTGTTATTTGCAAGAAGAAAGAAGGTGTGACTACCAGGACAACCATGGTCAGTGTTCGGTTTTGTTTCAGCTTCAGCAGCCTCATGCTATCTCCATTTGCATCAGGTCTTTGTGTACTTCTAGTTCTGGCACTTCAGGTTGACGCTGGAAGAAAGCAGGTCAAATGGAGAAAAAACCCAAACCTTACAAAATTAAGTACAGCAGCTCTAATTCTGATAAAGCATTAACCAAATAATGCCTCCAAGGGAGCGTTAAAGGCCAAATAGCTTCCAGCTTGTGAATCAGTGAAGTGCTAAAGAAAGGGCAAGAGCAAGAATGGAACTGCTGTAGAGATGGAAACAGTAAGATGGTTATGGCCTTTCAGAAATACAGACATGAAAGACAGAGGCGCTGAGGGAGCTGCATACAGTATGATTTGTCTTTCAAAAATGGTCTTTCTCCCCATGGTCACTGCCTGACCTCCAGCCATACCCACCACAGATCCCTTCACTGCTACTGGACAAAATGCTGGACAGAGGCCAAGGTGAACACATTTCTTGTTTTGTTATGGAGGATTAAATGCCAGCTCAAGTGCTCTGCAAGCCAAGGGGAGAACAGCTGCCTGTAGAAGGGCAAGACAAGAGGATATTGTCTGGGCCTTGAGCTCTGCTTTGTACTCCTAGGCAATAGGCCACAGGGCAGCGAAATGTGGCCCTGGAGCTGGATTCCCAGGAGGCACCCAGAGGGCAGCGTCTCTCTTAGCAGCCTTTCTTTGCATGTTCAGCATAAAGGACACGTCTGGAAAGAAGGGAACCAGACAGCAGACCTCTTCACCTGGCTTCTCCAGAGACCCTGCTGCCCACAGATGTCCAGCTCAGAGAAGCAGCTCGCTGCCTCGGCATCCTCGGGGGCTGCACCGCTGCTCACAATGCCCACGCTTGGGAGATGACTAGTGCTGGTTAGTACCTTCACCTCTTCTAACTGTAGACCACTGAAGCCCTGATCAGCCTGTGATCCAAACCCTAGTATCACCCGAGCCTCTCCCAAACAGCTCCTATCCTGCCTCCTGCCCCTTCTGTTCTCCCGCTGCTGATGGCAGGGCATCCACCGTCCACAACGGGATCCCACCCTCCTGCTTGGGAAAACCTGGGGGACTCCCCAGGCTTCGAAGACCTGCATAAACAGCAGAAGGCCTCACAAACCCCGAGGCCTACAGGTTTTAAACACAGTCTTTTCCTTGTCCTTGCTTATCTTCCAGAGGCTCCTAATCACTCCACATCTTCCTTTTGTTGCTCCTGCCAACTCTCTCCAACAGCATCTGGGCCCTCCAGCCTTTCACAGCTGCTCTTTACACCTCACAGGCAGTAATTAATTCGACACCGTTGGGCAGGCCAAGTTCCCCTTCAGTGGCTGACATCACCTCAAACCTGCCCAGGCAGAGGTTCAGATTTGCTCCTTCCCCCACAACCGCTGTCTTCCTGGATCCTGGCCCCACAATCACACATGTTCATGGCCAACAGGGCAGGAAGGATAATTTTTAAAAGCCCAGCTACTAGAGGAAGCAACAGTGTCTGGCTGAAACACCAATGAAAGAGTGAATATTGACAACATCCCAAAAATTCACCATTTGGGATAAAATGGGAGCATAAGCTTTTGATGTCTGACATGACATCAGAAAGTCAAATCAAGAGAAGACATTTCCATACATCTACAGTAGTGGTCAGGGCCTCGATCACAGAAGCAGCTCTTCTTTAGCAGGCTATGCTTCACATGAGACATGACAGGAGATGGCTACAGGTAGGTTCCCCTGTTGCTCTTGCTTGACGTCCAGGTAACTCCAGTGACTTCCTTACTGATACTCCCAAAATGCTTCTGTGAGAAACAGAAAAGGATTTTGTCTTTTGGCTCTAAAATCAGATGAAGTTGGGTTGAACAAAACTGTAGCTGGGAACAAAGATGAAAAGATTAAACTAATAACTATGGGAATATATTATTTTATTAGTATGAAACACTCACCTGAGTTAACTTTTATTGATCAGAAATCAGGAAATTTCTCCTTTGTTGTGTGATGACATAAAGCAGATAGACTTGTTTCTTTCCTCCTCCCTTGTTTTTATATGTAATTTCATTTGGTCCACATGATGTGTCTTTCTGATGTAGGAAGCAGGAACTGAAAACACATTTCCCTATTTATTACATCAGAAGATATTTATTAGTACAAGGCTGTTTCATGGCATTTTGCCAGCATTGCCCCACAGGAATAGGTAAACGATGGGTACAATAATACTGGCACGCCCAGGTGGTCTCTTATGCTTTTTCTACTCGCAGATGCAACATAGATAAATTCACAAAACCATCTTCCCTGCATGCACATTATGTACATGGATGTGCAAACATCTCTGCAAAGCCACCACCAGGGGAGGAAATTAGGGTCAGAGAAGACATGAATTACATTGGCATCTAAATTACTAAAATCACAGAATCACAGAATCACAGAATCACAGAATAGTAGGGGTTGGAAGGGACCTCTGTGGGTCATCTAGTCCAACCCCCCTGCCGAAGCAGGGTCACCTACAGTAGGCTGCACAGGATCTTGTCCAG
>Ga0065711_1047362_pt1 | contig 12370 bp, 7 predicted proteins | sample Hoacrofraction12_FD_59098 | JGI IMG/M metagenome (GOLD analysis project Ga0065711, IMG submission 59098) | Hoatzin crop microbial communities from Cojedes, Venezuela - Epithelial fraction 12 v2 (version 2) | ecosystem: Host-associated > Birds > Digestive system > Esophagus > Crop | place... | reverse complement strand
AAGGAAGGAAGGAAGGAAGGAAGGAAGGAAGGAAGGAAGGAAGGAAGGAAGGAAGGAAGGAAGGAAGGAAGAGTTAATGTAAAATTTTACATCCACCAGAATGAATCCTGTTGCTGAGATCATCAACGTCATTTAAGAAAATTGGAAATCCTATCCCATTACTATTAATTAATAACTTTTTAAATACTCAGCCTGCTTGTTCATACCACTCTAGAGCAGTGTGGGCCACAGGAAGCAAGTGTGTTTCACTCCACCTTCTTCACTATTGAGCCACAATCCATTTACGACACAGATCCTCCTATTCATGACAAAGCCTTGATTACATTGATCATGCTGGTGAAGGACTGAAATTACAGTAAGGATCCTGGGACATATAATTGCAACATCTAACTTGGAATCACATGGCCAGCCCTTACTTTTTGTAGAGTTTTACTCAAGAACTCAGCCTCTGAACCTAGAAAGTCGGACTGCTTACCTTAGAAGATGGAAGTCACATCATGCATCATTTCAGCATTTTGATCGCAGGCTTTAAAACACAGTTGCGAATGAACAGGTAGTAGAGAACCATTTCTCATCTCCACTGAGCACCTTGTTTCCACAAATACTCTACACTAGTTGTATCACGTGCAGTATTTCCATTACAACTGAAAGGTAATCTATCAGAGATAGAAGAGAGAAGAGAAAATGGGAGCTGCTCTTCTTGAAACATTTTTATTTCCTGATCCACGGTTCACAGACCTTCCGAGACACTGCAGTCTACTGTACCAAACTCCCACCTTTGAAACAGGCTGAGGAGTGACTGCTCCAAGGACATATTCCAATATAAACACAGGAATCCGAACACATATGAATACAAATACATTTGAAAATGTTTCAGCTGCACTTATTATAATGAGTTGGGTAAATGTGGAAAAAGGCCTTTAAGGAGCAAAAAGTACCATAAGTGCACCCCAGCAATGCATAACACAAGACCATAGCTTTTTCAAGGAAGCCACTGCAGCCTACAGGGTTAGATCCCTTCCAAAACATGCTTCCAGGACTTGCCAGAAATCCTGCAGCAGCACTTATGGCGCAAGGTGAAAAACTATTACTGTGTGGAGCCTAGGCAGCACAGCACAGCAGTGACTGGGGATGCAAACCAGAAAGGAACGGTGCCACCCCTGAAGTCACCATGTGGATGGCAGCCTTTTGGACTGACACAACTGCTGTACTAAAAGAGAAAGGCCATATTTTGATCGTCCTTCTCATTCATTGGCAGGGGAGAAATTCTGTCTGCATCACGGTATGAGCAGCATCTCTTGGAATGGTCTTGTCCTCCAAAGTTATATGGCTCATTCAAATGAAATGTTTAAAAATCTGGTTTTGAAAGTGCATATGGCTGAGGAAGGACATAAGAGCAAATAGCTCATCCATAATCAGGGTTTGACATGAGGATATGTGTTGCTGTATTTTTCAGCTTGCTGTAAATTCACTTCCAATGCGCTCCTGTCTTGTGCTTGGTGTCATGCAACCGGCACTCTTTGGATGACTGAATTAATTGAATGAAACAACATTAAGAATTTTAGATTTCTTTTAGCTTTAAGGTAATCCTGAACCCCAATGATAGACTGGAAGTTTAAAAACAGTGTGAATTGGCCCACCATAAGGCTCTTAGACAACTAGCATACGATTTCATCTGGACTTTCAAAAGCTACCCACAAAATTAATATGAAACTCTTTTTCAACATTTACTAGCTTTTTCCACAAAGGGCTTCTTTTGGCTTCAGTACTACTCAGGTATCTAGGAAGACCTGAGTTTGGTTCACTGACCTAATTGACATTTTATGTGTTACTTTGGGAAGCTGTATTTCTATGCATCTGTCCCCTGTCCATGTAACTGGGTTATTAATCTTCTGCTTTTCTCACTGGGGTATCATGAAAATTAATACAGGTGAGATCAAGAGATGCGATAATAACAGTATTAGAACAACACAAAGCATTTTAGACAAATTTTCACGTACAGCTACCCAGTTAGGGACAAATTCTAACCTCACTTCTATATAAACTTATAGTTTAGATGACAAGTGTAAATCTGTTCCTTTGTGCACAGTGTTTGTGTTCCTTTACTTGCCTGGGACATAGAAAACCATGATTGTACAAACCCACTAAAGAAAAAACTTGCATAAAGAGAGAAAATATATTTCTTTGGGAAATAAAAAATAATTGAAAATATAAAAAAGTAACCCATGAAAACAGCCAAGATGCAAGCTAATTTTAAATATTTTCTTCAGCTTTATGGTTCTTGTAATTCAGTGGAGAATCACTTGAAATCGTTCAAAGATACAGCCTTACACCTTATTCTGCTGTAAGATTAACTTTTGTGGAGATGATAGGCAAGGTGCTAAATGCTGCATATGAAGGATGCGAAATTTTTCAAACAAAATACCAATGCTCAGAGCAATCTAGGCAAGAAAGACTGTAGATATATTTCAAGAACTGTTAACAACACTTGAGTAATCAAAAAGGTCACTAAATCTGCCCTCCTTGGCCATAGTTATAGTGTGCTCTATTGACACAAAGCCAGTTCTCCGAACTGAAAAAAAATACTTCCAAGTGAGGTTGGAGATTCAGCTCTCCCCTCTGCTGCGGGAATCCATGGAGAATCTGTGCTGGGGATCGGAGCTGGGTTCTCTTAAGCCTTCCTGTCATGAAAGCTACCACGGGATCTCTGCACAGACAAGAGAAATTGTCCCAGGAATTGTTCTGAGACTCCTCACTTCGATCTTTGATTGCACACACACACACTCCCACACACTCCCGCTAACCACTCTAAATGTTATCACTGGCATCAATTTTAGGCTATGCAGATATTCCAGGATAGAATATAGGTCTCCTACAGACATACTGTAGGTGTATGAGAAATACTTGCTCTAAGAGAAAATTCAGAGGGCTATAAGACAAGAAGTATTAGTCACTTCTTGAAATATCTTTCCACATCTACTCTTTAACTAGTAAATTTGAATACATCTTGAGTCTTCACTGCTCTTCTGGCAAAAATAACTCATGTTCCGTTGAATGATGAATTCGTAAGCACCCAAAATGACTTGAAATGAACAAACAATCATTTTTTCTGCAGAATTTGCACAGATACCTGCTTTATGGAGCTCTTAGGCTAGGACTATGGTAAAAATCATCAAGAGAGAATAAATATTTAGCTTGGGCTACAAGGGGAGAGTACGCTAACACACCTCTGCATTTCTGGATTTTTGCTGGAAATTGAAGCAGAAGTAGCAAGAAACCACAAAGAAAACTGACTTCACACTATGCTCAGACTAACTACTAGTAAGACATGTTATGAATCACTTGTTACTTATCTGTTTTATTGAACAGATAAATTTAAGACAATATAAATCTGCACTTTTCAGCATATACTAAGCAAAGGTCTCCAAGCACCTTAACTTAAGTGATAAATCTAATCTCACAGTTTGCTACAAGGCTTGCTGTGACACAGCCATGAGCCCCACATTGCAGGTGAGGAACCAGAGCACCCAAGAACAGCCACACCAAGCAACACAGCAAAGGGATTTATGGCAGAGATGCTATTTAATCCAAGTTCCCTGATCCCCAGTCTGTCTCTGAAACCCAACTTGGAAGTTTATCTGAAATGAATCAGTGGTTTTTTTCTGATTCTTCTCATCGTACATCTTAATTTGGGACAAAATAAAAAAAATAAGTAATCAGGAATAAGACAACTCATATTTCTTAACTGCAAGGGGATAGGCACCTGCTATTTGGGTTGGGCATTTCCAAGTAACCCCTGCACTCAGAATTGCCTCCCTGAAACCTTGCCCCCCGCATTTTTGCAGTGTCTGTGGAGAAGAAGTGCCCATCACTGCAAAGGGGATACCTATTTAAACCACGAATACCAATGTTCTTCCAAATTGGCTATCTGACAAAAGTTTTGCTATCCCAGATTCCAAAAGCCAGAAGGCTCTCCTGCTTAGGTCAGTCTTTGCCCCCACTGAGCCTGAAGGTGGTCTTTGTTCCTTTGTTCCTCAGGTAATGAGGGTTTTCCTCAGTGGGGTTCTGCCTTTCTTTTTTTTTAGATGAAAAGAAGTCTATAGGAAAAGGTATGCAGGGATATCACTTTTTACACTCTTGTTGACATGACATGTCTAACTGCTCTCCTCCGTAAGGGCTTTGGGAAACAACTATCGCCTAAACCAGCTCTGACCTACAACCATTATATGCTGTTCTTCCACTTGAAGGTCTGAGAGCACTCTACAAACGTGATGTCAGCCCTCGCAGAGCACCACTGAGCCAGGCAAGGTTTCCATGTTTTCAAAAGAAGCAACAGGCTCCCTGTTTGTCCTAAACTCCTCAAAAGAGCAGGGCCATCAGTGGCTGAGTTCACACCCAACCAGGGTTCAGGGTGTCTTTGGAAAGGACACCTCCCTCACATGTGGTTTTACGTTTTTTTTCCTCCACGCTACCCACAGCCCAAGAACAACTGGGTGAGCAGGTGCTGCTTGGTGAACGGGGGGCTGTGAAAGAGGGTGCACACGTGTGCTGGCGTGTGCAAATGTGGCATTGCTTATGAACTCTCAGTACTGTTTCATTACCTCAATTCTTTTAATTAACAAACATCTGCCAACTCCTGCACTCTGTCAGAATATACCACTGATGTTTCCTTTGTAGTGCTTTTCATAACATATGTAAACAGGCGGAAGAAAAATATTGCTGTTATCATCTTCTGATTTTATGAGTAGCTGGGGCTGTTTAAACTATAGACTAACTTTTACAGGCCCATCTCCCTCTCCAACCACCCCACCACCACCCCCCAGCAATGTTTGAAAAGTCAACTCTCCTGTGCCCTTGTGTCAGACAAAGATCTTTTTAGCGGATGTTTAAGAGGGAGGGAGTCTCGTTTCACTGAAACCAAAATCATAACATTCATGTCTCCATATATGCTTTGTTCTCTCTTCCCCCAGGCAGTCTTCAATGAGTCTATACTCTTTGGACCAAGATCCCAGTAATCTGATAGGTCTCCTGTGTGCTACCACAAATGCAATGTTGGGGGCGGGGTCTTTCAGCATACTCGAGAAAATGGGTCTTTTCTTGATTTTTCCATGTCCATACTTCTTCTGCCATACCACTCTAATTCTCTGCAGAAGCAGAGATGAGATTGTGAATACACTGTCTAGCCCAAATGTGAATTGCATATCCAGGAGATCTTTCTGCTGCACCCAGTGGTGATGTACCTGGGAACAGTGACAGGTGTCTGCAACAGCGATTCTTCCATCTGAGTGGTGTTGTGTGAACACTACATGTACACGTCTGCAAGTTGCATTGCATAGCCAAGCATAGCACAGATTAGGTGCAACCTACATGTGCTGCTTCTACAGCCTCGCAGCTCTCCAAATGTTTTATGAAGACATATTATTCCCCCACCCCAGCTCACTAAGATGCTTTTGTTTCCATCCTGCCTGAAAGCTGGTTGTGATTGAATAAAGTGGAAAGACATACCATACTTCCCCTGACCTCCATTCCGTGACTCCTTGTGTATCTTTTGCATTATAATCTATTTGAATTGTCTTCCTCGTAAGATTGCCCAAAAAACTAAGTGCAAAGACATATAGTAGTTATTCTTTTAAAGAGATTGTCTGTGGTCACCTTCTCTTACACTTTTGTACATAACAAGCAGAGCATGCACTTCCAGGCTTTCACTTTCGGTGACACAAACCAGTAGCAAGAAATAGAGTACAATATACACAGTCTGAAGTGTTAAAGTGACTCAGAGTCCGAATCCCCTGCTTCATTTCCCACATACTCTTTCCCCTTTAAACACCTGTCCTTTCTCTTGGAATTATTTCACCTTAATCTGCAACCTTAGCTTTCTAGTTCTGAACACCTCCTACCTCCACAATCCCTTTGTGCAACCAACTCTTCCCTTCAGCACTGAAAGGAGCCCTAAAACCTACCAGCCCCATCTCTTCTTGCTAACCCCTTTTTTTTCCCCCCATTATGCTGCTCTTTCAGCTCCAGTCAGTCCTGCCATTTCCATGCTCAGTTCCCAAGAGGACCTCAAATGAGGTCCCGGGTGAGACATATACTATTCTTTTCCTGGTCACATCATAATAGGTTTCATATACTCTCCCGGGCTTTGAAGGTTCAAAGCCTTTTCTATTACTCATTAAAAGTGAAGTCAGCGGCTAATGTGGCTGAGCTAGGTTTGGATAAAGAACCTAGGTGTGCTGGAGGCAGACAGAAGGAAGTGCTTGAACAAACATTTCTCAGTTCAGGAAAAGATACACCCAGTCCTACTGAAAATACAGAGGCAAATTTCATTTTCCCCACAAATTTCCTGTATTCCTTTTATTTTTTTTAATTCAAGATATTTACAGTGTCTGCTTTGTGCTTGGATTAACGAAGTTAAACTATCAACATCAGCACTTGTGAAGAAAAGTCAGTCCACGGATACTATAGAGAGATGGCTTTCTACATCAACCTTTTCTGAAGTGCTTGCAGCCACACAGAACATCTGAAGTGTTTGAACTTGTGCAATTAGAACAAGTTGTCAGGGACACAAAAAGCTTTTCAGAAGAGCACAGAAGCTGCCCGTATGTTATCTACCAGTGTCATATACCTTCAGCCTAGGAATCATCAGAGCCTAGGCAGCAGGGTATGAAATAAAAATCTTCCACGTCAACCATATTTCAGCAAGCTGCGATTTTTTTCTCTAATAAACCCTCTTCCCTGCAGCTTTTCCTTCTGTCTCTAAGTTCTTCTTTTTTTGCTCTCTGCCCTCTGTACTTCGCACCCCCCCCTTTTCTTTGTCTTGTCCCTCCTCTCCCCTTATTTCTTTTCCCCTTTCTTTCTCTGCTCCTCACCAGCGTATGTTCTCTCCTCATTCCAGTCCCTCCTCAGCTGCAGCTCTTTCATTCTCTTTTTCTTTCTTGCCTCTTCCCTATTCTTCTCTCTCTCCTTTTCTCTTTGACCTGAATTGGACTGTTGCAGGTCTCTGCATTAGTCGAGAAGCCCTCACTTCCAGTCTCATTCCAGTACACAAACCTCTTTCCTATCACAGAAACCACACATTCTTGCAAAATTTATAATTAGATTTTTAAAGAAAAGTGCAGGTCAAAAAGTTCTCCTCCTGAATGAATATCCTCAAAGACTATAGCACTTGGATCTAGAGCTTTGGTCCCATGCCCTGTGAAAACTGGGTCTAGTTGCAAGAGTCAGATGAATTTTCCCAGATTTTGGCAATGGTTGGTGGCTGGCAAAGCCTCATGGAAAGCAGACTTCCGGTTCTGGATTTCACACACTGGCTTTGTTCTGAATCTGAACAAAATGCCCAAATTTTGAAATGCTACATAAAAATTTCACTTTGATGCATGACATTTAGATTGGAGTATACAATAAGGAAAATAAAAAGAAGATTTCTTTCAAAATAGAATTGGAAATGCATCCTTCCTTCCTGAATACTGAAATGGGATGTCCTCCCTAGGTTTTCATTTGCACAAAATTTTCATTAATTCCAGGGGATTTTTCACAGTGCTCTCATAAAACGCAGGAAGAAGAAACTGTGCCAGGTTGGAGATCTTTGAGAAACGGTGCTGAGATTTTAAATGCCCTGCATATACATTGTCCCTGGGTATGCGCTGTTGTTGTGTAGTATATCATGAAAAACGGGATCAAGTATCACCTTGTAGTGTAGACATAACTGAGCTAGCTTTAAGTTAGCTTATGTGACCTTCACTAGCACCACAATTATGCTAAAATTAAGATCCTCATGAACCTAACGAAACAGGAAGACAGTTTGCCCAAAACAAGCCCCCTTGTGCCTTGGCTTCACAGTTAAAAGGTAACACAGGTTCGGCTGCAGCAGTTGGAGTCACTGGGCTGATTTCTCTGGGCCCTGAGCTGCTGGGGAGGAACAGTTGTGTCCTGTGCTCTCGCTGACCCTCGCCAGCCTGAACAACATAGACAGGATTTCAGACGGCATTTGCAGTCATCAGGAGCTGTGTGCAAGCAAGCACCACATTTCGTCCTGGTCTGAGCGAATACCCCTGCACAGCCAGAGCTGTGCTGCCACTTACACGACAGGAGCCTGGGGACATGCAGGGTCGCGCCAGCAGCAGGAACTCTCCTGCTTGCAGCTTGGGGCTGTGACCTGGGACAGTGTGCGAAACTCAGCACTGGTCCTTGTTCAGGGACAGCTGAAAGGACCAAGCTGCTACACGGACATTTGAGGTAAATGTTCCCTTTCAGCCCGTTTGAATCTAGAAGGGCCATCAAGGAAGCACAACTACGGCATGCCCTTTTCCACAGCCAGAGACGTGTGTTCCCACACACCCCTGTCTAAGCAGCAAACGACCGTATGAATTTACATATCAACGACTGCCCACGATGGACAGAATGGTTAGGGCATCTCCATATGATGCTGAAGTGGAGCTTGAGGCTCAGACTTCTGTAGAAGTCTGGCACCTGTTGACCTACCTATAGGTGGCCATGTGAGCAGAAAGTTAGGGGTAGACTGATGTCGATACTGGTCGAGATAGTAAAATCATATATAAATATATGTATGTGTCCAGCAGGACTGCTCAGCATATCCACTCAAACAAAGCAGGGCTGCTTAGACTCCCCAAACCACTTCCCAGTGAATCCTCACTGTTACAGGATTCTTCCTTCCTTCTCCCACAGCCCACCTCTAAATGGCTCTGATAATTTTCTGACTGCAGAAATGTACTCTGAAGGTCCATTAGATTAAATTTTTATAGACCAAGGAAAAGAAGCAGTACAGATATTTCAACAGACATGTCTGAAAGAATCCACTGAACTATGGCTGGAATGAAAATGCAGATAGGAGTGGAAAAAGATGGAAGTTGATAGAACCAGGACAGAAACGATGAGGAGACTGGATGTGGAGGGAGGACAAAAAGATCTGGTTCACATGAGAAGCCGTGGAAATGTTGTCCTTACCAACTGAGCAAATCTGTCAAAAGGGCTGGTTATGAATCCTGGCCACACCTTAGACTGTGGCCAACTCATTCCTACAAACCTCTTCACGTACCCACAAGACAAAACTCCACTGCTGAGTCAAGAGCAGTTCGTAGACTTTCACTGGTAGATACTAAGTCTGGGACACATGCACTCAAGCTGGATGTTTTGCAGAGCCTTCAAGGTAGGGATGCCTTCCCTTGACCTAGTTCACTTCATTGGAAGAAGGAAAAAACAGCTCAGAAAGCACCACAGACACAAGAAACTTGGTGACTGTTTTAAATACACCAGTCTCACAACACCTTGCAAAGTAGGGTATTTCTTATTTTACAGATTATGAAACAGAGGTGCTGAGGGACCAAGTGTCTTGACTAAAGATGAGCAAGAAAAAATGGGGAGTGAAGTGTCCTTCCTGATTTGCAGCCCACTGCCTAGGCACCCAGAAGGAACTAGCTTGAATACAGATATTATAAATGCTGCTGAGGGATGAGATGGCACCATCTGAAAAGGTTTTCCCCTAATTTGCATAATAATAAATACACGTATAAGTGGAATTAACTAGAAGGTTTTTTTTTTGTCTGTTTGTTTTAATTATTTCAAACTAGTGTTTGTAAATGTGATCGACACTAAACCTTTATTTAGACTGTGCTTTGAATAAATGTATCAACATTAAAATTAGTCACCATAACCTATAAATCACAGGACGGGTTTGGTTATGAATGTTACAAGTGTTCTATTAAGCTTCCAAACAGAACAAATTTCTTGCTCTAGGAGACCTTGAGAAGTTGTGCATTTCTAACATAAATTGAGATATGCGACTCAGAACGTTTTTTTGCAATAGCTTTAATTTCTGAGAATCAGATTTTCTTCCTGCAGCCAGTTTAAGGACATGCTGGGAGACAGAAGACCAGAAGTTAAATTCCCGCTATTGCATATGTGAACTCTGCCACAGTAAGGGACTTCTTCAGTAGTACAACTGAAAATTTGGCATCTCACTCCTTTCAACTGTCACTGGCAGTTGGATGCCTTTGTTTCTGTTGTTTTGAGCATCCAAAAAAAAGCCTATATGTAATTACATACTTTTATGGAAAGGACAGAGCTTGATTTCTAAATATCTGCTAACTCATACAGTATCCAAAATCCATAGAATATCAATGATTCCACAGGCAGTTCAGTTTACTACCTTTTACTTCTACAACTCTACTTCTGATTGAGACCAAAAATCAAGATGACGTTCCCTTAAGATTATAGTTTTCTATGTTGATCGTGCCTTTGTTATCTCAGTGGCTTATTTTTAGATAGAAAAGATATGACTAGGCATATATCATCACAGAATATAGGAAAATCCACTGAGATTGATGCATAAGCAAAGGACAAGCGCATTAACAAATCTAGCTGTCCGAAAGTCAGGGCTAATGTTAACCAAGCAGCACATTACTGTGATTCCATCAGAATGTTCTTTTATTTATTTAACTTTCCCATTTTCATTTTTTATTTGGGTAAGATAATTGCCTGTGATAAGCTCTCTCTGTGTAGGCTGGAAGCATGCAGAAAACCAGCCTTTAGACTGGAATATTTACGCTAAGCCTAAGCATTAATGATGTGTAATGGCCAGACCATATTTGCATATTGAAATGATCTCAATTAAAATCCTTTATCAGATGACTTCAAAGAGAGAACCTCTCAAACTGCAGTATATTTTTCCATGAAATACTGCCTATTAGGGATGTAATGTGTTTATCTGCATTTCTAAAGACAATCGTTTTAGTGTTGACTTCATAAGTAATGAAAGATACATTTCTTTCCTTAGGCTCCGTAACAGAAAATTCTTTTCTCTTTTTTTTTATAATACACTTACTGAGCCCTGAACTTCTTTGAAGGACAAAAACATAAAATAGTCCACAGAACTTGAACTAAATAATGCCTTGCCCTTCAATATTGTTTCTCATCCTGGGAATCTAAGTACATTACAAAGATTTACAACGTCTAAAAGAGATAAGAGACTGACAGGGGTCTCTACACCCGCTGCTGGAAGACAATCATCTCTGAGCAGGCACACAAAAACTTTTTATGGCACCGAGGAAGAGAATACAAGTGGACAGTCTTTGCAAGAAGCAATGAAGAAACCTACATAAAGAGGGTAAACTCCTAAAAAACCCCAAAAAGATAATTCACCAATTTATTTTTTCCATTTCTTGATAGATTTCTGTTCACTGAAAAAATCTCCAGCCACAAGAAAACTTTTAGAAAATGCATTTAAAACCTTATGTTTTAAAAGGCCCCACGTACTTTTAAAATGGAGGATTCTGATAATTTTTCTAAGGAATTTCAGTTATTTTCAGAACATTTAAAAAGATTGGTTTGTTAAAATACAAACAGTAGTTGGAAAACACAGCATTTCATTCATTAACAGAAAGGCACAGAAGTAATGAATGAATAAATGGGGAAACAATATGCCATTTAATGTATTAGACTCAAAGTTAACACATACTAACTATTAGAAGATTGGATTCTGATAACATAGATGATTTCTGTCTTACAGCTGGGATCTATCACTGAAAACCTGTGTGGGAAGTGTTTTATTGAGATTTAGTTCTTTATTGTTTTCTAAAGCCATGTGAGTGATTATCAGCTAGGTCCTGGACAAGAACTGCACACTCATAAAAATAACCACCAGTTCCAAATATACCAAAATTTCAGCTCCAAGATTTTTCATCCAGGATTTCTTAAGGGAACTAGTGCCACCTGCAACTCAGACACGCAGCAAGAGGAAAGGAACGATACAGTACAGTGATTTGAGTGACCTACCACCCACTGCAAATAAAAAACAGCCGAAGAAGAGGCTTTGTTTCCTCAAATCTGATACAGCATTTTCTCACGCTGTAAGGAGTGACAATCCTGGAGTCACCTATTAGGGATAAACTCCCTCAAATTATCTCACATATATCACAAGATGCCGTGTACACAGGGAAGCAGCTGCCACATATCAGCTGCTCTGGGGTAATTATCAGTGTATATTCTCACGGTAACAGTGAGGACACTTCCTCATCTTTGAATTCAGAGTAAACTACCTTGCATTTACAACAGGGTAAGAGTATAGTGAGCCTAGTTACCACACAGCCACTGATTTACAATAGCTTGCTCCCTTGTGTATGTACTCTTGCTCCTCAGCAAATATGAAGTAAGTTGAATTAGCTTACCTTGAACTTCAAACACTTTCATTATTTGAAATCATTTATCTCTTATGCCAAGGGTGTTTCACTAAACAAGAAAATGAAAGCTATTAAAACAAATCATTTGTTGTTGCAAGAAAGTGCAGGCAAGGGTTTGTTTTTAAGTTATGAGATAGAAGGATTTGTAAGAATTAAAAAAAAAAAAAAAAAAAAAA